>Ga0315279_10010327_pt1 | contig 10988 bp, 10 predicted proteins | sample YL17G06_20_MG_FD_203694 | JGI IMG/M metagenome (GOLD analysis project Ga0315279, IMG submission 203694) | Sediment microbial communities from Yellowstone Lake, YNP, Wyoming, USA - YL17G06_20 | ecosystem: Environmental > Aquatic > Freshwater > Lake > Sediment | place: USA: Wyoming | collected...
AGACGACCGCTGGAACAGGAACTGGTCACGTCCCCGCAAACACCGCCGCGCCGCCGGCTCCGGCCGACTCGCTCAGGCCGCGTGAGCGCGCAGGAACGGAAATGCACCCCGCTACTCGACCCGGAAGCGCGACTTCATGAGGACCACGACGTAAGGATTCCACGTCGACAGAACGTAGTAGAGATGGAGTTCCGAGCCCACGACCTTGGTAAAGCGCTCCACGACGTACGGGGCGTAGAAGCCGCCGTGGACGGCCGGCCACTCCTTCTTGGGTTTTCCGATCACCGGGCAGCAGCGCAGAACACCAGCGCTGCCACCGTCCCCGCAAGGAGTCGTCGACGGAGCCACGGTGTCATGGCCGTCCTCCTGTGCCACGGCATCACAGTTTTTTTCGGCCGGCCTTCTTCTGTTTTCCCGCTGCTTTCTTGGCAGGCTCGATCTTCTTGCCGGGGGCAGCGGGATGCCGGTCGAGAACCTCCTGCAGATGCTCGCGGGCCGCGACGGCTGCCGGGCCGGCCGTGTCTTTCGGGACGAGGAGTTCCCTGTAGGGCGCTTCCGACAGGTCGAACAGCTCGCCCCCATTGGTCAATTTGAAGCGCGCGCCCCGTGCGTAGGATCTGCCGTTGAGCTCGACATACACCCAGCGGCGCGGCGTGCCCGTTTCGCCTTTGATCTGCGAGGCGAAGCTGTGGCTGTCGAGCGTCACGCCAGGGGGCAGTTTCGCGCCGCCGAGTTCGGCGCAGGTGGCAAAGAAATCGCTGAAGTCCACCAGGTCGTGGTTCACGATTCCGGCCGGCGTGACGCCGGGCCAGTTGACCACCAGCGGCACGCGGCTGCCCCCTTCAAGCATCATCCCTTTCATGCCGCTGATCCGCCGTCCGTTGACCGTGGAGATCTCGGCGCCGGGCGGGGCGGTGCCGTTGTCGCCGGTGAAAATCACCAGGGTTCGCCTGCGCAAGTTGAGGCGGTCCAGCTCGGCGATGAGCTTGCCGACGAGCTTATCCATGTATTCGATGTTGTCCGCATAATGCCGGTCCCTGTCCGCTCCCGGCTGGCTGTCCGGCGTACGCACGATGGGACCGTGGATGTGCGACATCGGGTAATAGACGAAAAACGGCCGGTCCTTATGGCGGACAATGAAATCCACGAGAAAGCGGTGCATGATGTCCGGCAGGTAATGTCCGGCGAGCAGCTCTTCCTCTTTGCCGCTGACGCGGTAGTGCGTGGTCTGCGTCCGCCAGTAACGCCCGCTGCCGGGGAAGACGAGATACTCGTCGAAGCCCCACTCGCCGGGGCCATGAGACATCTGGCCCCACTTGCCGACGCTGGCGGTCACATAGCCCGCCCTCTTCATCACGGTGGGAATCATGATCTCGCGGCCCGGCTGGATCGCATTGTGGCTTTGGTTGTTGATCAGGCCGGTGCGGAACGGATAACGCCCGGTCAGCAGCTCGCACCGGGAGGGCCCGCAAAGCGGCGTCGAATAGCAGTGCTCGAAACGCATCCCGCCTCTTGCCAGCGAGTCGATGTGCGGCGTCTTGAAAGGCCCGCCGTAGCAGCCGATGTTGCCCAGCCCGACGTCGTCGGACAAGATGAGGATGATGTTGGGCCGCGGGGCCGGCTGGAACGTTTCGGCCCCCTGGGCGACGGCCGTGCAGGCCACGATCGAGACGAGCAGACTGCTTGCGACTCGGGGCATGGGCACCTCCCTGGAGCTTTCGGTTTACTTCGGAGTTTGGATTCCGGATTTCGCGCTTTGGAACGACTGGTCGTATTGCTTTGGCGAGTAGAAGTTGAACTGCACCTCGCGGATGTACTCGACCGGCCCCGCCTCCCGCTGCACGTCGATCAACACCTCGATCTGCTCCTGGCTGGCGTAGGCCCGGATCGCCTCCAGCTTGCGCTGGAGCATGGCCTCGGTGCCGGCAATGCGAAGCTGCGGGGCCGCGGGGAAATCGCAATACGTGGCGTATTCGTAGACCGCCGGCACGGTCTCGATCGGCGGCCCCAATTCCGGCCAGATCGACCCCTGGGCGTGGAACAGGCTGATGAGCATCTCCTCGTTGACGACGCGGTGATCCGGGTGCAGGTCGGTGATCGTGGGCAGGAAGACCCGCGTGGGCCGGATCTGGCGGAGGATCAGCGGGTAGGCGTTTTGCAGGCCGCTGGCCCCTTCCGCCTCCGTGGGATCGCCGATGGTGGCGAAGTGCCGCCCGCGGTAGGGATTCAGGTTGCAGTCCGGGAAATGGAGGAAATGGAGCCGCTCCAGGGGAAGCCCGAGGATCTGAAACGATTGCTCCGCCTCGGCCTGGCGGACCTGGCAGATGGTGCGGCGCTGCGTCATCCGGCAGTAGCCCATGCGCCCGTCGGTGGTGACCACGGCGTGGACCCGGACGCCCTCGGCCATACCCACCTGAAAGGTCAGGCCGGCGCCGGTGACGATGTCGTCGTCGTGGGCGGAGACGAACATCCAGCATTCCTTGTCCCCTTTCCAGTCGGGGAGGATTTCGGCGATGTTCCCGGTGGCCAGCAGCGGGCCCGGCGTGCGGCGGCAGTACGTGACTCCTTCGACCATGATGACTCTCAGCAATCCGGCAGGTGGTAGGTGGTAGGTGGCGGGGGGAGGAATGAAAAATGCAAAATGAGAAATGCAAAATGCAAAAGTAAGACTGGCGAGGGAGACCTCACTCTGCATTTTTCATTCTGCATTTTGCACTTTTCATTTTGCATTCTTCCCCCCCACATGCCACCTACTACCTACCAACAAACTCATTGCCGATCTTCCGCGCCCGCTGGGCCTTGTCCAGGTTGATCCCCATCGCCACGCCGACCTGGACCAGGATGTTCCACCCGGCCAGGAGTTGCAGCACCATGTCGTATCCCTCGACGGCCGGGATGCGGATGGTGGGGAAAAGGGTGTCCTGGCCCGCAACGGCAATCACCTTCATCCCCACGCCGTCTACAAGCACTTCCTTGAGCTTCGCCATTTCCGCCGGGAACGGGTCGATCGCGATGACCACCTCGTCCGGGTCCATCACCTCTTCGATCCCGTGGACGGCGTAAGTCCCTTCCAGGTAATCGCTTTTCTTCCTGGTGATTTCGTTGGTCTTGAGCGTCAGCTCCTCGGCCACGCCGTTGTTGCGCCCTGCAAAGTAGATCGTGGGCGCGGCAGCGATGTCCCGGACCATCGCCGGGTCCAGATCGGCCTCCAGGACCTCTTGGGCCTTGCGCGCGGCTTCGGCCTGATTCCTGAGGACCGGGCTTTCGGGTCCCTCGAAGTGGCAGAGGATGGCCCGGTAGAAGAGTGCCTGCTCGACCACGCTCTTGGTGGCTGCCACGGCCGTCTCCTTGCCGCAGCTCAGGGTGTAGCACCGGTTGGAAACCTGCTGTAGCGGGGTATTCTCGTTGGCCGTAAGCCCGAAACGCCTCTGGTGGCCATTCTCGGCAAGCTGGGTAAACAGGGAAATCACTTCCTTGGTCTTACCGCTGTTGCTGGCACCGAAGACGGTGAACTCGGCGAGGTCGTACTCGTGGGCCTGCCGGGCGGCCTCGGTAACGATTTCGAGGGGGAAGCCGCTGCGCATCCGCTCGTAGATCATGCTCTTGGCCGGGAAGATCCGGCTGGAGCCCTCGCCCGTCAGCAGAAGCTTGCCGGCCCGTTTAACTGCTTCGGCGGCCTCTCGGCAGCGTCCGAAGTCGAAGCGCCGCAAGATCGCCGGCACTTCCATCATCTCCTGGACCAGTGCGAAGTCCTTCAGTCGGCTGTCGGTCAGATTCATCGGGGAGTCCCGCCAGGACGCAAGTGTCGAGATTCCAATGACTCCGGCGAGTATACGCGGCCTCCTAAGGGGCAGCAATGGCCGGCACATCCGTCTTGACCCGGGAGCGAATCCCTGTTACTTAGGGGCCCCCAAAATCCTGGTCCATTGTCTCCTCCAGATCGGGCCTCGGCTCCAGGGGCGATTCTGTGGCAAACACTGTAGTCCTCCGCGGCGGCGTGGCGGCCGCGCTATTGCTGCTGCACGCTTCGACGGCCTTGGGCCAACGAATGACGTTCCCGACGGCCGTAGACCCCAACGGCAGCCCGCCACTCGCGTCAGCCCCGGCGGCTCCTTCAACGGCGCCAGGAACCGTCTATCCAGCGCCGTCCCTGGCACCAGGCGTTGCACCCGGCTGGAACCCGCCAGCCAACCCGGGCTACGCGCCCGGCGCAGCGCCGGGGTATCGCCCCTTTGGTGCGCCGGCAAGTACCCCCGGCACTGCACCCCTGCTGGCCCCCGGCAACGCACCCCTGCTGGCCCCCGGCACTGCACCAATGCTGGCCCCCGGCACTGCACCAATGCTGGCCCCCGGGTCTGCACCCCTGCTGGCCCCCGGGTCTGCACCAATGATGGCCCCCGGTCCTGCCCCGGGCCTGACCGGGGCACCACCCGCAATGCTCCAAGGGACCATCCAGGCGCCCGGCTGGGACCCGTATGCGGCCCCGGGCCCGCAGACGCAACCCCTGTTCCCGACCGACCCCTTTGCCCAGCCTGGCTCGCTCTTCGGAACGACCACGCCGCTGACCCGCTTCCGCCAGGAGATCCGCGTCGATAGTCACTGGCTGGCACGGGGCGGCAGCAAGCCGTTCGGGACCGAGGATTCCGAACTCAGCGGCACATTTGCCTTTCCGTTCTTCTACAACCAGCAGACGCCGCTCCTGATCACGCCCGGTTTTGCCGTCCACCTGTGGGACGGACCCGTTTCGACCGGGCCGGACCCCCGTTTCTCTCCCGACCTCCCTCCCAGGGCCTACGATGCGTACCTGGAGGCGGCTTGGCTGCCGCAACCCACGCCTTGGCTAGGCGCGGACCTGGCCTTTCGGATCGGGGTCTTCTCCGATTTCAGCCAAGTCACGACCCGGAGCCTTCGCTTCCCATCGCACGGCCTGGCCGTCCTCTCGTTTTCGCCCAGCTTCCAGGTCAAGGCCGGGGTGTTCTTCCTGGATCGAAACCACGTCAAGCTCCTGCCGGCGGGCGGAATCGTCTGGACTCCGAACAAGGACATCCGCTTCGACGTCCTCTTTCCAAACCCTAAACTCGCCAAACACCTCACCACCATCGGCACCGCCGAATGGTGGGTCTATGCCCGCGGCGAGTATGGAGGCGGGGCCTGGACCGTCAAACGCGTCGGCGGCTCGCTGGACTCCGTAGACTACAACGACATCCGCGTGGCGGCGGGGGTGGAGTTTGAGCAGAGCGGCGGGCTGCACGGGACATTGGAGGTCGGATTGGCCTTCGATCGCGAGATCTTCTACGTCGAGACGCCACTGGCCAACATCCACCCCAGCCCCACCTTCTTTCTGGGCGGAAGCATAGCGTTCTGACGCCCCGCGGCCCCACCCGCAGAGCCGGCATCTCCCCCCAATAAATCCAAAGCCTGGGGATTGCACTTCGGGGGGCAGGCGGGTATGGTACTTGTGTTTGTGAACCTCGGGGTCAGGCCCGCTGCCGGCCGGCTCGTAGGGTTACTTCGGGCGGTCGCGTTCGGCTCGCGTACCTCCAGCGGCATCCACTGCCGGCCGGCGATAGATAGAGGCCGGCGGCGGCCCACCCCATTGTGTAACGTGTGGTCGGATGCCGCTTGGTGTGTTGTGAGGTGCGAGGAGTCGTTACGATGCCGCAAGGGGTCATTAAGAAGATCGTGTCGGATCGAGGTTTCGGGTTCATCGCGGGGCACCCGGATGACGTGTTCTTTCACCATTCCTCGGTGATCGAGCAGTCTTTCGACGATCTGAAGGAAGGACAGACCGTCGACTACGAGATCGCCGAGGACGATTCGCGGCGCAAGGGCAAGGGGCCGCGGGCTGCCTCGGTGAAGCCGGCCGAGCAGCCCGAGTAGCCGCGGACCCCTCCTCCAGTCTGAATCGCCTTGATGCGACGCCTTCGCTGGCCCTCTGCCTAGGCGCTCGCCGCCCGGTCGGCCTGTTTCGGCAGTGGCCCGCTGGGAACTGCGGACTTCGCTGACCGAGGCCCCGGGAGATCCATACCGTGTCCGACCGAATCCCCATGACCCGCGCCGGCTACGACAAGCTCAAGGCCGAGCTGGACCAGATGCGAAACGTCGAGATGCCCGTGCTCGAGGAGCGGGTCGGCAGGGCCCGAGCCGAGGGCGACCTGACCGAGAATGCGGAGTACGAAGGGGCCCGGGAAAGCCTGGAGATTTTACGGGCGCGGGTCAACGCGCTGCGCGATAAGCTTTCGCGCGCGGAGTTGGTGGATCCGTCGCGCGTGGTCAAGGACGAAGTGGCGTTTGGGGCCACGGTGGCCGTCAAGGACCTGGACAGCGGCGACGAGGAGGAATTCACGCTGGTCGGGGCCGGCGAGGAGGATTACGCGGCGGGCAAGATCCTGGTGACCAGTCCGCTGGCGCAGGGATTGGTCGGCAAGAGGGTCGGAGATCGGGCAGAGATCCAGGTGCCCAAGGGGACGATCCGCTACGAGATTCTGGGAATCCGTTACGCGTAGCCGCGGCACTCCGTGACGCCCAGCGCCGTAGCCGCGGCACTCCGTGACGCCGAATGCCGGTCACTGGGCGACCGGCCGACCACTGCCAAGAAACGGCGAAACCCGCCCCGCGTTCTGCGGGGCGGGCTTCTCTAACGGTTATCCGCACTCGGTAGGTTTTCCCAACAAACCGTCTCTCGCGGCGGTGAGGAGCAACCCCCCAACTGCTCCTCACCCTGACCCGTTCGGTGGTGTCTGCATCCTTTTCCTCCTTGTCTGGATTGCCCGCTGCCCCAAGCCGCCAAGAATCAACCACGCCCATTGAACTATATCTGGCGGCAGGGGGCTGAGCTTCAAGAATCGTCGGGTTTCGGCGGGAAACGGCCCGATTCCCGGACGCGCATACGGCGTCTATCGGTCCGGAAAAGTCTGCCGGTTTCAGGCGGCAGCGGAAAGGTCGCCGTCGCTTCGCCGATCGCGCCTAATCGCCAGAACCCGCATCATCCGAACGGCGCGGCTCACTCGGCTCACCTTGCGAGGCCGCTGTGTCTTATGCTTGCGCTATAGGCCCCGTTTTCTTCCGGTCTCCTCGGAACAGCGAAAAGGAGCGATCCGTGAGGAGGGTTTTGGCGGGTCTGGTGGTCGCGGGCGTGCTCGGGTGATTCAGCTCGCCGTCAGCCGCGAGGGCATCGTGCGCGGCTCGCAGTTCGACACGCTCACCGAAGACACGGCGAACATCCAAGGGGCCGTGGACAAGAAGAGCCTGCGCATCGCCTGGACGATCGGGAGCAAGACGGGCGCCTGGGAGATGGTGCGGATCGAGAAGTAGGCGGTATAATGGCCTCGTGATCCGCAAGTTTCTCACCAGCCTGCAATTCCGCGTGGCCGTCGTGTTTCTCCTCCTGGCGGCGGTCCCGCTGGGGATCGTCGGCGTCTTCTCGGTGCGCACGGCCGACCGGCTCATCGCCGGCATCGTGAGCAACCAACTGGAGAACATGGCCGCCGAGAAGCAGGACCTCCTGGAGCGCTGGATCGCCGAGCGCAAGGCCGACGTGGCGGTCGTGGCCGGGTCGGCGGCCGTGCAAAGCCTCGACCCGGCGCAGATCCGCCCCTATCTGACGCTGGTGCAGGACCGCTACGGCGTCTACAAGCGGTTCGTCGTCTGCGACCGCCACGGGAAGGCGGTCTTCGACACGGCAGGACCGGCAGGGGCGCTCAGCCGCGAAGCATGTTGGCGCGAGGCCATCGGGCACGGGACCTATCTCTCCGGCGTGAGCCTGGAGCCGGGCGGGGAAGAGTCGGTCTTCCGCATCGCCGAGCCCGTTCCCGCCGCCGGAGGCGCTCCGCAAGGCGCCGTCTGCGCGACCGTCACCACCCGGGCCATCAACGAGCGGGTGCTCAGCGTCTCCCTCGGACAAACGGGAGAATGCTACCTGGTGGACCGGGACGGCTACTTCCTGGCCCACCGCGAGCCTTGGCGCGTGCTCAAGGAGAACATTGCCCGGTCCGAGAGTTTCACGAATCTCTCCAGCGCGACTCCGGCCGACCGGATCTATACCGACTACCGCGGGATCGCCGTGCTGGGGGCGTCGCGGCCCGTGCGGGGCACGCCCTGGTATCTCGTCGTCGAGCAGGACCGCGACGAGGCCTTCGAGAGCTATTACGGCATGGTCGAGAACATCGCCTTGGTGATGGCGATCACCGTCGTGGGCGCGATCGTGCTCTCCTGGGTCATGGCGTCGCACGTCACCTCGCCGATCCGGGCCCTGAGCGCGGCGGCCGAGGCCCTGTCGCGGGGCGATTTCCAGAATGCCTTGGCCGGGCGGTCCGTGCGCCGCAGCGACGAGATCGGCGCCCTGGACGCCGCCTTCCGCCACATGGCCGGCCAGCTCTCCGACCGCCATGCCAGGCTCCAGCAGCGGATCGGGGTGACCGAAGAGGAGCTCCGCAAATCCGAGGACAAGCTGCGGAAGAGCATGGAGGGGGCGGCCCGGTCCGAGCGCCTGGTGTCCCTCGGCCGGTTGGCCTCCGGGGTGGCCCACGAGGTCCGCACGCCGCTCACGTCGCTGAAGCTCTACCTGCAGTCGCTCCGCGAGGACCTGGCCGTCTCGAAAGAGCAGGCGGAGGATTTCGAGGTGGCGATGCGCCAGGTCCGCCGCATGGAATCGACCATCAACCATTTTCTCGACTTTGCCCGGCCCCGCGAGCCGGCGCTGGCGGACGTCGATCTCGAGCGTCTGGTCGAGGATGCCCTCGTGGTGGTCCAGCCCCGCGCCAACGAGCAAGACGTGGAGGTCGTGCGGTCGGTCGCGCCGGATTTGCCCACGCTTCGCGGAGACGTGCGGCAGTTGGGCGAGGCCCTGGTGAACCTCCTGGTCAATGCCCTGGACGTCATGCCCGATGGCGGCCGGCTGACCATCTCCGTCGCGCCGCACCAGGAAGAGCCCGCCGACCCCGACCGCCGCTGGCTCCGCATCGACGTGGCCGACACCGGCCCGGGGATCCGCGAGGTGGACATGGAGCGGCTCTTCGAGCCCTTCTTTACCACGAAGGCCGCCGGGTCCGGATTGGGGTTGGCGATCGTTCAAGGGACCGTGGAGCGCCACGGCGGGAAGGTGAAAGTGCAAAGCCGCGTGGACGAAGGGACCACCTTCTCCATGCTCTTGCCGGTGACAAGCTAGGCGAAAGGGTTCAGGGTTCAGAGGTCGGCATCGAGGGTCGAGAAGTGAGAAAAGTGACAAGTGCAAAGTGAAAAGTGCAAAGTGCAAATTGGCGGACGAGCCCTCATTTTGCACTTTGCACTTGTCACTTTTCACTGGCCTACTTCCGTCGTCGCCGTGTCGCGTTGGTATGAGGCGTCCAATGGCATCTATCCTGATTGTCGACAACGACGAGGGCCTGGTCCATTTCCTCACCCGGCTCTTTACCAAGCACGGCTACGAGGTGAGCGCCTGCTCCGACGGCGTGGCTGCCCTGGCCCGGCTGGCCGCCCAGCCGTTCGACGCGATCCTCATGGATTACAAGATGCCGGGCCTCAACGGCCTCGACACCCTGGTCGAGATCAAGCAGGCCCAGTTGAAGACCCCCGTGATCATCATGACCGCCTACGGCACCACGGAGACGGCCATCGAGGCCATGAAACGCGGGGCCTACGACTACCTGCTCAAGCCGTTCGACACCGAGGAACTCAAGCGGATCGTCGCCGACGCCCTGGAAGTCAACCGCCTGATGAAGGAAGTGGTCAGCCTCCCGGACTCGGTCACTCCCGTCTCCGCGGCCGCCCGCGGCGGAGTGCAGATCATCGGCAGCCATCGCAAGATCCAGGAGGTCTTCAAGCTCATCGGCCAAGTGGCGGCCAAGGACGTCATTGTGCTGGTGACCGGCGAAAGCGGCACGGGCAAGGAACTCGTGGCCCGGGCGATCTACCACCACAGCGCCCGCAAGGACAAGCCGTTCATGGCGTTCAACTGCGCGTCGGTTCCGGACACGCTCATCGAGAGCGAGCTGTTCGGGTACGAGCGCGGGGCGTTTACCGGGGCCAACCGCTCCTACGTGGGCAAGTTCGAGCGGTGCCACGAGGGCACGCTCTTTTTCGACGAGATCGGCGACATGTCGCTGCGCACGCAGTCCAAGGTCCTGCGCGTGCTTCAGGAGGGGGAATTCGAGCGGCTCGGCAGCACGGAGACCGTCAAGGTCAACGTCCGCATCCTGGCGGCGACCAACAAGAACCTCGAGAAGGAGGTCCAAGAAGGGCGGTTCCGCGAAGACCTCTACTACCGGCTGCGGGTCATCTCGATCCATCTCCCGCCGCTCCGCGCCCGGCTGGAGGACGTCCCTGCGCTGGTCGACTACTTTGTCGGCCGCTTCGTGGCCGAATACGGTACGCCGGTCCGCTTTGTGGCGGACCAGACGATCCGCAAGCTCCAGTCCTACAACTGGCCGGGCAATGTCCGCCAACTGGAGAACTGCCTCCGCCGGGCAGTGCTGATGTGCAAGGGAGACGTGCTCCTGGCCGAGCACGTCCAGTTCGAGGACGATCGCGCGGGGGCCGGGCCCGGCGCCGGCGGCGAGGCCATCGCGGGCCTCCAACCCCGGGTCGATCGACTGGTCGTGGAACTCCTCGAATCCGTGGGCCACCGCGCGCACGCCAGCGTGATCGACGCGATCGAGAGGTCGCTCATTGCCCGGGCGCTGGAAAAGTGCGGCCACAACCAGGTCCACGCGGCGCGGATGCTCGGGATCAGCCGCAACACGCTGCGGCACCGGATCCAGAAGTACGGGCTGGAGTCGGCCGACGAGTGAAAAGTAGCCCGGTCACTCCGTGACCGGAGGCGTGGGCCACGGAGTGCCCCGCCTACTTTGGCCCGCTGACTGGGAACCAGCACTGCTGTTCAACTTCTGAACAGTGCCGTAAGTCTCGTATCCGTCGTGAGTTACGTCTGCTATCGTCGCTTGGGCACCAGAAGTGCTGGTTGGGCCCTGCGTCTCCGGCGATGGCTCGCC
>Ga0315279_10010329_pt1 | contig 10987 bp, 8 predicted proteins | sample YL17G06_20_MG_FD_203694 | JGI IMG/M metagenome (GOLD analysis project Ga0315279, IMG submission 203694) | Sediment microbial communities from Yellowstone Lake, YNP, Wyoming, USA - YL17G06_20 | ecosystem: Environmental > Aquatic > Freshwater > Lake > Sediment | place: USA: Wyoming | collected...
CTTTCCCTGCTGAATACCTGGGCCATATTTCGAGCGGGTTAGGCGGACCCTTCGCTCTTTTTGCAGTTTTGAAATAAGTTGATGTGTTTTGTCAGCCGGGTGTTAATAGAGGGAGACGGAATTTTTCAGCAGCGACAGGTAGGATTTCCAAGAGAGAGTTGTCTATGTGGTCAACCCTGTGTACAATGCCGTGCAATTGCTGAAAGTCAGAGTCTTCGGTAATCAGATTGGGTTTTCAATGGCAAGTAAGATGAAAAAGAAAGGAATTTGTTATGGCTACATTCATTTCCCTCGTGAATTTCTCAGAGCAAGGGGTTCGAGATTTCAAGGTTTCTCCTGAAAGAGCTACTAAATTTAAGTCCATGGCCCAAAAGGCAGGAGTAACGCTCAAAGAAGTCTACTGGACCATGGGAGTTTACGATGTGGTGCTCATCTTGGAAGCCCCGGATGACAAAGCAGTAGCCGCAGCGATGCTGGGCTTGGCGTCGCTTGGGAATGTGAGGACACAAACCCTGCGAGGTTTCAATTCATCGGAGATGAAAGAAATTATTTCTAAGGTGCCAAGCTAATCAAGTGATAACTGGACATCGTTTGGCTTCGACCGTTTCAGAGTAAGAGCAGATTTCTTCTTAACTTCGAGCTTTTCATAGGTCCTGGCATGGTGACGGAGGGGAGGCCAACTGTTCTTCAGATAGACTATGCAAGATTTGGCTCAAATGCTCGACCCCAGCAACCAACTAATCTATGTCATAAAAAAATGTCTTAGCCTACAACCCTCTGGGTTTTCCTTGCTTTTCCCTCTACCTCCGCGTCAGGGGCTCTTTCGTAGGTCAATTGCTATTGTGGTGCAAAAGATGGCCACGCGTCAAGGCAGCAAACTTGTCATCGGCAAATTCAAAAACACCGTCAAGACAGGTTACGGTAAATATACCTTTGATTGCTGTTGCAACACTGCAAAGAACAAGCTTACGCCCACAATCGGTCAACAGTTTTCGCAATGTCAAGAGTGTAGCAATGCCTGGGGTAGTAAGGATATCCACGCTGGAGAAATCAATTACCACGTCACAGTCACCTCGCTCACGAACAATCTCGGTAATTGCTTTGAGCTCATCTGCTATTTTCGGTTCTTGAGGCAGGTGAATGAAAATAGTATTTTCTGACCAATTTTCAATTGCCATTTTAGCTGTCCCTGTTAACCTATGATATCTTTGTCGGTTTCAATTGTAATATCGGGATAGGTTTGGATTAGATTGAGCAAAGAAACCGAAAACGCAGGTTTTTCCCCAAAATTCCATATTTACCACAATAAAGTTTGAGAGCGAGACCTTGATATAGTTAGAGCGGTGAAAGAACGGCGGCAGGGTTTTAGCACCACAGGACTCTGCCTCTTTCCTGTTCCTTTCTTTCCTGCTCACCTTGTTGGGGCAACGCCGGAGGAAAGGATTATAAGTGGTTACCCGCCAAAAATAAGTTTTAAGAAGGGGTTCGGCCGCCGCTTTGCGTCGCTTTCCTTGTCGAACGCCCGAAGGTATATGCTAGCATCAAGAGTGGCTTCCCGAATCGCCCCAAAGGATGGGTCGGCTACAGTACACCGCCGGAGCTGCTGCCCAAGGCACTGGCGTACGCGCTGGAACTCGAAGGAGTCAGCGTGGCCAACGTCAACCCGTTCACGATGGAACAAGCTATCCAAAACATGGAGTTCCCCCACCAGTCCAAGCCGCTGACAGGCAAGGAACGTGAAAAACTGCTCGCCTACGACAAACAACCAGCGCAACGTCTCGGTCGCCGCTACGGCCTCGTGGCCTCACCTCGTTACCGAATCCGCGGGCTTGGTTATGACTCCACCTGACCGTTCGCTCCGAATTTGCGGCTCACTAATTGCGGGTCTCTACACCCTCACGCTCCACGAGACTAACTCAAATCTCTGTCCACTGCCCAGGGATAGGCACTGGGTAGCGGTCTTGGGCATCGGCCTGGACCGGTGGAGCGCTATCGTCGGTGAGGCGGTCGATGTTTGGACAGAACTGGAAGTTGGAGGCCATCGCTTCGTCCCAGGTGATGACCTTCCCAGAGTGGACCGCCGCCCGGCCCATAATGTCGGCGAGATTCGACAGAGCGGCGCGTTTTGCCTCATTGTGCGGACGGTCTTTACGGATGGCCTCGAGCAGCACGTCCCACTCTGCCTGCCAGGGTGTGACGGCTTCCTTTGGCGCTCGCCACGCGATGTTGTCACGGTCGCAACGCTGGTCCTTGTAGATGTGCACCGTACCCTCATGGTGGCTGCCGGAGAACTGCGCCGAGCATTTCGTCCCGTGGATGTAAGTGGCGAATTCTGTATAGCAATTTGGAAGCCATCGGACGACGTCGAACGCCTTGGTGCCGTCGGGGAACGTCCACTCGATGGTGAACGAGTCGAGGTTCTGGCCGCAGTCGGTGCTGTTGGCCACGCGCCCTCCGATGCCGTGCGCGGACACCGGCCAGGCATCCTTGATCCAGCAAATCTCATCTATCTGATGAATGTTCATCTCCGCGAATAATCCGCCCGAAACCCAGAGGAAATGGGTGAAGTTGCGAATCTGCCAATGCAGGTCTTTCTCAGTTGGCGGTCGCTGGCCCAACGGCCCGCACGGCTGCATCCGATAAGCACGTATGAGCTGGATGTTACCAAGCTGCCCGTCGCGAATGCGTTTGACAAGTTCGTGACGATTTCGCGAATGGCGGCACTGCAAGCCGGCGGCAATCTTGAGATTCTTTTTCTCGGCGGCTTCTCCGGCCTTGATCACACGCCGCACGCCCGGTGGATCGGTCGCAAACGATTTTTCCATAAAAACGTTGATGCCTTTCTCGACAGCATATTCCAGTTGCCTCGGACGAAAACCTGCGTAGCCGGTAAGCATCGCCACATCGCCCGGATGCAGACAATCAATCGCTTTCTGCCAGGCGTCAAAGCCGACGAACCGCCGCTCCGGCGGCACATCCATACGCGCACCGTATTGCTCACTCAAAGCCTTGTAGGCATTGGCCAGCCGATTCTCGAAGATGTCCGCCATCGCCACCAGTTTGACCGGCCCATTCGGCGAATCGAACGCATTCGCCGCCGCTCCACTGCCACGCCCGCCGCAGCCGATAAGGGCAAGTCGAATGGTGTTATCCTCCGCCGCATGCACCGCAGGGGTGACAACTCCTGCCAGCGTGGATGCTGCGACTACCTTACCACTCCATTTCAAAACGTCCCGGCGTGAGGACTTCTTCAGCATTGATTTCGATGTTTGAGAATCGTATTTCATATTGATTCCTCCGTATTGTTACTACTTGAGTTCCTGAAAACTGACATAGATATTATTATGATGTTTTCTTGGGAGAGATTGCAAGCGATTGTTCTGGCTCGGAAAACAGATTGGATTTCTGCAATTCTGAACCAACCGCCAAAACATCGGTGGTAAGGCAGCCCGCTCCTATCGTAATCCCAACTCTATTCGAAAATGAGTGTACCGAATTTTTCAAACTCGTGAAAACTCGCTCCGACCCGGGCCCAATCCCAACTTGTCTTCTTGCCATCATCGTAATCCATTCGGTAGAAATTGGCTCGCCACCGCGTTTGAGGTTTTGGAGGGACGTTTTGCAGGGGTTTGAGCAAGTCGTACGGAACAAACACCTCAGCTTTCCAACCCGTTACGCGAGCGCCTGGCTGCTTAGAGCCGCCCTCGACCGTGGTGGCCTTCTGTGTTTTTCGTTTCCCCTCGTAGTGCCAGGGTCGCCAGCCGAGAAATTCACCGCTGAAATTGGGGATGAGAATCGGCAACTCAAAACCAAGCGGCGAAATCTCATATTCGAAATAAACTGGATACCGCTCATCCGGCCAAAGGAAGAACTCAAACACATCTTCGTTCCACAAGTCAAGAAAGTCTTCATTCATCGTTGCGGTAATCGTGCAGTCCTCGGCATCCATCAGAACATAAAGTCCATTCCTGGAGTAAAGCATCTTGATGCGAGTCTGGTATTGATGACCATCTGGGGTGCGCAAGTGAAGCGGCTCCCAAGCAGTCTTCGTCCAGGCGGGCGCATCGCCCTTGCCGCTTATGACGAAATCTTTGGTCTGCCGGACTCGTAGCACCCTGGCAGCCGGTTCTTTTCGGGCGACCTGCTGTGTGAACACCCACGAACACCCGCTAACCACAACTGCCAGAACAAGCCCAACAAGCACACACACTCTCATAATGATTCCCTTCTTTCGCTTGACAGTGACGATAACGAAAAACAGGACCATTCTATAACCTATCCCTCGAAAACTCTATCTTGCCTGTTATTGAAGAACTTACTTAAAGCTGCCATATACAATTGATTATACTATAACGGCAGTATGAATAGTATAGGCGACTGTGCTTAACTTATAGGCCACACTGAAATCGCCAGATTGCTGCGTAAGCATTGGTAAATGTCCCAGATTCTGTGGTTGGCCATTTTTGTCACAAAAGCTTGGTGTTCCAGCAGTCGGAAAACCACAACAATTTGGGCATTGAAAAAATTCCCACAATCTTTGGGACAGTTACCAAGCATTGCTACCCCTTTCCGACAAACGCTGACTCTGGTAAGATAACCATAAATACTGAAAAGGACCCTGTGATGACTGTAAGATCTGAACCGACCAGACGACTTGAGGAGGCTCGGCTTGGAAATCACTCCTCAACTTACAGCTCAGTAGACATTCGGGACGTATCTGAAAGGAGCGTGAACATGAAAAAGGCTAATTTACCAAGAGCTTTCGTACACACTCGAATCTCTCGTCGGTGCTTTATGCAAACAATGACGGCCGCTACTCTCTGTCTCTCCCGTGATGTATATGCCACTCCATCAGCCGGCGCGCAAGAAAACATCAAGAAAGACCTGTCCACCACTGTCCAGATTCAATTTATGCGGCCTGGCCAGCTGGAGAAGGCCATCCGCGATTTTCCCGTGGTCTATGTACCGTTTGGATTGATTGAGTGGCACGGAAGGCATCTACCCCTCGGCAATGATGCGCTCAAGGCCCACGGGATCCTGGTCAAGACAGCCGAGCAATTCGGTGGGGTCGTGTATCCTCCTGTGTTCTTTCACGAAGGGTTTCCCCAGGAGTTCCTGGTGCCGGTCTTCACCGAGTTGTTTCAGCGGCTCAAAAAAACCGGGTTTCGGGTTATTCTCGGCGTCTCCGGTCACAACGTTCAGGGACAAATCGACATGATCAACAAGGCCCTGGTGCCCGTCGTGGCGGACGCAACGATTGCCGGAATCGGGCTATGGGAAATAACACTCAGCCGCTGTGCCGAATCCAATACCGACCACGCCGCGAAGTGGGAGACATCCAACATGATGTTTTTCTATCCTGAGCTTGTTGATATCTCCGCTTTGGGTGACGGCCCTCTTGCGCCCAATATGAAACCGCCGGATGGTATCGGCGGACTGGATCCTCGCAAGCATGCCTCAATCGAGGTCGGTAGACGTAACGTGGAGCTTGCATCACAGGCGATAGGAAGAAAGGCCAAGGAGCTTCTTGAATCTTTGCCGCAAGACCAGAGGTCGTTCAAACTGTCAGCTATCAGTCCTGAGAATTGGTGGATGATTTAACACGTAAAAGATAAGTGCACCTGACCAGAAACCCAACGGCGTTTACAAAATTGTGTTGTCAGACCGGCTGATTAGGCCGCATACGCCGATGCCAGATGAGGCCAAGACGTGCGGAACACTCTAATATCGTCTCTGAATTGTTGCCTTCAATACAGTTGCTGTATGGCCGTTACCAGTCTTGATTTCATTTTCCCAAAGCGCGGCTGATATCGGGCCGGCTTTAAACTTAGCTACAGGTTTTTGTCCTGCCATTTTGTTTCACCTTGGAGCTTCTCATCTTCTGTGAGAGGCCCTCTTACGTTGATAGGAAGAGGGCTGATGCATAATATAAATCTTCTTCTAACTCCAATCCTTTAAGTTGGTCACGATAGGCGTTCAACGGAAAATGGCAAACGGATAGTCGAGTAGATGTAATATAGCTCTCTCATTTAGGCATACTTTGTATTCCCTGTTTCTCCTCTCTTTCGATTGAGGAGTGTCACAATATTCTGCCATATAAAAGAACGTCAACGCCCCTCACGGAACCGGACGTGCAGATTTCCCGCATCCGGCTCTTCAGTAAAACTCACGAATCAGATGACGGCGTATACAGCCGATGCACAATGCGAGGTTTTGGAAGTGGGTAATGTTTCAAGTATGCACGATAACCTTTCCAGCTGAACGAGACTTTCTGGCACCGCCGATTGAGCCGAGGTATTGTCAAATGTTGTGGATGGAATTTTTTCCAGATCAACATAGGAGTAGCATAGCGGACCACTTTCATCTTTTCATCAGCCCAGCCTCCAAAGCCAGATTCCGCAAAGCTCTGACGCCTGGGTCTGCCTGTTATCTGGCTTCGGCTGGGGGGTGATGAAAGCGAAAGGCACATAGCTGAAAGCGACTCGGTCTTTACCCACAACCCATTATGTTGAGCATTACGATTCAAGCGGCGATCTCCTTGATACCATCTACAAACTTGATTCCTTCAATGACCTCATTGAGCAGCTCCTTGCCATTTAATCGATGCCAGCGTCTCTCGGCGCACTGGGCTAACTTAAACACCATCGTCAGACATGTTGCCCGACTACCACAGCCCTTGGTCCGAGCCGTCCGCAATCGAACGGTCGCAAAGGTCGATTCGATCGGATTGGTCGTGCGAAGGTGAACCCAGTGCTCAGCCGGAAAGTCATAGAACCTCAGCAGAGCCTCTCGGTCCTTCTCCAGACATTCGACAGCCTTCGGGTACTTCGCCTGGAACGTGCTTATGAACAGGTCGAATGCCTTCAGGGCCTGCTGGCGGGTCTCGGCCATCCAGATGTCATGCAGCATCGACTTGGCCTTCGCCTGAATCGATTTGGGCATATTGTTCAGAACATTGGCCGTCTTGTGGACCCAGCAACGCTGCTGCTCAGTCCCAGGGTAAATCTCCCGCAGAGCCGCCCAGAAGCCCAACGCACCGTCTCCAACTGCCAGTTTTGCAGCCTGTGATAAACCGCGATCCTTGACCTCCAGAAGCAGTTCTCGCCAGGATTGAGCGGACTCACGATAGCCTTCAGTTATGGCTATCAACTCCTTCCTGCCGTCTTGCGTGGCTCCCATGAGCACCAGGATACACTGTTCGTTATTGGCCGGATCCTCAAGGCGAATGTTGAAATAAACGCCATCCGCCCAGAGGTAAACGTAATACCTACCCTCCAGCGAACGCTTCGACCAAGAAGCCCATTCTTGTTGCCAAAACTCCTTGAGCCGAACGATATTGGCAGCCGATAAGCCCTTTGCCTGAGGACCTAACAGGGACTGCAACGCCTCGCTAAAGTCACCGGTGCTAATGCCCTTCAGATACAGCCAGGGAATCAATTCGTCGATGCTCTTGGTCCGTCGCAGATACGGCGGAAGAATCTTGCTGGAAAAACGTATGTGTTGGCCATTTTCATCGATTCGCTTGTCATTGACCCGGGGCTGCTGAACTTCGACCTGGCCTACACCCGTCTGAATCGTCCTGGCCGGCAGGTGGCCGTTCCGGACGACTAGATGGTGGCCCTGGTCATCCCGGATGCAAGAATGACGGTCCAAATATTCGGCGACTTCGTTCTCAATGGCCTCAGCCAGCATCTTTTGTGCCCCCTGCCGCAGGATGTCGGTCAGAACATCCCTGCTGGTTATTGACATTGGTTGGGCATTTGTCGTATCATTTTCCATGTGGCGTGTCCTTTCATTTGAACAATGTTCCTTTCAAAACTACAAGGATACGCCGCTTTCATCAACTCATCCATCCACAACTTTCGGTTATACCTCTAAAATCACTTTCCCTGCTGAATACCCAGACTTTGCACAGAGAAATTGGTAATGCAATAAGACAATATTAAAAGTCGTGGTAAGGTGGGGTTGGACAGCTCAACGGCTTCTTGGAAATACAATTCTCTTAATTCAGCGATTCTGTTGAATGCCATTTTGTAATTTTAGAGTGATAATAGAAGGAGGCAGGGAGTTAATAAATTTTACTATTTCTGCTGGCAGGAAATTTCTCAATGCCTTTGCATCATCATACACAGGGAGTGTGCCTTGAATTGAGTCGCCACCGAAAGAGACTTTTAAAAAAATCCCTAAGTTTGAGTTATAAGAAGGTTGCAAGAGTTCGATGTATGTTTAGAATTGCAGGCTATGATGGTGGTCAAAACTGATTTATGGCGGCCCGCCAAGGCTCTGCCCCAGACGAGACTTTTATGGTTATACTTGTTGACCTTGTTCTGCTTAATTGTTCTGACAGGGCCGGTGATGCCCAACAGCGCCTTAGCAGCAGAGCGTTTTGAAGGGCGCTATTTTAGCGGCGAAGGAGACGTTGAGTATCTGCAGCTTCTGGACACAGCGCGGCGTATGTTCGACCCGGACCCAGAGTTCCAGAACATAGCGATGCTATACAACCCAGCATGGAACGGTTTCGTAGAAGGGCCCAGGTGGGGCGCCTGGTGGATTCAGAACAGCTATGGGCCGACATACTGCGTTTTGCCCTTCTTGACTGAGCCATACATTACCTTCCTACAAAATGCACAGGATTTATGGTTCGACAAGATAGGTGACGGCAAGACCAGCAGGAGCTTTGGTAGTCTTAACTGGACGGCACCTGACGGGGCTTTGATGGACTGCGCCAGTGATAATTCGGTGGTATACAAACAAGGTGATGGGCGACCAGAGATTCACGACTGGGGGATGGAATTTACCGCCGCCGGGGCGCTAATGCAGTCAGAACTGCTTTTAATCAGCCGCGACGGCAAATTGATACAGCGTTATATTCCAAAGCTGGAACGCTGTGCCAACTTTATCGAGACGCGGCGCGACCCAAATAATAATCTGTTTTTGGCCGGGCCAGCCGGTAACTTGCTGGCACCGAGCTACGCCGGGTGGAAAAAGCCCAACGGTACCTATGACAAAGCTTACCTTACCGGACTGTCGATTACCTACATTGCCTTTCTCGACCGCCTGATAGAGTTAGAAAAACTCGCCGACTACCAGCAGAAAGTCAACCTTTACACTGGCCGCCATGACTCTGCCCGCAAGGGACTATCCCTGCTGACCACCGATGAGGGATACTTCATAAAATATCTCGACCCCGATGGCGCAAAGCACGGTGTGTATGGCACTGAGAAACACGGTTATTTTGAGGCCGTCTGCAATCACGACGCCGTTTGTTTCCGTGTCGCTGACGATATGCAGGCCCAGCGGATTTACAACAAGATAACATCCATCCCTCTGCTGCGGCGAAACGATTTCATCATAACGAACTATCCCTCGCTTGACGATATGTACGACAGCAGCGGCATTTTTGGATTTGGCACCTGGGTCAACGGCGGACATTGGTCAACCTGCGAGGCGCGAATGATTATGAGCTACTACCGACTGGGTGCGTATGAGGATGCCCGGCGGTCTATGAAAAAACTGCTCACTTTTGCGCAGCGATTTCAAATGGATAATCCCCTAAAGGATTTTGGTAATACGCCGTGGTTCGATACGGCCCCCATTAATCTCTGTTACGATAACTTTGGCCCACCTGCTGCGATGATTCGCGGGCTGTTCGAATACCTCTACCGTTCTGATAGGCTCACATTGCTGCCACACATCCCACCAGGTATTACAAAACTGCAGCAGAAATTCCCAATTCGCTTCGGCAGCAAAAAGCTCTACCTGTCAACTGTCGGGGCTGGTCCAGTAACAGCCGTCAAACTCAACGGTAGAGACTGGAAATTTTTTGACAACACATCCATACATCTGCCCTACGAACAAACACCGGTAATCGCACATATCCAGGTCGCCCTGGGTGGAGCGTATCTGGCTGCCGTCGAGCCGACAGCGACAGCGGAATCAATTACTTCGTTGCCCACTGCAGATGGCGAGTTTTGGAAAGGAATCATATCGGCAAAATTGCATGCTTTGGTAGAAAAATTATACAAGTTTCATAGCGAACTTCTCCACGCCAACCTGAGTGAAACCTACGAGGCTGCCCATGCCAAACTGGCTGTAGATTACATCAACAGCATAAAGACACGCCAGCAACTGCTGAGCGAAGGCAAGCTAAAGCTGCTGCCAGAGGCCAGTCAAGAGGCAGCCGACCAATCCTACATTGATACCGCTCAAAAGCTGTGCACGGGACTGGAGAAGGTGCTGCAATCTTACTCGCAATCCGAGAAAGCAGAGAAAAAACAAATATATAAGATATGGTCTGAAATAATTGCCGGCGGTAGAAAAGAGTTCGAAGATGGCAAAGGTACAAGAGGAGATTAAGCGTATGTGAGAGGTGCTATCGCTTCAGGCAAGCCGACATAACATAAAGTCAATGGGTTCACCAGCCGTTCATAAAATCACTTTCTCTGCTGAACTCCCAGACTTTGCCCTGAGAAATCGGTAATGCAATAAAGATTAGATTAAAAGTGGGGTTGAGGGAGTTGCGTGGTTCTGCGGTTTGCTGGAAGTTAGAGGTAAGCAGGTGGTTCTACCGTTTTTTAGAAGCTTCTTTTTTCTTTACATCCCTTTTGAGAAGCTGTAGAAAATAACAAGCCAACCGCATATAACGAGGTCACAATAGTTGTCCCATCTTGGGGCGATGGTATAGAATGCAAAGCCAAGAGTTAGGTTTTGTATTTATCGAGCAGATATGCTATTTTAGGAAAATGAGCAGCTTAGCAACGCCTTTAGGTGTTTTGGTATATAAATTCCAATTATGAAGCTCGACTAAAGCAGGAGAAAAAGTAGTGGGTATTACAAGAAAATTTATATGCCTCATATTTTTTTTAATTGTATGCTTCACGCCATTTGGAACTGCTCAACTTTCACGTGCCGTCACCCAATCAGAACAAAATCTACCCGGATGCTGGCCACGGGAATACTCTGTTAAGCAAGATGATATATCAGGCAT
>Ga0315279_10010330_pt1 | contig 10987 bp, 12 predicted proteins | sample YL17G06_20_MG_FD_203694 | JGI IMG/M metagenome (GOLD analysis project Ga0315279, IMG submission 203694) | Sediment microbial communities from Yellowstone Lake, YNP, Wyoming, USA - YL17G06_20 | ecosystem: Environmental > Aquatic > Freshwater > Lake > Sediment | place: USA: Wyoming | collected...
GATTTCGCCTTTAAGATTTTTAACCGGTTTGATAACTTGATTAGCCATAGATCGAATCTCTAAATGATTTTGCTTTTTCCAGTTCCTTCTCCATCTTGCCGGCATCGCCCTCTTTAATTAATTTCTCAAGATTCGAAAGCGATTTTTTAAAGGCGGAAAGCATTTTGAGGACTGCTTTTTTGTTGGTGGTGAACATGTCAACACCAAGTATCGGGTCACCCGAAACAATTCGAGTTGTATCCCTGAATCCTGAAGCGGCACACTTCGCCATTAAATTCTTTTCCGACTCTCCTGCAATAGTATTGACCAGAGAAACCGCAACCATAAGCGGCATATGGCTTATGCCCGCTACCGCCAGGTCATGAGTTTTGGGGTCCATTTCAAGAACCTCACTGCCCAACAAGCTAACAATCTCTTTTACTGTCTCAAGCGCCTTTTTGCTGGTCTTTAAAGTAGAAGTCAGTATCCATTTCTTGCCTTTAAATAAATCAGCTTCGGCCGCTTCCAGTTTAAATGTTTCCTTTCCTGCCATGGGATGCCCTCCAACAAAAAACACTCCCTTGGGCATAAGCTTTTCAGCTTCAGAAACGATCAGCTGCTTTGAACTGCCGACATCCGTCACTATCGCGCCTTTTTTTAACGAAGGAGCAATTTCTTTGATGATTGGAATAATTAAATTGATCGGGGTGCAGACAAAAATAATATCCGCATCCACTACTCCTTTAATATGATCTGTCGTCCCCTCGTCGATTGCGCCAAGTGAAAGCGCCTCCTTTAAGGTTTCCTCTCTTCTGGGGATCCCAATAATTTTGACTTTTGCCGTGCCTGCCGGCAGGCAGGAGTTTTGACTTTTGAGTTTTAGTCCGATCGATCCGCCAATTAATCCTAATCCAATAATTGCTATTTTCTTCATATACTCATTTTACCCCATGGGCCAGCCGGTTGCAAAAGGATTTTAACTATAGTAATATTTATAATTCATATGGCAGTTCCAATAACCTCTATCAGGGCGGGAAACGCGTTCATATACAACGGAAAGCTGTATAAATGCGTCGAATATACCCATATAAAATGGGCCCAGCAGGCGCGCGCCAGGGTCAAGATGAAAGACCTCCGCACCGGCGCCATAACCGAGAACACTTTCAACGTTGATGAAAAGGTTGAAAGCGTCCACATTGAATACCGCCCCATGCAGTATCTTTATAAAGATGGAGATAAATATTATTTCATGGATCAGGAAAATTTCAACCAGATCGAACTGCCCAAATCAAAATTGGAAGATACCGTAAATTACCTGAAAGAAGGTTTTGTGGCAAACATCGCCTTTTATGAAGACGAAGCGCTTGAAGTAATATTGCCGGCGGCGGTTGAATTAAAAGTTGTTGAAACCTCTCCCGGATTCAAGGGCGATACCGTTTCCGGCGGCAAACCCGCCACCCTCGAGACCGGACTTGTCATTTCCGTTCCTTTTTTCATGAATGTCGGCGACGTTGTCAAAGTAGATACCCGGGAAGGAAAATATCTGGGCCGGGCTTAGGAGGAAAATCATGGTAGATTTTAATTTGATAAAAAAATTAATAGAAGTTGTAAAACAGGAAGACATTTCGGGACTAGCGGTTGAGGAAGGCGGAGTTAAATATGAAATAAAGCGAGAAAGAGGCATTATAAAAGAAATCCCCCACCCAGTCACCCATGCAAAAGAAGAAAAGGCAAAGGACTTGTCCTCCGAAGCTCAAAGAGCGAAGGAGGAAGAGGGTCTTGTTGCCATTACCTCCCCCATGGTCGGGACATTTTATCGGTCTCCATCGCCGGATTCGCCGCCATTTGTTCAAGAAGGCGACCGCATAAGCGCCGGAAAAGTTGTCTGCATAATAGAAGCCATGAAGCTTTTCAATGAGATCGAATCCGATGTTTCGGGAAAAATCGTAAAAATACTCGTTGAAAACGCGAAAACGGTGGAGTACGGCCAGAAGCTGATGCTGGTCAAGAAAGAATGAAAAAATGGCAAATCTACCGGCAAAATCCAACTTTAAGTCAAAAGCTTTCGTCCGAGCTTAAAGTTTCTCCGTTTATCGCGCAGATATTATTAAACCGCGGCATGAATTCAAAAAAAGAAGCCGATGAATTTTTAAATCCCCGCCTCAACAACTTAAAAGATCCTTTTGATATTCCAAATATCGGCATCGCGGCCAAAAGAGTTTTGCTGGCAAAAGAAACGGGAGAAAAGATTTTAATCTACGGAGATTATGATGTTGATGGAGTGACCGCGACCGTTGTTTTGATCGAAACCTTAAAATATCTGGGGATCAATCCCCGATTTTATATCCCCTCAAGGTATGGTGAAGGCTATTCCTTAAACATCGAAGCCATAAAAAAAGCGAAGGCGGAAGGCACAAGCTTAATCATCACTGTGGACTGCGGGATATCAAATCTAGCCGAAATCGAAGCGGCAAATTCCCTGGGCATGGAAGTAATCGTGACCGATCATCATAATCTCCCATCCGAATTGCCCAAATCATATGCCAATGTAAATCCTAAAATGATTAACGGGGATCATCCCAGCAAATATCTGTCGGGTGTGGGGGTGGCTTTTAAATTTGCCTGGGTGTTATTGAGGGTGGCGGGAATCAAAGAAAACGGTTTCTTAACCAGCCTTTTAGATCTGGTGGCTTTAGGTACGGTGGCTGATATCGTCCCTTTAACGGAAGAAAACCGGATCTTAACCGTCTGCGGCTTGAATATATTAAACGAAAAAAGACGTCTCGGACTAAAACACCTGGCGGAAGCGGCTTTTATAAGCGGAAAGATATCTACTCGTGACATCAATTTCGGGCTTGCTCCGCGCTTAAACGCCGCCGGACGACTGGAGCACGCTTCCTTATCGGTTAAACTTCTAACTTCCGATTCGGCTGATGAAGCAAGCCGCGCCGCCCATGAAATAAATCAAATAAATTCCCGCCGCCAGGGTATCGGAGAAAATATCCAGGAAGAGATCTTTTCAAGGATTCTGGATCAAAAGGGAAATAAGATAATCATTGCATCCGGTCTCGGCTGGCACCCCGGCGTCATCGGCATCGTTGCTTCAAGAGTAGTCGATGCCTATTATCGGCCAACCGTGCTGATCGGGATAAACGAAGGTGTTGGCCGCGGCACGGCGCGCTCGATCGCCGAATTAAACATTTTCGAAATGCTTGATGCCTGCCGGGACTTGTTTGATGATTTTGGCGGGCATGAGCGGGCGGCAGGTTTTGAGATTGATCCCGATAAAATTCCGGAATTAAAAACGCGGCTTTTGGAAAACACGGAAGCCAAAATTTCAGATGAGCTGTTGATCCCCAAAATACAGATTGATGCCGAGATCAATCCTCAGCAGATCACCCTGGGATTGATAAAAGAGCTGGAAATTCTTAGTCCGCATGGAGAAGGCAACCCTGCTCCCGTTTTTATGACAAAGAATTTGACCCTGTCCGACATGCGCAAAGTCGGCTCCTCCGGTTCACATTTAAAAATTAAAATGTCAGACGGTCATTCGCATCTTGAAGTCATCGGATTCGGGATGGGTGATCGGGCTTATGATCTTTCCGTCGGCAAAAGTTATGATATAGCGTATAATTTAAAGTCAAACGAATGGAATGGTTTTGAATCCGCCCAGCTCAATCTGGTGGATATAAAGGAGCCGGTAAAATGGAAATTCTGGTAATAGGTTCGGGCGGTCGGGAGCACGCTTTATGCTGGAAGCTGGCGCAGAGCCCTAAAGTCACAAAAATATATTGCGCGCCGGGGAACCCAGGCACAGCTCAGGTCGCGGAAAATGTTAATATCGCGGCGGAAGATATTTTGGGATTAAAGGATTTTGCGTTAAATAATAAAATAGATTTAACAATCGTCGGCCCGGAAGCTCCTCTTATCCTCGGAATAATAGATGAATTTGAATCGCATGGCTTGAAGATATTCGGGCCCAGCAAACAGGCGGCGCTTATTGAGGGCAGCAAGGTATTTGCAAAGAGGTTAATGAAAAAATACGGCATTCCTACGGCAGATTTTTTAACTTTCACCGATGAAGCCGAAGCTAAAAAATTCATTAAAAAGGTCGGCGCGCCTGTAGTCATCAAAGCTGACGGCCTGGCCGCGGGCAAAGGAGTGATCGTCTGCCAGACGGAAGCGGAAGCGAAGCGCGCGATCGAAAGAATCTTGATTGAAAAAGAATTTGGAGAGGCAGGCAATGAAATAATTATTGAAGAATGTCTTGCGGGCGAAGAAGCTTCGATCCTTTGCTTTACCGACGGGAAAACGATAATCCCGCTGGCTTCGGCTCAGGACCATAAGAGAGCAAATGATAATGATGAAGGGCCAAATACCGGAGGCATGGGAGCGTATTCTCCCGCCCCGATCGTAACTAATGAATTATTAGATCTTATTGACCGCGAAATATTAAAACCAACCATCTCCGGAATGGAAGCAGAGGGCTGTCCTTATAAAGGAATTCTTTATGTTGGCATTATGGTTACAAAAGACGGTCCCAAGGTATTAGAATACAACGCCAGGTTCGGTGATCCCGAAACCCAGTGCATCCTGCCGCGCTTGAGAACAGATCTTCTTGAGGTAATTGATAAAACTATCCACTGTTCACTGTCCACTGTCCGCCTGGAATGGGATACACGTCCCGCCGTCTGTGTAGTTTTGGCTTCCGGCGGCTATCCCGGACATTATAAAAAAGGATTTGAGATTGAGGGATTGGATAAGGCAAGGGATTTAGATGATGTGATCGTCTTTCATGCGGGCACAGTGGAAAAAGAAAACAAAATATTGACTAATAGCGGCCGTGTGCTTGGAGTGGTTGGTCTTGGAGAAACCATCCGGCATGCCATTGACCGATCATATATGGCAGTAAAACTTATCAATTTCAAAGACATGCATTATCGGAGGGATATCGGAAGGAGGGCGCTCAAATATAAATCCCAATGACCAAATCCCAAATCCCAATTACAGAAATAATTATTGCTACGACAAATAAACATAAGATCCATGAGATAGCACACATTCTCAAAGGCATAAAATTAAAAGGCTACGGATTAAAAGTTATAGAAAATGGCAGAACTTTCGAAGCAAATGCCATTATAAAAGCCAGGGCTTGTGCCGAAAAGTTTAATGAACCCGCGATCGCTGATGATTCTGGCCTAATGGTTGATTGTTTGAATGGCTCTCCCGGCGTTCGCTCCGCACGTTTTGCCTCCCCTCCCACCCCGCATAATCTCTGCACTAAACTTTTATCCGTCATGAAAAATTGCAAAAATAGAAAAGCGCAGTTTGTCTGTGTTATCGCTCTAGTCCAACCCGACGGCAAGGTGAAAACTTTTAAAGGCATCGTAAAAGGAAAGATAATAAACGAAATGCGCGGCACTCATGGTTTCGGCTATGATCCGGTCTTTGTGCCGGATGGATATAAAAAGAGCTTTGCCCAGATGTCGCCGGCTTTTAAAAACAGGATCAGCCATAGAGCGAGGGCGCTTGGGAAATTAAAACGGGCCCGAGAGGACTCGAACCTCCGGCCAACGGATTAGAAATCCGTTGCTCTATCCAACTGAGCTACGGGCCCATAAATGGGGCGGCCAAGGGGAATTGAACCCCTGATAACAGAACCACAATCTGCTGTGTTACCTCTACACCATGACCGCCACGTTTTTATTAGTATATCATTGCGCTTCCTTGCTTTCAAATCTGAATTATAGTAAGATTTACGAGGAAACATGCATGCGGGAGTAGTCCCTCGACTCACTTCGTTCGCTCGGGACAATTCTGAGCGAGCGAAGCGAGTCGAAGAATGCGGGAGTAGCTCAGTTGGTAGAGCTCTAGCCTTCCAAGCTGGAGGTCGCGGGTTCGAGTCCCGTCTCCCGCTATTTTTTCGGGGTGTAGCTTAGCTTGGTAGAGCGCGTGGTTTGGGACCACGAGGTCGCTGGTTCAAATCCAGTCACCCCGATTCTTTTTCTCAACAGCTAAGCTTCTTAACCGGCGCTTCTTCAAGGTCTCCGATTATGGTCAGCGTTAAATATTCATCCCTAAAATACTGGTTGGCCAGTTTAATAATGTCGTCCAGCATTACTTTATCAACTTTTTCAAAAACCTCATCAATTGTTATGATCCGATTATAATAAAATTCTGATTTAGCGATATAGCTCATGCGCGAAATGGTTGATTCAAGCCCCAGGACCAGTGTCCCTTTTAGATGTTCCTTGGCGCGATCAAGCTCTTTTGGCGTCAGCCCTTCTTTTTTCATCTTAGAAAATTCAGCAAGAATCAAACTTACAACCTGTTCCAAATTCTTTTTCTCGGTCCCGGCATATACATAAGATACCCCGAAATCGCGGAAAGGCGAACTGGTGGCATAAACTGCGTAAGCTAATCCCCTCTTCTCCCGCACTTCCTGGAAAAGCCGCGAACTCATCGAGCCGCCCATGATCGTCTCCATTAAATGGAACGCATAACGGTCCTCATCAACCTGCGAAGGACCACGAACCCCAAGGCAAAGATGAACCTGTTCTGTTTTTTTTGTCTTAACCCTTATCTCACCCGATATCTTTGGCTCCGGCAAAGGCTTTTTCTCAATATCTCCTTTAAAGGAAGAAAAATATTTTGAAGCTAATTCAACTAGTGTCTCATGTTCAAGATTTCCGGCTGCCGTAGCCAAAACATTATTGGGTCGGTAAAGCCGGTCGCGATATTTAATAAATGATTCATTCTTGAAACTGCTAACACTTTCTTTTGTCCCAATGGTTGGTTTGCCTAAGGGGTGGCCGTGTAATATAGTTTCCGCGAAAAGATCATGGATTAGCTCGTCCGGGGTATCTTCATACATGTTTATCTCTTCAAGGATCACGCCTTTTTCCATTTCAATATCTTCGGCCTTAAGCAGAGGATTTAAAAAGATGTCTGACAACACATCTACCGCCACATCAAGGTGCCGGTCAAGCACCACCGCGTAGTATGCCGTCTGTTCCTTGCTGGTATAGGCATTAAACCTGCCCCCCACCTCATCCAGCGCTTCAGCAATCTGAAAAGCGGATCGCTTTGGCGTGCCCTTAAAAGCCATATGCTCTATAAAATGAGTAAGACCGGCCTCTCCCTCTACCTCATCCCCAGACCCCGCTCCCACCATGATTCCGAAAGCCGCGGAACGCATGCTGGGCATCGTCTCCGTCAATATCTTTAATCCGTTATCTAAAACGGTCTTCTTGACTTGCGGGATTATCATTTATAAATTCCTTTCTTTTTAATATAATCCAAAACCGCTTTTGGCACAATCTTTTCAACCGATTTTCCTTTTTTAATTTTCTGCCTTATATCCGAGGCGGAGATGTCTTCTTTAAGCTCAATTAGATGTATCTTGTCGACCTCTTTTTGAAGAGGAGGAAACTTGGTGAGCCGCTTGAAGGTGCGAACACGGGTTCCCGGCCTTGTTCCGACAATAAACTCGCACAGTTTAAAAAGCTCTAACGGCTTTTTCCAGGATAAAATCTCATTGATCGAATCCAGTCCCATGATATAAAAAAGCTTGACGCTTTTGCCGAAAGCTTTTTTCAGCATATTGAAGGTGTCAACCGCGTACGAATATCCTTCGCGGTCAAGCTCCAGTCGGGAAATGGTATAATCAGGATTGCCCCGGATCGCCAATTTAACCATGTTATAGCGGTCTTCTTTATCCGCAATTTCTTTATCTTTATGAGGAGGTTTGCCGGAGGGCAAAAAGATTATTTTATCGAGGGCAAATTCTTCTCTGGCCGCCACCGCCAGAGCCAGATGACCCTTATGTATCGGATTGAATGTGCCGCCAAGGATACCTATTCGTTTCATACAACGCGTGTCTGCCCCGCCCCATGCACCACATATTTATAAGAGGTCAGCTCCGCAAGTCCCATCGGCCCCCTTGCGTGGAGTTTTTGGGTTGAGATGCCGATCTCCGCGCCAAACCCGAATTCTCCCCCATCCGTAAACCGGGTTGAAGCGTTCCAGTATATCGCCGCGGCATCAATATGATCTTCAAAATATTTTGCCGCCTTTTTATCTTTGGTCACGATCGTTTCGGAATGCTTTGTCCCGTATTTATTGATATGATCCACCGCTTCTAAAACGCCGGATACAACTTTTACCGCTAAAATAAGACCGAGATATTCGGTTGCCCAATCCTCTTCCGTCGCGCGCTTTACGGTATTCTCGATTGCCAGCACTCTTTCATCGCCGCGGATTTCAACATCAGCTTCCTTCAATCTTTTAAACAATGGCGGCATAAATGCCGCCGCTACTTCTTTATCTACAAGCAGGGTTTCAATCGCGTTGCAGACTGAAGGACGGGAAACCTTGGCGTTAAAAACTATATCCGAAGCCATTTTAAGGTCAGCGGTTTTTTCAATATAAGCGTGGCAGTTGCCCTCCCCTGTCTCAATGGTCGGCACCTTTGCCTTTTGAACAACGGTTTGAATTAAGCTTTTACCGCCGCGGGGAATTAATACATCCAAATATTCCCGCATACCCATTAAATCCTCCGCCGCAAAGCGTGAGGTGTCTTCTATAAGCTGGATTGATCCGTCAGGGATGCCGGCCTGATAAGCCGCTTCACGGATCACTTTTGTGAGCATGATATTTGAATTGATCGCGTCTGATCCGCCCCGCAAAACTGTGGCGTTGCCTGCTTTAAGGCACAGGGCGACGGAATCAACCGTCACATTAGGCCTTGCTTCATATATTATACCGATAACGCCCAAAGGAACACGAATTTTAGCAATTTTTAAGCCGTTTGGCCTGCGCCATTCAGAAAGCACCTCGCCGACTGGATCCGATAGATTTTTAACCATATACAGCCCGTCAATCATCCCTTTTATTCGCTTCCCATCAAGGGATAAACGGTCGATTAATGACCTTGAAAGCTCTTTCTTTTCTGCGGCTTCAAGGTCAATAGAATTGGCGTCAATTATATCCTTGGCGTTCTTATCCAATGCTTCCGCCATCATGGCAAGCGCCTGATTTTTAATTTTAGTGGGAATATTTGCCAGCTTTCTCGACGCGAATTTTGCCGCTTTTGATTTTTCTAATACTTCATTCATAAGATCACCATATTGTCACGATGGATCGCCTCAATATTCCCTTCATAACCCAGGATGGGGCTGATCTCTTTTGATTTTTTCCCTTTTATCGCAGTTAGTTCTTCACTTGAATAATTGGAAAGGCCCCGGCCGATCTCCCGGCCTGAAAGATTGACAATGCTTAGAACCTCGCCGATCTTAAACTTGCCGGCAACCGACTTTATGCCCGCCGGAAGAAGACTGCTTCCATTTTTAATAAGCGCGGCTTCCGCGCCGGCATCCACGGTTACGGTGCCTTTTATCGGCAGTCCGTGCGCCACCCATCTTTTTTTTGATTCCGGCTTCTTTGCTTTTGGTTTAATAAGAGTTCCGACTTTTTCTCCCTTGATTATGCAAGATAAAATCCCCTCAATCCGTCCATGAGCAATAATAACCGGTATGCCCGCGTCCTGGCAGATGCGCGCCGCGTATATTTTTGTGATCATACCCCCGGTGCCAAGCTGAGTGCCCGGATGCCCCGCCGCCGCCTCCACCTCTTTTGTGATTTCCTCTACCACATCAACCCGATAATCGACTCCCTCATCTGTCTCCATATAGAATCCATCAACATCGGTTAAAAGTATCAACAGGTCGGCGCCAATAAGAGAAGCAACCAGAGCGGAAAGCGTGTCGTTATCCCCAACTTTTATTTCTTCAACCGCCACGGTATCGTTTTCGTTGACTATCGGCACGACATTTTCAGCAAGAAGAGTTGAGACCGTGTTGCGGGCATTTAGATAGCGTTCCCTGTCTGCGATCGCGTCCCGGGTAAGCAATATCTGGGCGACAGTAATGCCGTATTTTTCAAAAGCTTTCTCGTACTGGCGCATGAGGATCGACTGGCCGACTGCCGCCGCCGCCTGTTTTTGAGGAACGGTTGCCGGTTTAGATTTTAAATTCAATCTTTCGGTCCCGGTAACTACCGATCCCGATGTGACAATGATAATTTTTATTTTTTGTTTGATCAGCTCAGCAGCTTCTTTGACGAGGCGGGTCAAATTTAAAACATCCAGCTTGCCTTCTTTCGTGGTTAATGTGGATGAGCCAATCTTTATTACAATTGTGTTATATAGAGCCATACTGCTGAAGATATTCTAGCAGATACTAAGAGGAAGGTAAAATGGAAACTTTTCTTCCGGGTTCAAAAGTCACAAAACCTTCGGCTTTGGCAAAAAGCGTATAATCAGAACCCATCCCGACATTTTTCCCGGGATAAAATTTGGTGCCTTTTTGGCGGATGATGATCGAGCCGGCGGTTATAAGCTGGCCGCCAAAAGCTTTCATTCCCAGGCGCTGGGCATTTGAGTCTCTTCCGTTCCTTGATGTGCCTCCGGCTTTTTTATGTGCCATTAAAAGGAAACCTCCTCAATTTTAACCCTGGTCATCGGCTGGCGGTGGCCTTTCGTCCTGTGATAATTTGTCTTATTCTTATACTTGAAAGTAGTCACTTTATCAGCCTTAAAATCCCCCATTATTTTTCCGGTCACTTTGGCTCCGGAAACATAGGGCATGCCGACTTCTATTTTATCTTTACCGGAAACAAGCAAAACCTTATCAAAAACCACCTTTTCTTCGGGGGCTTTGAAAAGCAGTTCAACATCGATTACCTCGCCTTCATTGACTTTGTATTGCTTGCTTCCGGTCTCGATTATCGCGTACATAACAAGGAAATTATATCATAATTAAAATATCGCGTCAAGAATTCTAAATCCTGAAGGAAGCATATTGTTAAGCATTTCCTTTATGATATCCGGCTTAATCCAATCACTAAAAGTCAGCTCGGCTTCACATTCGCTCGAGGATTCGCCTACCTTTAAAGCTTTGGTCTTATAAGAGATAAGCATGCGGGGATTAAAACCTTGGGAATATCCAAT
>Ga0315279_10010331_pt1 | contig 10986 bp, 7 predicted proteins | sample YL17G06_20_MG_FD_203694 | JGI IMG/M metagenome (GOLD analysis project Ga0315279, IMG submission 203694) | Sediment microbial communities from Yellowstone Lake, YNP, Wyoming, USA - YL17G06_20 | ecosystem: Environmental > Aquatic > Freshwater > Lake > Sediment | place: USA: Wyoming | collected...
GCCCCAGCGTCGGGTCGAATTGTTCCAGCACGGGGACGAAGCCTGCTTTCTTGCGCTCCAGCGGCGGCAGGATTTCTTTGCGGCTGACGTCGCCCGCGAACTTGAGCATGTCGCAGATGACGTTCAATTCCTGGACTACGAAGGCCAGGCGCTCAGCCTGTTCCTTCGACGGGGCCTGGTCCAGGTTGCGCTGCAGGGCCTGGAGTTCGGTGCTCAGTTCCGCGAAGCGTTTGGTGGCGATATCCAGGTCGCGGGCGGTCTTCTGAGCGTTATTATAGGCTTCGTCCTGCGTCGCGGCTTTGTAGATCAGCCACGGCTTGCGCTTGAGCAGATTGGTCGCCTCCTCGAAATTCTCCGCCCCCAGGCGCAAGGCCAGCACGAGGCGGCGCAGGTCGGGATAGCTTTCATTGAGCAGCCGGTTGCCGGTTGCCAGGACGGTATCCAGTTTGCCCGCGCTCTCCTGCAAACGCACGGCGAGGTCCTTGGCGTTGTGGACCATGACGGGGAAATCGTCCTTGCTCTTGGAGGTGATCTGCTGCAGGTCGCCCAGCACCGGTTTGATCTGGCCCCTGACATCCACGACCGCTGCTTTGGCCTCGTCGGCCAGGCCGCCGACGCGGCCTTGCACGTCCTTGATGGCCTCATCGGCGGTGCTGAGCGTCTTGGTGACCTGCGGTTGAATGGTGACCACAGTGTCGCCGATGCGGGCGAAATTCTCACGGGCGCTGTCGGCCAAAGTGTCGGCCTTGTCCCAAGTCTTGGGCAGGCGCTGGTCGGCCAGGGCCACGATCTTCTCGATATGCTCGGTGATGGTGTCGAAACGCCGCAGGGCCTTGCGCACGCTGGTGCGTTCCTCCGGGCCGACCAGATCGCTGACTGAGCCGAGTATCTCCTTGACCTGCTCCACGGACTTGGCGAGATTCGAGAAGAAGTCGCCGGAGCGGCCCAGCATCAGACGGCCTGCCGTGGGGCTGAGCGCCTCGCCGCTGCCCGACGAGATCTCGACCGCGGTATCGCCCATCAGCGTGGTGCTGATGTGCACCGTGTCATCCACGTGGTAGCGGTTGACATCGCCTTCCTGAAGAACTTCCAGCGAGAGCAGGATCATGCTGCGGTTGAGGAGCAACCTGGCAATCTCCTTCTGGAATTCTTCGGCCGGCATCTCAGCGCTTTTGCGCAGTTGCTTCACCTCGAGGTCCGTGAGCGGCAGGTGCTCCAGGTCCCGGATGGTGAACTTCGGCAGGAGCGCGATGTCTGCCTCGCCCAGGTGCAGAATGTTGGTGTCCTTGACGCGCCCGACCTCGACGCCGTTGTAGCGCACCGGCGCGTCGCGGCGGAGCGACGTCACCGAGGTGAAGACTACTTTGATCTCCTGGCGGCCGCGCCACACACGCGCCACCTTGCCGTAGGCGAACAACATCGCGACGAACACCGCCATGCTCAGGGTCAGAAAGACCCCGGCTTTGACTTCCGCGCTGGAATAACCCGTTCCGTTCGACACGACACCATCTCCTTCTGTGAGTGGTTAGTGGCTGGTTCCCTGCCACTCGTCACTCGCCACTCGTAACTTGCCACTTGCCACTCGCCACTCGCCACTCGTCACTCGTCACTCGTAACTTGCCACTCGTAACTTGCCACTCGTCACTCGCCACTCGTAACTCGCCACTCGCCACCCGTCACTCGTCACTCGTCACTCGTCACTTACCAGGCTCCCTTCTTGCGCTGGTAGGGAGGAAGCATGAGCGTTTCGACAGCTTGCTGCTGGGCCTCAAGCGGCCTGCGCGTGGCGGCCAGGCGGCTGACCGTTGACGCCGCTTGCTCGCGAAGCGCCGGCGCTTCCAGCGGGAAGCGGGCCGCAAACAACGCGGCTGTATCTTGCAGTTCCGTGCCGGCCTCCCGGAAACGCCGGGTGGCGAAGGTCAGACGGCGGTAGATGTCGAGCGCGGTGTTGTATTCGTATTCGCCGACATCGTGGTTGGAGATCATCAAATCCTTATTCTCGTTGGCCGCCTGTTCCACATGGGGCAGATTGACGAGGCTGTTCCCGAGGGCTTCCTTCAGCCGCCCGACGTCAGGCTGGCTCTCCGCGTAAAACCAGCCGGCAGTGTTGCGGGCGTCTTCCACCTTGTAGGAAAGGCCGCCCATAAGATCGTAGACGCGGCGCAGCCTGTCGCGCATGTCGTCGAACTCAGGCTGCGCCTTCTTGGTCACGCTGGACACGTCCTCGCGGATTGGTTTTACCCCCGCGGAGACCTCCTCGGTGGCGGCCTTGAACTCGGCCTGCACCTCACTGATGCGGTCTTGAACGGAGCTGAGCCCGCTCTTCAGGTCGTCCGCGGTCTTCTGAGCTTGTAAGCGCACCTTGTCAGGGAAGGCGCTGGTCTCATCGAGGTTCTTCTTGACACTCTCCTTGACCGCGTCCAGGCGCTTGAGTGTCGCATCGGTGCGGCGGTTGGCCAGGCTGGCAACGTGGTCCAGACGTTCGGTTATGGGACCCATGCGCGCTTGTGCCACGGCAAAACTGCTCCGCTCCGGCGCTCCGACCACATCGGTGACGCTGCCCAGGATTTCCTTCACTTCGCCCATGCTCTTGGCCAGATTGCTGAAGAAGTCGCCCGAGGTGCCAAGGAGCATGCCTTTGGAGCCGGCCACGTTCCGCGCGCCGCTGCCGGAGATGATCTCAACTGCCGTATCGCCCAGTATCGTAGTGACGATGCGGACCTGGTCGTCAAGGCGATAACGCTTTACATCCCCTTCCTGAAGGACATCCAAACAAAGCTGAATCATGGTGCGGTTCCTGAGCGCCTCGCGGCACTTGGCCGGAAAATCCGTGTCGCTGACGCTGCGCAATTCGCGTCTGACGGATTCCGGCCGCAGGGGCAGGTTGTCGAGGTGGCGCTTGCTCAGCTCCGGGAGGCTGGCGATGGACTCATCGTCCAGGTGCAGGATGCGCATGGCCTTGACCCGGCCAACCTCGACCCCGTTGTAGCGGACGGGAGCGTCGAGGCGCAGCGCGCCGGCATTGTCGAAGACCACCAGGATCTCCTGGTGCTCGCGCCAAAGGGGTACCATGCGGCCGTAGAGCACCAGCATGGCGACGAACAGGGCCACGCAGAAGGCCGCAAAGACCCCGACCCACACTTCGCTGCTTGAGTACCGCGCTGAAACGCTCACTGCCGGCTCCCTGAATTCCAAACTCCAAATCACAAATTCCAGACCCGAAATTCCAAATCACAAACTCCAAATTCCAAACAAGCTCCAAACCCCAAATCTCCCAAAAGGCCCTCGCGCGCGCAGGGCCGCCATTGCCTTTTGCGGTTTGTCCGTTTGTTTGGAATTTGGAGTTTGTGATTTGGAATTTGGAAGTTAGGCTTTGGACTTTTCATTTGCCGCCTTTCTTGCGCCGCTCGCCGGACTTCTGCGCAGCGGATTCCAGTTGTTCATCCGCCTCGCGGATAATCTGCTCGACGCGCGCCAGGCGTTCCCGGTCGGAGGCCTGGGTGGCCGAGGGAAGAAGGCCTTGGCGGAGCCGTTCCAGTTCAGCGCGCAATTCGACATACTGGCGGCGTGCGAGATCGCGCCGCCACACCCGGTTCTCCTTCTCCTGCTGCGCGGCTTCCTCACCGGGCTTGCGCGCGAAACTGGAGGGCCAGCGTTTCAGCCGGTAGGTCTTCTCCTCAAGCTCGCTGGCGGATACCACGTAGCCGGCCAGTGTGGCGCGCGTGCTGGCTATGCCTTTATCCAGTTGGTCGTCGGCGCGGGTCAGGAAATTGTCAATCTTGTCCGCCGTGAGTATGAACCGTTCGGACCATTCGCGGGCACTGCGGATCTTGGGCGGGATGGAGTCCTTGTACTCGGCCGCCTGGGTGCGCCATTCCCCGAGCCGGTCCGCCGCATCTTTCCGCAGGCTCCGCACTTTTTCACGGGCGGAGTCCACGGATTTGGTGAGGCTCTCGCGGGCCTCGAGGATGGATTTGTTCGCGCTCTCCAATGCGGAATCAACTTTGGGCCGCAGGTCCTTCAGTTTGGCCTCGACGTCGCCGAGCGTCTTGCCGCCATCGTCCAAGCGCGCATCCAGGTTGTCCCAGGTCTGCGCCAGCTTGGTCTCAATGGAGCCCGCGGCGGATTCGATGCGGCCGGTGTAGCTCTCGAATGCCTGAACCTGGCCGCGGATGGTAGCGCGCTCCTTCTCTCCGCCGACGATATCGGCCATGGAGGCCAGGATGTCCTTTACCTGCGCGATGCTCTTGCCCAGGTCGGTGTACATGTCACCGCCGAGGCCGAGGAAGATACGATCCCCTCTCCCCTCGTGGGGCGAGATGCCATCTCGCCCCACGGCGACGGGGGCGCCTGAGCCGGTGCGTATCTCCACGGCGCTGTCGCCCATGAGGCTGCCCGCAATGCGGTACTCATCGTCCTCGTGGAAGCGGCGGCTGTCGCTCTCGCTCAGCACATCGAGCGTCAGGAGGACCATGGTGCGGCCCTCCAGCAACGCCCGGACCTTTTTGTCAAAGGCCAGCGCTTCCGGGGACATGACCCCCGAGCCGGCAGGCGGCTGAGATTGACCGGCTGTTTGGAAATCGGGATCGTGTCCCCGGAAACCTCGTACCGCCGGCGTCTCGCCGGCATCCGGAGCCGGCGGGACGCCGGCGGTACGTACGCGGAGAAGCTGCTCGCGCTCCTCTTCAGTGAGGGGCAGGTTGGGCAAGTCGCGCCGCGTGAGAGGGGCGAGGCGGGAGAGGAGCGCTCTAGCCGCGTGGATGATCTCCAAGCTCTGGACGCGGCCCAAGTCCATGCCATTGTAACGCACGGGCGCGTCGCGGCGCAGCGCACCGACCTGGGTAAACAATACGCGGATTTCCGTATGGCCCCGCCAGGCCGCGAGTGGAAAAGACTTGCCCAGGACAAAGAGCATGGCAATGAAGAGGGCCAGGCAGAAGGTGAAGAAAATGCCTGCCGCTATCTCGGCCTGGGAGATGCGTGCCGCGGTTCCGCTTTCAGCCATCCTGGTCATCCTCGGAATCGTCGTATTGTTCTGCGGCGGCACTGGTGCCACTGTCCGCAGACAGTGCGGCAGAGAGTGGCACAGCCACCGGTTTTTCCATGGCGCTCTTGGGGAAGATCGCCGTCTTGGCTTCGACGGGGCCCAGGATGAACTTGCGCACAAACGGATCCTGGCAACTGCGGATCTCGTGCGGCTTGCCCGCCGTGACGATCCGCCCGTTGTGGAGCACCACCATGCGGTCGGCCACGCGGAAGGCGCTCTTGAGGTCGTGGGTGACGACCACGGACGTGACATTCATGGTGCGCGAGAGGTCCATGATCAGGCCGTCAATCACCCCGGTCATGATGGGATCCAGTCCGGAAGTGGGCTCGTCGTAGAAGAGCAGTTCCGGATCGAGCGCAATGGCGCGCGCCAGGGCGGCGCGTTTGGTCATGCCGCCGGAGATTTGCGCAGGCAGCTTATGCTCCGCCTCGCGCAGCCCAACCAACTCCAGCTTGACCTTGGTCATCAGGTCAATCATCTCCGGAGACAGGTCCGTGTGTTCTTTCAGCGGCAGCGCCACGTTTTCGCCGACAGTCATGGAACTGAACAGCGCACCGGATTGGAAAAGGACACCGAAGCGGCGGCGGACTGCGTCGAGTTCCTTGGGGAGGAGCAAAAAGAGGTCTTTGCCAAAGACCTTGATGCTCCCGCTGTCCGGGCGGTGCGCGCCAATGATGCAACGCAACAGGGTGCTCTTGCCGCAGCCGGATTCGCCCATGATGGCCAGGGTTTCGCCGCGGTAGACGGTCAGGTTGATGCCGTCGAGGACGTTGCGGCCGTTGAAGCCCTTGACCAGGCCGGCGATTTCGATCACCGGGGGGTCGGCGGACATCACCAGCGTGCCGCCGCTCGTGGCGGATTTCCTCCTCTTGCCTTCCACGTTTTTTTCCTAAGGCCCCGCCATTGTCCAGTTAAACAGGATCGCGAAACAAAGATTCGCGAAAATAATGATGAAGATCGAAAGCACCACCGCCCGGGTGGTGGCCCTGCCCACCCCCAGGGCGCCGCCGTCGGCTTTGAGCCCCTGCCGGCAGGCCACCGCGGTGATGATCAGACCGAAGGTCGCGGCCTTGACCAGGCCCTTGGGGATATCGAGAAACTTCACCGAGTCGTTGTTCCAGCGGATGTAGTTCTGCGGGGAAATGTCCAGCATGTGCACGCCCACGACGTAGCCGCCCGCCATGCCTGTGAAATCGGCGATCAGCGTCAGGCACATCATGACCGCCACCACGCCCAGCATGCGGGGCAGCACCAGAAAACGGATGGGCGAAAGCGCCCCCGCCTCCAGCGCCAGGATTTCCTCATTGACCGTCATGGTGGCGATTTCGGCCGCGATGGCCGCGCCGGCGAAGCCGGTCATCACCAGGCCGGTCATCAGCGGGGCCAGTTCGCGCGTGACCGCCACGGAGACGATCTGCGCGGTGCGCTCAACGGCATTCAGGGAGATGAGCATCTCGGACATGGAAACCGCGACAATCATGCCCACGAACAGGTTCACCAGCGCTACCATGGGTATGGCGCGGATGCCGAAGCGGATCATCTGCAGCGCCAGAGGCTCGGCACGCAACCGCGGCACGGCTTTGACGGTCCTCTGGACCAGCAGGCCCATCTGGCCGAGTTCCTCGGCCTTCGCGGTCCCGAAGCGCCCGATGACGCCCAGGAACCTAAGAACAAAATCCATTCACTTTACTCCCACCGCGTTCGTAGTTTCGCCGTCAGGCGCGCCTTACGGCACAACTGGCGTGCGCGACCGGGTCTGCAGCAGCGAGGAAACGGGTTTCGGCCTGCTTCGCAGTTGCTTGCCAGCGCCTTTAGGCGGTGGTGGCCGGCACTCTCTGAATCTCTCAGCCGGCTTCAGCCGGGCTTCCAATTCGCTTCAAGTGAAGCTCCAGCAAGCCCGGCTGAAGCCGGCTCCTAAAATCCAGGACATCCCCAAACCACCAGCTAAAGCTGGTGGCAAGCAAAAACGAAAGTCGGCTGAAGCCAACTTACTCGCATGCACAGACCCGGCCGCGCACACGGGCAATTGCCAACGTTTTTAGTTCAAACCACGCCAGATGCAAGCCAAGCCGGGAGCTAAAAGGCAAAAGTTAAAAGTAAAAAGTCAAAATATGCCCGGCGCATGCAATGTCAGCTTCGGACTTTCAACTTTTGCCTTTTTACTTTTTCCTTTATTTCCCGTACTTGCGGCTGGCTTCCTTCAGGAAAGCCCGCTCCTCGTCGTTCAACGCGCCCATGCCTTGGCGCGAAATCTTGGCCAGCAGTTCATCCACCCGTTGGCTGGTCGTTGGATCCACACCCGCCGCGGATTGGCCCGCGCTGCCCCCGGCCCTCGCGCTGCCGGAGCGCCGCGCCTGCGCCACCGCTTCGCGCGGCAGCTCCTCTCCCGAAGCCTCGGGAATCCTCCCCACAACGCGCAACGCGGGCTTGGGACGCAGCCAGCGCCGCAGACGGAACAGCAGTCCAACGTTGTTGCGGCCGGGGCTGGCGAAAACGCGCAGGTCCAATCTCCAGGAGATGAAACCGGCGGCGGCGCCGCCCAGATGGGCGCTGTGGGCGATGTGGTCCCCGCTGCCCAGCCCACCAAGGATGTCGAACACGATATAGATAATCACCAAGAGCCGCAGCGGGATGGTGAGCACGCCCCAGATGGAGATCGGTTTCCGCGGATCGAAGATTGCAGCCACGACCGCAATTCCCATGATGGCGCCGGAAGCGCCAAGGGCAGGGGCGCCAGAGCCGCGCAGCGCCTCCACGCCCACATAGGCCAGCGAGGCAACGATGCCGGTGAACGCATAGAGCCAGAACATGTTGCGGAAGCCATAGATGCGCTCGACATCCACGGCCAGAATCCAGAAAAAAAGCATGTTGAACAGAATGTGCATGAGCTCTTCATGGGAAAAGCAACTGGTCAGGAGGGTGTGCAGGCGGAATCTCTGCAGTACGCCTTCCCTGCTGACCGTGAAATTGCAGTCCATGAAGTCCTTCAAGCCGGGGTTGCTGTTGGCGAACTGCCACAGACCCCAGATGGCCACGTTGATGGCCAGCAGAATGACCACCGCCGAATAGCGGCGCCCGCCTGCATGCATGGCTTCCGTGGTGCCGTCCATGTAGTCCCGGTCGTAGACACCCATGATAATATCTTAACCCTTGCCGGATAGAATCCCCAACTTTAAATTCCAAACTCCAAATCCCAAATCCCAAATAAAATTCAAACAGACAAAGGGCAACGCTGGCGCGCCTGGCCGCATTTCCGTTTAAGCTCTCTTTCCTTTGCCCCTTTCTTTGGAATTTGGGATTTGGAGTTTGGAATTTTGGGCTTAGCGTTTATCCGCGGTTTCTTCTGCGCGCTTCAGTTGCCGCTCGTAGTCGCTCCGTGAATCAAACGGCCAGAATACCGTCCCGATGCTCCAGCCCTCCGGCGGGCGGCACACGACGTGCTCCGCAAAGTGGAACAGCAAGGTCCACAACAGGCCCCAGAGCATGAGCAGCCCGGCGGTGCGGTTGGAGAAGCCCCAGAGCCCAAAGGCCGCCGCCACGCCCCCTATCAGGACCAGGCTGGCAACCGCGCGGAAGAGGCGTCTGCGGGCGCGGGCTTCTGGCCACACGTCCCCGATTTCAAACAGCCCAAACCGGGCCATGTCCCCCGAATCCGGGCCCAATTCCAGATCCGACCTGAGGAACAAGGCGCAACGCTCAAACAGGGCCTGCCCGTCAACGTTGAGCGGGGGTGAGCCGGGCCCCTCATCCTTCCCTCTCGCGGAGCCGGAGAGGGTTTGCATGTCCCCTTGCGCCCCCCAAACCGTGGAACAGATGGCCTTCAGGGCAGTGTCTTGGCTTTCGCGGGCCGCAGCGAGAGTTTCCGCGAACTCGCTGCTGCTAATCAGGCCGTCCTGCAAAAGCTGCTGCAGCAGATGTGCGGCCTTGTCCCGCGCCTCTCGATCAACCAATCTGATAGCTCCTGGCTCTTGGCTCTTGGCTCTTCGACGGAAGTTCGCCGCGCTGTTGCCAGGAGCTAAGAGCTAAGAGCTAAGAGCCAAGAGCTAAGAGCTAAGAGCCTATAGCCGCCTGGTTTACTCAAAGGACAAGGTTTCCCGAACCACTTCCTCGATAGAGGTAATGCCGTCGAAAATCTTCAGGATGCCCGATTCGCGCAGGGTGCGCATGCCGGAGGCCTGCGCCTCGGAGCGGATCACCTCGGTGGACTTGCGCCCCAGGATCAACTCGCGCATCTTGGTGTCAATCTTCATGATCTCGTAGATCGCGTTGCGGCCGCGGTAACCGGTCTTGTTGCAGTGATCGCAGCGCCGGCCGAAGAAGAACTGCTTGCCTTCTACCTCGTCCGGCGTCAGGTTGACCTCCATCAACGCTTCTTCCGAGGGCACGTAGGTTTCCTTGCACTTCAGGCAGATCACCCGCACCAGGCGCTGGGCCACGACCGCGTACAGCGTCGCCGCGACAAGGAACGGCTCGACGCCCATGTCCAGCAAGCGCGTGATGGTGGAGGGCGCGTCGTTGGTGTGCAGCGTGCTCAGCACCAGGTGGCCCGTCAGCGAAGCCTCCACGGCAATCTCGGCGGTCTCCAGGTCGCGCACCTCGCCCACCAGTATCTTGTCGGGGTCCTGGCGCAGGATCGAGCGCAGGCAGGCGGCGTAGGTCACGCCGATGTCGGCTTTGATGGGGCACTGCACCACGCCGTCCAGGTTGTACTCGACGGGGTCCTCCGTCGTGATGATCTTGACATCGGGCGTGTTGGCCTGATTCAGCGCGGCATAGAGCGTGGTGGTCTTGCCGGAACCGGTTGGCCCGGTGACCAGGCAGATGCCGTTGGGCTGGATCATCGTTTCCCGGAAGAACTGCAATTCCTCGTCGCGCATGCCCAGCCGCTCCAGGTCCAGGGCGACCACGCTGCGGTCCAGCACGCGCAGTACCACCGACTCGCCGAAGTAGGTCGGCAGCGTCGAGACGCGCAGGTCAATGGGGTTCCCGCCCACGCTCAGCTCGATGCGATTGTCTTGCGGGACGCGGCGCTCGGCGATGTCCATGTTCGCCATGACCTTGATGCGGCTGCATATCGCCGTGGCCAGTCCGCGGGGCGGCGGCGGAATCTCCAGCAGCGTGCCGTCAATGCGGTAACGAATCTTGAACTCGTGCTCGAACGGCTCAAAGTGAATGTCCGAAGCCTGGTCCCGGATGGCGGTCAACAGCACCAGGTTCAGGAACTTCACGACTGGCGCCGCATGCACCATCTTTTCGATGTCTCGCGGGTCAATCTCTTCCTGCTCGCCTGCTTTCAGGACCTCCATCTCCTCGCCGGTCATGCTGTCGAGCAGGTCCTTCATGGATTCCTTCTGCCCGCCGTAGTATTGGCTGATGGCCTGCGTTACCTGCGCCTCGGTGGCCACCGCCGCGTTCACCTGGCGGTTGAGCATGAAGCGCAGGTCGTCCAGGGCGTTCACGTTTTGCGGATCGGACATGGCGACAGTGAGCTCGTTGTTCTCAAAGCTGATCGGGACGATGCGGTACACCTGGGCCATGGAGACCGACACCATCTTGATTACTTCGTCGGGCACCTGGATTTGCGTCAGGTCCACGATCTGCAGGTTGTGCTGCGCGGCCAGCGCCTCCAGCAGGTCTTCCGAAGTGATCAGTCCCGCCTCGATAAGGACTTGGCCGAGGGCGCCGCCCTTCTCATGCTGCAGTTTCAGCCCTTCCTGCAGTTTCTCATCGTCGAGAGCGCCCATCTCGATCAGGATTTGCCCGATCGGACGCCGCTCCAGGATCGCCTCTTCCACTTCCTCGACGGTCTTTAGCCCGTGTTCCATGACTTCAAACTCCATTAACTCCAAATTCCAAACTCCAAATCGCAAATTCCAAGGAAACAACAAACACCAAATTCCAAACACACAATCGCGCGCGCAGCGCCGGCATTGCCTTTT
>Ga0315279_10010333_pt1 | contig 10983 bp, 9 predicted proteins | sample YL17G06_20_MG_FD_203694 | JGI IMG/M metagenome (GOLD analysis project Ga0315279, IMG submission 203694) | Sediment microbial communities from Yellowstone Lake, YNP, Wyoming, USA - YL17G06_20 | ecosystem: Environmental > Aquatic > Freshwater > Lake > Sediment | place: USA: Wyoming | collected...
ACTATGGCGTCTTTCTTATCTTTCAAAGATATTCCCTGATTCATCTGGTTGAAAATCTTTTCGAGGTCGCCGGCATAGGCAACCCTAATCCGATTATCCACGCACGATTTCATGGAAAAAATCCATGTCACCGCAAGGAGAAGGAAAATACAGGTGGAGAGGCGCGATTTGACTTCATCCGGTTCCATAAATAGTCCGTCCTGAAGAATATTATTCAAAAAGGCGTAAGAAGTCTTTTCCCGCTCCTGTTTGCTTGTCAACTAAAACCGGCACTGAGGCGAAAGTGAAAAATTTCCATATTGCGAGAGGTAAAGATTTGACAGAGGCGCAAGACAGGGTCATATCCATTAATGAAAACATACTTGATGTAAAAACAGGTGGGGCTCGTGGCTCAAATCATGCGTTTCAGGGAAAGGGTTTTCACATTCCAAACAGCGTTGCATGTTATTGAGTTCATCGCACTTTTTCTCTTACTTTTGAGCTGGAGGAATATTATACCGGATGAGGCACGGTATGAGTCCATGGTCTTTCGTCCAGTTCCCGATGCGGCGGAATATGCTTATGTTGCATACGCATTTACACTGGGAAAAAGTCCCTTGCTCCCAATCGCCAATGAGTTACACCCCTCCCGGTATTCACCGGTGCATCCATTTTTAATGTCGGTCTTTTTGCGTCTTTCCGGCAGGGCGCTTGAGCAAATCTTTTCCTATCCCCTGTATGCTGTTGTGACAGGAGCCATCCTGTTTTACCTGTGGATGGTGGTGGGTAGAATGGGACTTCTCTGGCGACTCATGACTATTTTTTTCATCCTTTACACGCCGCTTTTTCAGCGGGTGGCAAGTTCCATAATGCAGGAGTCCACCCTGTTTTTCCTGTTCAGCGTTACAAATCTTGCGCTGATTGTTGGAATTTTTTCTTTCCTGAAGGTTGGCAATGATAAGGCAGGGGCGCAGATGCCCGCTCGTTCCCTGTTTCGGGAGTGGATGGGATATTTATTATTATTCATTTCAGGTTTTTGCGCCGGCGCTTTGAGTTGCATGCGACCCACCATTTTCCCCATCATTATTTTTGATGTGGGACTTCTTTTGTGGGTGTTTCCAGGGCGGCAATTTTTCAAGCCCGCCGCCTTTTTTCTTCTTGGGAGTTTTGCCTGTGCCGGCGTGATAATAATTTACATGTTCAGGGTGGCGGGATTAATAGACATCACGGCTTACAGGCACTGGGGTGCGGGAGGGCTCAGGCGATTGTTCGGGTTCAGGTATGCCATGTCACCTCCTGTAAATGGGCGGTCATCGCTTTCTAACTGGCTTGTTTATCTGCAGGCGATTTCGGGTCATAGTAGGGATATGCTCCTCTGGGGGAAAAACGCCGCCATCAGTTTATTTGTAGCGGGGTTGCTGGGAGCGGGCATTTTGACAAGGGAGGGTCTCTGGAGAAAAAAGGCAATGGGAGCGGAACAAAAGGGCGTTGATTTACCCGGCGTCAACTTTTATGTGTTTTACCGTCATTGCGTCATACTCTTTTTATTTGCCCTCAGCCAATATCTTATTCACATCTTTTACTTTTATCATGATGTAAGATTCCTTGTGCTTCTCCTTCCATCGTGTGCGGTCTTTGGCATGGCAGGATGCGAAATTATTACACGTCATTTATGGAGAGGGATGAAAAAGAAGGGACTTGTGGTAGTCCTTGTTGCCTTACTGACGATAAATTTTTTCAATATCCCCTCTTTTCCAGATGTCCTTAGAAGGCTGGAATTGTCGGATACGGGAGGGGACATTCGGCAATATTTCTGGAAAGATGCCGCCGTTCATAATACCAATAAGAGGATTGCGAAAAGTCTAAATTGCCCGATATTTGTGGACCGTCTGCCTGTTGTAAATGCCCGTCTCCTCCTTGAGTTGATGGATTATCCGTATCCGATTGCCCCCCTTGTGCGGGAGAATGACCTCCAGTGGGACGGGCATACCGTGCAGTTTGGCGCTTATTCCATCGGGCAACCGCGTGGATACATCAATCCCGCCTCATTGTGGAAAGATAATCCCTATTACTCCTTCCTTTACGACCCATACACTCAGACATTCAAGGGTGAGTTTCTGGATTCCCTGGTGAATTATTACGGCAAGATTGCCCTCTATTATCCCCTGTGGAGGGAAAAAGCTCTCGCCCCCGTGATAAATGATATTACCGCAAGGGGATATTCTCAAAAAAATATAAGCATCAGCAGGGAGATTAGGATAATTGTGGTCGGGGAAAATTCCGGGCAAAAAATTTAACCACGAGAACACAATACAGGAAATCCTAAAAGTAGCACTATGAGAATAAATATTGACATACATTCAGTGGTCATAAAAAATAGAGAGCTAAATAGAGAGGTAGAAAAATGAAAAAAATAGTTATGTTGACCGGTATAATATTCCTCTTATTGGGAATGATTCCTCAGCAGAATATATTTGCAGAGGCTCAGATTGAGATAAAGGTCGCAAAGCACATCGTTAAGGGCTCCGGCGTCACGGCGGCGCAGATGGAAAGCTGGGTGGCGGCTATGAATAAGGATTGGGCGTGCAGTTTTAAATTTGTCCAGGTGGGGGCTCCCGATACGGTTGACAATGTCGGCGATGGCAAAGTTGCGGGGGCGATAAATATTTATGGCTCTGCTTATACCACTGCGTCTCCCGGCAATCCTGGTCGTTGTTTTGATGAGAATTATATTGAGATAGGTCAAGGTTGCCCGCCGAGTTCAGCCTCTCATGAGTTTGGGCACTGGATGGGCGCAACACCCGACAGCACCACGACCGAGCATGGCACTCCCATGGGGGATTATCCCGATTATCCCGAATATACAGGATATGACACGAATGGCGATGGAGTCCAGGATGATAAAGACCGGGAAAATATTATGTATCCGGGTGTGAGAAGGACAGGGACAAAAACGGATGACCTTCAGCAGTTTCACGCAAAGCAGGTTGCCATTTTGTGGAAAGACCATAATGATTCTGTGAAAACCGGGCGTGGCGCCGAGGGCAACGATGCCGCAACCGATGGGAAATGTATGTATGAGGAGATGACATTTTACAGATTCTTCGGATGGGGTCATTGCGTGGACTCATATAAAATCTATGCAACCATATTAGTGATGCAACTGAATATGCTTTATGAGCCGAGCTTTTTTGGTTTTTATATTGAATCCGATAATGATATGGCAACCGGTATGCCGCCGGATGGGCTTGATTACTATGTGGGATATGATTTAGCGCAGAAGGCGCCTGTATTAAAAAGATATGATTCAGGGTGGGTTCCACTTGACGCAAGCGGCATCGGGGCGGAATTTGCAAATATCTCTTATGATGCGCCGTTTGACCCTGTTCCAACAGGGATTAAATTGAATTTTAACTTAAGTCTCCTGGTGCGCAAATCCGGGGATTATATGTCAGTCAGAGCCGCTGCTGAGCACGGTTTTAATAGCAGCTACTATGATTATGCGCCGGACACAGGCTATATTGAAATCTTAACAACCCCTGTGCCTGAACCAACAGACGGCTGGACTTGTTATTAATATCGTTTTGAGGATAGATTAAGCTATTTCTCTAAGTTTATGGGGAATGCCCCCAATTTTTTTCCCCGTATAACTAAAAATCTTAAATGGAGGGACTTATGAATATGAATAAGTTTATACTCCCAATTCTCATAACTTTGCCTCTCTGGGGTTGCGCCATTCTGAAACAGAATCCGGCGCCTGTAACCGGCATTACCATTGCCGGCTATGTTTATGATGAGAAAGGCAAGCCGATATCCGATTGCAAGGTGGTTTTCATATCTCGCAGCTGGCCTCTCTCAGATGCGGCTCTCATAACGGATGTCATGGGGCGTTTTTATGGCGAGAATATCAACAGCGTTCAGGGATGGATTGGTTTTGAGCATCCCCAATATGCTTGGTTTACAATGGACAAAACCGAATTTACCGGAAAGAAATATGTCAAAGTGGTTCTTCATTCCCTGCCGGAAAAACTCGTTGTTGAGGGTAAAAAAAGAGATTTCGCCCTTCTTGTACAGGATGAAAAGGGAAAGCCGGTTTCAGATGCCACGATTTTCTATGAAACTCAGCCACACACACCCACCAAGGAAACAAAAACCGATTCGCAGGGTCGGGCAAACTTGAAAGATATTGTGCTAGAAAAAGACAAGAATGTTTCAATCAGAATCAAACATCCTCAATATGCGGAATGCGAACGTGGATTATGGCCCCAATCTTCACAGGCTGAAATTCCTGTTACGCTGGTTAACCCTTTCATGATAAGAGGTCGTGCGCTGGATGAGAAAACCGGGAAACCGATATCCCGCATTGACGTTCGCTCCGTAATGAGAGTTCTCGATTCTAAGTGGAAATCTAACGGATGTTCCGGAGATATACGCATTTCAAACATGAAAGGTCCTGATTTTAAAGTGGAATTCAATCGAAATTTTCCCAATTATGAGGAACACCGGCTCTATGAAGTTTGCGCACGAGCGCCTGACTACGCCTGGGGCAGAACGCAAATTGTCTATGACAGAAAGGAATGTCCTACGCAAAAGGACGGCGTCATCATCAATCTGAACCGCGGCTGCACCCTGAAAGGGAAAATAACCGATAAGCAGGGACGACCCATATCCAATGCAGTCTGTTTATGCTTCGACCTACTTAATGATGAATACAAAGTCGATAAAAATGGCAGTTTTAGTTTTAAACATTGGCCATCATATGCAAACAAGTTTTTCTTCAGGGCTCTTGGCTTTAAAGATAAACAGATTGAATTGGGCGAAATTAAAGAAGGGAAAACCATCCAGCTGGATATTCAGATGGAACGATTCGATGAGACGGCAAAATAGAAAAGCATAATAGGATGGGTTCAAAATATATCAAGAAGGGAGTTTTACAAATGAGACTAAATGGCATTTTATATGCAAGCATCTTCTCTCTATTCCTTCTCGCCGGATGCCACATGTTTGGGCATACCACTTTGTTAATGGAATATAGTGGAGTTCTGGATGATTTTGAAACCGGAGATTTGAAAAACTGGACAATCATCAATGGTAATTTAAAGAAACAACCGACTACGGCGTCGCGCCTGGGCGTTCGCTTTGGTCAGCAGGGTCAATACTTTATTGGCACGACTGAAATCGGCGGCACAAGAGTCAGAGATTTTGATGACAGCTTGGTGGGTGAAATTCACTCAAAGCCGTTCACCATTAAGAGAAATTTTATTTCCCTCTTAGTCGGAGGCGGCAACAACCCCGATAATGTATTCGTCGCCCTTGTGCGTAAATCGGATGGCTATGTTATTAAAAAGGAAACCGGCTCAGACTCGGAAGGAATGATTAGAAAATATTGGGACGTGAGTGATCATATCGGCGAGGTGTGTTTCATCAAAATCTTTGATAATGCAAGGAGAGGCTGGGGACATATAAATGTCGATGACATGCGGACAACTGAAACAATGCCGCTAAGTAGATTCACACCGTTGGTGGTCGCGGGAGATTTTACACGGATTTACAATCCAAGCATTGGTGAGAATAAACAATGGTATATCAACGACCATTGCTTTATTGCAGGTCAGGATGGAACCTGGCATCTCTTCGGGATTACGCATGAAGAACCTCTTCGCCCATTGGATGAAGATAACTTTGCCCATGCCACCACACAAAATCTGACTGTATTTCCGTGGCAGAAGCAGCCGTTTGCGCTCAGCGTGATTGAAGACCCATGGAAGGAGATACACCTTTGGGCGCCGCATGTGGTTTATCATCAGGGAGTATATTATATGTTCTATTGCGCCGGCGATAAAGACCCGACAAAATATAAAATTCATTTGGCGACATCTAAGGATTTATGGAAATGGGAACGTCACCCCGAAAACCCGGTCGTTGCGGACGGGTATCATGCAAGAGACCCCTTTGTATTGAATATTGGCGATAAGTGGGTAATGTATTATACCGCCACCAGTGAACCAGCAGGCGGAAACCACGTCGTTGCCTACCGCATCAGTACCGACCTGGTTCGCTGGGGAGAGCGTCATATTGCTTATACAGACCCAAGTGTGGGTAAGGGTGGCGGTCCCACGGAATCGCCTTTTGTTGTGCGGCGCAATGGTTATTATTATCTATTTACTGGTCCGAGCAGCGGGTATTCGAACACGAGTGTTTTCAAGAGTTCTGATCCTTTTCACTGGCGTATTGAAGACAAGGTTGGGAATATCGCCGCCCATGCGGCTGAGGTTGTCAGAGATAGAGATGGAAAGTGGTATGTAAGCCATTGTGGCTGGGGTGAGGGTGGCGTATATCTGGCGCCGCTATACTGGAACGATGGCGCTGATGTGGATTCTTCAATAATAATACCAAAATAAACAGGGCAAATATATAAATTCTTGCATTCACAAGGCGAGGTGTTGTATCAAAGGTTGATGGTAAAGGGGAAATTTATGACAGAACAGGAATTCATGAATAGCATCGCAAACGGGAAAGTGGATGTACTACGGCAATTCCTTGATATGCTCAGGGAATTGTCCATTGACTATTGTATTATCGGCGGGCTTGCGGTAAATGCGTATGTGGAACCGGTGGTCAGTCTCGACCTGGATGTCGTTATTGCATTGAGCGAGTTGGAAAGATTAAAGAAGGCTGCCGCAACTCTCTTCCAGATAGAAACCTTCCCGCACATTATTAATCTGAAAAGCCCATATTCTGATTTGCGCATTCAATTACAAACTGATAAGTTCTATCAGGATAAGAGCCTGATTTGCAATGCCTCGCTAAAAAAGGTTCTGGGATATGAGATGAAGGTCGCCGCTCTGGAGGATGTCTTGCGTGGTAAAATCCAGGCATATTCGGATGAGGAGAGACGCCGCAGCAAGCGCCAGAAAGACTTGGCGGATATCTTCCGCCTCGTGGAAGCCTATCCACACCTTAAGGACATGCTGCCAGAATCCGTAAAGGATTTGATTCAATAAATTCTAACCAAATATATTTGATCCGCCTGAGGCGGATAAATCATGTCAAAAAAATCTGAAAGAATTTCCTTTATACACCCCTCACCGCTTATGGAGATAAAAACATGCGGAATCTCCCTCGTGGTTTGCGTTCAGTTCGTCCGCCTTTTTCCTGTATTCCTTCATTTCTTTGCTTTTAAGGGCTGGTCCTCCCTTTAATAAAACTTGAGATTGCGGGTCCATGAGGGAAATGCCTCGTTTATAATGCTCACTGCCCCAGAATTGAAATTCTGTGGAATCATACACTATATCTTCAATCTCAAACCCGGTCGTCTCTGCAAGAAGTTCCATGCTTCTTTTAGTGTGGAGAAAAAGATGACGTGGGGCATCCATCTGAACCCAGTGGATTCCATAATGCCGCCGGGCATAGCTGTCAGCCAATGGCAGGCGGATTAATAATCGTCGGTCGTTTCTCAACAGGCGATACAGATGACGCATTTTATCCATAGGGTCTGACATGTGCTCGAAGGAGTGATGAAGCATGATGAGGTCAAAAGAGCCGTTCATTTCCCCCAATTGTCTTTTCAGAATTCGCACGCCGTTTGAATAAACTATGTCTTTTTCTATGAGTGGGTCTATTCCCGTGAGCGACTTGAAACCATCTCCGCGAAGATGGCACAGCAATGCCCCGTTGCCGCATCCCACATCAAGTATGTCAAAATCAAAACGGGCGTGGCACTTTGCAAGCCACGGATAAGATATTGGCACTCCAAAGAGCCGGATGATAAATTTCCCCAGCAACCCTCTCCCCTCGAGATAGGATACAGCGCGCTTATGCTTGAAAAAGGATTTCAGGGGATTATTTTTATAATCAACAGTCATTTTATAAGAGTAATAATGTTCCGGGTAATATCGTGAATAATCGGAAGGTATTGTGAGGAGTTGGAGACAGCCGCAGTTGACACATTCAAGATATTCAAATTCATCTCTCAAGCCGAGCATCATTTCGCGGGCTATGATTATATTATTTCCTCTGGCATTGTGGCAAATCTGGCAGGTGCGTTGAAACATATAATCTGTAGCATTCACAGGGAATTCCTATTTTTTTGAAATTTTGACATGATTAACAAGATTCACATGATTTATAATCCTGTAAATCCTGTCTATAAAAAATTTGGGTGGACATTGGCGGAAAGGAGACTCAAATTCTGCATGTAAAGAATAACATGGCATATCATCGCGATTGACATACAAAACATCAAATATAAATACACTGTCAGGCAGAGATTTAAAGGCTCTGACAATCGAATTTATCAAATTTTATGGGGATTGACCCCAAATTTTTACTAAGGAGGATATATCTATGAGAAGGTATGGATCTCCTCTTAATGGAGAGCAATATTGTGCGAACAAGAGTCCGTCAAAGAAGGAGGTACACGACTTAGATAGGGAGAAGGATAATTGTCAAATCAATGAAATCATCAGGGCCGGTCATGCAGTACCCTATCACTCCTTGGATGCGGCTCATGCCGATGGTTACGATAATTGCTACTGGTGTATAGGTGGTTCGACAAGATAGCATCGGGGCATGCCTAAGCCAAATCATCAATTCCCGCACTCGGCATTTCTGGCTTTGGTTGCTTCTGGGGTCGGGCTTTACCCTGATTGATCTTTTGTTTTTTGCACGCTGTAACTTAGAGGGTCAATTTACCCCAAGATTGCCTTCAGGTCTGCCTCCGGCGTGGTGATGGGGATGATGTTGAATTTGTCCACGAGCACCTGAAGCACGGGCGGCGTCACACAGGCGGGAAGCGATGGTCCAAGCCTCATGTTTTTGATGCCCAGCGATAACAGCGTCAGGAGGATGCACGCCGCCTTCTGCTCATACCACGATAGAATCAGCGAGAGCGGGAGGCTGTTCACGTCGGTTTTGAAGGCATTTGCCAGCGCCACCTTACGTTCCGCCCCGATCCCCGCCGCTTCAGCTCCGCCCGGGGCGCCTTCAACTCCAACTTGCTCTGTCTCGAGGCTCCCCCGGGGCTTCCGGCTCAAGCCGCACCACCCCACGCAGTATCGATCAGCCGCCGCGCAGCCCTCATTTCGCAACAGCCTCAGCGGGGGCGGGATAGTCGGAAGATCGGATCGGTTTCAGTAAGTACTGTTCAGCGCCACGAGGTGAAGAACGAAGAACTCCCACGGTCGAATAATCTTTGGTTGGATCAATGCCACAATGTCTGAGTATTTCAAGGGAAATCTTGTGAGAACCCTTGGGTTCGGTCAGGACCCAGGCTTTTCCCAGTTCCTCGGGTGAAACCCGGCCCAGCGCGGCAATTGCAAAGTTTTCACTACCCCGGTAGCTTCCACATATCCAAGGTTGTCCAATTGCTTTTGCGCCGATGGCATATAACGCACCTGGATTATAGCCCGTCAGGTCAATCATTGGGTCGCCCACGTTAAAACCGTTTGTCTTGGCCAACCGGTCAAGGTCATGTAGGTAATTTGCTAATCTGCTGGAAACGATGATTTTAGCGCCGGTACCCGCCATTCGTACAATAGTCCGCTGTTTGCGCAATGGTTGTAACTGACGGTAGGGATGCTCCATACTTACATGGATCAAAACGACAGTAATCGCCTGCGCCAAGGCGGCTATTGGTAAAAAAGTCCTCCAATGCATCCGGGGCGCATTTACGGAGGCAAGCATCGCGATTCCCGCCAGCACCCAGAAAACCGCGGCGCCTTCCGCTTGTTCCCAGTAGTTGTTATTAGTGCCGATGGCGTAAACATGAGGGAAGATGATAAAGCAAACGGCAATGGCCAAACCGTTACGGGAGAAGCCAAGCCGTTCCTTCCGCCATATCGCAAGGGTGGCGATCAGCGCCGCAAAAAAGGCGGCCCAATACTGCATCCCTTGAAATTTTGTGGGAGTGGTTTTTAGAGAGAAGAGACCGGTAAAATCTGCCACGCAACCAAGAAAAAAAAGAAAAACCACCACGGGCCCGACTTGTTTCGCTCGCGGATAAAAATAGCTGATAAAAATTCCTAAAAGTGCGAGCAGCATTGTTAAAATGAGCGCGAGCTTTTCTTGTTTGCCAAGCGAAAACTTGTCTAACCGTAAAGTGCGCGAAAGCGTATACCTTGCATCTAACAGCTTGGCGTCTTTCATTCCATCGCTCATGCGTTTCACATAGATCTGAAGCGAACCATCAATACACCATGTCGTCAAAATCCCCAATATCGCAACCGTTACCAGCGGGACCAGTAACATGCGAGTTTTGAATTTGCCCGCCAGGAGGAGATAGCATCCGACAACCAACCCCAGCGCCGCCGCCGTGGTCGGCTTCGCCATAAAGGACAACCACCCGCCAAATCCGATCAGTATCCAGCCAAGGATGCTGGCGTGAGAGTGATTTATATCAGCCAGGAGCATGCCGATGCCGACAATCAAGAGTCCCTGAAGCGCAAGAGTATTGTAACTAGGAGTGGGCAGCCAGTACTCAATAAGAAACGATATCGAGCATGTGGCTATTGCGAGAGATATTCCAAGCGTTGGGATGGCACTGGTAGGCCAGGATTCGGCGGGCGGTTTTTTTCGCTGGACGGCGCGAAATAACGTGATGCACAGCGCCCACCCGAGTCCAAGAGTCACCAGAATGTTGATCTGGCGCAATAACGCGATGTCACCACCGATTAAGCGATACAGGGGATGGTAGATAAAGCCAAACTGGAAAACGGACGCCTTGTAGAGCCCTGGATTGGAAATCCAGTTGAGGTAATAACCTTCATCCATGAGATCAAACCCCAAACGGCAACACCACAGCACCCAGCCAATTAATACCAGGCTGGTGGCAACGGTAACGGCAAGAGCCGCCATGTCGAAGATTTCTTCCCGGATGCGTTCGCGTTGTATCATGATGATTTTCTCCTCGTGGCTTGTAAATGTTGCATAAAATCTTCACGTATGTTTAGAATTCCATCCATGGGTACAATGTTGCTAAAGTTCAAGTTCCTGCTGAAAAGGTTC
>Ga0315279_10010334_pt1 | contig 10982 bp, 2 predicted proteins | sample YL17G06_20_MG_FD_203694 | JGI IMG/M metagenome (GOLD analysis project Ga0315279, IMG submission 203694) | Sediment microbial communities from Yellowstone Lake, YNP, Wyoming, USA - YL17G06_20 | ecosystem: Environmental > Aquatic > Freshwater > Lake > Sediment | place: USA: Wyoming | collected...
CTTATCTGTTGTTACTTTGAATGGCGCAGTGTAGGTCATCTCGCTACCATTATCTACCTTGTATTTTATGGAAGCGACACCAGACGCGACACCATGAGACACGGGATCGGTGGCTGTCAGAGTCGCGGTGACGTCATGGACATACCAACCGTTCTTTCCATCTGGTGCTGCTGGGTTAAGGCTGATCGTGGTAACAGGTGGTGTTGCATCACAGCCGATACCAAGTTTTTTCACGTTATTGCTAGGTACGTTATCGCCCACGAGTGGAATACTGACGATCAGACCGTAAATGCCCTCTAGTTGGAAGTCGTAGGGTTTGGCAAAGTTTACGGTTGCTTGGCCGCCAAGTGCGATTAGGTTAATACCCGTGACATTATCTGAATAGACTTGGGTTCCGTTCGGGTTGGAGATCCATTCAAAGATGTCAGCGTAAGCGACCAGATTGTTCTGGATGAATGTTCCACTGTTTTTGACAATTGCTGCAATCGGTTTTGCTCCTTTTGCTACGTAGACTGACACTGGCGGGGGTTGTGGGGGTAGTGTGCCATTACCTGAAAGGTTAAATGCACAGTCGCCAGCGATTTGCGGGGCTGAGGCTCCCTGTTGATACATGTTGAGGTTGCCCTGTGGTGAGCCTGCCCATAAGAACCAGTCCGGAGTTGTGGTGGCGTAGACTGAAACCCAGCCATCTTCAAGTCCGACTTGTGCCGGTAAGTTATATGTCCAACGGTACGACTGGTATGTAGAGTATAATAAATAGTTGACATATGGTATTGTCAGGTTTGAGAACGTTGCGACAACAGTACCGGGGTAATTGCTGGTGTTTTTGTAGAATTTAATGTCGAAGCGCAGGTTCGCCGGGTTTCCGGCAATCCAAGCACTACCAGTCCATTGCAGGCAGACACCGTAGAATTCAATTTGTTTGATATACTTGTCAAGGTGCGCGAAATTATCCTGGCAGGTGTAGGTTGATGCACTTGTTCGGAATGTCCAGCCTTCAGTTGGTAGGAAGGGGCGTTGGCTGAAGAGCAGATCTCTATCTCTGTCTCCTTTCACGGGGGCAGGTGAAGTGATTTGGTCCACGTAGACATCGTGTGTATAGACAAGGGCTATGGTCTTAGTCATTATATTGTTCACTGTGTTATTATCTGGGGTGTTTTTAGAGTTCAGGATGACACTGTAGTTTTTGAGACCCGAGGTTTGAGGAGATAGTAGGTTTGCAGGTGTCCAATTTACGTAGGTGAGAGTTCGGGTGTCTCCAGGGTTTAACCATGTTGTGATACCTACACTCTCGTTGTATTCAATGATTACGTTACTTCCTACCTTTTCACCGATTTTTGCGTTGACGAAGAAATCGCGTAACGGGTATTGTCCGATGTTCGCAATCGTTGCTTTCACGACTTGTGCCATTGCAGGGGAGTCCCATCCTATATTATCAACGTACCAGTAGTTGATATTGTAACTGTATCCTGAGAGGGTGAACGAAAGCTGGAAGGTTGGTGATCCAATACCATTTGCTGTGGTTAACGGGACTGTCACTAGTGTTGCTGGTATTGATGCAGTAGGTGAGATTGACCACGCAGAACTCCAGGTGACACCATCTGTTGAGGTTTCGACTTTTAAGGTGTAAGGCGTTGTATAGTGGTTCACCATATGTCTGAATTGAAGATTTACAGAAGTCATACCAACTGTGCTAAAGGGGAGAGTGTAGAGTCTGAAATCACCGGTTAGTGATGAATAGAGGAACTCTGCTTCAGGTGCGGTTCCGCCCGCGTTGGCTGTAGCTGATGTGATCCATTGAGCTGGGTAGTTGGTGGCCCAGCCGCTGGGTAATGCGGGTGGTGTTACACCAGTAAAGTCTTGCTTAAAGCCCCCCTGTGGACTGTCGATTCTTACGATTTTTACGTCATACAAGAATGGGTAGTACAGCGTGAAGGTATTCTGCTTTTCGTTGTTGGCGGCATATTGATCACCAACTAAATTGGCTTTCGCATTAATGGCGTATGTGATACTGACATTTTGATAGGCTGGGTTGTGCCATGGTGGCATGTTCCACGTGGGGAAGGTAACCTGTGTGGTCGCACCGGCGGCCAAGCTGACGTTAACAGTTTGGTTATACTGGTTCCACAGTATCCCTGAGCCTATCACTTGGAAATCGTCGATGAACATATTGTTACCATATTGAGAGTATGCCCAGAATCCCAGGTACACCGTAGGTTGGTTGGCGTACGCGGAGAGATCTATCGTGTGTTGCACCCAACTGTTTGTGGCACTGTACCGAATGAATGATCCCACCGTCGCCCAATTCACTTTGTCGGTGGATACCTGAACTTCGACTCTCTCTAGGGTATTTGCGCTGTACCCATTGTCATGGTACATCCAGAATTTCATTGTGATAGTTTGTAACCCAGTGGCCAAGAAGTTCAAGGATGCGTTGTTCATGTACAACCGACATGCAGAACCAGATGAGTAACTGTAGGAGTTGTACATCGCTTGCCAGGATCCCTCATGTGGAGTATTTGAGGGAGAGGATCCAGCGCCTACAGGTTTCCATGTGTAGGTGGTTGTCCCAGCAGTGACTAGCTGGCCCCAAATTGAGCTGAATATCCCAGGTGAGATACTGTCCTCCCAACCGTACGAAAAGATATTGGTTGTGCCTACCGATCCGATTTTCATGTTCACGGGGAACGTTTCAGGGTTGGTCCCATTGTTCATGACGGTCGCTTTCGGTGCTACCGGACCAGTTGCTGTGCCGCTCACGGGGACATCGATACTGACGACTTTCGCATCGTGAAGCCATCCTCCTGTCACCACAGCCTCGACATACCAGTTAAGGTTAAAGCCAGGGTCGGCGGCTAAATCATACCATCCACCGGCTGCGTCATAGTACCAGCAACCTTTCCCAGCAACTCCGGGTCCAGCGTCCGCAACAATCGGGTAGTCGGCGGCGTTTGTTTGGTTTATCCGCCAGGAAACCCAGTAATCATGGGTTGCATTCACCTTAATCGGTGTTGGGAGCGTCACGGTGTAGATGGTATTATTCGTTGGGAATGTGACATTGACTTGTTCAAGCAAGGCACCAGGGCTTGTTGCGTTATAACCGTCATAGATTTTTAATGCTGCTTGCACAGGGCGAAGTAAGCTGTTGTAGAAATACATTTTGGCCTTGGTGAAGTTGAAGTTGTTATACGGAGTAAGCTCTGTCGGAGTGAGCCTGATTGCTGCTTCCCACACAACAACTGCTCCAGCAGTTACTATGTAGGCTGCTGCACCGTGGTACTTCAAAATAAAATCGACTCTAGAATCCTTTGGTCCGTTCAACGTTGGCACCGCCATCTTACTATTATAACTAACTTGTTCTTTTGAGAATGCGGGTGCCATAGATAGAGATCTTGACGGTGTTGTTATGTTATTGTTTATTTGCGCTTGTCCGCTATTAACGCTGACTGCCGATGCTCCGCTGCTACTCAGCATCAGGGCAACGACAAACAGCGACATAGTAAACGTCGTTGTTTTCACTAGCCTTTTTCCAAAATTGCTTTTCTTTTTAACAAACTTTTTCATGATAAACCTCCCTATTTATAATACTATAATACAACACCCCTCCATAAATGTTTCGATATAAATATATATAAAAATTGTTCACTATTTATCCTTTTCACCTCTAGCAGGGATGAGAAAGGGATGATATTGTCCTAATTTATGGAGCATAATAAGAAATAAAATCCTTCGAAAACCATAAAAATTCTTCAAAATTGAATACAATCTCATTTCTAGTATATCGATAATGTACTATATTAATAATATATTATAGGCGAAAAAAAATATCTACCATATTTAATATAATTGGAGATATCGTTTTGGAGATATCGCTTTTTTTCCAAAAAAAGATCTTTAAGTCACTCAAATTTTTCAGAAATATATTTCCTTGATAACTGACCAGAAGGTCGTATGTCGTCTGTTTTTCTAATACACGGAGGCATGGGAATATGAAAAAGATAATTATCGTTGCCATCGTCTGAATTTTGATCCTCAGTGTACTTGGAGCGACTGGATCTCGGAATACAATTTACTAAACCTCCTACATCAACAACTATCGATGTGGGAACACGTGGTACTCTAACCGTATGAGGGGAAAACGGTACAGCGACTGGCTCACCAGTCGAAGCGCTCGTCACGATCCCGCGTAATCCCATATCTGCTCCTTTAATGATATCGAACATCGCCTCTCGATTAAGGCTCATACTTGCGGAATATATGAGTTTTCGACTTCAATGGTCCAATCGATATCGCCGCGACACCCATAACTAAAATCATTGGTATCCCCCATCGTTTGATACGAGCCCTGAGATCGAAGAAAAACCGAAACGCAGGCTCCGGTTCAGGAAATAAAACAATATCAGAGCCTGTCTAAGAAATCGAATTTTTTAAAGTGGCAAATATTCGGATTTGCTGGTCTGCAGTCAATTTCCGGCTGAGTGGGGGGACAATGCTCTTCAGTATCGGTTTATTCTATTCTGCAGAGAGGTACATTCCCTTACGTTAGTACGATGGCATTGGTGTTGTATGTCTCCAGAGTTTGAGGATGTTATGGCTGGTGAGGATGAATCTCCATTCGCTTTTTCCTTTTGTTAGTCCTCGCAGAGACAGTCGGTTGAATCCACGGGTGTCTTTGATTTGGCCATTCACTGGTTCTATGCTGCTACCGCGTTTCTTATAGATAGCTTTCCCGTTCTTCGTCAGGAGTTTTCGTTTCATCCGTTCCCTCAGCCGTAGTTTCTTAGGGATTCTGCCTCTTGGAGGCGGAGTTTCTTTCATGGCTTTGCGTTGTTTCCAGTCTTTCTGTGTAGAGATATACAGATCTATTTTGTCCCAGAGTGGTTTGATCTGATCCTCGTTATCGTATCCTGCGTCCGTTATTGCACGCTGTGGAAGCCGTCCGGTGTTCTCTCGTATCTTCTGCATCATAGGCTGGAGTTGTTGTTTGTCGTTCTGATCCGAAACAAGATCAGCGGCGACAATAACCTGGCTGCTTGTATCCACTGCGATCTGCCCGTTGTATCCTTGGATGTATCCGGTATGGACGCGTTCCAGAAGGCGATGCAGATGCTCACCGAGTTTGGAATACCAGTGGATTCGATGTCCCTAGACTGATATTACAGTTCGCGGAAAGTCATCAGATTATTTGATGAAGAAACCGTGTTGTACCTGATCCCAAAGAAAAACCTGGCGACGGTGGGTACTGACTGGGCACCTATCCTCAGACGTATGCAGGAAGATCCTTACCTGTTTCTAAAAGGGTATTACTTGAGAAATCTGAATAAGTCAGGGTTTTCTGCAGATAAACGACGGTTCGGAAGCGTAGTGAGACAGAAACGGGATGATCGACAAGAAATGGCATTATTTTCCATTGCGTTTCTCCATAATATGTTTACCGTGCGGGTGAGACCTGGATGAATTCTGTCCCAATGCCCGATGTCACTTTACAGGTGCAAAAAGGTGTCACTCCTTCTTAAATAGGGGATTTTTTAGGGAAAAAGAATGTGGTATTAAAAAAAAAGAAAAAAGAGGAGGGAGTGTAAACTCCCTTTTGTTGTCGTTGTCTACCGGTTTTGTGCGTAGTGTTGTTGTTCTGGGGCGTACTGTTGTTGCTGTTGTTGCTGTGATTGTTGGCCGTTTGGTTGGCCCTGAGGGTCAGTTCGGATTTGGCTTGCGTTGTTGCCAGCCCTATCGACGGCGTTCGCCTTAACTGTCCCATTGACGTGCGGAATGGGGGTTAACGTCCATGTGTAGGGCCCTGGTGCAGTGGCGTTGAACTGGAGCACACCGTTGAAGAAGAACTCAACGTACCACATGCCGCTCAAGTTGTCTAAGGGTACTGCGGTGTAGATGATTTTATTGTCCTTTACCTCCTTGCCCAGCGTGATCATTGGGGGTGTCTTGTCGATCGAGAAGGATTTTATCTTATCGGCTTCTTTGTTTCCGACCTTGTCGACCGCCCAGTAGGTGATAGTGTGGTTTGCCTTATCTGTTGTTACTTTGAATGGCGCAGTGTAGGTCATCTCGCTACCACCATCTACCTTGTATTTTATGGAAGCGACACCAGACGCGACACCATGAGACACAGGATCGGTGGCTGTCAGCGTCGCGGTGACGTCATGGACATACCAACCGTTCTTTCCATCTGGTGCTGCTGGGTTAAGGCTGATCGTGGTAACAGGTGGTGTTTCATCGATACCAATACCGAGTTTCTTCACGTTGTTGCTGGGTGCGTTATCGTTTCCAAGTGGCAGGCTTACAGTGAGTGCGTAGACGCCTTCGTCTGCGAAGTTGAAGGTGCTAAAGTCAAGGGCTTCTTCGCCGACAAATGGGTTCAGGTCGATACCCGTGACAGTCGCGGTCCAGTCAAGGGTTCCGTTCGGATTAACGGTGTAATTCATGACTTCAGCGGAACTGATCAAATCGTTCTCAACGAACGTTCCAAGGTTGTTTGCGATTGCTTTTATTGGTTGAACACCAGGTTGCAGGTAAAGGCTTACACCAGGGGGTCCTCCACCGGGTTCAAGTCCGGCTCGGATGTTCCAGTTCGCATTAATTGCACCACCGCTAGCGGTGTATAAAGATGCCCAGGATCCCGACAGGTAAATCCAGTCACCATCCGGGACATGCGGACCAGCATCACACCCAGCTGGGTATTGCGAAGCTGCGTGGGTCCATTCGATGGAGACCCAGAGGTCTGTGCTCCCTGCAACGGTAACGGGGGTTGTGAGTGTTAGATTGGCCCAACCATTGCTGGCTGCTGAAGTAAAGGCCTGCGAATAGAGCAGAGCGCCGGGGGTAGTAGTGGTGCCAGCATCATAGATTTTTAGCACTCCGTTATGCGCGGGTTGTGGCGTTCCACCGATCCATCCGTGGCAATACATAACCGTCGTGAGTTTGTATCCTGCGTAAGCGCCAAGTTGAGTTGGTGTGAACCGGGCTGCTGCTTCAAACGTACCACCGGCTGTGAGACCGACAGCATTAGCGTTAGCGCCATCATAGTGTACAAACGTGATACCTCGTTTGGCACTGCTGGGACTGGTAATCGATTTAATACCAACATCGTGGGTGTAGGTGAGGGTTATCCTCTTGGTCAATATGTTGTTCGCTGTGTTATTATCTGGGGTGTTTTGAGAATTCACGGTGATATCGTAATCAAAGGAACCCGAGATACGAGGAGCTATTAGGTTTGCTGGTGTCCAATTGGCAAAGGTTAGGTCTCTGGTTCCACCGGGGTTTAACCAGGTTGTAACCCCTGCATCTTCATCGTATTCCTGTGTTGTGGTTGGGGGTGCGGATACTTTGACATCGTCAACATACCAGTATAATCCATCGTAATCCACGTATCTGAACCGGATTTTCACTTGCGCTTGACCTGCGGCCCACGAGGAGATATTATAAGAGAAAACACCGGCGACTTGAGCTGAGTGGTAAAGAGCAATCGAATAAGGCCACGTTGTTCCATTGTTAATGCTTCCATCAACATACCCATACGATGCAGTGCTGTAATAGTAGAAGTAGCTCCAGAATTGCAATGTGATTTGAGTTTGCCCAGTGCAATCGATTTTCGGGGTGATTAACGAATCATCCTGAGTCCGTATAGGGGAGTAATAGATTCGGGCAACACTGCCTTGTGTTCCACCGTAGGCGTATTTGTACCAGTTGTTGGTATCCCAAGTGACGGGCGCAGGTTCATTTGTAGTGATCGTCCATCCGGCTGGTGGGTTGTTTCCGTAGGGTCCCCAGCTGCTCTCAAAGTTTTCGTTGAGGAGGTTATGATACGCGATCTGTTTGATTTTTGTGTTTACGAAGAAGAGTTTTTCTGGGTATTGACCAATGTTTTTGATTTGGGCTTTCACTGGTAACATCTGTGCAATTCCGCTTGATGGAGCGCTAATGGTTGTCACAGAGATATCGTGGAAGTACGGGTAATGCAGTACAACGGTCTTGAGAGTAGCATCATTTTCTGGAACGGTATCAGTTGAAAGATGGGTTGCTGCAAGGACATCATAGGTGACATCACCATTAGATAGATTATGCCAGGCTGCAGGTGCCCAGGATGGGAATACTGCTTCGACGGTTTGACCCGCGGCAACATTCACCTGCACAGTGTGTGAAGATTCCAGTACTAATACGGGATCAAAGATATTCACATCATCAATGTTCATGTAGGCTACATAGTCACTAGTTCCTAGGAAAGCGATTTGTAATGCAGTATCATCCTCGTACCCTGGAAGGGAAACGATGTGTATATACCATCCGTTAGCACTCCCATCATTCCGATTAAAGGTTGCCAGTGTTGCCCAGTGTATTCCATCATGGGATGCGAGTACATCAATCTTACCTGCACCGACTATAGTGTCATGATACATCCAAAAGCTCATCTTCAGCATATTCGCTGCTGCAACATTGATGGGGAATGAGTATAACATCGCTTTTTGTCCTTGATACACATATGAGTAGTATTGTGCCATGCGGAGGCCTCCATGTGGTGTACACGTTGGTGATGTACCAGATAGTACGCTTTGCCATTTGTTATTATAGTAGGGCATTGAAACCGGTTTCCAATCCCATTTGCCGCCCCAGTTGTCATGGACGAAGTTTTTGAATCCTGTGTAATAAACACATTTTCCTGTATCAAATGTTTCAATGAATTTGAAAGTACCTGAATCGTCACCGACGCGAACGTTATCTACGTACCAGTACCCACTTGTTGCTCCTGAAGGACGTGTGAAGTGGAAGCGGATCTTTACATTGGAGTGTCCAGCTGCCAAAGCGGTGATATCATAGCCGTTATACCATTCATAATTATATGCATAGCCATAGGATCCAGGGGACACAAACTGGTAGATATCGATATTTTGCCAATCACCACCATCGACACTAATCTGAACATATCCTTTATCGTTGTATGTGGTATAAGCGTAGAACAAACCATTAAACTGTAAAATTACGCGGGAAAGGGCAGAGCAGTCAATGGAAGGTGAGGTTAAGTTATCATTAGCTTCTACATAGGGGCTAACGTAATACATTCGTGCTGCAGAGCCGTAACAGTCGTATGATGTATAGGCGTACCGGTGCCAATGGCCGTAGTCCCATGCTGTTGTATCTTTTCTTTCTATTGTCCAGCCAACTGGTGGATTGTTTCCATTTGGACCCCAGTTACCTAAAAACTGTCCAACCCATAAGTTGTCAAAGTATAGATACGAGAGCAAGGATGTGTCTGCAGGGCTTTGGAATCGGAATTTAAACCGAACATCATTTTGTCCAGCAGCCCATGCTATGGAGATGTTCTCTGCTGTGGTTGAAGTCGTTGTATACGTAGCAAGCGTGTATGCCCAGGTCGCACCACCATCATCGCTTCCGTACACGGTAAAGGTGGCATCAGCAGCGGGTGAGGCGTAGAAGTACTTCGTGAACTGCAATTTGATGACAGCAGTTAATGCCGAACAGTCAATGATTGGACTTATAAGCTGCTCATCCTGGGCGTTGCCGTCACTAAGGGCTTCTTGCACCCTCGGATAAGTCGATGCGGAATATGTTTGGGCTGACGCATACATGTACCAATCTCCTGTCGGATTAATCGAGGTATTGGTCCATCCCGCTGGGAAACCATAGGAACCTAAAGTGTAGCTTTCGAACCCGTCGCTAAAGTAAGAGATTGGGTTACCATAAGCGGTAATATTCATAGAAACTGGCACATTGGTTTGATTTAAAGATCCGAAATTCTTAACTGTAGCCTTTGGTATTATCTGACTAGTTGCCGTCCCGCTCGCAGGTGCAGTAATACTGGTGACACCGACATCGTTTGGAGCGAGTGCCCCTGTGGCGAGTGCTTCCAACACCCAGTTGAAGTCAAGTGGTATAGTTTGCATCTCAGACCAGACGCCGCTATAGTAGATCCAGTCGCCTTTCCCATCGATAGCTGGCCCTGAGTCAACACCGAACGGGAATCCCGCGGCGAGCTGTTGCCACTCTATCGAGACCCAGATATCCTCCGTTCCGCTGATCGGAATCGGCGTTGGAAGGATCGTTGTTTTCAGACCAGGAGTAGATTGGGTGAAATTCACCGATTCCCAGAGTGCGCCGGGGGCTGTTGCGGAACCTCCGTGGTAGATCTTGACCTTCCCGTTGATGGAGACGGCGTCATAGTAGTAGTAGTTGATCGACATGATGTTCCATCCACCATATCCCGAGAGTTCAACCGGCGTCAATCTCATCGCTCCTTCCCAGGTCATGGCTCCATTGAAGCCGACCGCATTGTTATTGTACCCGTGGTGGAACTTGAGGAGAACTTCAGCCCTCCCTAGAGGGGATTGCTGTGACGTCCCCATATTTTTATTGAACGCCACTGACACTGGTGTTGCCACTTGGAGTGTTACCTTTTTTAGTGGGGTTGTAGCACCTTGTGTTTGTTGCGTTACGTTCATGCCACCGCGACCAACTCCAACTGCTGCAGTTAATCCACTACTTAAAATCATGGTAACTGCGACGAGCAACGCTGTGGCAAACATCGTTGTCTTCACTAGCCTTTTACCAAAATTGCTTTTCTCTTTAACAAATTTTTTCATGATAAACCTCCCTATTTGTAATACTATAATACAACACCCCTCCATAAATGTTTCGATATAAATATATATAAAAATTGTTCACTATTTATCCTTTTCACCTCTAGCAGGGATGAAAAAAGGATGATATTGTCCTAATTTATGGAGCATAATAAGAAATAAAATCCTTCGAAAACCATAAAAATTCTTCAAAATTGAACACAATCTCATTTCTAATATATCAATAATGTATTATATTAATAATGTACTATAGGCGAAAAAAAATATCTACCATATTTAATATAATTGGAGATATCGTTTTGGAGATATCGCTTTTTTTCCAAAAAAAGATCTTTAAGTCACTCAAATTTTTCAGAAATATATTTCCTTGATAAC
>Ga0315279_10010335_pt1 | contig 10980 bp, 7 predicted proteins | sample YL17G06_20_MG_FD_203694 | JGI IMG/M metagenome (GOLD analysis project Ga0315279, IMG submission 203694) | Sediment microbial communities from Yellowstone Lake, YNP, Wyoming, USA - YL17G06_20 | ecosystem: Environmental > Aquatic > Freshwater > Lake > Sediment | place: USA: Wyoming | collected...
GTGGGCTTGGGTTTGGGGTGTTCGCCCCCTTCGGGGACGCGGTTTTTTTTGGGGGGGCGTCTGTCCCCAGGTTCCCTTGCACCTTCGGCGCGGCGGTCACCTGGGGCTATTCAAGGTGTGGCCCCTCCGGGGCCGGTTGGCGCCCAACTATCTTCGGGGACGCGGTTTTTTTGGGGGGGGCGTCTGTCCCCAGGTTCCCTTGCACCTTCGGCGCGGCGGTCACCTGGGGCTATTCAAGGTGTGGCCCCTCCGGGGCCGGTTGGCGCCCAACTATCTTCGGGGACGCGGTTTTTTTGGGGGGGGCGTCTGTCCCCAGGTTCCCTTGCACCTTCGGCGCGGCGGTCACCTGGGGCTATTCAAGGTGTGGCCCCTCCGGGGCCGCTTAGGGTCCAATTACCTCTCGGGTCCGCTATTCATTCAACCCCAAAGCGGGGTGCTCGCGTATCGGGTTGACCCACTCCACGGCGCAGGGATACGTCCGCGCCTCGATGCGAGGGGGTATCCGGTACAAGACCCCCGGATTTCGGAGCATCTCCCTCACATTATCATCGCTCTGCGGCGAAAGTTAAGATGGTACCAGGGCCGACGCGCTTTTCCATTTCCTGGATCGCGCGTTTCATTTCATCCTCCGAGGCAATTGTGGTGTTGTTCTCCAGGCGGATCAGGTCCTGCCGCGTGTCGGAGCTGTAGGTGATCATCGGCGACCCAGGCGGAACCTGAAAGCGATTGTTGCGCAGCACGTTCGCCCAGCCCTTGTGGAAGCGGATCGGCGACCGCCCCACGCCATAGATGAGGTTGTCCTCGATCAGGAACCCGCCCGTGCCCTGGTCCAGGAACATGCCGTTGCTGTCGGCCCGGCCCACGTTGGCGGGGATATCGTGAATCCGGTTGGCGCGCAGCGCCGACCCGGGCTGGTTGCCAAGCGCATAGATACCCCCGCCGTCGGAGAGCGTGAGCATCACGTGGTGGATATCGTTGCCCTCCACGACGTTCTCCCGGCAGGGCGCTTTCTGGGGTTCGGGAGTCTGGGCCGGGTCCCACCACATCCACCCCACGGAAACGCCGGTGTAGGGCAGGTCTCGGATTTCGCTGCGGATGATGCGCGTCTTCTCGGTGAGGCCCGCCCACACGCCCACTGCGCCGAAGAGTTCCCGCCCGCAGTGCTCCACCAGGCAGCCGCGGACCTCGTTGCCGCTCGCGGCTTGTTCGGGCGCCGTCACCCACCAGTTGCCCCCCTTCGCGAGCCGCGTTTGCCCTTCCCCGATCATGACGCCATTGCCGCCGACGTCGGAGACGACCGTTCCGATCAGGACGTTATTGCGGCATCTGCCGCCAAACCAGATCCCGGAGCGTCCCACGTGACGGACCGCCCCATTCTCAAACCGGCAGCCCTCGACCGCGTCAAACTGCACCGCGGCCGGATCGGTTTCCTGGTTGCCCCCGCCCTCCCCTTGGGTGCCGGGACTCCAGTAGGTGCAGGCCTGCATTTCCCAGATCGTCCCGTCCCGCGGCGCCCAGGCGGCGTGCTCGAACGCAAGGCTGGTGAAGCCCAGGTTGCGAACGGGCCGCCCGCCGTCCGCATCCCCGCGCACCACCAGGAGTTGGGAGGCCGCGGGCGCTTCGGCGCGCAGGTTCCGCAACGTCTCGCCGGGGTGCGGGCGGTAGGTGAGAACACCGCTCTTCCTGTCCAGGTACCACTCCCCCGGCGCGTCCAGGAACTCGATCGAGTTCTCGAGGAAGTAGCGCGGGTGCGGCTCGAAGTTGTCAATCGCCATCATGGACATCGGCCCGCCGATCTGAACCGCCACAGTCAGCGTGCGGCTTGCTTCTTCTATCGCTTTCACGGGTGTGCGCGTTACGGACCAATCGTGCAGGAAAACCAGTTCCATATTCTCAAGATCCCGGAAGGCTCGCAAGTCCCCCGCGTGGAACTGGAAACTCGTGCGGTGATCCTCCCCCGCCTTCTCCACACGCAGGTATCCCGTGTTGGGATGGCGGGCCCGCACGGCCCGGCGGCCATTGATGAAGAGCTCGCGGAACGCCCATTTGCCGTCCCGAACATCCGGGATCGCCGCGCTCCAGGTTCCGTCCCCGTTCCTCTTCCAGCCCTCGATGAGCCGTCCGCCGCTGATAATGGGCCGCTCCCCCGGATAGGCCGCATAGGTGACGCTGAACTCCGCGGTTCCCGAATCCTCCGGTCCGAAGACGACCGGCTCGGTGATGCGGTAAACGCCGCCGCGGATGAGGACAGTGACATCGGCCGCAAGGCCGCGGGCGATTTTCTCGCGGACGGCGTCGCGGGCGCGCGCGATTGTGGCGAAGGGCCGCCGCGCCGTGCCCGGATTTTGGTCATCGCCTGTCGCGGACACAAAGAAATCGGCTTTGGAGACGGGTTGTCCACACATTTCGGTAATCCTCGCGCACTGCGTCCCGACAATCGCGCACAGCGCCGCCACCCCCCACGACGCGATTGTTCGGCAGGTTCTCCACGAACTCTTCATTTTTTCTGAATCCTTTCAGGAGGCGCCGGGCTAGCCGTTCATCGTACCCGGCTCCGTTCCCCAGTTGGGTTTGTCCAGATCGCAGAAGTCGTCCAGTTCCTTCATGTGCCTCTTGAGGAGCGCGGTCAGATCGCGCATGCGTTCCGCCTGCGCGGGATCATCGGCCAGGTTGTGGATTTCCAAGGGGTCATTCTGCAGGTCGAAGAGCTGGGTGGTCTGCACGCCCTTCACGTTGTACTTGATGAGCTTCCAACGGTCGGTCCGCACGCCGCGCTGGACGTTCTTGTAGGCGTAGAAGACCGAGTCCCGAATAACGGCTTTCGGATTGCGCAGCGCGGGGACCAAGCTCATTCCGTCCACCGAAGACGGCACGGGAACAGCCGTTAATTCGCACAGCGTGGGAAACAAATCCAGGAGATAGCACATTGCGTCGGTCCGTTGCCCCGCCTGGATGCCTGGTCCCGCGAAGATGAGAGGCACCCGGATGCTGTGTTCGTAGAGATTCTGTTTGCCAAGAAGGCCGTGCTGACCCACCGCCAGGCCGTTGTCCCCCGAAAACACGATGATCGTGTTGTCCGCGTGGCCGCTTTCCTCCAGCGCGTCGAGCACCCGGCCGATATGGTGGTCCACGTGGGTGATCATCGCATAGTAACCGGCTATCTCTCCTTTCACCGCCTCGGGTGTGCGGGGCCAGGGCAGGAGGGCCTCATCCCGGACTCTCATCTCGCCGTTGTCGAAAGGGTGCTCCGGCAGGAAGTTCGCGGGCAGGCTGACCTTTTCCGGGGGATACAGGGCGACGTACTCCTGCGGGGCCATGCGCGGGTCGTGCGGCGCCGTGTAGGAGACGTACATCATGAAGGGCTTGTCCTCTTTGTATCCCTTGAGGAAGCGGATCGCTTCGTCACTAAAGAGCTCGCTGGAGAACTTCTTGCCGACTTGGCGCGATGCCTCGGGATACTTCCCCGCCGGGTCGAAATCGTGCACTGGCACCTTCAGATGGTTGGACATGCCCCCGAAGAAGATGCCGGCTCCCGTTGAGAAACACCGCGCGTAGGCGGCGGGGCTGTTGTGCCACTTGCCGGTGCCGAAGGTCGCGTACCCCGCCTCGCGCAGCGTTTCGGGAAGCATCCGATGGTTCCGCGGAATGACCGCCCCCAGCTTCTCCAGGTGGAAAAGCGTGCGGCCCGTCATGAGCATGGCGCGGCTGGGCATGCAGATGGCGCCCGAAGTGCCGCCCATGATGTGCGCCCGTGTGAAGGTCGTGCCCAAGCCCATCAGCCGGTCCATGTTGGGCGTTTGGATCTCGGGATTGTTGAGGGCGTGGAGGGTGCTGAAGCGCTGGTCGTCGGTGAACAGGAACAGGACGTTGCGCCGGCGGCTGGGACTTGCCTCGCCAAGCCGCCCGGCCTCGCCGCACCCCGTGAGCCCCAGCGTAAGCACGCCAAGCCCGAGCGCCTTGATGAACTGTCTGCGGTTCGATGTGTGGGATAAAGCCACGTGTTTCTCCTCTCCGTTTCCAGGATCTGCTGCATCGCCGAGGGCCGGCGGAGGTCATCCCGCCGGGGCCGGCAAGATCACCGGCATCTTCTCTCCCGCCTCCGACATCCGGCGCTTGAGGGTTTCCGCCAGCTGCGCGCGCACCTGGGTCAGCGCCGGGTCCCGCACCAGATTGTTGCGCTCGTGACGATCGGCTTCGAGATCGTAGAGAAAATCCTCGGCATACTTGTCGCTGCCCAGAGCCCCGCCCCCAACGCCCGGCGCCCGCACGCTGTACTTCCAGCGTTTCGTGCGGATTGCGCGCCCGCATTGGCTTTCGCTGATCTGGACAAACACCTCCTGGGGCCAGTCCCTGGCCGAACCGTTCACCAGTCGCTGAAGCGGACGTCCCCGCATTCCCGCCGGCACAGTTGCGCCCGCCGCGGTCAGAATCGTGGGTGGAACGTCAATCAGGCTGACCAGATCGCGAACCACCTTGCCCCCCGCGAAGCCCGGTCCGCACGCGATCATCGGGATGCGGATCGAGCCATCGTGGCAGGACCGCTTGTATTCGCTGTTGCGCGTCCGGAAATGGCAGCCGTGGTCGCTCGCATAGAAAATCAGCGTGTTGCCGGCCAGACCCAGACGCTCCAGCGCGGCCCGAAGACGCCCCAGGTTCTCGTCGAGACTGTTGATGCAGCCCAGGTAATCCGGATACTCCTCCCGCCAGTCGCCTCTTGTGCCCTCCAGGTCGCCAGGAACCACAAAGCCCTTGAACTTCTCCTTAGATCCATGCGGACCCTCGAAATGCCCCCGGTCGTTCTGGTGGTGCGGCTCAAGGTAGGAAAGGAATAGAAAGAACGGTCTATCGCTCCCGCGGTTCTCCAGATACTCGATGGCCCAGTCGGTTTGCGCATCCACGCGGTACCTTCCCGCGGGAAACTCCCGCTTGTTGCCGTTCCCGTCGAACATGTGCCCGTCGTAACTATGCGAGGTGAACTCCAGAACGTCCGAGGCCAGCCAGAAATCCTTGTATCCCCCGCGCCGGTCGGGTGGAACCGGCGAGATGGTATAATCATCCGGTCCCTTGGAGGGGCCGGTCGAGGCAAGATGCCATTTGCCGATATAGGCCGTTTCGTACCCCGCGCGGGACAACGTGGGCGCCAGGGTCAAATCCTGGGCGGGAGGGATGCATCCATTCGTGGGACAATTCACTTCCGTGGCATACTTGCCGGACTGAAGGCAGGCGCGCGCGGGGCCGCACACGGGTTGGCACGTGAAGGCATGCTCAAACCGCACGCCTTGGGCGGCCATGCGGTCCAGATTCGGGGTGATGTTCATCGGCTGGCCATAAGCCCCCACCGTGTCCCAGCGTTGCTGGTCCGAGAAGAAGAAAACGATGTTGGGCCGGCGGGAACTCCCACCGCCGGCGCGCATGGCCCCGGCGCATCCGGTGAAACCCAGAGACAACATTCCAAGGCTCATGGCTTTGAGGAAACACCTGCGATTCGTTTTGCATGTGTCCATCGCGCGCCTGCTCCTTTACGGTATCGTCTTGTCGGCCCTGCCGTGGAAGGCCACGGTCGGCATTTCACTTCCTTTTCCTACCCAGGCATGTCTCTCCACAACGTTTCCCAACCTATTCCCTTCCCACATTCTCCGCAAGGAGAATCCTCTTCCGGGCGGCGGTGCAAGCCGCTTACCTTTGATACTGAGTAGCGATCAAAGAGATACAATTCAAACCCTTGTTCAATGCATGAACATTGCGGGAAGCAATCTATGAAGGGCAAGAATAAAACCCCAAGAACAACTCACCACAGAGACACAGAGGCACAGAGGAAAGCATCAAATGGAAAGGTGGAAAGAAACCCTCTTGTTCCCCGGATCTTTGTGTCTTCGTGGTTTTTGTGGTTGTTTCTCTGTGCCTCTGTGTCTCTGCGGTGACTTCTTCCATATTGTGTCACTTTGAATGCATATTGGTATGAGTAACTTCCCAAAGGAGGGTGTTCGGATCCCGCAAGCGATGAGTGACGACCATGTTCCGGGAGTCGGGAGGCCCCAAACAAGAGGAGCCTGCGTCCCCGGGAACTTGATCGCTCCGGGACAGGCGCAGGCCCCATTCTCTTGAACAGTCAAACCAGAGCCGGGTCTCCCCCCTCATTCCGGCGGGGGTCCCTAAAATCCTCTTCCGCAATTGCCGGGGCCGAAGAGCACGATGTCTCCCCGGCTCGTGGTGCCGTTCGTGGCGTCATAGGGCAGGCCCCAGTCGCCCTCTTTGTCCGGCCCCAGGGTTCGGATCTGCCACCGAGCCGGGATATCCTTCAGTGTCGTGTCACCCGGGTCGCTGATCTCGCCCATGTTAATGCGATAATCACGGACAAACCCGGACCACGCGGCGACCGCCGGGTCCGAGCTCGAACCGCTGGGCTGGGCGCTGAAGAAGAAGTAGTAAGGGGAATATGCGTGCCAGGGCTTGTTTGGCATGAAAGGATCCTGGGGAAGTGAGGTCATATAACTGACGGGGGTTGTCAACCGTCTTGTCCCGAAGGTTCCGAAGTCACCGTAGGGGTAGGCGTTGCTATCAATGCGATATGCTTCCAGGGCTACGCTCATGGAACGCATGTCACTCTTCCCGCGCGAAACCTTGGAACGCACCTGCGCCTCGAGGAAGTTAGGTACGGCGATCGCCGCGAGGATGGCGATGATCGCCACCACGATCAACAACTCGATCAGAGTGAAACCGATTCTTCTTTTCATGCTACGATTCCTCCTCTCCGTCTTGAAATGTATGGAACACCCCTGGTGTATCCGCTTATGTGAACGGAGAGGGCTTCCGCGGCGTCCCGCGCACGGTCCCGCACCGTTTGCAGCCTATTGGGCGGGATGAAACCTCGCCCCCGCCGATTCCACCAATGCCCCCGACTCGCAGGTCTCTCCGTTCTTCTTGCGGCGGCTACGCTTGGGATACCTGGGATCGAAAGACTCCAGACCACAGGCATTCTTTCACATCGCTAACCGCTTGTCAACGAGGTAGTCGCCACTATACACCCCCGCGAGAACCACAGCCACCGGGTACGTTGGGTTATTGTGAATTCCATGCGCACAGGCTTGGTCGGCCGGTTCGACAGCATCTCTGCGGTTCGGGACCAGATCTGAAACGCGGACGGAGCCCGTTCCTTTTCGTTCTGAAACGCCTATGAAGCTCGTTCCTTTTCGTTCTGAGAACACGGACAAAGGCCGTTCCTTTTCGTTCTGAAAACGCGGAAGAAGACCGTTCCTTTTAGTACCGTACGATTTCCCTCCACAGTCGGCTTTTATGTCGCCGCGGAAATGCCGATCTGCTACAGAGGGAACGTTGGTTGAAGGGAAGACATTCCATTGCATTGCGCTCCCCGGGCCTCTGGGGAATCTCTAAGGACCGAGAAGGTGGATTGTCAGCCGTTTCTCTCACGGTGGTTATTCTCACAGAATCGCACAGCCGGAAACAAATACAGGATTGCGCGCGCAAAGGCATGATCCTTGCGCGTGTCAGGGCATGATCCTCATGACAAGACGTTCTGTTTACCTCGTGGGGGCTCTTTTTCTAGCACTAACATCCGTGTTCCCGACGGGGTGCGCGTGGATTTCCGGCCCGGCGTTGTACCGGCAAATCTCCCAGGCGGACCGCCGGTTCCAGGAGCAAAGGTACGGGCTGGCCGCCGTCGGTTACCAGCGCGCGCTGGACTGGCCCCGCGATTTCGCGGATCGGCAGAGAGTTCTGCTGCAAATGGGCCGCTGCTTCTACAACGAGCAGATCCAGTCTCTGCACGATGCCCAGGCGGCGTACACCTCCTACCTGGCCCAGTATCCCCGGGGAACCTACTCCGACGAGGCCCGGCTGAATCTCGAGCGCATTCAAGCCATCATCTACAACCGGCAGTTGTCCATCAAGGCCCGCGAAACCGAGACGGTCAAGACGGTCGAAGGGCTCCGTCTTCAGATCCAGCAGCGTCCCTACGACGCGGACCTGCACTTCGCCCTGGGGAATGCCCTGTGGGAGATGAAACGCTACGACGAAGCGTGCGGCGCCTACCTGAAGAGCATCGAGATCAACGCCTGGTTGCGTGAGCATGATCTCATCAAGGCGCGCCTTTCCACAAACGAGAAGGGCGAGGTTGTGCCGGTCACCCCCGCCTTCCAGATGCAGATCGAGCGGGAGCGAAACCCCCTGGTCATCTCCGATCTCCACGATTTCCGTTCCCGCCCCATCCTTGAATACTACAGCGCCAGCGAAGCCTTTTACAACGTGACGGGTATGGTTCGGAACCAGAGCTCCCGTTATTTGCGCGGCGTGGTGGTGGAAGTCCGGTTCTATAACGCGTCCCGGTCCATACTCGGCGTGGAACGAGCCCAGGTCGGCAACTGCCCGCCCGGCGCCATGCGCGGTTTCAGCGTCCGCGCTTCCAGCGCGGACAACATCTATAACATTTCCAGCTATGAGTGTCTCGCCTACGAGGACTAACATGTATCCCCCAAGTAACCCTCGAGAATTCCCCCCGGTTCTTCGGATCATGTTGGCTCTTTCCGCGCTCGTGCTGACAGCGTCCCTCGGCTTTGCCCGTCCGCCCCCGGATAAACCCACCGCCATTGCCGCTCGTCCGAACATTTCTCCCGTGGGAGGATCTCCCGTTGGCGGGGCGGCTTTGTCCAGCCCTTCCTTGCCAACGACGGGAAAACCTCCGGCTGGGGGCGCGGCTTTGTCCACCTCCTCATTGCCGACGACGGGAAAACCTCCGGCTGGGGGCGCGGCTTTGTCCAGCCCTTCCTTGCCGAGCGCGCCACGGCAGGTTCTCATCACGGCGAGCATCCTGGAATGGACTCATGATACCACCCTCGATTTCGGCTTCACGGTTTCCTACGCGAAGCCCGCGGGCGATCCCCGGGATCTAACCAGCGCTTTCGCCGCTCTGCCCCGCCAGTCCAAGGTCAACCAGGGAACCTCTCTCTTCCTCGACCGCATCCGCAGCGATTCAGGAAACTACAAGGGCGTGATCCAGGCGCTGGACCAGATGGGAAAAGTCAAGATTCTGAGCGAGCCGCGCGTGGTGGTGATCTGCCAGGATGATTACAGCCGACTGAGCGCCGGGACGGCCCCGAAGGACAAGCCTGCCGCCGCCGCGCCCCTGGTCGCCAAGGTGTCTTCCGCGTCGAAGGTTCCCTATGAGACGGTCCAGCCCGCGGGTAATGTGCTCGCCCAAGTCACCCAGTTCAAAGACACTTCCGTTCAACTCACCGTCTCGGTGGAAAAGATCATCAACAACGAATACGTCCGGATGAACCTAAACTCCTCCGTCACGGACCTCAGCGGCTATGTCTCGGTGGCCCTGAACCAGAAAGGCGATCCGCTGCCCACGCCGCAGACTTTCGTGCGGAGCATCCGGAACACGGTGCTGGTTCGAGACAAGTCTCTTTTCATGAGCGGGATACTGAAGACCACCGCTTCCCACACACGGGAGCAGGGGCTGGTTTGGTTCAGCCAGATCCCCGTGCTCGGGTATCTGTTCAAGAATCACATGCAGAGTGACATGGACCAGGAACTGCTCTTCCTGGTTTGTCCCTGTATTATCCGGAACTGAGGCCGCCGGCTGAGCCGCCTCGGAAGAAACCTGAAAAAGCGTCATGGTTTCCACCACTGCCCGCCACACACTTTGGGTTTCCCTTCCGCTTCTGATCGTTCTGGCGGCGCTGTTCCCTGGATGCGCTCGGAATGAGGCCCAACCGCTTTCCCCGGTCCCGCACGCCTCCGACGCGCGTTCCACCGAGGGCATCCGCGTGACTCCTTCGCCTAATCCCCCGGCCAACGTGAATCCGAGCATGATCCAGATCGCCATTGAGGCACTGATCGTGGAGGTAAATGAGAGCCGGAGCCGTGAAATCGGCGTGGACTACGCCCTGGACGTTAAGGAACTCGGAAAGATCGCGATCCGGAATATCACCGGCCCGCGGATCCCGGGGATAGGCGCGTCTTTCACCGACATATCGGTGGCGAACCTCGGAACCATCGCGGCGGAGCTGCGCCTCCTGCTCGACTCGGGAGATGCCGCCGTGCGAACCCGGCCCGTCGCCGTGGCCCTCAACGGCACCGAGGTCGAGATCGAGGCGGTCAATGAAGTGCCCTACCAGGACGTGGCCTTCGACCAGGGCAACACCCTGCTGCGAGTGGCCTGGGAAAAGGTGGGCGTTCACCTGAAGGTGCTGCCACGGCTCCTGGTTGATGATCCGGAACGCCGCATCGAACTGGACATTCAGGATCTCAATGTGAGCAGCGTCTCCGATTTCGTCAACATCCGGGACGTGAGCCGCCCCGTGTTCCAGACCTCCAACGCCGCCACCAAGGTCCTGCTGCACGACGCCGAAACCCTGGTGATCGGCGGTCTGAAGTCAAAGCGGAAGATCACCCGCGAGAACCGGGTTCCCTATCTCGGCCAGATTCCTCTGCTGGGTGTCCTCTTCAAGTACCAGGAACAGAAGACCGAGAATACCGACATCGTGTTCTACATCACCCCGCACATCCTCACGCCGGGGATGAACCCCATCCTTCCGTTCGATTTCGGCAACACGGATTTGGCCAAGGCGAGAACGACCGGATTCTTCCGGTAAGGCCGCGCAGGACGCCAACGGACCAAGAACCGACGTCCCATCCCTTGGAATAGGACAACCTGTCGCCTATCTGCCCTGTTTCGTGGATTTTGCCGCCTGGTGCCGAGGCCGGGACTTGAACCCGGACAGGGTTTCCCCCACAAGATCCTTAGTCTTCATAAGCGATATTTACCGTTATATTGGGTCACAGATAAAGCCTTATTTTATAGGGCCGCAAAATAGTTCTTGACTTGTGGAAGCATACCGAGATATATTCCTACTGTGACCCAGCCGTGACCCAACGGCAACCGAAAGGATACACTGCCATGAAACAGAACCTGACGAAACGCCTTCTGGAAAGTCTGAAGCCCAACTCCGCGAAGCG
>Ga0315279_10010336_pt1 | contig 10980 bp, 11 predicted proteins | sample YL17G06_20_MG_FD_203694 | JGI IMG/M metagenome (GOLD analysis project Ga0315279, IMG submission 203694) | Sediment microbial communities from Yellowstone Lake, YNP, Wyoming, USA - YL17G06_20 | ecosystem: Environmental > Aquatic > Freshwater > Lake > Sediment | place: USA: Wyoming | collected...
TTAAATGTGCAGTTTCTTGTTTCAACATGCCCTTTTTGTAAGAGAAATCTGGCAGATGCTCAGCAGACCCTCGATCTTCCTATTCAAGTTGTCGATCTCGTAGAATTAATTGCTGAACGACTTAAATAAAATGGAATTGGCACATAAAAGTATTAAAAATAAAGGACCGTGCTGATTTTAGGATGGAAGCAGAATTTCTATTCTGAGTTGGGAGATGTAACTTTTCCTTCTAAGGCATCCTCAATGGTTTTAAACATATCTGGAGCATTGGCGGGGTCCACAATTTCGCCCCGAAGTATTAATTTCTTTTCATAAAATGAGGGAAGTACCTCGATCCAACCCATTTCAGGTCCGAAAAATATTTTAAGCCCAATTATAGTATCGATTACTTTAAGATTTGAGAGATTTTGTTCAATCAGTTCATAGAAATTATCGAAAATCTCATCTTCCACTGCAAATTCGTATTGACTCTTAATGGTTTGTGGAATCTCGCTCAGTAGTTCCGTTAGAGTATGACCGCTCTTCGCAATCATTTCCAGTAACTTTAATACGGCCAATGTGGTATCTGAGAAATAAGCATATTCGGGGAAGCGATATTTCCCGGTATCACTCCCACCGAAGTCAGCTCGCCGAATCTTCATGGTATTTGCAACCGTTCCAGGAATATTTTTGACGCGAATCAATTCAGTATCAGGATATTCTCCGATTAGTTTTTCAAGGATTGTCGTAGTCGTTTCTGTCGTAACAAAAATTTTGGCATTTTTATTTTCAAGTTGTTGCTTCACAAACAGCGTTAAAACGATGTCAGAAGAGAGATAATTTCCTCGTTCATCAAAGAAGATCGCGCGGGAGCCATCGACGTCAAAACAAACTCCAAAGGTGGCATCGGTTGAGGAAATGACTTTAGATAGTTTTTTCAGTGAGTTTAAAGAGGGAAGTGCTCTCACAGGAGACGGATAAGAATTTAAAGCAATGATATCCACGCCTATCCGACTTAATAAAGAAGGAATGATGCTGCCCATGGGACCATTTGAGCAATCAGCAACTATTCGTAAATCTAAAGTCTTAAAAAGCGAAGTATCAATGAAATGGGTAATAGCCCGCCCATAAAGATCATGGACTTCTAGCGTTTGCGTTAAATTGCCGATTTCACCTATTTTCCCACGTCTGAACGTGCCCTGTTCGCAGATATCTAAAAGTTCCTTGATTTTATTAACGTCATATTCCACACCGCTACGGTCATATAATTTAACTTCAATTTTATCACTATGAACGGAGTGATGCGTTGTAAATATTGCGCCCCCAAGAGTCCCGAAGCGCTTTATAGCGTACTGTAAGACAGGAATTGGCGCAGCTGTAAGATCCATAACACCGAGTCCTGCACTCATGACCCCTGCTACGAAGGCACGCTTCAGCATACGGCACTCAGGACGAAAATCTCTGGCAATGGTAATAGCGCCGCGTTCAGTGAAAGTTGTCCCGAAAGCAACGCCAAGTGAGGCAGCGATTTCAGGGGTTAATTCGGTATTCAGCTCACCTACGATCCGAGATGTAAGGAGAAGATCTTTAAAATCAATTCGAGAATTCATAATAATTTTTATCCCCACTTTTTTATTGTTGTGAAAGGCTATTCCAACTGATTTTTTTGAAGTGCTCTTTGATAAATTTGTTCATATTTCTGGGCAGACACCGCCCAAGAGAAATCCTTTCGCATACCTCGTTTTATAATCGTTAATCTTCGATTTTCATTTTTATAAAAATCAACGGCTTTTATAATCTTTTGCAGTAATTCCTGGCCATCATAATTATCAAACACAAAGCCAACGCCTAATTCATCAGGGCTCGATTCAATATCAATTATACTATCGGCAAGTCCTCCCGTCCGTCGTACGATAGGAATTGTTCCATAGCGGAGGCTAATTAGCTGATTTAATCCACAAGGTTCAAACTGAGACGGCATCAGGAAAAAATCAGCCCCCGCTTCTATTTTATGAGCTAATGCATCATCAAATTTGAAATAAATAGCAGTTTTTTCGGGATAAAATTCACGAACCATAGTAAATAATTGATGATACTTTGGTATGCCCATTCCAACTAGGATAAATTGTAAATCAAGTTGCATTATTTTACCGATAATTCCCTCGATAAGATCAAATCCCTTTTGATCCACTAGACGGGAAATGATGCCTATGATAGGCACGTCAATTTGGGGTAAATTACATTCTTTTTGCAATTCTTCTTTATTTAGATATTTCTGGTCCAAGGAATTCTCATCATATTTATACCAAATATATGAATCCATCTTTGGATCCCATACTTCATAATCAATACCATTCACAATGCCATATAAATCTGACTTTCGCTCCGTTAGTATACCCTCTAACCCCCATCCAAATTCAGAAGTCTGGATTTCCATTGCATACGTCTCACTCACTGTGTTTATGATATCAGCGTAAACCAGTCCTGCCTTTAAGAGACTTATTTTTCCCCAATATTCCAGCGCATGATAATTGTAGAGCTCGTCTGGAAGGCCCGTGAAATAAAATTTCTCTCGGGAGAAAACGCCCTGATATGTCATATTATGGATTGTAATTAGGGTCCGGATATTTTGGTACAAAGTATCTTTATCAGAGGTATTTTTCAAGAGCGCCGGTATTATTCCCGTCTGCCAATCATTGCAATGAATAATATCTGGTTTCCAATCGAGATACTTCAATAATTCAAGAACTGCTCTGCTGAAAAAAATGAAGCGTTCAGCGTTATCTTCATAGTCATCATAAATTTCCTCACGTGAAAAAAAGTGATCGCATTTCACAAAATATACAATCATTTTAGAGAGGGGCTCTATCGTTTTTTCGATTGCGGCTTCACAGTAGAAATTTGGGATTCCAAATACGATCGAGCAGGGTTCTATATTGAATTTTTGAGAATCAATTTGGCTATATTTCGGGAGAATAATCCGAACATCGTGCCCTCTTTTCTTCAACTCTTTAGGAAGCGCGCCAGAAACATCCGCCAATCCACCAGTTTTAACGTATGGAACAGCTTCAGATGAAACAAATAAAATCTTCATAATTGTTCACTATGCAAAATTAATTGAAAAATCAATTGAATAAACTCAAAAATTTTTTAAAGTAAGATGTTTTACTTTTTTTACTATTAAGTTTAACATAAATTTGGTTATTAGTTTTTGACCCTATTTGGAATTTCATCCAAAATATTTAAAAAATACTATGTCTAATGAATGAAGAAGCTAATTTTAATAAAATGAAATTTATTTTATGGCGCAAACGGTGACCATTCAGTGCCTAAAAGAAAAAGAAAGCCGACTAAAAAAAGTGAAGCAACTGAGGAAGTGGAAACTCAGCCAGAAGAAGAAGAGCCTATTATTGAAAAGAAAGAGTCAGTTATGCATGGCTATATTGCCACTCCTAAAATTTGGCCTGATCATCTAACGAGATACGAAAGATCCCGAATCATTGGTGCTAGGGCATTGCAGATCTCGATGGGCGCTCCGATCCTAGTTGAAGAATTAGAAAAACTTGGGAATCCTGTTGAAATTGCAGAAAAAGAATTAGAGTATGGAATTCTTCCTCTCACTATACGTCGGACCCTACCGAATGGAGAAATAATTGAAGTCTCTATTCAGCAGTTAATGGCGCATAAATAATTTTTAATAATATTTCTAAAACACTTCCATTTTTTAATAATCACTTCTTTTTTTGAGTAAACTTGTCAAATTTTAATGTATAAAGAAATTATCCTCTCATTTTTCGTCCATTTCAAAAATTCTCAGATTTTCGATAACATTTTTTAATAGGTGGCAAAGCTGGTTTAATAGTGAGGTTGATACTTCCGAAAATGATATCTTTAAAAAATGGAAAAAAGGCGGTCATCCGACCTCTGCAAAAGGAAGATTTGGAGGACATTTGGACTGTTTTTAATATAGTGGTCGCCGAAAAAAAGTTTATTCCAGTGGTGAATCCAGTTACCTCCAGATTTGAAAAGGAAAATTGGTATTTCCGGCAAAAAGAGGATGATAATATTGTCATTGTTTCGGAAGAAGAGGAGGGCCATGTAGTTGGCCAATGTATGATCGAACATGTTGGGTGGGATGCTGCGTATCATATAGGGGATCTGGGAATTATTGTTTCCCCAGAGTACCGGGATGTTGGGCTCGGGAAATTTCTCATTGAGGAAGCTGTAAGTATAGCTCGGGAAAAAGGGTTTGAAAAAATCTGTTTAAGTGTGTTTCATACAAACACTCGTGCCATTAGTTTGTACAAAAAGATGGGTTTTCGGAAGGTAGGGTACCGTGACCGCCAATTCAAACTAAATGGAGATTATTATGATGAAATTCTCATGGATTTGTCGCTCAAGGATAAATGAATAGTCTCTTTTTAGATGGTATTCTTCTCATTCTTGAGGATTTTCCCTAAATCGATTAATATATCGTAGGCTTCTTCAAAATAGAGTGGTTCAAACACCCAATCTTTGTTTAAATCATCTTTTATCAGAAAGGCATAGACGCGGTAACACTTTGGACAAAACTTTTGCCGTTCTAAAGTATGTAAGTCATCATCATCGCCTTCATCAATGGGCTTTGGCTTCGAAACTACCAATTTTAACCGGCAGAAGGGACATTCGGAATAATCACGTGTTATTTGCTTTAACTTATTATAGCGGCGTTCTAATTCAGCCTCATCATGATCTGCACCCCGCTCTGCTTCGAATGCGTTCATACATGCGACCGAGCAGAAGGATTCACCCGGCGTTTCTTTCCCACAAAGTGGACAAGGCATTTTCAAATAGACCTCAAAAATAATTTCTTACCTGTTATCCTGTATCTTAAGTAAAAGGTAGAACCGAATAAGTAAAAGGTTCTTTATGAAGTAAATTGAAAATCATTTTATAAGCGTTTTTCTTTTTTCAAAAGAAATGATAAAAAGGCGCCTTTTCCAAATTAACCTATAAAGGACCAAAATATTGACAAAATAGTACATATCTAATAAAAAAAAGAAATTCGTCCTTAGAACGCATTCGAGTGAAATTAAAATGATATTCAACATACAACTCACATTGAAATGCAATTTAAAATGCAGCTATTGCCAAGCGACAGCAGAGGGTAGTCCATTTCCGCCCCGCATTACCTATTCGCTTAAAACATTGAAAAAATTCATTGAAGCGGATCCTGATGCGATTATCGCATTTTATGGTGGAGAACCCCTGTTGGAAATACCTATGATGCAGAAAATCATGGATAATATTCAGGCAAAATGCTATATTCTCCAAACTAATGGGATATTGCTTCATAAAGTCCCGTTAAACTATTTGAACCGGTTCCATACGATAGTCCTTTCGATAGATGGGCAAGAGTCTATCACCGATCTACATCGCGGGAAAAACACACATAAGAAAGTTCTAAAAAATGCCGCACTTCTCCGAAAAAATGGGTTTCAAGGGGAATTGATTGCCAGAATGACAGTCAGTGAAGAGATGGATATCTATCGCGAAGTCACGTGGTTATTGGAATTACAGGAGCCGAAATTCGATTCAGTGCATTGGCAACTCGATTTGATGTTCAATGAGCGCGACTTATGGAAAGATCTTGAGAATTGGATAAGTGAGAGATATAATCCACAAATTTCTCAGTTGGTTGAGTATTGGGTAACTCGCATGAAAACGGAATCCAAAGTATTGAAAATTTATCCGTTTCTAGGAATAATGGATAGGTTACTCTTCGAAAAGACTTCTAAACTTCACTGTGGTGCCGGTTGGATCTGGCAAAACATTTGTACAGATGGCATAATTGCAGCTTGCCCAGTTGGCGCAGATTTCAGTCCATTTCAGATTGGGAATATTAGAAAAACGCATCCGCTTGACACCCTAGATGCATTGCAAGTGGGCGAGCCTTGTCCTTCCTGTGAGATATATGGAATATGTGGGGGACGTTGCCTTTATGCCAATATGTTTAAATCGTGGGGATTGGAAGGTTATAAACTCGTATGTACTACCGTTTTTCACCTAGTTCATGAATTACAAAAGGTTCAAGAAGAAATAGAAGCATTAATTGCTTCTGGAAAACTAACTCCCAAAGATTTTGAGTATTTGAAGTATAATTGCTGTGAAATAATTCCTTAATTAATTCCGTAGCTCCAATTAAGATCTATTAGCAAAGATGAAAAAGAAATCGAATATCAAGGGCTCGATGATTTAGGAAAAAAAAATTGGGTAAAAATTCCTATCTTAAGATATCAATGCAAACATGCGCAAAACTTGCTTGAATTCATCCTCTGTGAGCGCTGATTTCCGGATCCCAGTTCCAAATAAGTTATTTTGTAAATAATCAACTATAGCAGTTATACGTGAATCATCTTCCTCAATTGTGGGAACTATTGTTTTAATTTTGAAAATAATTACACTTTTTCCACTATAGGGACCTACTAGAAGGCGCCGTTCATTCCCTACATCAGCGGGATCTATAAATTCATAGGTTTCAGGATGTTTTATGACACCATCTGTGTGAATTCCAGATTGATGGGTGAATGCATTTACACCCACGAGCGCTTTATTCCAAGGGATTCTAATATCCATTGTCTTACTGATATATTTGCAAGCTTCAGTTAATAGCTTAGGATTATATTTTGTAACGCCGTAATGATATTTTAAATTCATTAGTACCTTTTCGGTCTCGGCATTTCCTGATCGTTCGCCCATACCAAGCATTGTGGTGCTTGCCCATGTAGCCCCATTCTGAAGGGCAACGAGCGTGTTTGTTACAGCGTTTCCAAGGTCATCGTGTCCATGATACTCGATTTCTATGTCATACTGGCTAAGATAGCGTATTTTATCAGGTATGCTCTTGCACATAGAAATGTCGGGTGAAATATGACTGGGAACCCCGACGCCTACTGTATCACAAACACGGTAGCAGTCAGCATGAAGCTCTACTAGCATTTCAACTACTTGTTTTTCAAATTCCCAATCGGCCCGAGTGCAATCTTCACCATGTTGAAATACCTTCAGGCCATGGTCAATAGCGTATTGCACGGCTGTTGAGATACGGTTCAGACACTCTTCTCGGGTAAGATTTACCTTATGTTCAAGGTGAATATCACTGATGGGATGGCTAATTCCGACTTCTTTCAGACCCTCAAGACGCAATGCATCGTCAATATCCTTGGTATCGGCACGGACCCAAACCGCAATCCGACTTTTCAATCCCTGTGAAAGGATCATTTGGGCCGTCTTTCGATCAATGTCATACCATGTGCCAAATATTTCAATCCGTTCAATGCCGATATCATCTAGATCCTGCGCAATTTTTAATCGTTCTTCAGGACTTGGAGCACGAATCCCCGGCATTTGCACGCCATCACGCAACGTGCAATCATCTAACTTCTTCTCAGAGAACATTTTTCTTTCACTTTAAGTATAGGTCAAAAATATCAAAGGTTAAATAAACTCAATAAATTGAGATTGTTGAGGTAAAGTTAATCAAAGAACTGATTTATACTTTTACTGAAAATTTGAAATAAAAAATTTTCGGATGAGAATTATGAAAGTAATTGCAATTAATGGAAGTCCTCGGAAAAATGGAAATACCTACCAGGCGATTCAGATTGTCTTTGAAGAGTTGGCAAAGGAAGATATCGAAACGGACCTTATTCAGCTTGCCGATAAAACGATAAATCCCTGTAAGGCATGTTATAAGTGCGCTAAAAATAGGGATAATAGATGTGCAGGAACGCCAGATGATGATTTAAATGAAATCTTGGAGAAAATGCTGGAAGCTGATGGAATCATATTAGGCTCACCAACGTATTTCGCAAATGTCAGTTCTTCTATGAAAGCGGTTATTGATAGAGCAGGGCTTGTGGCAAAAATAAATGGTGATTCCCTGAAGCGAAAAGTGGGAGCCGCTGTTATCGCCGTTAGAAGACATGGGGCGACTGATGTTTTTTCTGCTTTGAATTATTTCTTTCTCATAAATGAAATGATAGTGCCAGGGTCCTCGTATTGGAATCTGGTCATAGGGCTAAATCCCGGTGATATCAAGAAAGATGAGGAAGGAATCCAGACGCTGCGCAATTTAGGGAAAAATATGGCTTGGCTCTTGAAAAAACTTGCTGAATAATTATTTCGTATTCAAAAATTTTATTTTTTAAGATAAGTGCTATACTCTATCGATACGATTCCTACCATAGATTTTTAAAGCAGCTAATTCATAGTAGAAATGACGATGATTTGTTTTCCCACTTTTGATGTCCTCTAAGAAGGACAGGTGATAAACCCAACTCAGCTGAGTCACTTTTTGCCTTTTAAAGGCATTTTCTTTCTTCTTTCCAGTCAATCCTTCTTGGAGTACTTGTCTTTCCATTTATTTAAGGCAGCTGCCAATTCAGGATGCGTTTTTGCGTATATTTCAGGAGAAATGTTCTGGAAAGCTGCCTCAACAGCCTGTACCATTGCCATTGCTCCTGCACGAGTGCCTTGTGGATGTCCATGGACCCCGCCACCTGCTTGAATTACCAAATCGGTTCCAAGATTTTTTACATTTATTGGAACGATTGCAGGATGGATTCCACCAGAGGCTACGGGAAGAATCGGCTTTAATCCAAACCAATCTGCCCTTAAAAAATTGTTAATACGTTGGATTTCGGGCAGCTCTTCTGCTAGACCCATTTTCCCGGCTGCAGTTCCCGTGTGAAGTTGATCTCCGCCTACAAGCCGAGTTAGTTTTGCCAATACCATCATGGAAACGCCGTGCTTGCCTTCGGTAAGCGCACCGTGCATTGTGCGATGAATATGTAAGGGTAATTTAATTTCATTTTGAGCTAAAATTTGAACTGCACCAAATCCAGTCGTCAAAATATCAATCATTAGGCAATTAGCGCCATTGCTTCTCGCAAAATCTGCGAGTGTAAGCAATTTATCGTTGGTTGCAGATATATTAACCGCATAAAGCACGGTTTTGTCAGTTTCTTCCTTCACTAAATCAAGTTTTTCCATCACATGAACGAGCCGTTCTTCAAAGGGGCAGAATTTTTGGCTGGTCAGCGTTTCGTCATCTTTAATGAGGTCCAAGCCACCTGAAGCCGCTTCGTAGGCGACTTCAGCAGTATCTATCGGAGTCAGCCCGACCTTAGGTTTTATAATCGTGCCAACATGAGGGCGACGATTTTTGGTCGTCCCCACTAACTTCCGGATTCCTTCGATCCCAAATTGCGGCCCCGGGTAGCTTTGCACATAGTCCTTGGGCAAATCGATATCAAGCAATTTGACTCTATCCAATCCTGTAAGCCCAAATAAGTTCCCCGCCATGATGCTTAGTAGATTGGGAATCCCGCCGATTTCGGGATCAAATAGTTCCAGTGGGAAGGCCACTTTGACAATCCCCTCCTTCTTATCAGAGTAAGAGAAGGCTTTTGCTGCTAATCGTTGCACATATTCTGTTTCGGTAGTGATATCAGTCCAAGTACCGATGGATTCTTCCATGGCAATTTGTTCGGCAGCCTCTTTCGTGGAAAGTTTGGAGGATTTAATATAATAAGTTCCAATAATATTAGTCTCTACATCAATATCTGCTTCATTAGCATAAAACAGCGATTCTCTATCCTCGTTGGTCACAATGCTTCCCTCGATGCTTTAAATCTCATAATATTTCTCGAACATAAGGCTGATTAGTTCCGGGGCAAAAATGCCCACTTCGGTAATCAGCCCTGCTATGTATTCGTGTGAGATGGTTTCAAAAGCAGGATTTTGAAACAGTAAATTTGCAGGGCGTCCGTCGGCTTCGGGCCAAATTTCCTCAGATTCACGAAAATCAATTTTAGTAAGATTCCCTACTACAGTTTCAGCGTCGTACTTTAAGAGCGGCGTTGCAATGTAATAGGAAACATGCGATTCTGCTGCTGCTAAAGCGAGTAGTCTGGATCCAATTTTATTTAGAACCGTACCTTCGCTTGTAATTGCGTCAGCCCCAGTTATAATCATTGCTACATCCTTATTTTTTAAGACCCAACGCATTGCCGAATCGACGACCATAGTAACAGGAATTCCTTCTTCAATTAAATGTTGTGCCGTGATACGCCCTTGATATTTCGGGCGGGTTTCGGTGCAAATAACTTGAAACTCCTTATTTTGGTTTTTTGCCGCAATAAGGATGCTCTCAGCTGCGGAGGAGTGACAATGTGTCATGATAATCATCCCATCGACAATTCTTCTGGCACCAATTTGACCAATTTCGTCGTTCGCAGTTTTGAAACGATCTATATAATATTTAGCGGATTCTTGCACCAAATTTTTCAGCGCAGTTTCTGAATTCATTCCAGATTTTTCCACTTTTTTTATGATTAGTTTAATGCAATTCCGAAGGGCAGGCTCCGTGTCTCGTGCTTGAAATAAAATCTCCTTTGCCTCATTCATATGGGGCATTAATTCTTCTACACCGGAGAATTTAATTGATTTCAAATAATCCGAAAAGGCTTTAATCCCAACCTTTGCAACATTGCTTGCCCCTTGTATTTGAATAGTTTTTATTTTATTTGCGATATCTACTAATTTCTCCATACCAAACCATCCGTTTCCGCCTTTGGATTTGTATAGCTTTTGTAGGTTAAGTAAATGATAAATAAAAAATTTTTGAACTTTGAGAATAATTTGATCTGAATTGTAGCGTAATAGTTATTTGTTGGGTAATAAAAAGATAAAACCACGAAAATAACTTTGAGCTAACGCGAAAGAAAGGGATGAAATTGACCGATATGAGGAAAGTGTTAATTATTGGGCTAGATCAGGCTGGCAAGACATCAATTCTCAACATTTTGAGTAGTAAGTTCAACTTAATGGACAATCTCAAGCCAACCGCAGGCATTGAGCGAACAGAAATACAGATTCTGGGAATTCCAATCCTTACTTGGGATCTCGGGGGGCAGCAGATATTCAGGGAACAATACCTGAAAAATCTTAAGATCTTCG
>Ga0315279_10010338_pt1 | contig 10979 bp, 10 predicted proteins | sample YL17G06_20_MG_FD_203694 | JGI IMG/M metagenome (GOLD analysis project Ga0315279, IMG submission 203694) | Sediment microbial communities from Yellowstone Lake, YNP, Wyoming, USA - YL17G06_20 | ecosystem: Environmental > Aquatic > Freshwater > Lake > Sediment | place: USA: Wyoming | collected...
CAGATTGCACCTCTTCGTGAGTTCATCTTTGGTTTGGCCATTGTGCTCTTCATTATCTTTGAGCCACGGGGACTGGCAGAAGTGTGGCGCATCATAAGGTCCAGTTTTAGGCTCTGGCCGTTTTCTTATTGAGGAAGCTATGGAAGACAATATACTCCTTCAACTCAACAATATTAGCGTTATCTACTCAGATGTCATCCAAGTCCTCAAGGGAGTCTCTCTCGTTGTGAAGAAGCAACAGATTGTCTCACTCCTCGGCAGCAATGGCGCTGGGAAGACAACGACATTGAAGGCCATTTCCGGATTGCTCAAACCGGAGAATGGGAAAGTGACCGAGGGCAACATCGTTTATGAAGGTCATAATATTCACAACTCATCCCCAGAGCAAATTACACGCTTGGGGATCATTCAGGTCTTAGAAGGCCGGCAACCTTTTAAATACCTGACCGTCGAAGAAAACCTCAGGGTAGGGACAGCCACCCGCTGGGGTAAACCCTACAAGAAAGATCTTGAATTGGTTTACCATTATTTTCAGCCATTGGTGGCTCGAAAGAATAGATTGGCTGGATACTGCAGCGGTGGTGAGTTGCAGATGCTCGTTATGGGCCGGGCCTTGATGGCGCAACCCAAGCTTTTACTATTGGATGAGCCTTCCTTGGGTTTGGCGCCCTTTCTGGTCAGAGAGATTTTTGCAATCGTAAAAAGAATTAATGAGGAACAGGGAACCACCATTGTTCTGGTTGAACAGAATGCCAATATGGCCCTACAAATTGCCCACTATGGGTATGTTATGGAGAATGGTAAGATTGTGATGGAAGATGGAGCAACAGAGCTGAGGGAAAATCCAGATGTGAAGGAATTTTATCTTGGTACTGCGACTTCAGGCGCTTTAAAATCGTATAAAGATGTAAAGTCTTACAAACGGCGTAAACGCTGGCTGTAATCCCCCCACCCTCCCCTCCCCCTCAAAGGGGGGAGGGTTAGGGAGGGGGTGATTGCCTTAAATTTCATGGGGGGGGAATATGGTCGTGAAGAGAAAAGAGTTTCGTTTTTTTGATTCGAAAGAGAATATGACTTTGGCAAAAAGGCAGAGTTATTATAACCAGAGCCTCACTAAGATGATTCGTCTGGGATATAAAAAATCTTCCAGAGTGAAAAAGATGTTTGATGACCGAAACATCGATCCTCTAAAAATAAAGACGATTAAGGATCTGGAGAAACTTCCTGTCATCTCCAGGGAGCAACTCGTTAAACTCGAAATGGAAGAACCTCCCTTTGGAGGTTTCGATAACAAAGATATTAAGATCGATCGCATTTTTACCTCCCCTGGCCCGATCTACGAACCTCATCTTTCTGAAAAAGATCCAATATGGGCCAGAGGCTATTATGCAGCAGGATTCAGAAAGGGGGATGTGGTTCTTAATAGCTTTTCCTACCACATGGTGGCCGCAGGTTTAACTTTCCACAGCGGTCTGAGACGAGTAGGTGTAACGGTCATTCCTTCAGGTGCTTCCAGCACAGAAAACCAGGTACAGCTCATTCGTGACCTGGGTGCTACGGGATACACAGGCACTCCCAGCTTTTTGATGGCGATTATCAAGAAGGCTGAGGAGATGGGTTATGATTTTAAAAATAATTTCAAAATCCGGCGGGCCAGCTTCGTCGCCGAACCGCTACAACCTTCCTTGAGAGAAAAATTTGAAAAGGAATATGCTATTGATACCTATCAGATGTACGGAGCAACAGAGGTAGGAGATATTGCCTATGAGTGCAACCAAAAAAATGGATGGCACGTGTGTGAGGAAGTCGTTGTTGAGATTGTGGACCCATCCACGGGTAAACAACTCGGCCCAGGAGAACTGGGTGAAGTTGTGGTCACTCGACTGAATAATATTTTCTTACTTTTTCGGTTTGGAACGGGAGACCTTTCACGTTTTGTAAAAGAACGCTGCCCTTGCGGAAGGACCTCCTTCCGCATGACGGGGATATCAGGAAGGGTTGGCGAGGCAACCAAAGTGAGGGGGATGTTTATCGCCCCCAGTCAATTAAAACTTGTGGCATCCAGATTTGGTGAGATTAGATTGCAGGCGATCGTGGATAGGTTGGACTTTAAGGATTATTTAACCGTGAGGGTAGAGCCTCCAGAAGAAGGGCCTGATCGTGAAAAAATTGAGCGTGAGTTTGAAAACGTTTTTAAAGAAATATGCACTATCAAGATTGATAAGCTTGAGTTCATCGAAAAGGGAACCCTCACCGAAAAAGAAAGCCTCATTGTCGATCGCCGCAGTTGGAAATAGCTGAAGGGGGTTTTCATATGGGGAATTTAGATATCCATATTGGAGAGATATTAGCCAGAAATGCACGGATGTATCCAAATGGTGTGGCTCTGATTGAAAGAATCCCCAGTGAACACAAAAGAAGGGAGATCACATGGAAACAGTTTGATGAGCTGGCTAACCGGTTTGCAAATATTCTTATCAAAAAAGGAATAAAAAAAGGCGATAAAGTCATCCATCTCATGATGAACTCTATCGATTGGCTGATTGCCTATTTCGGTATCATCCGAACAGGTGCATGGGCAGTCCCCCTCAATTTTCGTTTTATGGGTAATGACATTAAATTCTGTTGTGATGTGGCAGAGCCTCGATGCATGATCTTTAGTGAAGAGTTTATCGATCGGGTCGACGGGATCAAAGATAATCTTCATACCGTGGAATATTTTATTTTTGTTGGAAAAGAAATTCCAAGTTATGCAGAACCCTTTGAAAAATTAATGGAAAGGTCTTCCCCAAATTCCCCCAACATTGAAATTACGCTTCATGACCCGTGTGGCCTCTATTTCACCTCTGGTACCACAGGGACCCCTAAACCTATTCTATTGATTCATAAGAACATGGTCTGCGCCTGCATTACAGAAAATATCCATCATTATCAGACCAGAAAAGATAATTTCATCCTTATCCCTCCGCTTTATCATACCGGGGCAAAGATGCATTGGTTTGGAAGCTTTATTGTTGGTGGACGGGCGGTCATCTTAAAAGGGATTTCACCCGAATGGATTCTTGAAGCGGTCAGTGAAGAAAAGGGTACGGTTGTTTGGCTTCTTGTCCCATGGGCCCAAGACATACTTTTGAAACTTGATAGTGGAGAGATTAAATTAAAGGACTATGATCTCCGGCAATGGAGGCTTATGCACATTGGTGCGCAGCCAGTCCCTCCCTCACTCGTCAAGCACTGGAAAGAATACTTTCCCAATATGGCCTATGATACCACCTATGGTCTGAGCGAATCGACAGGGCCAGGCTGTGTGCACCTCGGGATAGAAAATGAGCATAAGGTTGGCGCCATCGGACTGGCTGGGTTCAACTGGGAGACCGGTATTGTGGATGAGGAAGGGAATCCAGTAAAAATGGGAGAGATAGGAGAGCTGGTTGTCCGTGGCGATGGGGTGATGAAGGAATATTATAAAAATCCTGAGGCCACTGCCAAGGCGATCAGGAATGGATGGTTATTCACAGGGGATATGGCTAAACAGGATGAAGACGGTTTTATTTTTCTGGTCGATCGAAAAAAAGACCTCATCATCTGTGGGGGTGAGAATGTCTTCCCGGTAGAAGTTGAAGACTTCCTCCATGCCCATCCGAGCGTAAAGGATGTGGCAGCTATTGGATACCCTGATGAACGTTTAGGTGAAGTGGTCACAGTCGTCATAGATGTCGTGCCAGGCAAATCCCTTACAGAGGAGGAAGTCCTTAACTATTGTGAAAAGTTACCAAAATATAAGAGACCTAAAAAGGTTTTTTTCGGCGAGGTTCCCCGCAATCCAACAGGGAAGATCGAGAAACCAAAACTCAGAAAGAAATATATAGGGATAGAAGAATCCTTTAAGATAAAATAATCTCCTTTGCCCCCTTTAATACCTGCCTGCAGTAGAGAAGAAAGCCCCGATGACTTTCAGCTCTGTTTTGACTTCAGTTCATTTTACCTTGACAGTTAGTATTACGTATTATATTTTAAACTTGGTGATAAATTGTGTTCGAAGATGATCTCGATCTCCTCCATAAAAATATAAAAGAAATACTTGGACCCCTTAAGGGAAAAATCTTTCGTTTGCCAAAGAAAAAATGGAAGGATATCTTTTAGATATAAACTATAAGGCTTCATAGCTAACAGAGGAGAGGAGGAATACGAAAGATGGATGATCTCAAACAGATACTCACCGAATCCATATCCACATCTGAACTGAAAAGACGTTGGAGAGAAGTACGGAATAAGATGAAGGAAAAAGGCATCGATTTTCTTGTGATGCAAAATGACAATGAGTGGTTAGGTGGATATGTTAAGTGGTTTACTGACATTCCAGCACGAAATGGCTATCCTATGACAGTGATTTTTTCAATCGATGATGAAATGACTACGATTACCTGTGGCGGTAAGCCACCAGGAGATTTGGGACCCCCTGCTTGGACAATGAGAGGTGTAAAAAGAAGGCTCACTGCCCCCTATTTTCGAAGTTTAATGTATAGCAATACCTATGATGCAGAACTGGCAGTGGAAACGTTGAAGGCTAAGAAGAAGGGGAAGATCGGTATTGTTGGAAAAGGATCGATGTCCGCCATGTTTTATGAATCCATGATAAAGAACCTTACGGAAGCGACTTTTATTGATGCTACAGACCTTGTAGACCAGATCAAGGCCATCAAGAGTGACGAGGAGATAGCCCTGATCAAAAAGACCACCGCACTTCAGGATGAAGCGATGGAGTATGCGAAGAAGGCGATTCGCCCTGGAAGAAGGGACTTCGAGATCGTCGCCGACGTTGTCCACAAAGTGACCGAGTTAGGCAGTGAAGAACAGTTGGTCATTGGCGGGTCCGGACCTCCGGGAAGACCCGTCCCAATGCAGAAGCGACATTTTCAGAATCGTGTGGTAAGGGAGGGAGATCAATTTACCCTTATGGCCGAAGTCAATGGTCCAGGGGGCATGTATGCTGAGATTGGGAGGGTTTATTTCCTCGGGAAAGTCCCTTCTGAATTATATGATGCCAACGAGTTATGTAAAGAAACACAAAAAGTCACATTAAAACTCCTTAGACCAGGGGCAGATCCTGCGGAGATCTGGCGAGCCAACAATGAATTCTTGGTAAAAAAAGGATTTCCTCCTGAAACGCGTCTGTATGCTCATGGCCAAGGATACGACTTGGTTGAGCGGCCTGCCATTCGTGATGATGAACCCATGAAACTTCAGGCGCGGATGAATATCACAGTCCATCCGATCATCGGTTCCGACAGAGTCTGGGTTTGGGTGTGTGATAACTATCTCATTACAGAATCAGGGGTGAGTGAATGTCTACACAAGACACCTCAGGAGATCTTCTCGATTTGAACAATGACATTCTGTTGATCAACCTCATGGCAGGAATTAACCTTGATGTTGTATAAAATCGGCAGCAAGATGTGCTTCCAAACCTTTGCAAAGCGGTTCTTGGGCATGTTTTATGGGAAACATTCCATATCAGCTGAGGTGAACTCTGCAAAGTGCTTGGGTCCCCTGTGAGTAATCGGTTAAGGGTGCCGCTGCAAAGCTTTTCCAGCACACCTGGCTGCCTTTTGCAATTTTTTTCTGCAACTGTAAGGTGAATTCGAATAACGAAAGGAGGTGGCGCCAGTGGCTTTTACAACCGCTGAAAGGGAGGCGAGGCATAGAGCAATCCTGGAAATAATCAAAAAAGATCATCTCCAGGCACTCATCCTCATTGGGGATACAAATGTCGGTAATGGGTTTTTGGGAGACTTACGTTACTACACTGACAATTTTATCATCTTTGGCAGGCAGGTCGTTGTCATCTTTCCCCAATTCGAACCAGTTTTATTTGTTGGAAGTGAGATTCAAAGACAGGCTGCAGTCAAAAGGTCCTCTATCAAAGACTGCCGTTTTAGTGAGGATCTCATCGCCGATGCTGCCAAACTCTTGAAGGAACGCAGAATCTCTACAGGAAGGATTGGCATTAACTTTGAGATGCTTCCTCTTGCCTGGTATAACTTCCTTAGACAGGAATTGCCTCAAGTCGATTGGGTTGAAACGCAAGATCGTATTATGCAGATTCGCTTTCAACGAAGCCAGGAAGAGGCGGAGATGTTCCGCAAAGGGGCTATTTTGGCCGATGGGGGGTTTGAAGCTGCTATAAAGATGATCCGCCCCGGAGTGAGCGAATATGAAATCGTTGCAGAGATTGAACGTTATGCCCGTGCAGGCGGAGCTGAAGATCACTTTACATTGATAGGATCTGGGAAGTTTGCTCTCGGGGATGGCAATAGGTTGCCTCTCCCCTATTCTCCTTCTCCGCGGAGGGTGGAGGATGGCGATAGCATTGTCATGGAAATCACGCCTCGTTTTGAGGGCTACTGGACACAATTGGTAAGAACGGTCAATGTAGGAAAGCCTAACAAGGATCTCAAAAAATTGCATCAGGTATGTCGTGATGCAATCAAGAAAGGTTTGGAACGGTTTAAACCAGGAAATAGAGTAAGAGATATTGTTCTGGCCATGGAGGCTTACGTGACGGATTGTGGCTACCTTTTTAAGCCTCCCTCAGGTCATCTCTGTGGAATCGACGGGATTGAAGCTCGGGTTTCTCGTCAGAATGAAATAGTGTTAGAGCCTGGGATGGCCGTTATTATCCATCCCACGGTGTTTACACCCGATGGCAAAAACAGTTTCTTCTGGGGAGAAACCTATTTGGTGAACCACGATGGCTACGAACGGCTCCATCGGAGCACGGATGAATTGCTTACAATATAAAGAGAGGAGGTAAAGGTACCTCTTCTCACTCTCGGGATACCTGCCAATCCTGTCATGGCCATTCTCTTAGGGGCCTTAATGATCCATGGATTGCAACCAGGACCTCTCCTGATGAAAAATGCTCCTGATCTGTTCTGGGGGACCATCGTGAGCATGTACATTGGGAACGGGATGCTTCTTGTTCTTAACCTTCCGCTCATCCCCATGTGGGTGAAGGTTCTAAAGGTCCCTTATTACCTTCTCTATCCTCTTATTCTGCTTTTTTGTTTAATTGGAGCCTATAGCCTGGACAACACGGTCGCAGATATCATCATCATGCTCATTTTTGGAATTTTAGGATTTCTGATGAAGAAGTTCCGATATGATGGAGCACCCATGATCCTCGCCTTGGTCCTGGGCCAGAAGCTCGAAACATCCCTTCGCCGATCACTCATTATGTCTCAAGGGGACTTCTCTATTTTCATCACTCGACCCATCTCACTCGGTTTCTTAATTACTGCAGTCCTGCTTTTGATCGTTCCCATCATCACCCAACGGAAAAAGCTTTCCACTCTAAAGGAGGAATAAAAAAGATAGGAGTCATTTCCAAGAGAAAAATAATGGGTGACCCTAATGGACATTTCCAATAGATTTATGCCCTCCGCTCCAACCGCTTAGGCGATCTTAACTCCATTTCAAAGCTGGCCGTTTTGCAGCAAGAGCGTAATCTCTCAGATACAGGTTTATAAGGTTTTGGTAAGTTATCCCCAGTTCTTTGGCCAACCCCTTGAAATAATCAATCGTCGGAGTTTCGAGTCGGATTGTAATCTGCTTTTTCAGCTTGGTTGCGTACGGATTGGGTTTTGCCTTTGAGAAATCATATTGTTTTCGCATATGCTGTATTATACCCATTTGCAGATGGGCAATACTCTGATTTTTTTAGGTATTCCAGTCTACAAATTTAAGTGAAATCAATTTTTTTTCAAATGCGGCTCAGCTTTCTTGGAAGATAACAGAGGCAATAAACAGCGAAGGGCTTTATTTACAGAATCTGCGTCCGGAAAATATTCACGCAAATCTGGTTCTAAATAAACAGGTAGATTTAATCGAGTATTAGGCCGGTAAAACTTACCTCGCTCTCCTTTGGAAAAATCGTATTCTTTTTTCATGGTTTATCACCCTCATATTGTTTGATTTCTTTCTTCGTTGCCTTTCTAACAGAAATCATGCGAATCTTACAATTATCAGTATTTTCTTCATGAAAAGTATGAATCACAACCAGGACATTATCCGTATGGTCTTTGCCAACTGTGATCCAGCGATCCTCTTCTGAGCTGTGCTCTTCATCATAAATGGAAATTGCTAAGGGATCTAAAAAAACTTCTGCGGCGCGTTCAAAACTAACCTTATGTTTCTGAAGATTCTGCTTCGCTTTATATGGGTCCCATTCAAAATTGTATTGCAATATTGCCCTCTTCTTGATTAACAGTATACAACTTTCGACGGATTAAGTAAATACGAATTCAGTGATGATAGGAGCCCTATTAAAGGTGAAATAGAGAAAGCTCGATGGATAGAAAAAACTAAGAAAAGAGTAAGGGTATCTTGAGAAAAAGATTATAAACGAATTTTGAAGGTTTAACCCTGATGCACACTGTTGGATGATGAATTTCTCGTGAGGATATTCGGCAGGCCTGTATAACTCTCTGATTCAGACTCAAATTTTCCTTTGACACCAGTGGAAAGAGATTCCGCCCGGGCAGTTGGATGTATCAAGATGGCATAGATCAGAAAAACTGATAACCACAATACCCTTCTTACGTTATATAGAAGTTTCATAGTGACCTCCCGAAAAAACGAATTTTTTAAAAGGGGGTCAGTCCAGGAATTCAGGAAATTCCTTCTAACCGCTTCTTTAATCTCATGAGGGAAATATCTTCATTTCCGTTTAACAAACTTACTGCTTGCGTTACCCTTGTAACATCTCCCATCCCTAACCTCTGGCTGATCCACTTGCGACTGACCATCGTCTTCTTCCGTAACCACCACGGCAAAACCTGTTTTTCCCTCGCCCCCTTCGCCATTTTCTCCAAATCCTGCTCTATCACCTCCATGTATTGGTCTTTTGTTATTTTCCACATCCTGCAAAAAGTTTAGGGTTTCACTTCTTTACGGAGACTAATAAAGGTAACTCCACCATGACCCCAGTTTGTTGTTTCTTTATTACTTCTAGGTAAAGCAAAATAAAGTGGATAGTGAATTGTTATAGGTCTATTGTCTTTTGGTAAAGTTTTATCTGTGAAGCTAATATTGTGTTTCTTTCCAAAACAAGGTGTCCCACCTTGTATATAACAAAGGAAATGTTGCTCACTTAAATTTGACCCATATTTTACATACCAAACATCACTTCCCATGTCTAATTCTCTTTTTGCGGCATAACGATCCAAAGCTCAACCACAGCTGCCGGAAGCCGCGCACCGACGAACCCGGGAAGCAGCCCAAATGCACTGTTCATCCATCAAGCCGCCGTGCGATCGAACAAGAAACTCTCGATGCAGCGGCATGGTATCGAACTCTCGCCAACCTTCTCGTCGTGGTATTTTGATGGCAAACTGCCGCTGATACTTGTCCCACTCGTCCACCGACCAAAGCTGGCCACAGGTGCGACAGCAAACTAACTGCAACCAATCGCCGCTCTCCAACTCGTCCGAGTCTCGCCTGATGCTCGGATAATCGTCGAGTCGCACAATCTCCGGTAGTTGGGAGCACTGGCATGGCGCGTTCGAGCGGCCTAACAATAATTAGGCTGAAATTTATAATTTGTCAAAATCCCATACCTACAAGTGTATCTTGTCAATTAAAAATCTTGGGAATTAGAATATTTTAGCAAGGCAAAATATTAGTATTTATTCCCGGAGGCGGTTTGAGGAGGGTTGGGATTTATGTTATCCTATAAATGAAGAGTGAAAATGATACTGAATTTGACGAATCCTATTGAATTCCAAAGCAAATATTTGATTAATTCTCTGTCATTCGTTCTATCCGTTTAGTATTTTCTAAGCAAGTTAAATGAGTTATAAAAGATAATAGGGATACGTGAGAAAATGATCTTTGTATTGGGTATTGATATTGGTTCGGCTTCATCAAAAGGAATGATCTTAGGGGATCAAAAACCTATAGGTTCTTTTGAATGCCCTTCAGGAGGAGATTTCAAGCTCACGGCTGAAAGGATAAGAAAGGAATTACTTTCTCAGACCGAAAGATTAGAGAGGGATATTTCCCGGACGGTCGCTACTGGATATGGATCAAAATTGGTGACTTTCGCAGATGAAGTAAAACCGGATATCGTCTGCCATCCCAAGGGCATTTCATCTCTTCTACCTTCTGTGAGAACTGTTATTGATGTAGGGGATCTTTATACGAAAGTCATCCGCATGGATGGTAACGGAAGTGTGCACAATTTTTTAATGAGCGGAAAGTGTGCCGGAGGAAGTGGACGAATTCTTCAGGTCATTGCCAAGGTTCTTCAGGTCAAGGTGGAAGATATTGGCGAGTTGTCTCTAAAATCCAAAAAGAGAGTTGAGTTCAATACAGGATGTGCTGTGTTTGCGGAGTCGGAGGCGATCTCCCGGATCTCGCAAGAGGTCACAAAGGAAGACCTCCTGGCGGGCTTACATAGGGCTCTTGCAGCCCAGATCAACAGTTTGGCGGAGAGAATAGGTGTGGAACAAGACATAGCCATGGTAGGCGGCGGAGCGAGAGACATAGGTCTCGTCCAAGCCCTAAGGGAAATCAGAGGTCATGATATCCTCGTACCACAAAAACCGCATATGACAGCGGCGTTGGGAGCAGCACTCATCGCTATGGAAAGTTTGGGGCAATGAGATTGAATCAAATGGCCAAATCATGTATATTTTTTGAAAGATTGGTAAAAGGAGAAGGTTGATGAGTGATAAACAAGGTAACATTTTTTCCGTAATAGAAAAGTATTACAAGGATTATGGGCTTAGAGCAAAGGCGCTGAAAGAGGAAGGGAAAAGGGTGATCGGTTATATTTGTTCCTTTGTTCCTCTGGAAATTATTACCGCATCTGGATGTATTCCTTTTCGGGTGAGGGGAAATATCCATGAGCCCATTACAACAGGGGATACCCTCCTGGAAACCATTGTGTGTCCCTATTATCGGAGTTGTTTCGATCT
>Ga0315279_10010340_pt1 | contig 10977 bp, 8 predicted proteins | sample YL17G06_20_MG_FD_203694 | JGI IMG/M metagenome (GOLD analysis project Ga0315279, IMG submission 203694) | Sediment microbial communities from Yellowstone Lake, YNP, Wyoming, USA - YL17G06_20 | ecosystem: Environmental > Aquatic > Freshwater > Lake > Sediment | place: USA: Wyoming | collected...
ATCCCTTATAATAGCCCCCATGTCTCCTCCCCCCTCTCCTGCGATCTTGTTCTTTGACCTTGATGACACGCTCTACTCTCCGCAAAACGGGTTGTGGCTGGCTATACGCGACCGCATGCGCCGCTACCTGATCGAGCGGGTGGGGTTTTCACCTGAGGAAGTGGATATCCTGCGCCACGAGTATTTTGTCACTTATGGCACTACCCTACGCGGGCTGCTGATCAACCATCCCGAGCGTATCGATGCAGACGATTACCTGGCTTTTGTGCACGATATCCCCTTGCAGGAATACATCCAGCCCGATCCATCCTTGCGAGATTTACTGCTGAGTCTGCCCCAACATCGCTGGATTTTTACAAATTCTGACGACCGGCATGCGCTCAGGGTGCTGAACGTGCTAGGCGTGAGGGATTGCTTCGAAGGCATCATCGATATCCGCGCCATGGGTTATACCTGTAAGCCGGTAGAAGATGCTTACCATCGCGCCCTGGCATTGGTCGGGGAAACGCACCCCGGGCGATGCATCTTATTCGATGATTCGCCGCGCAACCTGGCTCCTGCCAGAGCGCTGGGTTTTCGTACCGTATTGGTAGGCCATGATAAGCCTGATCCCAGTGCCTGCCATTCGATTACCAGCCTGCATGAGCTTCCAGCAGTCCTGCCGGAGCTGTGGACATAATGGATACCACGAAAATTATCCTTGTGGTCTGCATCACCCTGGCAGCCGTGGCAATCGTAAATGCTGCGATTTTCGCTGCCCTACGGCGCGGGAATGAATCGGGGCAAATTGATCTGTTCCAGCGCGCCGTGCGCAGAACTCGCCAGCCCTGGCAGCCGGAAGACGACGCGTTGCAAGAGTTGTCCAGACGCGTGGAGGAGCTAAAAAGGAAAGAAAAAAATGACGAGTAAAGTGATCTCGCTTGACGAGGCCGCAGCCAGTGTACATTCGGGGAGTATGCTGGCGCTAGGTGGAATGACACTTTACCGCCGTCCCATGGCCTTCACGCGGGCGCTGTTGATCCGCCACCGCCAGACAGGCGAACCGCGGGATCTGACGCTTCTGGCTTTTACCGCCGGGTTGGAGAGTGACCTGCTGTTAGGCGCTGGAATGGTATCCCGTGTGCACTCGTGTTATTTTGGGTTGGAGATTTTCGGGCTGGCACCGATGTTCACATACCTGGCCAGCCGTAGGGAGATTGAGATCATCGAAGAAACCGAGGCGAGTATCTCCTTCGGATTGAAGGCTCAAATGGCTGGCATTGGTTTCATGCCTGGACGGGCCTGGCTGGGCACCGATCTCCCCCGGCTGAGGCCCGATGTTCGCACGGTGGTTGATCCCTACTCGGGTGAGGAATTGATCGCCTTCCCTGCCATCCACCCGGATGTGGCAGTCATTCACGCCCTGGTCGCCGACGTGGAGGGCAATGCCGTAATCGGTACGAACAAGGGGGTGGATGAAGAGCTGGCAGTCACCGCCAGGTGGGTGATCGTCACCGCTGAGCAGGTGGTGCCTGAGCTGAGCAAGGCTGATTTCGTGGCGCCATTCGTCCACGCGGTCGTGGAAGCGCCCGGCGGGGCCAAACCCACCTCATGCCACCCGATGTACCCCATGGATGGCAAGGAGCTGCTGGCATATACCGAGCAGGTCAGCGATCCTACTTCTTTCGCCGCATACCTCACAAAGCTTTTGGCGCACTGATATGGATCATACTTCACGTTTATCTGGTTCTAACGAAATTGTGGTATCCTTGTGAAAATTTTCCGGAAATAGATGATTTAAATGGGCTTTATCCATCAAAATCTTCGATTCCGGAACGTTTCCACGTATGATATTCTGGAGATGGTTTGATGAGGATAATTAAATCGAAAGCGATGCTGTACATTGCCGCCGGCCTGATGTTATGGGCCCTGCTGGCAAGTGCCTGCTCAACCGGGTTCGCCATCGGCAACCGGTCTGCTGCCACCCTAACCCCTACCCCACCACCTGTTTCAGAAATAAGCAATCAGAACAATGAGTTATTTGCAGCTTTCTGGCAGGCCTGGCAGCTTGTGCATGACAAATATGTTGACCAGCCTGTGGACGATACAGCCCTCATGCGCGGCGCCATCAAAGGCATGCTGGAAGCTCTGGGGGATGAGCATTCTGCTTATATGGATCCATTCCAGTACAAGGATGCCACCACCTCGTTACAGGGTGAATATGAGGGCATCGGAGCCTGGGTGAATACCGATGGTAAGTTTTTGACTATTTCCGAGCCCATGCCCGGCTCACCGGCCGAAAAAGCCGGGTTGAAACCCGGTGACCAGATTATCGCCATCGATGGAGAAGATATGACCGGCATCCTGCCCGAACTGGCGCGCCGCAAGGTGCTCGGTACGAAGGGGACGACAGTGGCGCTGACCATCCTGCGGGATGGCGTAGAACAGCCCTTCGACGTGGAAGTTACCCGCGCCTCGATCAGTGTGCCCAGCGTGACCAGCAAAATGCTCGAGGGTGATATGGCCTACATCCGCGTGTACACCTTCGGTGAAACCACCACCAGCGAGCTGCGCAAAGCGCTGGATACCTTGTTGGCAGAGAAACCGTTGGGGTTAATCCTCGACTTGCGCAACAACGGCGGTGGATACCTGCAAACCGGCATCGAGGTAGCCTCGGAGTTCATCGATAAAGGCGTGATCGTAATCGAGGAATCTGGCGATGGCACGCGCGAGAACTATGAAGCGCTGCCAGGCGGTAAGGCAATAGACATCCCCATGGTTGTGTTGGTAAATAAATATTCAGCCTCGGCGTCTGAGATCGTGGCCGGCGCCATCCAGGATCACCTTCGCGGAAAACTGGTGGGCGAAACCACGTTTGGCAAAGGTTCAGTTCAGAGCTGGATCCCGCTGGTGGACGACCAGGGCGCGGTGCGCATCACCATCGCCCGCTGGCTCACCCCCAATGGGCGTCTAATCCATAAGGTAGGGCTTACCCCGGATGTGGAGGTTGCCCTGACCGCGGAAGATACCCAGGCTGGGAAAGACCCGCAGCTTGATAAAGCCGTAGAATTGTTGACAGGACAGTAAAATATTTGTGTATTTTATAGAAGTGAACTACAATCTGCAACGATAACTTACGGATTTCATAATCCATAAGGAGGTGTATGATGGGGTTCTTGGATCCGACATATCTTTGTTTCATGGCACCAGCCTTCATATTGATGATGCTGGCTCAACTGTACGTTACTTCATCCTACAGCAAGTGGAGCCGGGTGGCGGCTCGCAGCGGATTGACCGGCGCACAGGCTGCCCAGCGTTTGATCAGCTCCGGTGGGCTGTACAATGTGAGCATCCAACCCATTCAAGGAAACCTGACCGATCACTACGATCCGCGCTCGAAGGTGTTGAATCTCTCACCGGGCGTCTATCAGGGCAATTCGGTGGCTGCACTGGCAATTGCTGCCCATGAATTAGGTCACGCCAAGCAAGACCAGGAGGGCTATATGCCTCTCAAGCTGCGTGCCGCCCTGGTTCCGGCGGTGAACATCGGCTCGTACCTGGGCTGGATCTTGATCATCGCGGGTGTACTCCTGAAAATCACCGGATTAGCCTGGCTGGGCGTGCTGGTATTTTCAGCCGGGCTGGTGTTCGCCCTGGCAACCCTACCTGTAGAATTAAACGCCTCAGCGCGCGCCAGGCAGCTGCTGACCAACTCCGGCTTGATCGCCGGCACGGACGAGGAACGCGGTGTGAGTACCGTGCTCAACGCTGCCGCATTGACCTATGTAGCCGCGGTTGTAACCGCTGCTTTACAGTTGTTCTACTACGCATCCCTGGTTCTCGGGATGGGCCGTCGCAGGAATTGACCAGAAACTCTTGACACAGAAAAAAGGTTGCTGCGATGAAGTTTCGTCGCAGCAACCTTTTTTCTATTTTTCCCCTTTCGGGTATACTATGCATTAAAAGGGTGCGTCTTAATGCTGCGTGTACCTACACCTCTTCTAATAACTCGATATCTCTTCGCCATCGCCATGGTGGTCGCATTCAGCGCGGGGTTGTACCTGCTGCAGGATGAACTCACCGATCCGCTGATCGCCCTGCTGTTCCTGCTGCCCGTGGTGATTAGCACCACTTATGGGGGACTCGGACCGGGGGCTCTCTCTGCCCTGGGCGCCTTTCTGGCATTCAATTACTTTTTTATCCAGCCATACTACTCACTCCGTGTCCATCATACCCAAGATCTCCTGGCGTTAATGATTTTCCTAGTGGTAGCAATCGTCATCAGCGAGTTGGTCGGGCGCGCCCAATTCAGCACGGCGGCAGCCACCGCCCGCGAGCGGGAGGCGATCTGGTTATTCGAGCTCAGCACCGCCCTGGCCGGGAGTAATGATGATCAGGCCATTCTGCGGGTGTTAGCCAGGCAATGCCAAAGAACTTTCAGCCCCACACATGTACAGATCAGCCTGGAACACACGAACGACCGCCAGGCATTTGTTTTTTCCTTGCCAGAAGGGAGCACGCCCCCTGGTCAAAAACCGCTCCGCATCGCTCCTGTGGAAACAGCTCGCGGATTGTTGGGGGAGATCTGCATCTGGCGAGAAGCCCTCGCTATATCAGCCTCAGAGGAACGGCTGCTGCGTACCTTTGCCAGCCAGGGAGCGTTGGCCCTGGAGCGAGCTCACCTGGCACAGACCGCCACGCGCGCCCGCGTGCTGGAGGAGAGCGACCGGTTGAAATCGGCCCTGCTGTCATCCGTCTCCCACGAGCTGCGCACCCCACTGGCAACGACCAAGGCAGCCGTCACCAGCCTGCGCAGTAGGGAGATCAACCTGGATGCTGCCGCCCAACAGGATTTGCTGGCGGCTATTGAGGAGGAAACCGATCATCTCAACCAGCTGGTTGGCAATCTATTAAATATGTCACGACTGGAAGCCGGTGCGCTGCGTCCTCAACGCAGCTGGAACGTCCTGGCTGAGATCGTCCACAATGTGCTGCGCCGCATGCAGCCGGATGTAAAAAAACACAACTTGGTGGTGAATGTTTCAGAAGACCTGCCCCTCGTTCCGGTGGATTATGGCCTAATGGAACAGGTATTTGCAAATCTGATCAGCAACAGTTCCAAATACTCTCCAGAAGGCAGCCAGATCCGCATCCAGGCTCATCTGCAGGGGAAACAAACCTTGCAGGTGCAGGTCAGCAACCAGGGACCGCCAGTGCCCGAGCAGCATCTCGAACGCATTTTCGATAAGTTCTATCGCATCACCGCTGCCGAGCGAGTTACCGGAACCGGACTGGGCCTGTCGATCTGTAAAGGCATCATCGAAGCGCATGGCGGGCGGATCTGGGCCGAGAATCTGGCCGATGGATTCGCATTCAAATTCACATTACCGCTATCCCCCGAGGGATTGATCCCTCACACCCCTGTGGAACTTGAAGAGACATGAGTACCGCACCGCATATCCTGGTCATCGATGACGAGCCGCAAATCTTGCGGGCCTTGCGTACGATCTTGACCGCCCGCCAGTTTCGCGTCAGCACCGCCAGCCGCGGGGAGGAAGGTTTAGCGCTGGCTGTAGCGGGCGCACCGGACCTGATCATCCTGGATATGAGCCTGCCTGATATGGACGGGCTCGAAGTCTGCCGCCGCTTGCGGGAGTGGTCGCAGGTGCCGATCGTGGTTCTTTCGGTGCGTGACAGCGAGCGCGATAAAGTTGCCGCCCTCGATCATGGAGCCGATGATTACCTGACCAAGCCGTTTGGGATCGAAGAACTGCTGGCCCGTATACGGGTCGCCTTGCGGCATTCGGTCCAGGCCAGTGGCAGCAAACAAACAGTCATCAAGGCCGGATTGATGACCCTCGATCTGGTACAGCATATTGTCACCCGCGACGGGGTAGAGGTTAAGTTGACCGCTACCGAGTTCAACCTGTTGGCATATTTGGCCAGTCATGCTGGGCGGGTGCTGACCCACAAGATGATCCTCTCGAACGTGTGGGACGCGGCGGATGCCGACCGGGTTGAATATTTACGCGTGTACATGCGCCAACTACGTAAGAAACTGGAGGCCGATCCTGATCACCCGCAGGTGCTTATCACAGAGCCTGGTGTGGGATACCGTTTCATAGCAGATTTGTAACGAAAAAATACGAAAAAACAAGGCTGTTGAACGATAGAACATCGCCCAACAGCCTTGTTTTTTCGTTAAGTGCTTTTATTTTTTCTTTATGCGCTGGTCATAGATTTTTGTCGCAGCTTTATTTCGGAGTGGTATAGTGAAAATAATGTTTTCAGAATAAGAAAGACTGGTATTAATGATCTCTGTCTTGCTATTGGTTGTTATTGTTTTCCTGGCTTACAAGGTATCTCCACGTGAGCGAGAGGAAGATGTTCATGTGCACGGCGCCGGGCAGATCGGCCTACTGGCTGCTCTGGCCCTGTTCGGCGTGGATTACTTCACATCCTTCTTCTATGCCACGGGGGAATTGATGAGCTCATTGCATCCCTACGGACTGCAGAAGTATGGCTATATCGCCGTGGCGGTGATCGCACTCGCCAATGCCGTCTTTGGGCTGTTGTATATGTACTCACTCGGTATTTTCAATGAGGGCGGCGGTTCCTACACCGCTGCCATGCGCTACCTGACCCCAGCCTTGAGCCTGATCGTCGCTGTGGTGCTCATCCAGGATTACATCTTCACCATCGTTGTCTCCACCCTATCGGGTGTCGATCAACTGCTTTCGCTGCGCAATGCTACCAGCATCCCCTGGTTCTGGCACTTCCTCATCGGGGCAATCCTGGTCGCAGTTAACTACTATCTGACCATCCGCGGGCGCGGCGAATCAGCGCGCGTGGTGTTCACCATGCTTGGCGCATTTATCATGCTCACAATCGCCATGGCCTTCGGGTTGTTTAATGCCCATTTCAGTGGTGTAGCGGCCTTACCGGCTGAGGTAACTAAAAATCCATCTTTATCCCAGGCACTTTACCATATGCTGACCGCATCTATGAAAGGTCTCGTTGCGCTCAGTGGTCTGGAGGCCATGTCGAATGGGATCCAGTTCGTGATCAACGAAGATGCTGGAATTGTAAAATGGGGTAAGAAGCGTTTGCCTCAGCTGAAAAAAATGTGGAATTTTTACAGCGGAAAGTCGGGGATCGGCCGGCTGGTGCAAACCTCCTTCCTGTTCTACGGCGGGCTGACTACCTTACTGTTGGCATCCTTCTCCATCCGCTTCAACGTTTTCGATGGTACGCTAGGACGCACCTTGGTAGGGAACCTGGCTTTCATCGGGTTTGGACGCCTGCCCGGCGGGCAAATCCTATTCTGGGCATACCAGATCCTGGCAGTGGGCCTGCTGACCGCCGCCTCGATGACAGCATTTCAGGATTTACAAGCCACCGCCTGGCGGGATGTGGCCATTGGGGAAATTCCTGAGGTGGTTGTCTATCGTAATCCAGCAGGGACATTCACCCGTTCAGTGACAGCCGGCTTCATCATATCGTTACTTATTATGATACTGGTGCGTGGCAAACAATCAGCAGCCGTGCCTTATTATGGGATCGGTGTATTCATGCCGATTATGGTGATGGGTTTTGCCATTCGTAAGCATGTTCTACAGAATTTTACCGGCCGCGCCCGAAAGTGGGGTAGCCGGGTAGCTGGTTTCGCAGGGGTTTTGTCGGGGATCGTTTTCATCGGACAGATCGCCGGCAAATGGGAAGAAGGTGGTTGGGTCGTTTTGATCTCGTTTAGTATTTTAATCCTGTTGGCAAATGCACTGCTCCTGTCTCCCATCGGCTATCGCGATCCCAAACAGATTTATCGCATCGTCCGTGAAAAAGCCCGCGTGCACGGCTCGATGGCCTCCATTGTTGAGTGGCAGTCACTCAAGATGCAGGAATACCGTTACGCTCTGTTAGTTTTCATCACGCGTTTCTTCGAGATGTTGGGAGTACGCCGCCCTATACGTTATGAACATCCTGCACCCGCCGGGGATTATGACCACGCGGTTCACTCTGATCATCCTGAAGCACCATCCTTGCTGGATCAATACATCGACAGCCAACCAAAACCAGAACCGCGCCTGGGCGGAAAGCCATCGCAAACTACCACTCCCCTTGAGATAAAGTAACCACGCGAAAAGCGGCCAAAGAACGCGAAAGGGCGCGAAAATTTTTCGCGCCCTTTCGCGCTATTTCCCGCCCTTTCGTGCCTGATATCTTGACTTCACACTCAAGCAAAGGTATTATCAGCGGGCATTTATCCTCATCCAGTTTCATCTGGTTTCAGGAGACAAATCGATGGTAAATGAACCTGTATCCGACTCACCTGCCGCCAATGGACCGATCGGCCATCTGCGTCAAGAATATGAAGCTGAGCAGGCGTTATTCCAGGCTCAGCCTCCCTTAGTACAGCGCTTTTTAGAAGGGCAGGCGCGCCCGGTTGCTGAAGCATTTATCCAGCACTTGTCGCACGTACACTTTATGCTGCCCGATCGTGTGGTGGCTTCAACCGGGCAGGTGGAATTAGTACCCACAGAAGCGCGCAAACAGCAGCTTGGCAGCCGGCTTGGTTGGCTGACCCGCACCGACATCCGCGCCGAGATCCGCCATCATTTTGCCGAATTGGTCAACGAGCCCAACCGCGCAGTTGCCGCCAGCGCAGAGCTGCTGCAACACGCGGTGGTGATGCATATGGTGCAGGGGATGCTGCCTGCCGGACGGTCGGTTACCTATGTAGCTGCGGAAGACGAGGAAATCCCAACCATTCCGGCAGGAAGTGACCTGGAACCTGAATCTGCCCTTACGCAGGTTACCGACGCAATTGCCGAGGAAGGCTTATCAGAAGATGGGCGTGGCGATCTGCAGGTCCCGTTCGTGCCCGCCGCGCGGCGTTTTTATCTGCCGCAGTGGGTGGCTTTCGATGATCAAGACCGGCTGTTGGTAGGCACGGTAGGAGAGGCCGAGGCGCACCTGGCTTCCATGCAGCGTTACCTCAATATCCTGCATGCCGCGGTATACCTGGCAGGTTACATGGTTGTGGATGAGGAATACCAGCAAAAACGGTATGGTATGCTGGGACAGTTTATCAACCAGGGTCGGGCGATGGCGCGCTACCGGACGAGGGAAATCATCCAGACGATCCAGCGCCGCGCCGCGGCGCAATCACTCAACCGCGGGCTGAACCTGAGTCTTCCTTACCTCGATGATCAAGACCTGCGGATGAAGATGTATCCATTCGAGGTCATCCCAGCCGGGCGGATCATGTTTGTCCCTGCCTTTGTGATCCGTGCAGTGCGGGAAGAACAGGCCAAAGTAGGCCAGGATACCCGCCTCAGCCAGTCCACCCGCAAATATTTAATCATAGAATTAAATATGCTCGAGACTGCATTCGAAACCCGCGAAAACGGAATGCGCCAAAAGTAATTAAAGTAAATCCGCATTCCATTTTACAGATTCCATACCCCTATGTTTTCAATTATCCTACTCGTTGTTATTTTCTTCCTCTCCTATAAAGCCGCTCCCAGGGAACGGCAGGAGGAAGCTCACGTACACGGCGCCGGGCAGGTTGGCCTGCTGGCAGCTGTAGCACTCTTTGGCATGGATTACTTTACATCGTTTTTCTATGCTACGGGTGAGATGATGAGCTCCCTGCATCCCTATGGGTTGCAAAAGTATGGCTACATTGCCGTCGCCGTGATTGCACTGGCCAATTTCATCTTTGGGGCGCTGTACATGTATTCGCTGGGAGTGTTCAACGAGGGCGGAGGCTCGTTTACAGCATCAATGCGCTACCTGGGCCCATCCCTGAGCCTGATCGTGGCAGTCGTGCTCATCCAGGATTACATTTTTACCATCGTTGTCTCCACCCTGTCGGGTGTTGATCAATTACTCTCCCTGCGGGATGCAGCCGGCATCCCCTGGTTCTGGCATTTTTTGATTGGCGCAACGCTGGCTAGTATTACCTGGTACCTCACCATCCGCGGCCGAGGTGAATCCGCCCAGGTCGGCTTCACGTTGTTGGGCATCTTTATCTTACTAACCATCACGATGGCTGTCGGCCTGTTTTCTGCGCATTTCAAAGGCGTTCCCGCCTACCCATATCCGTTCGAAGTTAAACACGCCTCTCTTAGCAGAGCCATGTACCAGATGCTCTCTGCCTCGATGAAAGGCCTGGTAGCCTTGAGCGGGCTGGAAGCCATGTCGAACGGCATCCAGTTCGTGATCAACGATGATGCCGCTTTCGTGAAATGGGGCAAGAAACGCCTGCCGCGCCTGAAGAAGCTGTGGCAATTCTACAGCGGGAAATCCGGCATCGGCCGGTTTGTACAAACCTCGTTTCTATTCTATGGCGGCATCACCACCTTACTGCTGGCTGCTTTCGCCATCCGTTTCGATGCCTTCGATAGCATCAACGGGCGCAGTCTGGTGGGCAACCTGTCTTTCATCGGCTTTGGACAGATCCCCGGTGGAACTATCCTGTTCTGGGCTTACCAGATCCTGGCGGTGCTGCTGTTGGCGGCGGCTTCGATGACCGCTTACCAGGATTTGCAGGCCATGACCTGGCGGAACGTGGCGATTGGCGAAATACCCGAGATCGTGGTGTACCGTAATCCGAAAGGTACCTTCACCCGCCCGGTCACCGCGGCGGTGATCGCCGCCATCGTGGTGCAATTTCTGGTGCGCGGCAAGACCGGCGCGGCGGTGCCATATTATGGAATCGGCGTGTTCATGCCGATCATGGCGATGGGGCTGGCCATCCGGCAGCATATCCGGAAAAACAGCACCGGCCGGGCGCGGGCCTGGGGATCGTTAGGCGCCAGCCTGGCAGCCGCGCTGGCAGGCTTCATCTTCATTGGCCAGATCGTGGGGAAATGGACAGAGGGTGGTTGGGTGGTATTGATCTCCCTCACCGCCTTGATCCTGATCGCCCATGCCATTCTACTCTCCCCTGCCGGGTACCGCGATCCCAAGCAGATCAATCGCATCATCCGCGAA
>Ga0315279_10010343_pt1 | contig 10975 bp, 6 predicted proteins | sample YL17G06_20_MG_FD_203694 | JGI IMG/M metagenome (GOLD analysis project Ga0315279, IMG submission 203694) | Sediment microbial communities from Yellowstone Lake, YNP, Wyoming, USA - YL17G06_20 | ecosystem: Environmental > Aquatic > Freshwater > Lake > Sediment | place: USA: Wyoming | collected...
CAGGAGCAGGCGGGCGAGGACGCCCGCCCCACCTTTTGTTTCACAATTTTCTCAACACGACACTAGCCCGCATTTCTTCCACTCATCCACCGCAGAGGACGCACAGTGCGCAGAGGAAAAACCAATGGAAACAACCACAAGTCCTTTTGTATCACTCCCCGCTGCGTTCCTCCGCGTCCTCTGCGGTGAGAAACCCGTACTAAGCTCCTCCGCGGGTCCCGTGGCTGTTCAATCGAAAATCGAAAATCGAAAATCGAAAATGCCTTCTCCTGGTATAATGGCCGCGCCATGAAGTGTCGCGTGCCCGGCACGGATTGGCGCTTTTGAGCACGGGGACTAAGGAAGTGAATGCCTCATCGCATCACAGCCCTCCGGCAGCCGGCCCGCCCGCCTGTACTTCTTGTGGCGAGGCGCTTCCCCCGGCGGCCAGATTCTGCCCTGGCTGCGGCCGCCCCGTTCGCCCGCTGCATCCGGCAGGCCGTGAGTCCCCCACTGGCCCCCGCACAGACAGGCCCTTGACCGCCCCGCCGGCCTTGGTTGAGACCCAGGCGGACATTAATGATGTAGCCCGCTTCCTGCCGGCCCGCTACCAGCCGCAGCGAAAACTCGGCCAGGGCGGCATGGGTACTGTGTACCAATGCCAGGATCTGGCGCTCGACAGGCCCGTGGCAATAAAGATCATGAGCGGCCATTATCGTGCCGACCCGCAGGGCGAAAGGCGCTTCATGCGCGAGGCCCGGGCGCAGGCGATCGTCAATCATCCCAACGTCGCCACCGTGCTTAACTTCGGCGTCAGTACCGAGGGCTATCCTTTCCTGGTCATGGAATACCTGGAAGGCCAGGATTTGCGCACGCTGCTCCGGCGCGAGAGAACATTGGAGCCATTCGCCGCCTGTGAACTCCTGCGCCAAATGTGCGAAGGCTTGGCGGAAGCGCACGCCGCGGGACTGGTGCATCGCGATTTGAAGCCCTCCAACATCATGATCGTCAAGGACCACCGCGGCAATCCGCGCGTCAAGATTCTGGACTTGGGTCTGGCCAAGATTGTTGGCGGCCAGACCGACCTGAAGAGCATAGCCATGGACACCGCCGACCTGTTGGTGGGCACCCCGGCGTACATGTCGCCGGAGCAGGTGGCGGGCAGCTCGGTGGACGGCCGGGCGGACATTTACTCGATGGGCGTGGTCTTCTTTGAAATGCTCTGCGGCCGCTTGCCGTTTGAGTCGGAGAGCATGGAAGGCTGGCTATACCAGCATTTGCACGTCAGTCCGCCGCTGCCGTCCCAGCACAACGCCAGCCTGGTGCAGTACCCCGTGCTCGACCGTCTGACCCAGTGGATGTTGGCCAAGCTGCCCCAAGAGCGGCCCAACACCACCGGCGAACTGGCTCTCATCATCAAGCGGGCGGTGGACCTGAAACTGATTCGCGAAGAGGCGCTGCATCCGCCATCCCGCAAACCTGGAGGCCAACGTGCCTCCAAGCCCTTTGAGCAGACCTTGCCTGCGCTCAAGGCAGCCGGACTTCCCGAGGGCGCAACTGTGAAAGCGCCGCCGCCTGACCAGGCCAATGAGCCGCGGCCCGCGCCGGCACAGGAAGCGGCCGCGCCGCTCGAGGCCCCGCTGTCCGAAACGGAGGAGCGCCGCGCCCGTTACCTCCAATTGTCCCAGGAGGCTGAAGCTGCGGAAGCAGCGCGGCAATGGCTCAACGCACTCATGATTTGGGAAGAGGCCTTGCCGCTTGCCGACCGCGCCGAGACAGTGACCGCGCGCATTGAGGGCTGCCGCCGCGAAGCGGGCTTTGAGGAACAACTGCAGGACGCCGCCAAGGCCGCTGATGCCGGGGACTGGGAGACGGCCGAGAAGACCTGCGCACGGCTGAAGGTTGCGCGCCCCGCGGACGCGCGGGTCGAACATGCTCGCGCGCGGCTTCCGCTACGTCTGATCAACTCCTGGCTTGGACTGGCGAAGATCAAGGTGCTGGCCTTGCCCGAAGGAGACCTGCGCCAGGCGCTGCTGGAACACCTTGGCACTGCTTACGCGCGCGGCGGCGACATGCAGAACGCCCTCGCCGTCCTCCAGGACGAGTCCCGCAAGATGGAGGCCCGGGTGGTCGGGCTGGCACAAGCGATCTGCGCCGCCATCCAAAACGGCCTGCACGAAGGCCTGCGGCCTTATCTGGACCGCACCAGTGGCGCCGCCAGCAGCTTGCGCGACCCCAGTGAGCGCGGCCGCGCACAGGTGGAGGTCGGACGCGCTTTTACCTCTTACGGCGACCTGGCCGCCGCCGCGAACGCCTTCCACGATGCGCTTAGCGCCTTCAGTGAAGCCAGCGCCAAAGGCGTTCCCATGCAGGCGGTCGCCAAGCGCACCACCATGACCAGCTTGCGCCTGGTTACTTTGGATCTGCGCGCCATGGGAGTCACGACCACGGGGCTCACCGGTACGAAAGCCCTCCGCGCGAGCTGGGAGGCCGCCGTGAGCGTGGTGGCCCATGCGCAAGCTGAAGCGGGACTGGTGGCTGACAGTCTGGCCGCGGCCGCGCTTATCGAGGACGCCTGGACGCTGGCGCAGACCTATTCCCAGATTGCGCAAGCGCTGGCCAAGACCGGGCGCGGCGCGGAAGCCGAGCGCGTGATAAGCCGCGTCGGCTTCGCGCTGCCCAAAGCCCAGGCGCTCCGCGCCCTGGCCGTGTCCCGCATTTACAGCGGTGACATGGCGGGCGCCGAGGAGATCCTCAAGACCATCTCCGCGCCGCACGACCGCGTCGCTATCGAGGGCCTTCTGGCCGCGGCCTGGGCCTTGCGCGCCGAGACCGGCCGCGCGGCCTTCCGTATCTCTGAGGCCGTGCGCAACATCCCGGAGCTGGTCGGCGCGCGCGCGCGCTTCCTGGCGCTCGTCGGCGCCGCGGCCCCGCTGCTCAACGCCGGCTTTCAGGAACTGGCCGAGCCGCTCATGAGCGAAGCCCCAAAGCTCATTGATCTGATGGACGATCCCGCGGAACGGTTGCGCAGCATGCTGCAATTGGCGCAAGTGCGGGAGACGCCGCAAAGCGTGCGCCTGGCCGCTACCCGGACCATGATCGTTGAGCAACAGCCCAGCACCGAGTTCATCGAGTGGCTGCGCCGGGCGCTCATGGTCTGGCGGCAAGTGCGGCAGCTTGGCGACAGGCTGGAGTGTGTTGAGCGCCTCGCCTATAGCATCGCTTGGGGTTCCGCGCCCGAATTGGCCACGGAAGTGTTGAGCACGTGCAATGACGACTCCGAAACAGCTCTGGCCTACATTGGACTCGGGAGCGGCATGGCGTAGCCTGGAACCGCGGATGGACGCTGATGAACGCGGACGAAACTGAATTCCGAACGCGCCGCGCAGTTGCGTCCATTACGTCCATTACGTCCATTTTGTCCACTTAGTCCACTGCGGGAGGTGAACAAGGATGTCTGAGCAGGCCGAGGCACTGGAACGGCCCAGGGTCGCGGCGTTGGAGCGCCTTCTTGGGGTGCCCTTCAAGGTCTTGGATGACGGCTTTGTCCGCGTCATTGACTACATGGGGTCGGACGCCTCGGTGGTGCAGGCGGCTCGCGTCTCCTACGGGAAAGGCACCAAGCAGGTCAGCGAGGACCGCGGACTGATCCGTTACCTGATGCGCCACCGCCACACCACCCCCTTTGAGATGTGTGAGATCAAGTTCCACGTGCGCGTGCCTATGGACTGCTGGCGGCAGTGGATTCGCCACCGCATGGCCAGCGTCAACGAGTATTCCACGCGCTATTCCATCGCCATTGACGCGGCGCAGCAGACCGCGCCGCACGAATGGCGCTTGCAGGCCCAGGGCAACCGCCAGGGCAGCTCGGGCTTCCTGGATGAAGCGCGCGGCACCGCGCTGTCGCGCAAGGAGTACGAACTTCAGGCTCACGCACGCGCGCTATATAACGAATGCCTCTCAGCCGGCGTGGCGCGCGAACAGGCGCGGAAGGAACTGCCGCTCTCGACATACACGGAAGCCTATTGGAAGACGGACCTGCACAACCTGCTGCATTTCCTACAGCTTCGCATGGCCGGCCCCGCCCAGGAGGAAATCCGCGCCTATGCCGCCATGATCGGTGAGCAGATCGTGAGCCAGTGGTGCCCCTTGGTCTGGGAAGCTTTCCTGGATTACAGCTTCCACGCCACGTGCTTCTCGCGGCTTGAGGCTGCCGTCATTCAAGCCCTCGCCGCCGCCAAGCCGCACGAGGCGCTCAAGCACGCGGAGAGTTTCGGTTGGCTGGAGAAGGACGAGCAGAAAGGCCTCAAGCGCAACCGCGAGAGGGCGGAACTTGAAGAAAAGCTCAGGGCGCTGGGCCTGAAGGCGCCGTGGAAAGGCTCCTAGGAAACCGCAGATGGACGCAGATGAACGCGGATAGGAAGCAAAAACCTCATCATCTGCGTTCATCTGTGTTTATCTGCGTTTATCTGCGGTTTTCACTCGAACAACGCCGTGCCGACGCGAACCATCGTCGCGCCTTCTTCGATCGCAATGATGTAGTCCTGCGTCATGCCCATGGAAAGCTCCGTGAGCGGCGCTGGATAGAGGCCTTTGGCATTCACTTCCGCGAGCAACTCGCGCAACCGCCGGAAGACTGGCCGCGAGGTGGCTTCGGGGTTCTCCGAATATGGCGCCATACACATCAGTCCTGTGATCTTGAGGCCCGGCAGTTCCGCGCACGGTTTCAAGAGCTCGACGACAGCCGAGATTTCCGGACGCAGTCCGAACTTCTGTGCTTCAGCCGCCACGTTGATTTCCAGCAGGCAGGGAAGGGGAGGCAGGAGGGGGACTGACACCCCCAGCCGGCAGGCGGCCAAGAGTGGCCGGCAGTTTGGAAATTGGCTGTCTGTCCCCCTCTGGCCAAGCCGCTCCTTGTTCAGAGCCTGAGCCACGCGCAACGAATCAACCGCATGGACCACATGGAATAGCCTTGCTGCCTTGTCAGCCTTGTTGGTCTGGAGATGGCCGATCAAGTGCCAACGCGGAGGGGGACTGACACCAATTTCCGGCGGAGGGGGACTGACACCAATTTCCGGCGGAGGGGGACTGACACCAATTTCCGGCAGTTTGGAAATTGGCTGTCTGTCCCCCTCTGGCGCTGCATACGCGCGAATCTTCCTCTCCGCATCCTGTACCCGTGATTCGCCCAGATCACTCACGCCCAGCTCCAGAAGTTTCTGTATCTCCGCCAAGCCGACGGTCTTGGTTACCGCGACAAGTTTGATAGCTTCAGCGCGACGTGAGGGCCTTGCCGCGGCTTCGGCGATGCGCGCGCGCACAATCTCCAGGTTGCGCTGTATCCGTTCAATGGGAGTATGGCTGCTTGTCGTAAACCCAGTGCCTCAAAGGAGCTAAACTGAAGCCGTTAGACTCACTTCGCGTTGGTTAAGCCTGTTCTCTTGGGTACGCCAACCGGCTCCGATTTCTCTGGGCGCGCTCTCACGGCATTGATCGCTTCTATGCGGTTGGAGACGGAGAGCTTGGTAAAGATGTCTCGCAGATGGGCACGCGCTGTGTGGTAGGAGATCCTCAAACGGTGTGCGATCTCACGATTGCCCAATCCACATGAGAGCAGTTCCAGAACCTCAATCTGACGTCCAGTAAGTCCGCGTGCGCGGCCAATCTGGCGGCATTCAGAAATGGTTCCGTGGTCCATGGCCACATAAGCCAAGTGCACCAATACGATTTCACAATTCGGCAGCCTCACGGTCGTCACCAAGCTCAACCAGAAATCCATCCCGGTGCCTGCCTGCCATTTGATCCGTTCTTCTCCGCGCTCGCGTACCTGCTGGCAGCGAAGCAGGAATTCCTCGGTGACGCTGTCGTTCCGGGTGTGGTGGCCATTCGAATCAAGCAGTGTTCTCATGCCGCCTGACATGGCCAGCAGTCTGGGCGCAACACCTCTCCTGCCGGGCAAGAGGACAATTGCGCTGAGATCCTTCTCATCTTCCGCCAGAATGGTCAACGCGCGCGAGGTGAGCAGCAATTCCTTCAACTCACTCACGACGTGTTTGACGTAGGGTGCTAGGGAACGCCAAGTCTTATCAGAAACCCCAGAAGGTCGAGAGTTAGCCGCCACGCCTTCGCCCGCCACCGCAGCCCGGTCGGCTTGACCAAAGGGGTCGCCGCCTTCGCTGTCGAGCAGTTCCGCGATTGCGCGGTCGCTCGTTGGGGAGACAATCGTGTTCGCGCCTTCTTGGGGAGGTGCCAGGCTAGAGTTGGCCAAGGACTCGAAAAGTCGCCCGACGCGCTGCATCTCGCCAGAAACAGGACCAAGTGTACTTGCCGTGCCCATGGACTGGCCCCTGTAACAGCAGCCGCAATTCTGGCTACCCAAAGAGGAAGCGACAACGTTGCCCATCTTTATATACACCAGTGCGCATTCTTCAAGCCAAATCCCGATAAAACTTTTGCCAACAGCTCGGCCTTGTCGTCATGATGAAGTAGTCGGCTGTATACCATGTCACTGACCTGTGTCTTGATGTGATTGCCTCCCAAGTCCGATGCTCGCCCTTTAACCCATGGTTCTGCCACAAAGTGCATGGAGGCTGTGACTTAGCGCCAACAGTCAAGTCCCGTCACGCTTGCCGCGCGCTCCTTCAGGTACCGTGAACACTAGCCTTGAATTGCGTGTGGGACGCCCACTCTACATCCTTAGATGTGCTGTGGCGAAGGCGCTGCCAGTTCCGGGAGTGTTTCATTTCAGTTATACCGCCCGCGGGGGAGATTCGAGCTTTTTCGAGGAGGCTTTGGGCTTTGGACTTTGGGCTTTGGGAAGAGCGCGGCCGGCCGTGCCCAAAGCCTAAAGCCCAAAGCCCAATGCCTGCACGCGATACTGCAAAAAGCTGGGATTTCAGCCGCGCGTGGTATAGCTGCCAGGCCACAGGCCCCTCGTCCAGCAAGGACTTACTAAGGGTGGCTAACTGAGACAAGACAGTCCGCCAGTTCCTGCACCAAGGTGCTAGGCCACCTAGCCGAAGAAGCCCTGAAGGACGAATGGTCCCATGTGTGTCCGGGGAAAGGCATCGGCGATATGCGTGCCCCAGATCAGACTTGAGCCGTCCGCCGACAACTTGCCCAACCAACCCTCGCTCGGGGCTTTGCGGTTGCGGCTGCGAGTGATGATTGTCGCCCATTCGGATACCCCCCGGACGGAGCATGTACTCTCTGTGTGTGGAGTCTTCACTTCCCGAAGACAAAGCTCGCCGGTGCGTACGCCTTCAGCGCGACGGTGAACGCTCGGTCTTTCACCGGGATCGGCTGGCCGGTTGCGCGGCCGCGCAAGTCCACTGGCTGCGCCGTCTTCGCATCTACGGCCGCGGGAAGGCGGACTTCACAGTCGCCGCCATTGCCCGCCTGTTCCCACAAACGCAGCACGGTGCCCTCGCCGTCGGGGTTCGGGCCGAACGCGGTCACAGCGACGCCTTTGCGCGAGAGTTCGAGACCGCTTTGGCCGTTCGGCAATTTCCCGCCCGGCGCGATGACCGCCGCGGCGAGCACGGGGTTGCGGGCTTCCAGGCACGGCGTGGCAAGGGACTCATTGGCATCGTACTTATCAATGGACCAGATGCGCACGCGCGAGGCCCACGTGCCGCTGTTCCACATGCGGAAATTCGTCGTCCACTGATTATTGAACAGGTTGACGAAGACAATCGGCTTGCGCGGCGTGAACTGCGTGGTGTAGCGCCAACAGCCCGGCTGCCCCAGACTGATCAGCGGGTGATCGAGGGGGCAGAGGCCCGCGCCGGCGCCCTTGCCGTCCAGCACCGCCACGCCGCTGTTGATCCAGAAAAGTTCGTTATTGCAGCCTTCCACGCAATCCTTGGCCGGGTCAATGATTGAACCAAGCCGCCCCAACCTGAATTGCGGCTCTTCGGCGCGGAAGGGGAAGCAAACCCAGCCGGCTTCCGGCCAGGGATCGGCAGGCTTGTCGTGCAACGCGATCTCGAAGTCCGCGTACGGCAGTCCATCGTAAAGCGTGAGCTTTGCGGTGATCGGGTGTCGCACGCCCCCGCCGGCCGGCGCGGACATGACGGCGGAGAGCGAGCACAGGCCTGGTTCGATCTTCAGCGTTCCGCCGGCTGGCGAAGATGCCGCGTACGGCGCCTGGTCTTGCGGCGGCAGGTTCGGCTTGCCGATTTCGTTCGTCGCCCAGTCGGCCTGGATCTTCACGTATGCCTTGAGGAATGCAGTCGTGTTATCCACATCGAAGCGTTCATAGAGATACTGGCCGAAGCCGTACGCAGCGTTGGCGTCAACGAGCTCACGGCCGGAACGTTTGTCCACGAGCGACTTCACGGAGCAGCGCGCGGGGTCAAGCGTGGCCTTGAAGGAGGGGCTCTCGATACAAGCGCTCGCCTCGTCCGCCTTCAGCCCCGAGCGAATCTGCCCCGGTTTGGCCTCGACAGCGAAGAAGGTTCTGTAACCCAGAGGTGGAAGATCAGGCGCCGTGAAGCAGGCACGATCCGTTCCGGCTCGCCCCACGGGCAGAAGGCCGGAGCCATCAGCCAATGCGTCAAACCCGATTTTGCCTTGCAGGTGTACGAGAGCGCTTCGCTTCCACGGCAGCGGGTTGTAGACGACCACGCACTGCGCGCCATTTTTCCCCGCCACCGATTTCGCCAGCGCGTCCATTCCGCCCGCGATGAGCGGAATGGCCAGATCGCGCGCGGTCTCAATGTAACTCGTGTGCTCCGCCCACGACTCCTCCAGCCGCTTGAAACGGCCAGCCTCGCGTTCCGCCTTCCACGCGTCGCCGTAACCGAACTTGGTGCCTTTGCCGTATTGCGTGATCCAGTATTGTGCCCCGCCCCAGGTGTGCTCTCCATAGAGCAGGCTTTTCTCGTAGGCGCCGGCCAGCGCCGGCGCAGCGTCCGGAAGCTGCACGCCCCACAACCGCAGGTTCGTTTGCAGGGCCTCCGCGGCGGCAATCTGCGGGCGAACGTTGCGCGCGAGCGACGCCCCGGCCGGGTCGCACATCGGGCCCTGAATCCAGGTGTCGGGCATGTCGCCGCGGACGACGGGCAGGTCCGGCTTTTCGGCGAGAACCGCGTCGGCGAAGTCGGAGAGGCGGCCGATGCGGACCTTCACGCCGGGAAGCCTGCGCTTGGCTTCGTCCAGCAGTTTGTTCACTTCCTCGGGCGTGGGCGGGCCGTGGTTGTCGCCGGTGTGGATCAGCGCCAGCCACGTCTTGTAGGGCCAGCCTTTTGGCGGGACGAGCCCCGTGCCGTAGCCTTCGGCCGTGTACATCGTCAGCAGGCGCGAACCGTCCGGGCCTTCCCACAGGAAGAGTGGCGGCACCTTGGGCGACCTGCACGCGGCGTTGCAGCCAAGGTGCAGGAAGTCCACGCCCGCGTTGCGCAGCAGCGTCGGGACGATCCAGCAATGGCTGGCGACGTCCGTCATCTTGGCGTCGCGCGGCAGGTCGCGGCCGACGGCGCGCGAGATGCGCGAGGCGAAATTCATGCCGCGCACGAGGTCTTCGAGTTCGAGCGTTTCCGTGTGCGTGGTGAACGGCAGCACGTGCACCGCGAAGCGGCCCTCCTTGAGCGCTTCGAGCACGCGCTGCTTGCGCTCCGGCTTCTGGCCGTCCCAATCGTCCAGAATCTTGCTCATCGGCCAGCCGGGGATCGTCCAGACGAACTGCTGTTCGGGCGGCAAGTTCCTGTTCTTGTCCACCACCTGCAGCGCCTGGTCAATCATGCCGGTGCGGTAACGCTGCACGACTTCGCGCGCCAGGGCCGTGTAGCCGATGTCGAAGTGCGTCTTGAACGCGATCACGACTTCCTCGACGCCCTTCGGCCGCGGCGGACGCTTGACCGCGCCTTCCGGCACCTTGCCCAGCGCCGCCCCCGGCGCGCGCAGAGACAGAGCGTCATACAGGACCCAACTGCCCTCGGTGTTCGCAATTTCGATGATGTTCACGCCGGCCTTCAGCGTTCCCGCCGGGATGGGGACAGCGAAGCGATGCGGCTTGCCTTTCGCGGGCTGTCCGAAGACCGGAGAAACAGAGGGACGGACTACTTATTGAACAGCCCCTCGCCACCGCAAGCCATAAGGAATAGACCGCCCCTCCATTTCCTCCAGCGTGGAATCAGCGAGAGTCCAGATGTCCTGAGCCCGCCCCACCTCGTGTCGGGCGTCTACACCTTCCTGCACCCGCGGCGCGACCGCGGCACGGATCTGTGATTCAGCCAGGCGTCCAGATAGCGCACGAGTTGGTCGAGCGTGCGGGCAAAGATCCTCGCCCCGCGTCGCACATCCGCGTCGCGGGGATCCTCTGTAGCGGCGACTGTACCCGTGTGGCGCCGGCCGCTGAACGTGTCGCCATCCACGATCGCCCAGCGCAGGTTCCGCAGCGCCACTCCTCGCCGCGGGAGCTTGCAGAGGTCGGTGCATTCCGGATACCGGGCCATGAGCGTTTCGGTTTCCTCGAGCGTGGCATGGCCACAGTCACCGTGCGGAAATCCCAGGACCGGCATCACCGTCGCAACCCTCACTTCGCCCGCCGCTTCATACTCCAGCCGCAGGCGGTTGATCACCGCCAGATGATTCTCTCCGCCATGGCCGTTGACAATCACGATGCGACGGAACCCCCAGAAGCGATGGATCAGATCGAGCCATCCGCGAAGCACCAGGCCAAACATCTCCTCTGAACAATACAGGCTGCGAAGACTGCAGGCCGGAAAATCCATGCCGACGACGTACTCATCGCCCTTGAAGCCGATACGCCGCAGCATCTCGGGAGCGCGCTCCCGCTCTGTCCCCATGTAGAGGGTAGGCAGTGCCACGCCTCCCATCACGCGGGCCAGTTCCACCGCTGCCATCTCGGCGCGCAACGGGTCTACCCCCAGGGGCAGATGCGGGCCGTGCCATTCCAGCGGCCCGAGCGGCAGGAAGGCCAGACTGGTTCGCCGTCGGACGGCAAGGATCTGGTCGGGCCGGAGGAATTGGG
>Ga0315279_10010344_pt1 | contig 10975 bp, 7 predicted proteins | sample YL17G06_20_MG_FD_203694 | JGI IMG/M metagenome (GOLD analysis project Ga0315279, IMG submission 203694) | Sediment microbial communities from Yellowstone Lake, YNP, Wyoming, USA - YL17G06_20 | ecosystem: Environmental > Aquatic > Freshwater > Lake > Sediment | place: USA: Wyoming | collected...
GCGCTTGGCGGGGGGGTTCTCCGGCGCCGCCTGCGCGCTGCTCGCGGGAACGCTCCCCCTCGAGGCCGCGCCGACCTGGGTGCCGCTCGTACTCCTCGCCGTGGGAGCTGCGGGGGCCGCCGTTCCGCGGTCCGCGCCTGCGAGCCTGCCTCGCCTGCGTGGATGGCTCCCGGGCACGGCGGCAGTTGCGCTGGCCGCGGCCACGCTCGCCCCGTGGGGCGGCCTCGCCCCACAGCGAGCGCTGCCCGGTGCGGGGTGGGCGGGCGCGGCGGCGCCGCTCGCGGCCCTGGCCGTCACGCCGTTTCTCCCCGCTGCCCTTGGAGGTGCCGCCTGGCTCGCCGCAACCCTGACCCTCGGGCCGGTGCAACCACCACCGCCCGATCGCCCCGCGGTCGAGCTCACGGCCGCGCGCCCAGAGGTGGCCTTGCCCGTTTCGGTGGCGGGAACGTACATGCTTGACCTGACGATGGCGAACGCCGCGTCGCTGCCGGCGGATGCGCCGGTCGCGACGGTGCTCGACGCCGGCGCGCCTCTGGTCCTGCGGGCAGGCGTGGATACCGGGGAATGGGCGCACGAGCGGCCCGACGTGCGGGCCCGCGTTGCGCATCCGCTGCCAAAACACCCGGTGTGGCGCCCCGGCGGGTTCGGGCGCCATGCGCTCTGGGGCGTGGCCGGCCGCACCGAAGCGCTGCTCCCCGCCGGCGTTCGACCCCGCCTCGTGCGGGAGGCGACTCTTCCCCCAGAGGTCGTGCTGGTCGCGGCGGCCGCCGGCACCGAGGGGCCAACCCCGCCGCGGGACTGGCCGCTCCCGGCCTGGATCTTCGCCGCGGGGGCCGTGGTTGCTCTGCTGCAAATCGCGAGCGGCTCATGGCGAAACCCGACCGCAATGGTGCCCTGGACGCTCCTGGCCGCCACCTCGCTTCTCGCCCGCGTGCCGGTGGAGCCGTTGCGTCTCGTCGGCGAGCGGCACGGGGTGGACGTCGCCCTGGCGGCCGTGCTGTCGGCATGGCTCCCGGCGGCAGCGACGTGGTTGCGCCAGCGGCGCGTCTTCCTCACCGCAGCCGCGCTCCTTGTTCCTCTGGCGATCGCCACCCCGCACCTGACGCCACCGCTCTACGGCGACGAGCCGTTTCACCTGATCGTCATGGAGTCGCTGGCCTCCGACAAGGATTTCGACCTCGCCAACAACTACGACCTCGCATACCACCCGTACAACCGGATCTACGTCACCGGCAAAATTTTCCTCCACTCGCCGGTGCTCGCGATCCTCTTGCTGCCCGGCTACCTGATCGGCGGCAGGACCGGGGCGCTGGCCCTGCTCTCGCTTGCGGGAGCCGCCGTCGTGGCGCTGCTGGTCCGCCGCGCCGGAGATCTGGCTGGGGCGCGACGCCCGGTCACGCTCCTGGCATTCACGCTCATGCTGACCTATCCGCTCGCCACCTTCTCCACCCAGATCTGGGTGGAGGCTGTCGCCGCGCTCGCCGTCGCGGCCTGCCTCGTCCTGGTGGCGCGGCACCACTCATCTCGCGTTCTGGTCACCGCGCTCGCAGCGCTGGCCGTCGCCGTGAAGACACGCCTTGCGCTCGTCCTCGTGCCCCTCGCCGTGGTGGCGTGGTTTCCGAAGCGACGCCGCACCCGCGAGTTCGTGCTGGGAACAGCTGGTTTGGGGGCGGCGATGGTGGCCGCACTCGCCGTGGAGGCGCTCTTCCTCGGGCACCCGCTCGGCATGAGGCGGCTGCCGGACATGATCCCCCGCGACCTTCGTCAGCCGCTGATCGGGCTCGGCGGCCTCGCCTTCGACCCTGCCGGGGGGTTGGCGTTTGCCGCTCCCCTTGCACTCTTGGCGCTCGCAGGTCTGCCAGTGTTGTGGCGGCGTGGCGGGTGGGGTGAGCGGGCGCTGGTGGTGGGCGGGGCCCTCACCCTTGCGGCCCTCCTGCACTCGCGGGAGTGGTACGGGGGCGGCTCGCCGCCGGCGCGCTACCTGGTTCCGCTGCTGCCGGTCTTCGCGCTTGCGGGCACCATGCTGCTTCGCACAGCGCCGCGCTGGCGCGGCTTGGCGTGGATGCTCGTGCCAGGGAGCCTCGTCGTCTGGTGGGTCCTCGTGACGCGCCCACACTTCTCGGTGAACCCAGGCGACGGGGGGTGGTGGCTCGCGGACGCCTTCGCGCGCCGCTTTGCGGCCGACGCCCGCCATCTGGTGCCCTCGTTCCTGCGGCCTTCCCCGGCGACGGTCCTCATTCCAGCTCTTCTCCTCGTAGTGGGTGCAACCCTGGTTCGGCTCACGGCGAAGAGGCCCCACCTCGGTCGGGGCGTTGCCCGCGCCTCGGTTGCCGTGTGGCTCGTGGTTTTATCCGGCTTCATCCTCGTTCTCACCCTGCGCAGCGACCGAGTCGTGGAGCTGGAGGACCCACAGGTGGAGCGGATTGGCGGCAGGCCCGAGCCCCCGCCGGGGACGTTCTCCCGGTTCTCGTACCCCAACGGGTGGCGGGTCGCCAGCGGCGAGGGGGTGGTCGTCCCGCTCAACCTTCCGCCCCGTGCTCACCTCCGGCTCGAGGGGTGGCTGGATGGCCCGGCGCGGGACGGCGCGGCCCTGAGCATGAGCTGGGACGGTGGCGCGCCCACGAGCCTGAAGGTGAGCGGACCCACACCGGGTTCGGTGAGCCTGCCACCCGCTCCGGGCGCCGGCAGGCACCGAGTGCGCATCGTCCTGGAGGCGCCTCCCGGCGGGGAGGCCGTGCTCGACCGGTTGGTGGTGGAGCGATGAGCGGCGTGGACGCCTGCGTGGTGGTGCGCAACCACGCGCGCACGCTGCGCTCGACCCTGATGTCCCTCGCCGGGCAGATCGAGCGTCCGGGAAGGATCGTGGTTGTGGACAACGCCTCGACCGATTCGTCCGTGGGTGTGATCGAGGACCTCGCCCGCACCCTCCCGCTGGAGCTGCACCGGTTCCATGAGAACCGTGGCTTCGCCGCCGCCGCCAACGAGGGCATCCGCCGCACCCGGTCCGAGTGGATCCTCGCCCTCAACCCCGACTGCCGCCTCGCGCCCGACTACCTCTCTCATCTGCTGCCCGCGGCCGCACAACACGACAGGGTGGGCGCGGCGACTGGCCTCTTGCTGCGCGGGGAGGGGGAGTCTCTGCTCCCAACGGACCGCGTGGACTCGGCCGGCATGGTGGTCACTGCCTCCGGCAGGCACCTCGACCGGGGCGCCGGGCAGCGCCTGCGCGCTTGCTTCCTGCGACCGGCCTGGATGTTCGGCGCCTCCGCTGCCGCCTCTCTCTACCGGCGCGAGGCGCTCGAGGACGTGGCGTACCCTGCCGGGGAGGTGTTCGACGAGGGTTTCTTCGCCTACCGCGAGGACGCGGACTTGGCGTGGCGCCTGCAGCGCCGCGCCTGGCGTTGCCTGTACTCGCCGGAGGCGCGGGCCTGGCACGAGCGCGGCCTCAAGCCCGAGAAGCGACGCCGTGAAACCCCCGAGATCAACCGCCACTCGGTGCGGAACCGCTTCCTGCTCCGCTGGTCGAACGCCGACTGGCGGTGGCTGGCGAGCTGCTTCCCGTGGTGGTTGGTGCGCGACCTCGTTGTGACGCTGGCCTGCGTCACCGTCGAGCGCGCCTCGCTGCCGGGTCTTTCAGAGGCGTGGGCGCTGCGGCCTCAGCAGCGCGCGCGCGGCCGGGCCAACGCCTCGCGGGCGCTCGTCTCCGGGTGGCACGCGGCACGCTGGTTCCTCCCCGGAGGACGCGTCCGCAGGGTGGGGGCGTGATGCGCCTCGCATTCCTGGGCACGCGCGGGATCCCTGCCCGGTACGGAGGGTTCGAGACCTTTGCCGAGGAGCTCTCGGCGCGCCTCGCCGCTGCTGGCCACGCGGTCACGGTCTACACGCGCTCCCACGCCGCCGTCGCGGGCGTGACGGTGCACCGGGGGGCGGCGGTGCGGCGGCTGCCGGCGCTGCGGCTCAAGGCCTTGGAGACGCTCTCCCACACGTTCCTCTCCTGCCTGGACGTCAGTCGCCGCTCGTTCGACGTCGTCCTGCTGTGCAACGCTGCCAACGCCCCGCTGATCCCGCTGCTCCACGCCCGCAGGCTGCCCGTGGCCCTCAACGTGGACGGCCTCGAGCGCAAGCGCCGCAAGTGGGGACCGTTGGGGCGTTCGTACTACCGGGTCTGCGAGTCGCTCTCGGCGCGCTGGGCCGACGCCCTGGTGACCGACGCCAGGACGATCCAGGTCTACTACCGGCGCGCCTGGCACCGGGAGTCGGTGATGATCCCCTACGGTGGCGACTTGCTGCCCCCGCAGGGGGAGGAGGCGCTGCGTCGGTTCGGCCTCACGGATGGCCGCTACCTCCTCTACGTCTCGCGCTTCGAGCCGGAGAACAACCCGGACCGAGTGATCGCGGCCTATCGCGAGGTGTCAGGCGAGGTGCCGCTGGTGATGGTCGGGGGGGCACCCTACGCCCGTGCGCTGGCGCGCCGCGTGCGCAGGCTCGCCGCCCCCGATCCCCGGGTGGTGCTGACCGGACCGGTCTACGGTGAGGAGTACCGCGAGCTGCTGTTCTGCGCCGGCGCCTACATCCACGCCACCGAAGTAGGTGGAACCCACCCGGCGCTCGTAGAAGCGATGGGAGCCGGGCGCGTGGTCTTCTTTCTCGACAACCCGCCGAACCGGGAGGTCGTGGGGGAGGCCGGGCTTCCTTTCGAATTCGCGGGCGACCGATCCCTGACGGAGGTTCTGACCAACTACCTGGCCGAGCCCGCGAGGATGGGCCGCCTGGGCGAGGCGGCGCGCGCCCGGGTGATGGCACACTATCGCTGGGACGACGTGGCCGCCGCCTACGAGCGGCTGCTGGAGGGGTTGTGCTGCGGGAACCCGCACGCCTGATCGCGTACCGGCGCCTTCTCCTTGACGTGCTGCTCACGGCCGGCAGCTTCCTGCTCGCCCACCAGGTGCGCTCTCGTCTGATCCCAAAGGTGCTGTCCTCCATCTTTCCGGGCGGCCTGTACCCGCTGCGGGACTACCTCCCGCTGCTGGCGGTGGTGCTCCCCCTCTGGATGGTGCTGCTGGCCGCCCAGCGGCTCACCTCCCCGGGCCAGGTCCTCTCCCTGCGCCGGGAGGCGTTCAAGGAGCTGCAGGTGGCCGCGCTGGGCGTCGTTCTGCTGGCCGCCGCGGGCTACCTACTGCGCCTGCAGTTCGTATCGCGCCCGTTCCTGCTTCTCTTCGGCGTCATCAACGGCGCGGTGCTGGCGGCGGCGCGTGTGGCGGAGCGACGCACCCCGTGGGGCCGCAAGCTGGCGAAGGTTCCGGAGCGGGTGGTGCTTGTCATCGGATGCGGCATGGAGGCGGTGGCGTTTGCACGCCAGGTGGTCTCGCATCGCGCCTGGGGTCTCTCGCTGCGCGGCCTCGTCGACGCCGACGGCTGCGGGCGAAGCGAGGTGGAGGGATTCCCCGTGCTCGGCGCGGTGACGGAGTTGCCCGAGCTCCTTGCCACAGAGGTCGTGGACGAGGTGGTGCTGGCGGTCCCGACGCGCCAGCTCGGCGAGCTCGAGCCGGTGCTGCTGCACTGCCAGGAGTTGGGCGTTCGGGTGCGGGTGGCGTTGCAACCGTTCCCCCACCTGAAGCCGCACGTCGAGGTCGAAGCCCTCGACGGAACGTCGCTGCTCACATTCGCCACGATGCCCACCGCGCCGCTCGCGCTCTTCGTCAAGCGCGTGCTCGACGTGGTGGTCTCCCTGGTCGCGCTGTTGGTCTCAACCCCGCTCTGGGTGGCGGCGGCCCTTGCGACCCGCCTTTCCTCCCGCGGCCCGGTGCTCTACCGGCAGGTGCGCTGCGGCCTGCACGGGCGGCGCTTCGTGCTGCTCAAGTTCCGCACCATGGTGGAGGACGCGGAGAAGCTGCAGAGCGAGGTCGCCCACCTCAACGTGATGGACGGGCCGGTGTTCAAGGCGCCCGCCGACCCGCGGGTGACACCGGTGGGCCGCCTGCTGCGGCGTTCCTCCCTCGACGAGCTTCCCCAGTTGCTCAACGTTCTGAAGGGGGACATGTCGCTGGTCGGGCCGCGGCCCCCGATCCCTCAAGAGGTCGAGAGGTACCTTCCCTGGCAGCGGCGTCGCCTCGCCATGAAACCCGGCATCACCTGTCTCTGGCAGATCTCAGGCCGCTCCCAACTCGACTTCGCCACCTGGATGGAGCTCGATCTCGCCTACATCGACGCCTGGTCGCTCTGGCTCGACCTCAAGATCCTTGCGCTCACCGCGCCGGCGGTTTTCTCGGGGCGGGGAGCGGCATGAGGCGGACCACCGCCATTCCCGGGCGCACGTTGTTGGTCTCGCCCGGATAACCCCAGACGAACGCGGTGCCGTTGCCGCGGCGCGGGGCCCCCGCCCATGTCGCCACCGCAAAGACGGCCACACCCAGCAAGGCCAGCGCGACAACGGTGCGCCACAAGAGGTGCGGGCGTGGGTGCAGCGGCGAGGCCGGCACCCACCACCAGGCCCCGAGCAGGGCACCGAGGAGCACTGCCGCGGTGGTCATCACCGCGAGCGGTGGAACCGCCCAGCCTTGTGCGACCACCGCCACACCCCACCACAGCGCCGGCACGAACGTATGCGCGAGGGTCACCCGGAGACGGCGCATCCGTAGCGGCCCGCCCGGCTCGACCCACAGGTGACTGGCCAAGCGCGCGACCGCGAGCTGAACCACCAGGGCACCGAGAGCCGTGGTCACGCCGAGGAAGATGCCAGCAGAGACCCCCCAGAAGCGGGCGAGACCCGCCGCCGGGCCGTCCACGACACCCAGGGGAGGGGCCCAGCCGAGGCCGAGGACGGCACACGCCACGGCGAGCTGGACGACCCCCACCTCCGAGAGCCACGAGGGCGGCACCGGCACCACCGTCGGCAGCAGCACCGCCACCGCCAGAACCGCCAGTGGCGGCACCAGCCAGTAGAGGAAGAGCGCCGCACGTGTCCCCGCGAACGCGATGCTGGGCTCGTTCACCAACCCCCAGGGGTGGAGACCCAGAGGGACCGAGACCCCGATCCACCCACCACCCGCGACCACGGTCCCGAGCCCCTGCGCCACCGCCAGGAGCAGCCAGGCCAGTGGCCAGGCGATCAGCGCGACCGCCCAGGACAGCACCAGCACCCGGGGCGAAAGGGGATTCAGTCGCATGAAAGCTATGATAGTCGCATGCGAACGATCCCGGCGCGCATTGCGCTGTGCCTTCTTGTCTCGACGCCTCTCCTCGGCCAGGCGATGAGTGAGTGGCGGACCACCCACGACCTTCCCGTGGCGATCGCGGAGGTGGCGGGAGGCGATGTGGAGGTCCTCACGGCCGTGCTGCCGGCGGAGGCGTCACCGCCCGATACCGTCGCCGGCTTCCCCGCTCAGCTCACGGCGCGGCGCGGGGCGTTGCTGTGGAGCGTGCGGGTCCCGGCGCTGCTCGTCCAGTCCGCGCTTTCGGAGTTCGTGCAGACGCTCGCGACGACAGGCTGTGCGGCCGTGGTGCTGCTGGGGCCGGTGCCCGCCCGCGAGCTGGAAGGGCCTTTGGCCGCCCTGGAGGGCGTGCCCGTCCGCCCGCTCCCGCGCGTGCCGTGTGTGCTGGCGGAAGGCGGGGTGGAGGTGCGGCGCGGCAGCCCGGAGCGCGTCACCCTCTCGCTCGCGCTCCCCGGGCCGACGGACCCACGCTACGACCTGATCCCTGCCCTGGTCGCGTTCCTGAGGGCGCGGCTGGCCACAACGTTCCCCGACGTCCGGGTCGAGAGTGAGCTCGAGGGTGCATGTGCGCGCCTCCTCGTGCGCCTGCCTGCTGGCCAGGAGCATCCGCGTGTCATCGTCCGGAACCTGCGCCAGCGCCTGGCTGCTCTACCCGCAACTCCCCCCACCCAGGAGGAGGTCAGCCGCGCCATCGCGTCCTGCCAGGCGCGGGCTGCCCGCGCGATGGTCGCCGGCAGGGCTGCGGCCCTGGAGCTGGCAGAGAGGTTGGCCCTGGGCGGCGGGGTCGCCGGGGCGCTCGCGACGCCCGCCCTCGACCCCGCCACTCTCGCCGAGCTCGCCCATCAGGTGCTGGATGGCCACGCCGGCTTCGCCACCCTGGTGGAGCAGGAGCGGCGACCCCAGGGCGAACCTCCGCAGACGCTGGGGAACGGCGTGGTGGTCACGGTGCGCTGGATCCCGGGCGAGACCGGCGTCGTGGCCGTCGCGCTCGGAGGCGTGGATCCGCTCGCCGGGCGGAGAGTCCTGACGGCGGCCGCGGAGACGGCGGCCAGCGAGGGGTGGGCTGCGAGCGTCGGCAACACGCTCGGGGTGCCCACCCTCGCGGTGGCGGCCCCTGCCGCCGGAATCACCGCCGTGATGGAACACGTGAGCGAAAGCCTGACTGGCGCGCGAGAACCGGGCGGCGACAACCTCGACGCGGAGGTCGCCCGCGCCCTGGGCCTCGCGGAGCGCGTGACCGCGGAAACCGTCTCGGTGGCGTTGGCCCTCCCGCCCGAGGTCGACGAAGGGGCCGAGGCTGCCGGGAAGTTCTTCGGCAGCCTGCCGGGAGGGGGCGTGCGCACCGGCGCCACCCTGGCCACCTCCGGCCTCGCCTGGAAGGCGGGGGACGGTCCGCCCCAGGAGATCGGGGTCGTGGAGCTGCCAGCCACCGCCGCTGGCCTGGTGGCCGGCCAGGTCGCACAGGACCGTCTCTCCCACGAGGCGGGTTTGCGCACCTTCGTGCTGGTGCCCGCGGGGCGGGTCGTCCTCGCGGTCGCCGGGGACGGCGGCTCCCACGTGCCAGCCCTCGATGCCCGCCTGGCGACGCTCTGGAAGGGGGCCTGCCGACCCGCGACCGCCGCCGAGGCGATGGCGGCGGCGCGCCGCCTGCTCTCGCTCCTCTACGGCGACGCGGCCCAGGCCACCGCCCGCGCCGCCGCTGCGGTCTTCCTGCCGGTCGTGCCGACCGATTCCCAACTGCTCGGGACCGAGGCTCGTGAGGTGACCGCGGTCCTCGCCGGCCTCCCGGCCTGGGAGAAGGTGCCCCGCTTCGCTCGCGGCCGCGCGCCGCAGGTCGTGGCGCCACCGCCGCGCAAAAGCGGTGTGCGAAAATCCACTTCCCAGCGTTGAAGCGGCCGGGGCCGGCTGGAGGTGTCATGTCCGTGGTGAGGCGATCGGTTGCACAGCAGATGGAGCTCCTGCTCAAGGGGTGCGTAGACGTGGTGCGCCCCGAGGACCTGGAGGCACGTCTGGTCACAGCCCACCGCGAGGGACGCCCGCTCACCGTGAAGGTGGGCTTTGACCCCTCCGCACCCGATCTCCACCTCGGGCACACCGTGGTGATCCGGAAGATGCGCCACTTCCAGCAACTGGGCCACCGTGTGATCTTCCTGATCGGCGACTTCACCGGCATGATCGGCGACCCCACCGGCAAGAAGACGACCCGGCCGCAGCTGACCCGGGAGCAGATCGAGGCCAACGCCGAGACATACAAGCGGCAGATCTTCAAGCTCCTCGACCCGGAGGCGACGGCCATCGACTTCAACGCACGCTGGCTGGGCGCCCTCTCGAGTGAAGAGTGGATCCGCCTCACCGCCAGGGTCACGCTGGCGCAGATGCTCGAGAGGGACGACTTCCGCACGCGCCTCGAGGGAGGCGAGCCGATCTCGCTCCACGAGCTCCTCTACCCGGTGGCCCAGGCGTACGACTCCGTCGCCCTGAAAGCCGATGTCGAGCTTGGCGGAACCGATCAACTCTTCAACCTGCTGGTCGGGCGGGACCTCATGGGCAAGCTCGGGCTCCCGCCACAGATCGTGATGACGCTGCCGTTGCTCGAGGGCCTGGACGGCGTCGAGAAGATGTCCAAGTCCCTCGGCAACTACATCGCGGTGGAGGATCCGCCCGAGGAGATGTTCGGCAAGCTCATGTCGGTCTCCGATGCCCTGATGTGGCGCTACTGGACGCTCCTCACCGACCTCGGCCCCGGGGAGGTGGACTCGCTCCAGAAGAGCGTAACCTCCGGTTCTCGCCACCCGATGGACGTAAAGTTCTCGCTCGCCCTCACCATCACCACCGACTTCCACGGCGCCGCGGCGGCTGCCGCCGCCGAGGCCCACTTCCGCGCCGTTCATCAGCGGCGCGAGACCCCGGACGAAGTCGCCGAGTTTCGGCTGCCCGCGAGCGCCGAGCCGGCTCAGCTCGTCAAGGTTCTGGTCGGCGCCGGGCTCTCCCCCAGCAACGCGGAGGCCCGCCGTCTCCTCCAGCAGGGGGGAGTGAAGCTGGACGGCGAGGCGGTGAGCGACCCGTTCACCACGGTGAACGCCACCGGGGGCAGCAGTTACCTCGTCCAGGTGGGCAAGCGCCGCTTCGCCCGGATCACGTTCTCCTAGACCCGCGCCTCACGCCAAACCCCCTGCCGCGAGCAGGCATGCCTCCGTGCACAGCTCGCAGCGCGCGCCTGGCGGGCAGTGGGCGGTGGTGCGCCGAAACTCCGCAAGAAACGCCTGCGCCTTGGGCTGGCCGGAGCGGGCGAACCGGATCAGCCGCACCAGCGCCGCGCCGGTCTCCTCGGAGAGCAGGTGCTCGACCTTGCAGGCGTCGAGCTCGGCGGTGCCCGCCCGCACTCCCAACAGCTCTCCCAGGAACACGAGCAACACCTCGTGCTTGCTCGCGACCCGGGCAACCAGGTTTGCACCCACTGCCGAGAGGCGCAGGCGTCGCTGGTCGTCGAGATCGACCAGGCCATGCTCCTGAAGCGCGCGCAGCTGCAACGAGGCGGCGGCGCGCGTCACCCCCAGGCGACGGGCGACGTCCGCGGCACGCGGTGCCTTGCCCGACTTGGCCAAAGACGAGATCGCGAGCAAGTAGTGCGCACCCGAATGGGTGATCTCGTTGTCCTCGAAGGCACGCCAGAGCGGGGGTTGGGCGCTCATCGGTTTTCTCCACGGGTCGAATGCAGGTCGGTGGCCACGGTTCACGTCTCCACAAGGGGCCGGAGGTAGATT
>Ga0315279_10010345_pt1 | contig 10974 bp, 7 predicted proteins | sample YL17G06_20_MG_FD_203694 | JGI IMG/M metagenome (GOLD analysis project Ga0315279, IMG submission 203694) | Sediment microbial communities from Yellowstone Lake, YNP, Wyoming, USA - YL17G06_20 | ecosystem: Environmental > Aquatic > Freshwater > Lake > Sediment | place: USA: Wyoming | collected...
CGGAGGGCGGATATCTTCCAGGTGAGCACGGTTGCTTCGCCCTCCAGATCCGGCGGATCGGCAATCAGAGAGCTGGAGGGAACCGGCAGGGTGCCCACGGCGGGCAGCCGGAGGATCATGGATTCAATCGATCTTTTATTGATTTTGAAACTAACCCCGGATTCTTTAAGAGAAAAAGATAAACCCGTTGCTCCGGTATCAAAGGGATAAACTTCTGTTGACCGGCCGGCAGTCTTCAGCCCCTCCCTGCCGCCCCCCCTGCGGCCGGGACGATGATTGGGGTCCAGGGGTTTTTCCCCCCAGAGATAAAAGCCTTTTTCAAAGATGCCGGCGTGCAAAACAATCATAGGGAAATCTGTCTATGCGGATCCAAGGATTCTCCATGACCCAGGGGTGAGAGTTTTCCGGTACGAGGTTTATTATAATTGGACCGGATCTGGCGGTCAAATTCAAAAAACTCGGGCAAGCGGAAAATTGCGGTTGACAGTCAGATCGGCGCGAAGATATGATTTTTCAAAGACTATCACCGCAGAGCAAACAAATTGGAATGCTGGAATCTGAAAACCATTGGAAAATTGGAATACTGGAATGATGGAATAATGGGTTTAGGCATTCTATTTTTTTGGCCCATTATTCCAATATTCCATTCTTCCATTATTCCTTTTCTTGATTCTCTGCGTTCTCCGCGCTCTCTGCGGTTTATCTTTTTTCTTATTTCTCTTTAAGGAGGTCGGGTATGCGCAGTGATCTCATGAAGAAGGGGTTGGAGAAGGCGCCCCACCGGTCGCTCTTCAAGGCCATGGGGTTCACCGATGAGGAGATCCGCCGGCCCATGGTGGGCATCGCCAATTCTGCCAACGAACTCATCCCCGGGCACATCCATCTCGACCGGATCGTCGAGGCGGTAAAGGCCGGGGTCCGCCTCGCCGGGGGGACCCCCCTGGAGTTCAGCACCATCGGCGTTTGCGATGGGATCGCCATGAACCACGAGGGGATGAAATACTCCCTCTCCAGCCGGGAGCTGATTGCCGATACCGTCGAGGTCATGGCCATGGCCCACCCCTTCGACGCCATGGTAATGGTTCCTAACTGCGACAAGATCGTTCCCGGCATGCTCATGGCCGCTTTGCGGGTGAATATTCCCTCCATCGTAATCAGCGGCGGCCCCATGATGACCGGCAAGGTCGCCGACAAGGAAGTGGATCTGATCAGCGTCTTCGAGGGGGTCGGAAGGGTGGCGCGCGGCGAGTGGACCCACGCTCAGCTGGATGAACTGGAAGACTGCGCCTGCCCCGGGTGCGGCTCCTGCGCCGGGATGTTTACCGCCAATTCCATGAATTGCATGTCCGAAGCGGTCGGCCTCGCTCTGCCGGGAAACGGGACGATCCCGGCGGTGAATGCGGCCCGGATCCGTTTGGCCAAAACCGCGGGGATGAAAATCATGGAGCTCTGGAAGAGGAACATCAAGCCCCGGGACATTGCCACCCCGGCCGCCTTCAAAAACGCCATGGCCGCGGATATGGCCCTGGGATGTTCCACCAATACCGTCCTGCACCTTCCGGCGATCGCCCACGAGGCCGGGATCAACCTGAACCTGGACCTTTTCAATAAAGTCAGTAACCAGACTCCTCACCTCTGTTTTTTAAGCCCTGCCGGCCCCCATCACCTGCATGATCTGGATGCCGCCGGGGGCGTTCAAGCAGTCATGGCTGAATTATCAAAACTGGGAGTGATCGATAAGAAAGTCATGACCGCCACGGGCAAAACCCTGGGAGTCAATCTGAAGGGAGTCAAGGTCAGGGACTACAACGTGATCCGCTCCATCGCCAGCCCCTACCATAAAGAAGGAGGGCTGGCCATTCTGCGGGGAAACCTGGCTCCGGGCGGAGCGGTAGTCAAGCAGTCTGCCGTGGCCCCGGAGATGATGGTCAACGAGGGGAGGGCGATCGTTTTTGAATCCGAACCGGAAGCGATGGCTGCGATTCTGGGGGGAAAGGTCAAGCCGGGTCATATCGTGATCGTGCGGTACGAAGGACCGAAAGGCGGGCCGGGGATGCAGGAGATGCTGTCTCCCACTTCCGCCATTGCGGGAATGGGATTAGACAAAGACGTGGCCTTGATCACCGACGGCCGGTTCAGCGGAGGCTCCCGCGGCGCGGCCATCGGTCACGTCTCTCCGGAAGCCGCCGAGGGGGGACCGATCGCCCTGGTCAGGAACGGCGACCGAATCCGCATTGATATTCCCAGGAAGAAGCTGACCCTGCTGGTAAGCGAAGAAGAGTTACGAAGGAGAAAAAAGGCCTGGAAGCCGCGCAAGCCGAAGATCACTTCCGGTTACGCCGCCCGGTATGCCCAGATGGTCACTTCGGCGGGAACGGGGGCGGTGTTCAAGGACCGGTTTTAGCGATATTTCCCACCTACCCCAAAGCCATAGGGGCGATTCATGAATCGCCCCTACGCGGCTACCTGCGATGACACCTCAAAATTCCCCGTTGACCATCCATATTGATGAACTCGTAAAAATTCGAAATTCAATAGAATTCGTCATTCCGGCGAAAGCCGGAATCCAGTTTTTCCAAGGAGTTATCAAGTCTCTGGACTCCGGTTTTCACCGGAGTGACGACTTTTCCGAGTTCACCCGTATTGGCCGAGGGAAAATTTTTTTGCAGGACATCATTTTTTTCTTGACAGGGGGGTTTTATTTTTTTACACTGTAGAAAAATAGATTTAAATCTATTTGTAAATTTGGATTTATACTTCTTGGCTACTGAACTTATAAGTTCCTCTTGGAGTTTTACCATGAGGACCTCGGATATCTTAAAAAAGCTAAACATTCCAAGACACAAACTTTATTACTTGGAACAAAAGGGCTATATCAAGCCGAAGCGGATCCCCATGGGAGAGCTGGAATACAGGGAATACAGCGAAGAAGAATTCCGAAAGCTTGAACTGATCTGGAAATACCTGCAGAGCGGATTTAAGCATAAGATCGCCTACGAAAAAGCCATGGAGGAATTGCGGAGCCCAGGGTTCAAATTCGATCCGCAAGCTCAAAAATCTGGACCCCCGGAGTCCAAAACCTGAGAGGTGAACATGAGCGTTCCTGGCAGTACCTTGCTCCCTCGGGAGCCAATCCGAACTACCCGCATCGCCGAGGCCAAAACCCCTGCCGAGGAAGAATATCAGCTGAATCCCTGGAAGGACGCCACGGATGAAGAGTGGGAAGACTGGCGGTGGCAATTAAGGAACCGGGTCACCAAGGCCGAGCAGCTCAAACTTCTCTTGAACCTGAATGACGAAGAAGTCGCCGCCATAGACGTTTCCAAGGGCCGGATGGCCACGGCCATCACCCCCTACTTCGCCACCCTGATGAGCCGGACGGACCCCAATTGCCCCATTCGTCGGCAGGCTCTCCCGACCCTCGAGGAATTTCACGTTTCCCCCCACGATCTCCTGGATCCCTGCGCGGAGGACGAGAATTCACCCGTCCCTGGCCTCGTTCACCGCTATCCGGACCGCGTCCTCCTCCTGGTCACGGACAAGTGTGCCGTGTACTGCCGTTACTGCACCCGCAGAAGAATGGTGGGCTCGAGTGAAAAATGCATCAAAGACGATGAACTGGATGAGGCCATCGCCTACATCCAGGCGACCAAAAAGGTCCGCGACGTCCTGATTTCCGGGGGCGATCCCCTCCTTCTGGAAGATGACCACCTGGAAAGCATCCTCGCCAAAGTGAGGAAGGTTCCCCACGTGGAGATGGTCCGGATCGGAACCCGGGTGCCGGCGACTCTTCCCCAGCGCATCACCCCGGCCCTGGTCAACATGCTGCGGAAGTACCATCCTCTCTGGATGAGCATCCATTTCAGCCACCCCAAGGAAGTCACCAAAGAAGTGCGCCGCTCCTGCGGTCTTCTGGCGGATGCCGGGATTCCCCTGGGAAGTCAGACCGTTCTCCTGCGGGGAATCAACGACAAGCCTTCCATTATGAAGCGCTTGATGCACGAGCTCCTGAAGATCCGGGTTCGCCCCTACTACATCTATCAGTGCGACCTGGCCATGGGAACCGAGCATTTCCGGACTCCCATTGCCGTAGGAATCAACATCATCGAGAAACTGCGCGGCCACACAACCGGGTATGCCGTTCCCAGCTTTGTGATCGATGCCCCCGGCGGCGGGGGCAAGATCCCGGTAGGACCGACCTACCTCATTTCCCAGGACAAAGGAAAGATGGTCCTGCGGAACTATCAAGGGAAGGTCTTTGAGTATCAGGAGCCCGGGGCCGTGGACTCCTGATAACCGAAAGGAGGTGGTCACCCTTAGACTGAGGACAGGGCAAGAGGAGTCGTTCATCGCCAAGAGCCAATATGACCCCACACACACCTAATAAGCCCGCCTTTCTCGCGATGGCTCCTTTTGCGTAAACAAAAACTGGTTATCACCCAGCCTAAAGCCTTCTTTCTTACCCAAGAAAGAAGGCTTTTTTTTCATTCGGAAAGAAGAAGGGGGAAAAACATGCTGGATTTCGGCAGGAGAGTTTAAAGTCTAGGAATTTCCGGAGGGGAAACGGATCGCAGGAATCCCCCCCTGCCCCCCTTTGCCAAGGGGGGGAAGAGCGGGGATTTCTGGGAAATCTTTTCAGAAGGCTAAACCGTTGCCTATTTTCAAAGCGCTAAAGGGGTACCTATTTTTTGGGGTTTTTCACTCGGCCCTTTGAACCCTTGGCCGTTGGACCTCGTTTCATTTTTTGCGGCTTCAGGGCGATCTGGATGACTTCGTCCATTTTCTGGACGAAGTGAAATTTCATGTCCTTCTTCACCTGGTCCGGAATCTCCTCCAGGTCCTTCTCATTTTTTTTCGGCAGGATGACGGTGGTGATGCCCGCCCTCCTGGCGGCCAGGACTTTTTCTTTAATTCCTCCCACCGGGAGGACCAGCCCCCGCAGGGTGATCTCGCCGGTCATGGCCACATCGCTTCGCACCGGTCTTCCGGTCAGGAGCGAGGTGATGGCGGTGAACATGGTGACCCCGGCGGATGGGCCGTCTTTGGGAATGGCCCCGGCGGGGACATGGATGTGGATGTCGCTCCGGTCGAAGAAATTCTCGGGAATCTGGAGAGCCTTGGCTCTGGCGCGCACATAACTCAACGCGGCCTGGGCGGACTCCTTCATGACCTCGCCCAGCTGGCCGGTCAGGTTGAAACCCTTGCGTCCCTTCATGCGCGTGGCTTCGATAAAGAGAATGTCTCCTCCGGTCGGGGTCCAGGCCAGGCCCGTGGCCACTCCGGGTTCAGAGGTTCGCTCCGCCACCTCCGAGAAGAATTTAATCGGCCCCAGGTAGGAGGGAACGCTTTCCGCATCCACGACCGTGAGGCCTCCGGCCCCCTCGGCCACCTTGCGGGCCACTCCCCGGCAGATATTGGCAATCTCCCGCTCCAGGTTGCGCACTCCCGCTTCCCGGGTGTATTCCAGGGCCAGCCGGCGCAGGGCCTCGTCTTGGAACTGGATGTTTTGTTCGGTGAGACCGTGAGCCTGAATCTGCTTCGGAACCAGGTAGTCCTTGGCAATTCTCAGTTTCTCCTCTTCCGTGTACCCGGGAAGGTCTAGGACCTCCATCCGGTCCCGCAGAGGCGCCGGGATGGGGTCCAGGATATTCGCCGTGGTAATGAACATCACCTTGCTGAGGTCGAAGGGCACCTCCAGGTAATGGTCGGAGAAGGTGTAATTCTGCTCCGGGTCCAGGACTTCCAGCAGGGCGGAAGAGGGATCTCCCCGGAAATCCATGCCCAGCTTGTCGATTTCGTCCAGCATGAAGACGGGGTTATTCGATCCGGCCTTGCGGATTCCCTGGAGGATCCGGCCGGGCAAGGCCCCCACGTAGGTGCGCCGGTGGCCGCGGATCTCGGCCTCATCCCGCACTCCGCCCAGGGACATGCGGATGAATTTCCTCCCCAAAGCCTTGGCAATCGATTTTCCCACCGAAGTTTTCCCCGTTCCGGGGGGCCCCACGAAGCAAAGGATCGGGCCTTTCATGTCGGCCTTGAGCTTGCGCACGGAGAGATATTCCAGGATGCGTTTCTTCACCTTTTCCAGGTCATAATGATCTTCATCCAGTACTTTCTGCGCCTGCTGGATGTCCAGGTTATCTTCCGTGGCCGCCGCCCAGGGAAGCTCGATGAGCCAGTCCAGGTAGGTCCGCGCCACGGTATACTCGGCGGCCGAAGGGGGCATCTTGGCCAGGCGGTCCAGTTCCCGCTCCGCTTCCTTCAGGGCCTCCGGAGGAAGCTGGGCCTTGGCGATCCGCTGGCGAAGCTCCTCGACCTCCACGGTCCGCTCATCCTTATCCCCCAGTTCCTTCTGAATCGCCTTGAGCTGCTCGCGCAGGAAATATTCCCTCTGGGACTTGTCGATTCCTTCGCGGACCTGACTCTGGATCTTGGACCCCAGTTCCAGGACGCTGAGTTCCTTGTTCAGGAGGAGATTCACCTTTTCCAGCCGGGCCTTCACGTCCAGCGTCTCCAGAATGGCCTGCTTGTCTTCCAGGGCCAGGTTCAGGACGGAGGCGATCAGGTCGGCCAGGATCCCGGGGTCTTCCACGTTCATGGCCATGATGGCCAGGTCGGCGGGAAGATTGGGGGCCATCTCGACGAACTTCTGGAAGATCCCCTTGACCCCGGACATCAACGCCTTTGTTTCGTTGGTCTTCTCTCCCTGATCGGCCAGGGTCCTCACTTTGGCCCGCAGGAAAGGTTCCTGCTGGGTAAACTCCGTCACCTGGATCCGGGAAATCCCCTGAATCAGGAGGCGGATGCTGTTGTTGGGCATCTTGAGCATCTTCAAGATATAGGCCGCAGTGCCCACTGCAAACAGGTCTTCCGGTTTGACCTCCGTGACCTCCTTGTTCTTGATGGGCACGATCCCGATCATTTTGTTGGCCAGCAGGGCGGCATCGATCAGCTTGACCAGCCGGTCCTGGCTGACCATGAACGGCAGGAGCATCTTGGGATAAAGAACGGACTCGCGGATGGGAAGGATGGGGAGCTCTTCGGGAGTCTCCATTCCCTTGGCCTCCTCGGCCTTCTCCGCCACCTCCCCGGCGGACAGGTTTCCCAGGATCGTTTCGATGGGATCCTCTTTCATCGGATCTTTACCTCCACATTGGGGGAGACCGGCTCTTTGATTTTGGGCACGGTGATCACGAGGAATCCCTGGCGGTAGGAAGCCTTGAAATCATCGGACCGCAGCGGGAAAGGAATCCGGATCGTGCGCTGGAATTTCCCGTAATCGATCTCCATCTGATGGAGACGGGTTTTGGAGGGGGTAGACGGCTCTTTCCGGAACCCGCTGATGGAAAGGATATCTTTGTCAAAGATGACCTGGATGTCTTCCGCCTTCATCCCGGCGATCTCCAGGACCACGACCAGGTGGTCCTCGGTTTCATAGATATCCATCAGCGGGGAAAAGGACCGATCAGGCTGATACCACAGGGGTTTAGCGTCCTTAAACATATCGCTCATCATTCGATAAACCTGATCGCTGAACTGGTCAAAGTCTTTCGGCGGCATGGTCTCCTCCCGATCCCGGCCCCAAATATATAAGAACATTAAGCATTAAATGGAGGAGAGTCAAGGGCGGAGGCGAATACCGAATCCGGAATATCAGGGCCATTTCCGATCGGGGGGAGTCTGACACCTTGCCCACCTCCAGTTTTTAAGGAAAGAACCCAGCCCGAGAAGAAGCCGGAAGCGAGAGGGGTTAGCCCATGGGGTTCAGGCTGAAGGAATTCGGATCATCATCCTAAGGCGGTTATTCTTTCATTGGGTCGGGCCTATCCCGGGGAGATTCGAAAGGGGAGAGGTTTTGGCCCAGTCTTGCCTATGGGGCTAATTCCTCCCAGGCCTCTCTTTGCGGAGGATAGGCGGGAAGGTGATTGGAAAACGATGATCCCGCCGAGCCTGATGATGCGAATTCCTCCAGCCTGGACCCCAACGAGCACAAAAACTGGGGACGGGCAAGGGTCTGAGGTGGGTTGAAAAAAGGGGACTTTTTTGGTAGAATTTTTTTGTCCCCTGCCGAAAAGCAGGTTTGGTTCTATTCCTCGGGAGGTTGCGTCATGGCGGAAATCAAGAGCGCCGTTGAGCTGGCCATGGAGAGGACGAAGGGGCTTCGTCTTTCCCATGAAGAAATGGAAAAAATGAAGGAAGAGGAGATCCAGTCCAAGGCGGTCGGCCTGGTGAACCGTTTCCTGGAGGTGGACTTTCACCTCCGGGAAGTGGAGAAAGAACTCGCCAAATTCGATCCCCAGCAGCGCAAGCACCTGGAACAGCTGTTCCTCCAGAACCTGATCGAGGCGGTGAACCTGGAGCGGGACAACGCCCTGATCCTGCAGGGGCTGGAAACCTTCCTTCCCACGAGCGCCTGGACGGTTAAAAAAATCAAAGACCTGCTCCAGAAATACCGGGAAAAGAAAAAGGATGAACTCCAGAAAACGGAAACCGATTTGCTGGCCGGACTGGAACGCCTGGGCATCAGCGGCTCGGCGGTCCATCCCAAAGCCGAGGGAAGCCCGGAGTGGGAGCAGGCGGTGGCGGGCTTCAAACCGGTCTTTGAGGAGGAGCTGAAAAAACTGAAAAAGGGGATCCTGCACTAGAGCCTGGGAAAAGGCTCCTGCGCGCAAAGAGAGGATAAAACATGGAACGGGTGGTCGTCCCCGATGATTTTCCTTCCATCCTTTCGGGAACTACAGCTCTAAAACGGCTTGAGCGGCAGGCTCAAGTGACGGTGTATACGAACAAGGCCTCCAATCCGGAAGAGCTGATTCAAAGGCTTCAGGGAGCCAAAGTGGCGGTCAACATCCGGGCTTACTCCCAGTTCGATGAACCCTTGCTGAAGGGCTGCCCGGATTTGAAAATGATCGCCGTCCTGGGAGTCGGCACGGACAACGTGGACCTGGGCGCCGCTTCCCGGTTGGGAATCAAGGTGACCAACACGCCCGGGTTTTCGGCCGTTTCCGTAGCCGAGCACACCCTGGCCTTGATGCTCGCTGCGGCCCGGAAAATCCCCGAACATGAAAAGGAGCTTCGCGCCGGGCGATGGACGCGCCTGCCCATGACCCAGCTCCACGGAAAGAAGGTGGGGATTATCGGCTTTGGAAATATCGGGCGGCAGTTAGCGGGTCTGGCGAAAGGAATCGGGATGAAGGTTTGGGCCTGGACTTTCAACCCCAGCCCCCGGAGGGCCGAAGAAGCAGGAATTCAGTTCGTGGAATTCGATCAACTCCTTTCCCAATCGGATGTGATCGCCATCACCATCAAAGCCTCGGAAAAGACCCGCGGGCTCATCTCCCGGCAGGCCCTGGAAAGGGTCAAACCCTCCTGCATCCTGGTGAACACGGCCCGGGCCAGCATCGTGGACACCCCAGCCATGATCGAGGCCCTGCGGAAGGGAAAGCTGGCCGCCGCGGCATTGGATGTGTATGACCAGGAGCCCCTGCCCGCCGATGACCCTATTCTTTCCCTCCCCAACGTGGTCATCTCCCCCCACAACGCCGGCATGACCCCGGAGGCCATCGAGAGGGGAAACGAGATGCTGGTGGATAACATCATATCCTTCCTGCAAGGCCGGGCAATCAACGTAGTCAACTACTAAAATACTTTCACCGCAGAGCAAACAAATTGGAATGATGGAATATGGAATAATGATGAAATCGAATAGCAAACCAAAAAATCGTTGTCCATCCATTATTCCATTGTTCCATTATTCCTTTCTTTTAAATTCTCTGCGTTCTCCGCGATCTCTGCGGTGAATATTTAAAGTCTTTCGAAGACTGTTGCCAGGCCCTGGCCGCCTCCGATGCACAGGGAAGCGATCCCGTACCTTCCGTTCCTCCGCTTCAATTCGCTGATCAGGAACATGGCGATGCGTGTCCCGCTCATGCCGTTGGGATGGCCGAAGGCGATGGCTCCCCCGTTGGGGTTGAGCTTTTCCATGTCGACGGTATGCCCCTGAGCTTTCAACTCCCGGACGCAGGCCAGCACCTGGGCGGCGAAGGCTTCGTTGATTTCGATGACTTCCATGTCGGACATCTTCAGCCCGGCCCGTTTGAGGGCCTTGGGCATGGAGTAGGCCGGGCCGATTCCCATGATTTTGGGGTCCACGCCCGAAACCCCACAGGTCACCCACCGGGCCAGGGGTTTGTACCCCAGTTCCCTGGCCTTCTCCAGGGTCATCAGCAGGACTGCGGCAGCCCCGTCGTTCCGGCCGGAAGACGTTCCCGCGGTAATGGTCCCGCCCTTTTTGAAGGCCGGCCCCAGGGCCCGCAGCTTCTCCAGGGTGGTCTCCCGCGGATGTTCGTCCGTATCGAAGACAATCTGGCTCTTCTTCTGGGTGATGACCAGGGGAATGATTTCGTCCTTGAAATGGCCGCCCCGGATGGCCTTGAAAGCCCGCTCCTGGCTTTTCAGGCCGAAGAGGTCCTGTTCCTCCCGGGGAATTTTGTACTTTTCCACCAGGTTTTCCGCGGTGATCCCCATGACCAGGCTGTCTTCCGGCGTGGGGGCCGTCTCCCGGCGCAGAATCTGCGGGGGAGTGAAGGAGTAGGCCTCATCGGGCCGGGGAATCATCCAGGGGCACTGGCTCCAGCTCTCCATCCCGCCGGCGATGTAGATGTCTCCGATTCCCGCCAGCATCTGAGCCGCCGCATGGTTGATCGCCTGCAGGCCGGAGGAGCACTGCCTCTCCACCGTGACCCCCGGGAGGCTGTAGGGAAGACCGGCCTTGAGCACCGCCCAGCGGGCCGGGTTGTAGGCCGCATGCCAGGAGTTGGAAAGACCCATGACCACATCTTCCACCAGGTTCGGGTCAATGCCCGTCTTGTCCACAATCCCCCGGATGACAAAAGCCCCCAGTTCCTCCGGCCGATACCGGGCAATCGTGCCGCCCATGCGGCCGATGGCCGTGCGCACCATTCCCACGATGAC
>Ga0315279_10010349_pt1 | contig 10969 bp, 9 predicted proteins | sample YL17G06_20_MG_FD_203694 | JGI IMG/M metagenome (GOLD analysis project Ga0315279, IMG submission 203694) | Sediment microbial communities from Yellowstone Lake, YNP, Wyoming, USA - YL17G06_20 | ecosystem: Environmental > Aquatic > Freshwater > Lake > Sediment | place: USA: Wyoming | collected...
GACACAATATTGCAGATCGATTCGATTGGAGAGATTTCAGGATGAAGAAGAAATCCAGAACGTGCCAAACGATGGTCTTGCTACTGTCATAGACCTTGAATGACTGTCTGAGGCGTCCGTTTTTGTGGTGGTGCGCACCAGCCGACGCCTGCACCAAGAGAAACGCACACAAGGCATGCTTGTGCGCAACTAAGATTCCCACGACCGCTCCCAAATCCTCCCAGTTCACCCTGAACCGCATGCTTGTCTTTGCTTATCCCAAGTGATGATGGTGCCCAAACTCGGTTTGAGGAATGCCTACGATCGTGGGTTCATTATCTCCTCGTCTGCTCTGAGACCCATCTCGACAATGCTGTCCACCGTAGCAATGCAGTCGTCTATGATTGCATTCAACTCTCCGGGATTCGTCTCCTTGCGCATCTGCTGAAACAGGTTCTTTCTTTCAACAAGCTCGGGTGATGGCTCACCGGCCAAAGACTGCCACCCACCATGGGGTAACGTCTTGCCATGCAACAGCGATTCGATTTCCTCCGTTTTGCCGCAAGATATCGCATGCGCTCCGGCCTTGTTGAAGGCGTTCAGCGTTTCGGCGTCCAAGGGGAGAAAACTGCATCCCAAGAGAGCCGCTCCAATATCTTCTTTTTCAAGCTGCTTCTCCACGTATTTCTGGGCATAAGGCTTCACCTCTGCAGTCTCGCAGAGTCCTTCCATCAGAACCTTCAGATGATATCTCCAAATTGAACCTCGCCGATACCAGCTTCCTATTCTTGTCACGAGTCTCTCGTAATCATCAAATGATTTCACCATTCGCCCGAGAAACGGTAACCCTCTAAATGGTATTGCCTGATACTCGGACGCATTAGTTTCAAGCGAGATCAGAATTCGCGATTCCACAAAGCCGGCGAGAGTGCCAATTTCTTGGCTCGCGAACTCTACCAGACTCTCAGCCCAGTAGTCAAGTCTCGCCGTATGTTTTAAGCTGCCGAGCAAATCCTGCCGAAGACAATCGACTGTTCTTGATGAGAGAGACTTAATGCTCTCACCTTTGTTCAAAATTAAGATGTGAAGATTTTGTACCATAGCATCGGACAGATGTTTCTCTCTCGATATAGCCAAACGCACCAACCTGACAAGTAGGTAGGTGCTTTCGAGCTTGTCTGCGATGAAGCAAAGATACGGCAATGCAGAAGATCTGATTGCTAAATTGCCCTTGGTCAGAAGGATTGTGAACCATTCATAGATAGTGACTGGAGTGACTGGGCCACGTAGGAATCCAATTCTGACACGGTTCAATATACGTAGCGTGCCGAACCCCAGCAATGCAACCTTTTCAGATTCGCCTTTGTCGAGAGCCTTCCCGAGTCTTGAGAACGTGATGTCTTGCTTGATTGAGTGCCTCACTAGCGAGGATAGAAAGAGCTCGGTCTTCGTGATCCGTGTATTCGGCAGTTCCGATAGGACTTCTCGCGCTAATTCAAGAAAAGCCTTGTCGTCTACTTCGGTCAATGCTACCCGAATCTCATCCTTAAACCACTCCGGGACTTGCTGCCAAAGAGAACCGTCTTTTCGAATATCGAAGAAAAGCGGCGGATTGATCTTCACCCAACGGGTTACGATTGGCGGATGGGTCCGACGTTCGGATGCAAGCATAGCTTGATCGAGCCGGAATAGGAGTTGTACCACTTGTTGTGGAGAAACGAAGTCCTGGTTCAACATCGCGACCAGGTGTTTGAATGTATCCTCGGACTCAACAAAATGACGCATATGGGTGTCAACAAACCATTGCCACCTGCCTTCGGTAGGAGCCTTGCTCTTCAATTCCGCAAAGTTCTCGACAACATACTGAGAGGAAGTATAGTAGCTGAGGGTGATGTATTCCGTGCTACGCGGCATGGTCTGAAGATACTGTTCAGCTTCTTCGGTTCCCGGAGTGCCTTGCGCCCACCAAGTCAAGAAAAGCTGTTCTATCTTGTTCATCAACATGGGGTGTAACTCTGGGCCTATCAGTGCCCCAATTCTTCTAGTTACCAATCTTCGCTCCTCACGAATTGTCGCTGAGAGTGGCAACGTGCTCTCGTCACGAGATCTCATTTGCGTCGACCCTATTTCTTCAGCGACTGTTACTGCGGCGAGCTTCACTTCCAATGACGCATGATCTATCATTTTTTCCAGGATTCCGAGTGCGCGTTGTCTTAGCCCCTGGACTTCCGGAGTGTCTCTTAGGCCCCTCTCGCTTATCGTCATGGTGAGTATTCCCGACTCGGTATATTCGTGAGTGCCCGCCAGAACTTCACACAAGGCGGCTGATATTAGCTCAATATGCGTGCGATCGGGTTCATCGAGCCACTGATTGGTGATATTCAGTGTCTCTTCGATTGTTTGGATGCTATTGTGCAAAGGAGACGCACAGGTGCGAACCAATGACTGTGGGCGGTAATTGTTGTAGGTTCCCTGAATGCCCATTGCGTGCATAGCAAGTATTGCCTTGAGAACGCGATGTCTTAGTGCAGTGATTCCGATTAGTTCTGATATTGCAGGGCCGTAATCATCAGTAGTGAGTCCCACGGGCGATTTCAAAAAGGCATCTATTACGTCCATGCATTGTTCTGGAACTACCGCAATCAACCTCTCAATGACATCCAATACTTCTTTGCGAGAGCGGAATGGCAGAATATCTCCTTTCACCCACGAGCGTGATATGTTTGACAGAGACTTCTCGACAGATGGGATGTTAGCGAATCTCGCCGCCGAGGCGACATTGATCAACAGTCTTTCTGCGCACATCTGCAACCATGTTTCTAACAGAGTCTGCAGTCTGCCCTCAGCAGCATCAAGTTTCTCCGCTAGGTAGAGGTCTCCTCTCATGTCGGGATTGAATCGCACATTCCTGCCTACGACCCGTAGAAGCCCAGCCTCAACCAGCTTATCGATTTTCTCTCCAACGTGTTCTTCATTCAAGACGGACGCCAATGTCGCAAAGGGCTTGTTACTTCCTAACGAAAGTGGAACCACACAAGCAAGATTCACTAGGAGATTCTCACCTGGGGCGCCAAGGCACACCTGAGTCTCGCGATCCATGTCATCCACAAAATAGTGCTTGATACGGTCGAAAGAAACATCCGACTTGCCAGATATTCGCCTTCCAATCCAAACAATCGAGAAGGGGTTTGGGTAGTGAGCTACTATCGTTGATTCGCCCTCGACCTTTTCTTGCTTCGCTGCGGCTCGCAGAAGTGTAGTCAAATCGTCTCTGTTCCAATCCGAGATGCGTATTTCGTCGCAGGATGGACCAAGGTGTGTTTCTGTAACGTTTCTGAACACGCTTTCCCGTCCTGACCTTCGCAGAGCAAGAATGACTTTGATGGAATCGCTGCCTCGAAGGAGACTCAGAAGAGGCTTGATTTCGTTCGAGAATCGGTCAGCATCATCGAAAACAAGGAGGTATCGTCGTCCTGCGACAATTTCATCCTGTATAGCATCTTCCATTGTTCGGACGCCTCCTCTGATCATCCAAACCTGGGTTCTGCGATCAATCTCGTGGGCAATCTGCGCGATGCTTCGAAGGAGGTGAGACTTGCCGTACCCCCCAGGTGAACAGACCAGCAGGACGCTTGAAGTGGCAGACAATAGAAACTCCTTTGCCCTGTTTACATAGCCTTCAAAGCTCCGTATCCTTGTTTCAGACATGGACAGAAGATCCCGTTCGTATTCCGTGAAGTAGGCGTCCCATGGTACGAGTTTCGGAAACTGCGGATCTCCGAAGAACAAGTGGCTCAGGAATGGCTGCAGGCCTATTCTTCGAGTCAGCTCCTCTCTGTGCCAAAGCACCAAGCTAATCGCGGCGTTTCGGCTCAAGGACTGTAGTTCCAGAACTTGGTTAACATCAAGCTCGGCGTTTGTTGCTATTCTCAGATGATTGACCTTATTGGCAGCCGCGTTTTCCAGTTCTTTCTTGACCTCCGCGGCCAAGTGGGGCATGGCGTCCTTGAACGATTTCGTTGTCCACTTCGACTGGATGGACCAGACACCATCTTTGTCCTCTTGAGAATAGTGCCCTTCGTACCGCCCGTCCCAGCTTCCATCTGCTCCGATGTAAGGACTACTGGGGATGAATCCTGGAGAATCGCATTCCAGCGCAAAGAGATGATTGACAAGGCGCTGGAATTTCTTGTCGTTGTCTATTTTGCTCCAATCGAGAATAGATCTTCACCTTTTCCATTTCAATACTGGCTGGAGCCTTTGTTGGAGTTTTCGATAGACCTTGAACGGCCGATTGTTAGCAGCACTCTTTCTTAGGTAATGAAGGGTACTTTTCTTGATCTCAAGGTTTCGTGCCTCAGACATCGAGAGCCCTAGGATCTTTCTTCGAAGTCCGTGGTCATCCACTCTCACTAAACTAGGAGATGGCCCTGAGAAATCGAGGGTACTAGTCCGACCGACCAGGTAGCGGCCAAGCTCAACCGCCTTCTGCTCAATAACCGAGTCCCACTTCAACGCACGATCCTTGTACCTAACTCCAGAATTGAACCGCTCACGAAGCAGATCCAAGAACCGCTTTCTTGCTTCTGGCTCGAAGCGGTACCTGTAGTCGTCACCCGTGAAGTAGAAATCCGGCAGATCCAACACTCCAGACTCGAAGGCATCCATCACCACCACATCCGCGATCCAACGGAACGGCTCCTGCAAATCATACACCAATGACTGCTTCGTCTGATAGCCGCTGGTCTCATGCAGGAAGCCTACGGACGGCTCTAAGCCTACGGCGTTGATTGCTGCTCGACATTCACCCTCCAAGACACCATACGCATAGTTCAACGCGAGGTTGACGGGATCTGAAGCGTTGTTCTGATGACTCGAAGTCATCCGACCTTGGAAATCGAGGGATTCTGGAAGTACTGAGGAATAGGCTTGCCAGTATCTGAGTGCAACTCGGCCCTCAACAGTCCTAAGATCCACAACACTACGCGTTCTACCAAGCCGCAACGCTTCACCCCTTGTTAGCCGAACCTGCTTTTCGATATCGTAGCGTTGGGCCAGCCAATCGAGAACCTGCAGGCTCCTCGCAACCTTCGCTTGAACAATAGACTTGGCTATCGAGAACTTCCTCTTCGCATCCTCGCTCGCTTTGATCTGTGCAGCACGCAAATCCGCTTTGACTGGACTCGGAGGTAGTATGCTGCTGATCATTGAGCCGTCATAGTCGAGTATGAAGACTGGAACCTTGTTCCGCGACAACCAATGGAAGGCTTGCAGTGAGACGTAGCCGCTGTGGCCATCAATGATGATGCTGGTGTAAGGGAAACGTCGAGGACGAAAACGGCGCATTGATTCTGCTCTGTCATCCTCCCGACCATTGGTGATCTCCAGCTCAGATCTGGAACGAAGGTTCTGAACGCGCATCTTGACACCCCAACCAGAGAGATGAAGAGGCTTCAACGCTTCCTGCCCCCTTGCTTCCGTACACTGATCTCACTATCCGAGACCGATAGGACGAGAAAATCTCCTTTCTTCAAGCCTAGGCCATCCACGACTGGTTTTGGTATGGTTAGTCGGAGCGAGTTGCCGACTTTGGCGAGCTTCATTTTGAATTTGACTGGCATTTGAAATCCAACGTATACACTTCAGTGTATACGCCTAAAAGCCTTTAGCAGCAAAACTCAAGTTAGCCAGGCTTCGAATGGTGTGCTTGGACCAGCTTTCAAAGAGAAGGATAGCGTTCCCTCTTCCTCTATAGCTTTCAGTGGCACCTTCTTGCGGTTACGCCAGACCTCAGCCGCAAAAAGCGTCAACTGATTCTCCAGTGGAATCATTCTGAAGAAGGAATCCATGTAGCGACGTGCTTTGCTTTCTTCTCCAATGTCCATCAATCCATCAAGCATTTCCAAGTATGACCACAATATGAATGTGAATTGCAGTGCCAGCAGTTCACGCAACGCCTCCTTGTTTTCGATGGTTTTGCCTTCCCATGTTAGTGGCAGCTTTCTCATCCGATTTGTCCATGTGCGCATTGTGGGAGAGAGCCTGTACTGTCTGCCTTCTTGGACTATTAGTCCCTCCTCAAGGAATCGCTTGAGATATCTTGACAGAGTTTCTTTGCTTTTGATCTTGTGATCCCTCGCTTTGCTTACCTTTCTCCGCAATTTCGACCAAGTTATCGTCTCTAGTGGATCTGTTGGAAACGATCCGAGAATGGTCATTCCAGTGAACTTTTCATCTGAATACTTCGGTCTGCCCAAATGAAATCGTACCAAGTTTGGTTAATCGAACTTCTTATTACTTAACCTTTGCTGAAGACCCTCTCGGTAATCAAAATTGCAAGTCAAGATTGAGCTAGGGTTGATCGCGGTATTAGAGTTCTTCTTGGCGGGAGTGATTGTGCGAAGATACCGGTGGACGGTGGCAGTGGTCTTTTACGATCCGCGGTCAGGGTGCAAGCGTGAAATCGAGACGCACTATAGCGTTGCTCGGAGCGGCTCAATAAGAGAAAATCGTCGAAGGCTCGGCCGTAGAGGCGCGAGACACCACCAGATGCTGCTCTTCATGAGGCATGGGAAATTCATTCCCCTGAGGAACATCAGAGTGCGCTTTGTGCGAGAACAACCTACGAGCAAAGTTGACAGGAAAATCTCCGTGGAGGCTCGCAGCATGCAGTACAAGGGGAAGCACTGGACGGCGGCACCATTGCCTCCTGAACAAATACCCCTATGGGCATCTAAAGACGAGCGAGTCTTCAACTCAATGCGAAAAGACGCCGAGAGACGCGAAGCACACCGGAAGAAAATCAGGGCACTACTTGACAAGTTGATGAGGGATGCGAAGACTACTTGATCCGCCTAGTAGTCGGCTTCATGCAGCTCATACTCGCGCTTGTCTTGGCTGTTAGTCTCGCAAAGGAAAGTATACTGAAAATTGACAAAGATTGTCACATAGACTCTAAACTCGAGTTCCAGTACATTCAGGATGCACTTGCGATCCTATCTAGACGCGGCATTACTGTTCTCAAGGTCCAGGCGACCCGAACCTGTCATGGCAGGCACTACTACTTCCACCTTGCAGAGCCTGTTGACGCTCAAACCGCCAACCGCTTGCAGTATCTTTTGGGCGATGACCCCAGAAGAGTGGATTTCAATCAGGCTCGCATCAACTCAGGACTCCTGCATTGGAACTTACTCTTTGAAACCATTGGCAGAAAACTGAGGACGATCTATTCTAACCCGGCATTGCCGCCCACCAGGAAACGTCGAGCCAGGAAAGTCCGTCAACCTGATGCTTTCATTTCCCATTCAGGGGCGTCTGCGCATTGAAGCATTCACCGCATCGTATCAAGGTTCACAGGCGGACGAGATTAAGGAGAACAGCTCGAAAGTCCGGTCCGCAAGGCGCTGCTGTGACTATTGAGAGGCTATGTCTGCTATCTGAAGCAGCTAGGCCGGACAGATCTCCCCTGCTCCAAGGAGCATCCAAACTTGATCAGAAGCGATTTCTGAGAGACGACAAAAGGACTCTGGAACTTGCGGGCAAAGTCGATTCTTGGCTCATGGGTTGGCTGCTTCCCGCCATCATAGTTCTCGTTAATTCCATGTCGATAAACCTGAGGATGGGTGAAGGGACGCAGAAGCTCAACAGCTGCCTCATAGTGGCTCCACGAGGTTCAGGGAAAAGCGAACTACTGGAGCGCATGCTTGCCGCAAGCAATCCGGAACATTTCAGGGTTCTCCCGCCAAAGATTTTCGAAAGCCAGCTCGTGCAGAAGCCGCGGGAATACTTCCACAACAAGATTCTGGTCCTTCATGATCTGATCGTCTCATTTGAGGGCCTGGACATGAAGCAGCGGCAGCAGCTCCAAAACTTCTGGAGCATGATTCTTGAGGGAAGCTACGCAAGAGACGCCAACAGCATCACAAACGTCAGCACCCTCGTGCTCTTCGGACTAGCCTCGGAGAAGCTCAACAAGTTCCGAAGCGCCCTGCTAGACTCCACATTTTTCGACAGAGTGCCGCCCTTCAAGCACGATGTTACACGGGAGATGAAGAGAGAGCTTCTGCAGCTCAGATCGCAAAGGTCAATGAAGAACTCAGCGGTTCGGAGACCTATCATCAAGTTGCCCCTTCCTGATAGGATCGAAGACGACCGGAAAGTGGACGTGGCATTTCCGCGGTCAAAAGAGATTGAGGATCGGATTGTCGAGTACGCCATGGAGTTGGACAGGTATGGCGTGCAAAGCGCTGCGAGAGCCCAAGACTATGTCAAGACCTTCATGCGGGCCAACGCCCTGCTGAATGAGAGAAGCAAGGCCACAAAATCTGACCTGTACCTCTACGATTTGGTTCACCCGCTGTTCCTGAACAGCATGGGAGAACTGGGGATGGAAAGACGTGTCCAAGCGCTCATCAAGAACAACCCGAATGCCTCGGACAATGAGCTGATGGAGAAAGGCGGCATCTCGCGCAAGACGTTCTACAAGTACAAGAAAATCCTGCAAGGGAAGGGCGACATCTGAATGCCGCTTGATCATCCAAGTTGCGGCCGCAACACCCCAGAAACCGGAAGGGAGGTGACATGATACCATGGATGAGGTCGTATTCGAATGCGTCAAAATCAACAATGGCACGAGGAATGATGTATTCCTCAAGAACAAGGACTCGCTGTTCGACATTGGAATCCTAACGCGCCAACCGATTTTCAAATGCGGGAAAAAGTACGTGGTCCTTGAGGGCCAGTCAACAGCATACATCTACCAGGAACAATAGCTTCCGCATCGGTACACCGCTAGGCTAGGAGCAATCGAGCATCCTAGCCCTCCCATTCCATTCTTGCCCGGTGATCACGTGTGTGGGTCCCCTTCTTCTCGGAGTCGTCAACAGGGGCACGTGGCTACCATGTCCCCATCTTCTAGAAGACAACGAGGGACAGATGAAGTGATGAAGAAGGAGGGTAGAAGCACCTGTGATAATGCGTTCATGTTGAGACTTAGCGAGCTCGCCTACCCGCGAATATGGAGATGGAATTCATGACTAGCCGAGGCAAGTTCTATGAGTAACATCAGGCCATTTTCTGCTGCGAAGATGCCGATAATTGGACCAAAAGGATTTTGACACGAGATTGCGGCTTGAGGTGCAGAAATACTACTGCCCGGGAAGACTTGAAAGTGCTTCTTTCCTCATGTGGTACTTGCGTAACTTCTTCAGATTAGAGGAGGAGGACGCGATTGCCTCAGTTTGTGACAGTCAAAATGACAAAGGGATAGATGGAATCTACGTCGATGATGACGAGGAAGAAGTGCACCTATTCCAGTCCAAGTTCTCCCCTGAATACGCGAAGAATCAAGGCGACAACGACCTGAGGAACTTTGTTGGAGCAAAGCAATGGTTCACCGGTGCGGAATCTGTCGAATCCCTTCTCAAGAGTACAGCGAGTGAGGAACTCAAACAGTTAGTGATCGCAACAAACGTTTTCGAGCATATTTCATCCGACTATACTGTGTTTTCCCATTTTGTGACCAACAAGATCTTCGACCATAACGCGAAGGAGTTCTTAGACGTTAGCAAAAGCGAATTGATTGGTCACGATCTTCTAAACATTTTTGATGAGTACACATACATGGCAGACAAGATTACTAGCACAGGCGTAACCAAGCTGAAGCTGAAGAATGGCACCAAGATCGATTATGACTTGTCCGACGGTCCGAAGGCACGAGTATACGCCATCCCTGTAACAGAACTGATGACGCTAAATGGAATTCAAGATAGATCTCTGTTCTACAGAAATGTGAGATACGGATTGGGTAAGAATACACGCGTCAACAAAGACATCAAGGCCACGATTAGGAATCCGCGACAGCATGACAGGTTCTTTCTCTTTCACAACGGAATAACACTGGTATGTGACGCACTGGAAGACACCGATAACGAGTTGACATTGACGAACTATTCTGTGATAAACGGTTGCCAGTCAATGCTTACGCTCTACGAGAACAGACACATGATCACCGACCGGATGTACATACTCGCGAAGATCATCCAACTGGATCAGACATCGCCACTAGTGAGTGACATCACGTATTACACCAACAATCAGAATCCCATAAAACTAGAGGATCTCAAAGCCGATGATAGAGTTCACAAGGCGATCCAAAGCCAATTTGCGGAACTCCTTGGGAACAAGGTGCTGTACAAGAGGAAGAGAGGCGAGTCCGAGGCCGGATACGATCGGGTCATTGAGTTAGATTTCGCAGCGCAGTTGATCGAAGCATTCTACAACGGTAACCCTCAGAACACGCACGTCAGAGGCAGACTTTTCGGAGAGCGATACAGCAGCATCTTCTCAAGACACATAAACGCGGCAAAAATCTACTTTGCCTATCTGGTCTATCAAACCATTCTGGACAACATCGCCAGCATCAAGACTGCGCAAGTACAATCATACGGTCTCACTCATTTCTTTCTTCTTCATCTGATCGCGGAGGTGCTGAGAGAAGATGATCTTGGAAGGCAATTTGTTGAAGACCCGACCCGTTGTGTCAAAGAGGAAAGCGGGCGACTAACCAAAGCGATAGCCGTGCTCATACAATTGTTGGCCCCAGATGTTGACGCCTACTTCGCCGAGTATGCCAAGAACCACAACGGCTTCTTTGATTACAAGAATGTCTTCAAGAGTGCGGAATTCGTTACGAATGCCACTACGAGATTGCTGACAGACAACAAGAAGACAATGGTTAGGCACCCCGAAGATGCCTTCAGTAGTATCTACAAATCAATCGCGTCGGGCTCCGAGTAGCATTTCTGCGTTTGTGTATGAAAGAGGGCGCTGGTGTAACTCGGTCGTTGCTATGAAAATCTGAGCTTCTAGTGCCAGTGTAGAAGTTTCCTCTATAGGCCGCTCCATAGAATGTATGACGGCTGATAGAGTATACTAGGCGTTTTCGTGTGTGTGTGTGTGTGTGTGCGCAACAGCCAACACACACACACAG
>Ga0315279_10010351_pt1 | contig 10968 bp, 6 predicted proteins | sample YL17G06_20_MG_FD_203694 | JGI IMG/M metagenome (GOLD analysis project Ga0315279, IMG submission 203694) | Sediment microbial communities from Yellowstone Lake, YNP, Wyoming, USA - YL17G06_20 | ecosystem: Environmental > Aquatic > Freshwater > Lake > Sediment | place: USA: Wyoming | collected...
TTAAGGGTGACTTCTGCGTAGCGTGAAAGGAAACGGTACGCAGAGGTCGCAGAGAGAAGACGCAGAGTTTCGCAGAGAAGAAAATGGTTTTTACATGTCGTTTACCATTCTGCAAATTCCCTCTTTCAGTAATGGGACATGGAAATTTATGATTAGTCCCAACCGCAATTTGCTCAATCGTAAATATGTCAATAATTGTGGTTTGTCGGATTCAGCAAGGCGTTCCCTTGCTTTCACATCGATAATCACCTTCTCCTCTACCAGCAGATCCAATCGCAGCGGCGTCCCCAAGAGCGCGTTCTTGTATGGTATCGGGACATATTTCTGCCGTTGGTATGCAATGCCCCGAAGAGTGAATTCATGGCAGAGCGCTTCCTCATATACAGATTCCAGCAGGCCGGGACCCAGAATACGATGCACCTCGATAGCGGCACCAATGACTTTTTCTGATATTTCATTTTCATGCATAACGTGGCCTTCCCTGGTATGGGTTGAAATCTTTGCAGCACAAACGCATTTTCATCTTTGCACATGGAATGGCAAGGAACCAGCACGCGGCAAAGAACCAGGGAAAAATACTATGTACGATGATCCTTTCTGCCAGTATTATTCTGAGTTTCTTGACGGCACGTATGATTGCGTCGACCGGCTTGTGCTCAATGCCTATATTCCGTTGCTGCAAAGCGGCGGAGGGTTTCGGCAATGGTGGCGTTTGCTTAATGGCAATGATGACCACTTGGACAATGCCCACCTGATGCGATTTGCCGGACATTTCAGTCGACGAGTCCGGGCGTATGCGACAAAAAACAAAATCCACATTCAGGACTTTGATTCCCGGGAAGAAAAGGAGGATACCGTTACCGCTCATATGCCCGGGGATGCTGCCTTCAGAGGTCTGTTCTGCATTCTGGTGAATCGAGCGCCTGCACCGGTAATGGAGGTAAAGCGTTCCAACGGTCATATAACCGAGATTGGGAAGAAGAAGCACTGGCCTCATGTCAATATTTATTCGTTTCATATTATTGATGCGGTGTGGGGGCATATTATTATCCGCTTCTGTCCCCATCCGCCGTTCAATGCAATGATTATTCTCAATGGTCATGAATACGTTGAACGTCAGGCGCGACAACGCAAAATTCCATTTACTAAAGAAGACAACTGCTTTGCTGCTGTTCCCAACGCTCCAGCATTGGCCACCATCGCAGACTCCATGAGAGCTTCCAGCTCTGTAGGGCGACTGGCCGATGTCTGCGAGCGTTGGATATACTCGTGCTGCTTGTGTTTTGCCCTGGAGCGTGCCGAACAAGAAAAAACGGGCATCCGATATTCTTATTCGGTATTTCAGGCGGAACTGAGCAGGAACCTGCTGTTCACGCGCGGAAAGGTTCTGGATCATGTGTTTAATGGCGTCATTGAGCGCACACGCGTTGCACTTGATATTCGTTCGCTCAAGACCATCTTTGGCCATAAACACCGTCCCTACAACCGTGACCGGCATGGTAAACTGCCTCGGGTCGAAATCGTGGTCGAGAAACCTGTCTATGATCTGACGGTGTTCAAAATCCATTTCGGCAGACTCACCGTGAAGATGTATAGCAAAGGCGCTCGCGTATTGCGAATCGAGGTTATCGTACATAATACTGCCGAGTTTCGTTGCAAAAGAAGTCTGGAGAATTTTCCTGAAATAATCGACCGTCTTGCCGCAATCCTTGATGAGTTCATGAGCAAGCTGCAGTGTGTCGATGTTGCCTGCCTTGATGCGCAAACTGTTCAAACATGGCGCCAGCCCGGCATTGTGGGTGCATGCAAAACGGCCGGCATTGACATCAATGATACGCGGCAGCGGGCGGTGATGGAATCGCTCGTTATGCTTTCTATTGCACCCGGTGGCGTGGCGACATCCATGCTTGCCGAGAAGGTTCGGGAAATCCTGGGCGTTGACGAGAAATCTTATTCGACTCGTCAAGCAGCATACGATTTGAAGAAATTCCGGGGCAAAGCCATTGTGGTCAAAATCGGCGGTCGCAGGTATCAAGTCACCACCGATGGCGTGCGATCTATGGCCGGTTATCTTACGCTGCTGGACAAGGTGATTCTGCCGGTGCTTGCTGGAAAAAATCGGCGTCCCGACAAACAGCCTATATCTGAGATCGATCGGCATATAGTGAATATCCAGGAAGAAATCAAAGAAATATTCCGCGAATATCGTATCGCGGCATAATTTTTTTGCGATAATGCATTGCCGGAAAAAAACCTTGTTTTGTACGTTTCGTACGTGAAGATCATGGAGCCGCATGTAAACAATATTTTTCTCTGCGTAACTCTGCGGCCCTTCGCGACCTCTGCGTACGGTTATTTTTTTTGCTGTGATGCGACAATCTTTTGTCAGAAAAAAAGCCCTTAGCGCCTAACCTTACGGTATGGTCGGGATATCCGGAAACGCCATCTTGAAAACATGCTCCGCCGCGGAAAAGTCGTTTGTTTCGTCAAGTTCGGTTTTTTGAAGTGGCGCAGCGAATTGACAACCGAGCGATGGATCCCTGGCATGCTGCTGAAATAATAAAAGTTCGTCCCCATGGCACAAAAAAGGCTTCCGTTTTACGGGAAGCCTTTTTTATGGTACGGCCAGAGGGAATTGAACCCCCAACCTTCTGATCCGTAGTCAGATGCTCTATCCAATTGAGCTATGGCCGCGGAAATTCGAGTGCTGAAAGCCGCATTGAAAATACATGCGATACCGCAAAGCGGTCAATGCCGGGTGCCCTTCATCCCTCATTCCTTGCCGCCATGGAGGACACCAAAGCCACGGCGCGGCCATCGAGCTTTGATTTCACTCTGGTTCCGGCGCGCCGTTTTTCTTTGGGTTTGCGGCACCACGATGGGATGAATTTTTCCTCCGCCGCAAACAGTTCATAGGCCATGGCGCGGACCTCGGCAAGCCCGCATACGGCCGAAGTCAACGGATCGAGCATCATGGCGTGGACAATGGACTCGGTGTCGCGGTTGATCAACCCCTGCACGCACAATTCGAACACGGCCATATTGGAGCGGCAGAGCGCCGCCACCTGCTCGGGCAGATCGCCGAAGCGCACGGGCGCAAAGCCGCGCTTGTCAACACTTACGGCGACTTCCACCACGCCGGTCTGCGGAAGGTTGGGAATAAGGCCTTCGTTGGCCACGGAACCGTACATGGTTTTGCGGCGGTTGAAATAATGCGCCTCAATGATGTCCGATGCGTATTCGTAGCCGCGGCCCAGATTGATCTCCTTTTTGCCCAGAGACATACGCAGGCGCGCGCGGTCGGTGCCTTTGCGCCAGTCGGGCCAGTTGTCGGCGTAAAAGGAGGAGCCGCCGGCATACCCGGGCCGGCAATAGCGTTTGACCAGATCCTTGCGTTTTCGGAAATAAGGGACGTATTCGGAGAAATGGCCGCTCGATTCGGTCACGAAATAGCCCAGATGCTTCATGACCTCAAAACGCACGATGTCTTTTTCGTAAACTTCTGGATTTTCGATCGCCGACAGCAGAAGCGGATAGACGTCGCGGCCGCGATAGGTAAGTTCGGCAAACCAGGCCATGTGGTTGATGCCGCCGCAGCGCCAGACCATATCGTCGTAGGGAATCCCGGCATAATCGGCAATCTGGCGCGATGAGCCTTGAACTGAATGGCAGAGTCCCACGAACGGCTGGTCCGTTGAGCGCACGGACGCAAGCGACATGATGGACATGGGGTTGGTGTAATTCATCACGAGCGCATGCGGACAGAGGCGCTTGGCATCCGCGAGGATCAAAAGCCACACCGGCACGGTGCGCAAGGCTTTCATGATGCCGCCGGGCCCAATGGTGTCGCCGATGCACTGGTCAATACCGTATTTAAGAGGAATATCGTTGTCGAAACGAACGCAGGAAATGCCCGAGACTTCGATGGTGTTGATCAGATAGTCGGTGCCGGGCAGGACTTTCGCCCTGTCCGTGGATGCCTGGACGGACCACTGCGTTTTACCCATGAGCGACAAAATGCGGTTGAGCAGACGGACATTGACGTCAAGGCGCTTCGCGTCGATGTCCACCAGGCCGATGATGCCGGCGTCTAAACCTTTGATGTTCAGGATATCGGTGAAGAGCGGTTGGGTGAACCCGCTTCCCGCGCCAAGAAGGGTTATTTTGGGTCTGGCCATGATGGTTCCTTTCGGGAATAAAATCAGGATTGGAAAAATATATGGTTCCCCTACGTTCCGGAGTTTCGGAGTTCAAGAGTTCACGAGTTATCAGACTTCGAAATTCGGGATTCGGCGCCTGCCCTGAGAAGTCCCGCCGGAGGCGGGACGAAAGCGGGTTCGATATTCGATATTTGCATGCGGATTTCGAAGTTCCGGAGTTCAGCGTTTCGCCGCCGGCCAGATCACCAGCTCGCCAATCCACCCCGATTATCAGGTCATGTATCTCTTTAGATAAATACATATTGACAAAATTTATTATTTGATGGTATTATCAGTCTGTATTTCGAACAGGTTATCGGGCAGGTTTCCGGATGGCTTAATTTCTTAAGAATCAACCGATTAAAGCAATACTATATCATGTATTCCACATGTCACCGAATACACGTTATGGTATTGAATTCAGTCAATTTTGCAAAAATGGCGCATGGACTGCATCATCTTGATGCGGTTTGCGGTTTAGAGTCTCCGTCAGCAACTAATACGTTTTTTGCGTAGATGTCTCTATGGAGATCCTCCATTTTGGAGTATGCGCTTTTTCGGGCTGGACTCTGGTTTCTGGCCTCTGGCCTCTCCGGCGAAGCCGGCTTAGGGAAATGGAAGCCAATGTCGGATTTTTCCATTATATCGATAGATTTTCATCGGAGGGTACTATGGCCACTTATCTGACCTGCGGTCAGGTTGCCCGGCGCCTGCGGGTGTCGATCTCAACGCTCAAGCGATGGCTTGCGGAGCCTGAAATCGAAATCGTTGACCGGCGCAACCAGAACGGATGGCGCCTCTTTTCCGAGGCGGACGTAGCGGCGCTCAAGGAGCATAAGCACGAACTCAAGCGCAGCGGTCGCCGCTTTAACGAAACAACGCTTATACCTATTATCATCAACGGACGCCATGAAAAGATCGCGGCGCACCAGTAAAGGCATCATGGCGCCACGACGTGTATCCGCAATCTGCATTGTGTTGCTTGTCGCTGCAACGACGGCATTCGGCGATATTGCCAAAGGCGAATCCATGCAGCGCGGCCGTAACGAAGGGACGATCGATATTCCCGCATCCAACGTCATCGGCACCAGCAATATCACTGCCTGGACTGATATCATTACCGGCTATTCGGCGAATGGGTTCCGCCTTGAGCCGGCCGTGGGCGGCGTTATCGGAGCCGGCGGCATCATTCAGCTTGAGGGCAGGGTCGTACCGTTTGGAGGACACGGCCTGGGCCCCATGGAAGCGCATTTACAGATGACGCTCCCGGGCAACGATATGTTGCGGTTCGTGGGTATGGCGCCGCGCGCCGATCTCTATCTTTCCACGGAGATCGATACCATCACGCCCACGGCCAACCCGGACAAGCCCAATTATTCACCCAGTCTGGTGGGATCGCTTATCATTGACCTCGATTGGCTGGCGCTTTTCAGGCGTTTTCCGCTCAAGACCTATTTCATGGCCGGCATGGCCGACAATACGCAGTTGCTCTACCGCTACAACCAGTTGTCCGGCAGCGTGGGCCTTGAATGGAAAATGTACCGCCACTCCCTGTTCGTGGACGCCGGCGGAGCGCTTTACAAAGAAAAAGCGAATACATTGATCGATAATATCGCGGACAAAACCTATGCGCAGTCGTATGCGTGGATCGCGCCCGGCGGCCGCTACCGGCTGCTCAACCGGTTCAGCATTCTGGGCGGCGCAAGGTTTGTTCTGTATCAGGACCGCAAAAAGAACAATCCCATTACGCCGGACGTTCTGCGCCTGGACCTTCGGTTCGAAGCGCCCCTATACTTTCGCGAAACCAATACCGAGGCGATCCGCACGCTCGTGTTCATGGAACAGGAAAAAGAGAAGAAGCGGGTGGCCGACACTCTGGCGCAGGCGGAGGCGCGCAAAGACTACTTTGGCGAATATAATCTGGGACTGGGCGTGAACCAGGTGCAGGGCGAGACTTTCGATTACGCCAAAGAGCGGCAGGATTTGATCAAAAAACGCCAGGAGATACAGACGAAAATGGATGAAATCGAGAATATTCTTAACGAGACGAACGCGGACGATTCACTCATCGCGCAACCGGAGAAACCGTAAATGCACATCAAACACGGCATGTGGACGGCGGCCGCGCTGGGATTGTTGATCGCGGCGTTGCCATTGAAGGCGCAGGAAGCTATGCTGCGGAACCGGGGCGAAGGCTTTTATTACAGCCAATCAGCCAATACCACGGGCAGCGGCAACCTGTGGGCGGGCGCCCGGGCCATGGGCTTCATCTGGGACGACCCGGCAAAAGGAAAATCGCTGATGCCCAAATTATTCCTTGATGTCAATGGCGAATGGGGCGTGCTGAATTACCTCTCGCTGCTGGCCGATTCGCGCATCGTTTCCTATCCGTGGAACCGGCGGCCGCAGTTCGGCACGCTGGGCGGCGGGCTCAAGGCGACCCTTCCCAACAACAAGGACCTTCGATTCCTGGGCCTGGGCGCTCAGGTGCGATGCTATTACAGCTTCCTCCAAAGCTTTCCGTCGCTGGCCGGTTACCGCATCGGAGGCACGGGCTTTTCGCCCGAGGGATTCATCTATCATGGCGGCGTTTTCGAGTGGAAACTCCTTTACGACCAGGACTACATCGCGCTGTACAGCTGGTTGCCGGTCAAACTCATGGTCAACGGCGGCATGCGCATACCGTTTGACCCGGCCTATGTCCATTATTCGCAATACCTGCTGTCCGTCGGCGCGGGCTATGTGGGGTCGATGGTGGATGCGTTCGCGGAATTTTCCTTTGAAGGATTCATGAACCGCACCACGAGGCCCAAGTTTTTTCCCATGACATGGTTTACCGATGACAAGGGGGTTCCGGCCACCAAATATTGGGAAGTGGCGTTCACCGAAAATCCCATGTTCCTTACGCTGGGCGGCAGGCTGCGCTACAGCGACGGCCTGATCCTGAGCCTGTACGTGCCGCTGCTTCTGTCCGTCAACCAGGGATCGGACATCACCTACGGTGGCGACTGGTATCGTCTTCAGCATGATTTTCCGGACGAGTGGGCGCGGGGCGTGCGCGATCCCTTTGACCCGTGGTACGCGCGCTGGAAAGTGGTCGCCGAGGCGTCCGTGGCCGTGATGTACCGCCAGACCGGCGCGGAAATGCGGCGGAGCTTTTTGCTTATGAAAGGCCGCAAACGCGGCCCGACGATCGATATCGACCGGAAAATCAAGGCGCTGGAACTGCAGGGGCAGGGCGCCGATTCCACGGCCGCGCCGGCGCCGGAGGAAAAGAGCGACCAGCAGCGCCTGGAGGAGATCCAAAAGCGGCGGGAAGAACTGAAGAAAGGGCAGTAGCAGCGAGCGTACGGCGGCACGAGCATACGAGCGTACGGGGGAAACAGGCGATAGCCCGAAGTCGGAAGTCGGAGGTCGGCGGTCAGCGAAAATCGGGGAACGAAAGCCATGAATAACCGCATTGACATTCGCTACTGCGCCGCGCTGGCGTTGACAGCCGCGCTATGCGCGCCCGCGCATGCGGATGTCGTGTCGTGGCTTAAAAAGCTGCGGCCGCCGGCCGACAGCACCGCGGAGCAGAAGAAGATGATCGATGAGTGGCGCGTGCGCGAAAACCTGGTGGGACGGCTGGAATCCGAGTGGGAGCGGGTCCAGGCCCTGTTCCACGAGCTGGCCAGCGTAGCGGATGTTCTGAACGATATCCGCAACATCGAGCTCTTCCCGGCGGGCATTACGCACATGGACGAGCAGTCGCTGGTAAAGTTCGATAAAGAAATAGAGAAGCTTGACAAAGACCGACTGGCCGTTCTTGGCCGCCTGGACGCCCTTTCCATGCCGCTTTCGGACGCGGCGTCCATCCTTCGCGAGATGGTTGCCGGAAGGCCGGTGGAGGAGATGTTCGCGGCCATTGAGCAGGGCAACGTGTCCCGCATCACGGAAATGCTATCCGTCAAGCACTCGATCGACAGCCTGTGGCATGGAACGGACGATCTGCTTGCGTTCGTGGTCTCTAAAAGCGGCGTTCAGATCGCCCGGCAGCGGACCGTCGCGGGCCGGCAGGATGAATTCCTGGAAATCATCCGCTCCAACCTGGGCCTTGCCTGGCAGGATTATTATGAACGGCTGGCCATGATCAAAGACAGCCTGGCCGGCCGGGCCACGCGCTCGCAGATCGACGAAATGTACATCGTGGAAATGAACCAGATACGCGGATATGTTGACAAAAACGATTATCTGCTTGCGACCCAGAAGCTTTCGCCGCTCATCGGCCGCTTCGAGTCGCGCTGCCCCATCGACGAACTCTACCTGCTTCTGGCCCGCGCGCAGTTCGGCAGCGGCGATTATGCCGCCGCGCTTTCGACGCTCAATCGCGTTCCCGACGCCCCCGAGAACGCCTCGGTCAAGGTACTGCTGGCCTTGCAGGCCCGCTTCATGCTGCGGCAGTACGACGAGATCTGGAAATGGTCCCAGACCTTTGATTTCAAGCGGCTCAAGGGCGCCGACCTCAACCTGGCGCTGTGGGTGACGCTCGAAAGCGGCCTTGTGCTGGGCGAGACCGAGCGTCTGGCCCGGCTGGCATCGCTGTCCGCGGCCGATGCGCCGTACGTGCTGCACGTTCTCCATGCGCTGGGCCGCAGTTTCGTGGCCGTCAAGGATTATGCGACCGCGCTGTCGGTGTTCGAGCGCGCGCTGCGCAAGCGGCCGGCCGGCGACGCCGACCGGGAGGCCTGCGCGCGCATCCAGCTTTCCGCCGCCCAGACGCAGTATGAGCTGGGGCGCTACGAAAAAGCGCTGGGCCTCTTTTTCCCTATGGTCAACGACCCGCGGCACTACGACGAAGCGCTCTCCGGCGTCGTCTGGTGTTATATCAATCTGGGCCTGTTCGACAAGGCCGACATGACCATGCGCACGCTCATCAACCAGGCGCCGTCGTCGCCGCGCGCGGCCGGGGCGATCCTCATCATGGCCGAACGATCGGTGTCCAAGGCCGGGTATGAATGGAAAAAGACGGTGGCATTGACAAAAGAAGAGCGCCGCCTGCGCGAGCTTCTGGACCGCATCAATGAAAAACGCGGCGCGGATTCGGTCGCGGCGCGCCGGGTGGACAGCGCTGCCGCCGAGGTATCCGCCATGCTTTCACAGGTGCGCGGCCAGGACCGCGACGGCTACCGGCAACTCGCCGGCTACTATGACCGCGCCGTGGGCGCCTGCGACCTGATCGCCTCGTACTACCGCACCGGATCGTTCCAGGAGATCTCTTTTACGCACAAGCGCGAAAAGCTCCTGCACCAGCTCGATTCGCTGGTGATGGCGATCCAGGCAGGCCCGAATGCGCCGCGGCAGGAGCAGAAGTTGTTCGCCGAAGAACGTCAGGCCATCGATGCTGTCAAGAGCGTTGTCAAGCGCAGCGACCTCTTTTCCGTGGAGACGCAGATCAACCGCTATCGCTGGGAACGCGAATATCTCGACTGGGAAAAAGAAAACGTCAACTACGCGGACCAGGCGCTCGCGCGCACGGAAAAACTCGCGCCCGATTCGGCCGCCCGGGCAACGGCCCATGCGCAGCGGACCTTGTGCGCCGCGCGCATAGACTCGCTGGTACGGCGCGGCGATCAGGTGCGACGCCAATGGCACAGCCGGCTGACCGCGGCCTGCACGGCGCTTCTGGCCACCCGGCTCGATCCGGCCGACGACCAGTACGTGCGCTATCATCTCGCCGAACTCCATTATATCAGCGAAAACGCCGACTATCTGGAGCAGTACAGCCGGTTTGAGGCCGCGCAAACCGCGTATGAAGAACGGCTTGCGCAGTACCGCAGCGGCGCCATCGTCCAGATGCCCGAGGCGCCGCAACGGCCGGAGCTTTCCCACGAAGCAAGCATACGCGAGTTCCGCCAGGTGGTCGCCCTGGAGCAGGACCCGGCGGTGTCGGCGGCCGCGCAATACTGCCTGGCATGGTGTTACAGCGACCTGGGGCGGTCCGACAGCGCGCTTTCGCATATGTCCATCGTGGCGGACCAGTTTCCTGAAAGTCAATATGCTCCGCAGGCGTACATGTATATCGGCGAATCCGCCTTCGACGGCGGCAAGCTTGCGGAAGCCGCGCAGGCCTATCAGGAAGTCATGAAGTATCCGGAAAGCCAGTGGTTCGACGAGGCCCTGTATAAATACGCATGGACCCAGTACCGCATGTCGAACCCCCAGAAAGCCATCAGTTCCTTTCTGGCGCTGGTCGATCTGGGTCAGAAAGGCGCCCTGGGCACCGGACTTCTTGAAAAAGAGTCCATGGAGTACATCGCCATCAGCTTTTCCGAGGCCGACATGACCGGCGAAAAAGGGCTTTCGCGGGCAGCGCGGTTCATCGATCGCTTCGGGGACCTGGAAAAAGGCGCCGCGATCCTGATCCGCCTGGCCGGTGTCTACAAGGACCAGGGACGGTTCGACATGGCCGAAAAAACCTACCGCAAATTCCTTTCCCTGTTCCCCACCTACGGCAAAGCGCCGGAGGTGGAACGCGAGCTCCTCTCGGTGCTTGAAAAAAGTATGCCCCCCGACGAGGCAAACCGGGCGCGCATGGCATTGTACCGGAAATACAGCCGTACCGGCGCCTGGGCGCGGGCGCAGGCCGATTCAGCGGCCCGCGCGCAGGGCGACAGCATCGCCGCCGGGGCGTTGTACGATGCGGCCATCGGCCAGCACCAGCTGGCCCTGCAGAAAAACGACCGCGTCCTGTATAAGACCGCGGCGAGTGAGTACGAGGAATATATCA
>Ga0315279_10010353_pt1 | contig 10967 bp, 8 predicted proteins | sample YL17G06_20_MG_FD_203694 | JGI IMG/M metagenome (GOLD analysis project Ga0315279, IMG submission 203694) | Sediment microbial communities from Yellowstone Lake, YNP, Wyoming, USA - YL17G06_20 | ecosystem: Environmental > Aquatic > Freshwater > Lake > Sediment | place: USA: Wyoming | collected...
GAAGTAGGTCGGCAAGAAGGCGGTAGCCAGCCTGCGGACCAACTTCTCCGTCCTGCCGCGGTGCTTGATCATGTCCTCCACGGTCACGATGGGACAGCCGAACTTCTCCGCTATCCTCTCCAGTTCCAGCAGGCGTGCCGACGTGCCGTCCTCCGAGAGGATCTCGCAGATGACCGCCGCCGGGTAAAGCCCGGAAAGGCGCGCCAAATCCACTGATGCCTCGGTGTGCCCGGCGCGCTGAAGCACTCCGCCGGTTGCCGCCCTCAGCGGCAGCACGTGGCCGGGCTTGGCAAAGTCGCCGGGAGAAGAGGCGGGATCCAGGACGGCGCGGACGGTCGCCGCTCGATCCTGGGCGGAGACGCCGGTGCTGACGGCAAACCGCGCATCTATCGAGACCGAGAAGTTCGAGCCGTATCGGTCGGAGGGGATTCGCACCATCGGCTCTATCTGAAGTTCGTCCAGCCTCTTGCCTTCGATGGCCAGACAGACCAATCCCCTGGCGTTCTTCAGCAGGAAGTTCACCGCCTCAGGGGTGATCTTCTCCGCCGCGAAAACGAAGTCGCCCTCGTTCTCCCTGCTCTCATCGTCAACTATCACAACCGGCAGGCCTTCCTTGAATCGTTCTATTGCCTGCTGCACTGATGACAGTGCCATGCCGCCGCCTCCTATTGAGTTTCGTCCATTACACTTAGTTGAACCACTGTAGCGCAGGGCTTCAGCCCTGCCCGATCACAGGCAGACCTGAAGGTCTGCGCTACGGGGGCCCCGGCTAAACCCAATACACGAACATCAGTAGAATCCCTCCTTCTCAAGCGTTTCCAGCGTCAGCCGCGTTTCCCCGGTCGCCGCCGCCTGCGCGTACTTGGCGAGAATGTCGAACTCCACGTTCACCTTACCCCCGACCCGCAATGAGCCGAGGGTAGTGTTCTCGAGCGTGTAGGGGATGAGCGCCACCAAAACGCGCTCTCCTTCTACCTCTACAACCGTGAGGCTCACGCCGTCAACGGCGATGGAGCCTTTCGGCACTAGATAACGGGCTCCCTCTTTCGGGGCGAGCAAACTGAGGTAAACCGTCTCTCCCTGCCGCCGCAGGCCGATGGCCCTCCCCACCCCATCCACATGCCCGTTGACCAGATGCCCCCCCATCGGAGTGCCGGAGGCGACCGCCGCCTCCAGATTCAGTTTCTGTCCCGTCCGCACCGCGCCAAGCGTGGTAATCCCCTTCGTCTCCGCTCCGACGTCGAACTCCAGCACCTCGCCGTTCACTTTCGTCACCGTCAGGCAGGCGCCGCTCACACAGACGCTGTCGCCGGCTGCAGCCGCGGAGGCTGTCTTTGGAGCGCGCAGCGAAAGACGGGTGCCGCCCTGCCGCGGGAGGATTCCCACCACCGTGCCCACCTCCTGGACTATGCCGGTGAACATGCTAGTGCAGCCACCCGGTAAGCAGAAGGTCTGTTTCCACGCGGCGGTACTCCGTTCGCGCGAACCGCCAAGCCTCCGTCAACGCGCCGACGCCCGCCCCATCTGCCACGGTTGGCGCTTCTTTCCCGCCCAGGAGCAGCGGAGCCAGGAAAAGGCAGACCTTGTCCACCAGCCCACTCTCCAGAAACGACCAGTTCAGCGAAGCGCCGCCTTCCAACAGAACGCTCACAATCTCCCTCCCGGCCAGGTATATTAGCAGACTGGTCAGGTCAACGCCGCCTTCCGCTCCGGCTTTCAACGCGACGGTCTCCACCCCCGCCGCCTCCAGTTGTGACCTTCGCCTGGCAGCGGCAGCGTCCGTGCAGGCAACGAGCACCGGCACCTCCCTCGCCGTCAGCGCCAGCCGGCTCGACAGAGGCAACCTCGCCTCGGAATCCAGAACGACTCGCATTGGAAAGCCATGTCTCTTCGGACGGCACGCCCTGACCGTGAGCAGCGGGTCGTCGTTAAGGACAGTCCCAATGCCTACCAGCACCGCATCGGCCTCGCTGCGCATCCGGTGAACCACGCGCCTGCTATCCTCCGAGGTGAGCCAGCCCCTGTCGCGTCCCCGCGTTGCTATCTTCCCGTCCCAGGAGGCAGCCGCCTTCAGCGTTACGAAAGGCCGCCCGCGCTCCATGTAGCAGAACCAGGCCTCATTCAGCCTCCTTGCCTCTTCCTGTAATAGTCCGACCCGAACCCGCACCCTTCCCCGCCGAAGTACATCCATCCCTTTCCCATTCACCCGGGGATTGGGGTCCAGTATAGCGCAAACCACCTCTTTCACCCCGCAGGAGAGAATGAGGTCAGTGCAGGGCGGTGTGCGCCCGAAGATGTTACAGGGCTCAAGACTGACGTACAAAGCGCCGCCTCGCGCCTTCTCGCCGGCCTGGCGAAGAGCCTCCACCTCCGCGTGAGGCAGACCCGCCGCGCGATGGTACCCTTTGCCCACTACTATTCCCGACCTCACCACTACCGACCCGACCATCGGATTCGGCGAAGTCCTGCCGGCGCCGCGCCTGGCAAGCCGCAGGCACGTCTTCATGTGCCTGAGGTCCGCTGCCGAGAAGGAGTCGCCCTGTGCCCCTGATTGCTTTCTCGTACCGAGTCTGACCAAGTTTGGGCCCATCGAGGCATCGCCTTGAGCCTGTCGAGGGGCCGGGATTGCCCGACTGGCGCGCGCCTTGCGTCTCGGCGACGCCAGCGGCCCAGAAGCCGACTCCACACCCAATGTCGCTTTCCCCACCTCTACACCCGCGCCTCGACTCTCATCCCTCTGGCGGCTTTTGCTTCGGTTCCGGCGGCTTTGCCTTGCGGAAAGTCTCCTCCATGGCATCGCGAAACTCCCCTATCAATTCCTTCCTCTTCCCATGCTCTGCCTTGACCACCTGGTACATGTCCGCCAGAGCAATCAACACCAGCAGGCTGACCAGGGCCAGGACGGCCAGCCAGCCCAGGGCGAATTCCCTTACCGGATCCTTTCGCAGAGACCCTTCCAGAATCAACACGGCCACTGTCGCGAGGATGAAAGCGCTCGCCCACCGCGAGGCCAGTTGGCTTGCCCTTAGCATAGACTTCCCCTGCCGCCAACGCCATGTCTCTCGGAGGACAAGAAACAGAACGATTGCCGCCCCCGAACCGCAAAGGTAAAGGAAGACTTGGAACATGCGCCCTTTTCAAGACTAGCAGACCTCTCCTCTCGAGTCAACTTGCGGAAGGAGTGGCCGGCCTGGGCACCCCATTGGTTCCTGCCCTTCTCACGGCGGTTTCCGCATCGAAAACCATCTTGCTGACGCTGCCACCCGGAAGTGGTAGAATCTCGCTGGGTAGGGATGATGAGACTGACTCTTGCCTATCTGCGGTGGGCCTTCCTGGTGCCTGCTGCGCTATTAGTCGTACTGCCTCTTCTCACGGAGTTCACCGGCCTGCCACTCGACCTTCAGTCGGCTTTGGACCAGATGGATCTGGCAACGCTGGACTGGAGGTTCAGGGTCAGGGGCCCGGCTCAGCCGCAAGAGAAGATCGTCATGGTGACCCTCGACCAGAAGAGCGTCGGCGCCTTGGGAGAACCGCCCTGGAGCAGAAGCGAACATGCCCGTTTGGTCAGAAGGATGCGGGAGTATGGGGCAAGGATGGTGGTGATTGACATACTTTTCGCCACGCCTTCGGCTTCGGACAGGGCCGGCGACGAGGAGTTTACGGCGGCAATGAAAGAGGCGGGCAACGTGGTGCTGGGATTCCAGATGACGCAGAGTTCGATGGTGCGTCAGCCGCCGTTGGACTTGCTGGAAAGGTTCTCGCTGCCCGAGACGCCAAGTTCGGACTTTCTGACGCGAACGGAGCAGATGGAGGCTCCTTTCCCCGACCTGCTTTCCGCTTGCCGTGGGCTGGGATTCATGAACGTGAGACAGGATGCCGACGGAAGGTTCCGTCATGCCTTCAGCGTCCTGGACTATGGACCCCCGCGTGGCGACCGGGGCGTGGTGAGTTGCCGTCTGCCGTCGCTTGCGCTCTGTGCGGCTCTGCTGCTGGACGGGGTGAGTCTCTCTGAGGTGAGGCCTGAGGGGGGTAGGGGGCTTCTTCTGCGCGGCGAGACTATGCCGACTACGCGTGGAAGCGACTTTGCAGTTAACTTCGTGGGGCCGAGCGGCACCTTTCCGACCTACTCCTTCTCGGACGTCGTTGAGGGGAAGGTGGACCCGGACGCATTCCGCGGCGCAGCCGTTCTCGTCGGCACGACGCTGCTCGGCGCGGCGGACTTGCGGCCGAATCCCTTCAACCCGTTTGCCTATGGCGTCGAACTCCAGGCGAACATTCTCCACACGATACTCTCCCACTCCTGGATAACGTATCCGTCCGCCGGCCTCTTTTACCTGCTGGCATTTTTCTTCTCCCTGCTCGCAGGCGCCGCCGTGCCGCGGATTCGGCTCTGGCAGGGGACATTGCTGATCCTAGCGCTGGGTTTGGCCTACCTGACATTCGCACTCCGGATGTTTGTGGCCCACCGGGTCTGCCTTGAGATCGTGCCTCCCCTGGCCTGGCTGGCAACCGCCTACGCCGCAGTAGCCTTCCAGATGCTGCGCACGGAAAGGCAAGCAAGGGAATTGGTAAGGCGCAGTTTCGAGAGGTACGTCGCTCCAACGGTGGTGGAGGAGATAGTAAAGAAGCGGGAGCCGTCTTTGCCGATGGGCCAGAGGCGTTACATCTCGGTCTTGTTCGCCGACATACGCAAATTCACAGCCACGGCGGAACGCCTCGACCCGTGGCGGGTCACGGGCCTCTTGAACCTTTTCTTCGACAGGACTTCGGCCATCATCTTCCACTACGGAGGCATAGTGGACAAGTACATGGGAGACTGTGTCATGGCCTTATTCGGCCTTCTCGCAGGCCAGGACGACCACGCTCGTCGAGCCGTTGCCGCAGCCCTGGAGATTCAAAGGGAGGCCGACATCATGGCGGATGAGTGGCGCTTCGGCGGTGCCCTTGAGGATCTCCAGGTGGCCATCGGCATAAACACCGGCGAGGCGGTCGTCGGAGAGGTTGGCTCTCATCGTCACACCCAGTACACGGCGATCGGCGACACGGTGAACATTGCCTTCAGGCTCCAGGAACTCTGCCCTGACCGCTCGGCGAAGATCCTCGTCTCGGGCACGACCCAGTACCAGGTCTCTCGCTACGTGGACAGCGAGTTCGTCGGCGAAGTGGAGGTCAGAGGCCGCCAGGAGAAGGCGGAAGCATTCCGCGTCCTGGGCCCCCGCGCCGGCGTCGCCCCCACTGCCCAGCACGGGAGCAGCGGCGACGGCTAGGCCGGGAAATCCCTCAGCGAGCGGCAAGCGTGAACTTCAATTCATCAAGAAGCGGCAGTGAGGGGAAGCCCGGCACTACCTTGACCGTGTACTCTCCAGGAGGCGCATCGCTCCGCTCCGGAGCCCCCGTTTCTCCTGCAGCCGACTCGATCTTGCCGTCCCATTCCGCCTGAGACACCAGCCTGCATTCGCCGGGAGGAAAGGTGACCAGCGTGGGCCACGGAGCCTCGAAGCCTCTCTCCTCTTTTGGAATCAGGTTCGTCCAGACCTCTTTACCCTGGCTGTCGGAAATGACAAAACAGGAGTCCAGGAATTGGTCTCGCCACCAGATGATTAGTGGCTCCTTGCCGACGTTGCTGGCGGTGAGTTTGAGGCGGATGCTCTGCCCGGGTCGGTACTCGTCCCTGTCCACGTCCACCCTCCAGGTCAGCCCCTCCTTCTCCACCTGGGAGGACGGATGCAGAGGAGTGGAAGACACGCCTATGGGTGAGATGATCGTGGGGAAGCCGCCCTCGGCCCCCTCGACGGTGACAAAGAACTGCGTCTGCAGAAGGTAATCCCCCGGCCGCACAACTTCCCAGGTCGAGGCCAACTGGGGCCAGAGGAAGTGGAATGCCGCGCGTGATCTCTCGGGCAGCGTCTTCTGTTCGACCACTCGCTGCGGAGGATCGTAGGCTCCCGAAGACCAGACCTCTTTACCATTTCGCCGCAACGCCTGCACCTTGCCCGGCAGCCAGATGATGCCGGTTGTCGTCGCCTTATCTCCACTTGCCCCGACAACCAGTCCGACGGTCTTCAGCGTGACCTTCTTCTCCGAAGTGTTGGCAATGGCCAGGTCAATCACCACGGGCTCGCCGGGCGAGTACACGCTCCTGTCCGCCCTGACGCTCAGCAGGATGTCCCCCATTTGCAACTCATCCTGCACCGGCTGAGCCGGGTCGGGAGGGGAAAGCGAAGAAGAGGGTTGGTCGGCAGCATTTGCAGCCGGCACGCAAAGCAAAAGCCCAAAACAAAACGCCAACTTCACCCAAATGTTTCCCACGGCAGATAGACTACCACAATGGGCCGGAACTTTCACCTCCCGGCGGGCGCCGCACCCATCATCCTTGCTTCCCTCCCCGGTCAGTGCTAGTATCGTGCCGGTTCTCATTGGGGAGCAAAACGGAGGGATAGATAGTGTCAGTTGTCTGGCCTTGGAGGCGGTTCCGCAGGAACGTTGGCCGTCTCTCAAACATAGCAGGAATCCTGGGCAGGTACGGTTGGGATTATCTGATTCGTCGGCTTCGTCTGGGGAAGTTGGTCCCGAAATACCGGGTCAGCAGGAATGAAACGGTGCCGCTGCCCGCCACCATCAGGCAGATGCTCGAGGATTTGGGCCCGACTTTCATAAAACTGGGACAGGTGCTTTCCACCCGACCCGACCTTCTGCCGTTGGACTATATCTCTGAACTGGAGAAACTCCAGGACACGGCACCGGAACTCCCCTTCGAGACCGTTCAGCAGGTGGTGGAGGAAGAACTCGGAGACGATCTGGCGTCGCTCTTCGCCGGTTTCTCAACCCGGCCTCTGGCTGCTGCCTCCCTCTCTCAGGTTCACGAGGCCAGGCTGCACAACGGCAGGAGGGTCGCGGTTAAGGTTCAGCGTCCCGGAGTCTGGCGGGTCGTCGAGGCCGACATGGCATTGCTTGCCACCCTGGTGAGGCGCCTGGAGAAGGTCTCGCAGGTGGCTCGCCTCTACAACCTGACCCAGGTCGTGGACGAGATGGAGGAGATCCTCAGAAACGAACTTGATTACGTTCGTGAGGGGAGAAACGCAGAGCAATTGCGACAGATACTCTCCGGCCAGAAGGGGGTCTCGGTCCCAGAGATAATCTGGGACAGAACCAGCAGGAGAGTCCTGACCATGGAGTTTCTGGAAGGCGTGAAGATCTCCGACACGGCCGAACTCCGCAAGCGTGGCTTCGATCTGCACGCGCTGGCTCAGACAATGGTGCAGTCCACCCTGCGCCAGGTCTATCTCCACGGCTTCTTTCACGCCGACCCCCACCCGGGCAATGTGTGGGTCAAAAGCGACGGCGTCATAGCCTACCTGGACTTCGGAATGGTCGGGCAGTTCGACCAGAGGCTCAGGGACGGACTCCTGGGGTTGCTTCTCGCATTCGCGGAAGGAGACGCCAAGCGGTACATGGAAACCGTGCTTGAACTGGGCGTTGTCCCCAGGTCTGTTGACCGACAGGCGCTGCTGCGAGACACAGCGCGACTGCTCCGCAAGTACCGCGGGCTGCGTCCACAGGAGGCAAAGGTCGGCCAAGCCTTCAAGGAAGGCCTGGATATGGTGCTTCGCTACAGAATCCAACCCCCACCGGAGATGTCGGTACTCGGCAAGATCTACCTTACCCTGGAGGGCATCTGCCAGCAGTTGGACCCTGAGTTCGACTTCCTCTCGACCGCACGCCCCATCCTGGCGGAGGCTGCCTGGCGCCGACTTCTGCCGCCGAATCTGCAGGCCACAGGATTGGACTTCCTGAAGGAATCGCAAGACCTCGTCCTCTCCGCGCCGAGGAACCTCGGCAGGATCCTCGATAGCCTCAGCGAAGGCCGCATGCGTTTCGACCTGTCCATAGGCAGAATTGAGGAGTTGCCCTGGGCGTTCGAAAGAGCAACAAACCGAATGTCGCTGGCTTTCATCACCGGCTCGCTGTTCGTTGGCTCCGCACTGGCGCTCCTTGCCGGGGCGGGCCCCACCGTGAGAGGATACCCCATCGTTGCTGTCCTTGGCTTCATCGCCGCCATGCTGATGTCCGTCTTCCTCGGGCTTTCCATGTTCGTCTCCGCCAGGAAGAGATAACTCGCCTTTCGCGCCCGACCTCCGGAAGGGACGCGTCCCCTTCTCCCCGTCCCGAGCAGGCAGTTATTGTACCTTTTCGCCATTGAGCGGAATAGTCCTAATAGGATTGGAGACCAAGGATGAAGGGGGTCGGAGAAGATGATGAATCAGATGCCTTCGAGACAATATGTGTCGCTGCTGACCGCGCAGGAGGTTAGCACGAAGTTGGCTATCCCCCTGCCGAAACTCTATGAACTGGCCGCCACCGGAAGGATTCCGGCGGTCAGGCTGGGCCACAACTGGCGTTTCCCGAGAAGGCTGCTGGAGGCATGGCGGAAGGCAAAAGCGCCGGGCGCTAGGACTCACCCAGGCCAGGCGGCCCTCCCACTCATTATTCTCATCGTCTGACACAAGCCGGTCGCTGCGCGGACCGGGCAAGGGTGGCCCCGCCTGGACTACCCGTCCGCTGCTCCGCGATGGTGAACGCGGCTTTCCGGCGGCCCTGGGACAATCCCAGGGCCGCCGGGCGATTCTCTGGGGCGAGGAAGACGCCCCGCCGCAGCGGATCGGTCTAGTTCTGGCGCCGGATGGCTTGCTTAACGGGGACCGGTTGCTGGACCGGGGCCGGTGGCGGAGGGCTTGGGATGTTTGCCTCTGCCTTCTGGACGAGAGTGTTGACGAGCGCCTGATCCTTCAGGATGTCGGTGGCCAGTTGGCGCAACTCGTCGGTGGCATAGGGCGGCTGCATGTAATAGCCCGCGATGTTGTGCACGACGATCCAGCGCAAGCTCCACGCGTCAAGGAGCACCTCCGCCTTCCTCCGTGCCTCCCACTGCTCCTCGTGTTCCTTGACGAGGGCTGCGTATTGAGGCGTGTCGTGGGGACCGACGACGAAGAAGCCGCCGGCAGAAGGCAGGTAGGGCTGCGCCTCTTCCGGTGGAGCCCCGTTGTCCACGAGGATCTTCAATGCATTAAGCATCGGCACCACCGATTCCCTCCTCCCCCTGGCGTATTCTTCCCCTGTGGAAAGCATGTACGGCACACCCATCAGTGCTGCCTGATTGAACAGCGAGCGAGCGCTTGCCATCGCCGTCTCCAGGGAAGAAGGCGCGGGGGCACCAGGGTCGGCCTGCGGAAGTGCCAGGGCGACGATTACCGGCTGCGCCGCTGTGGGTTCCCCTCTGTTGGTGTTGCCTGGGGCCTCAGGGGATGAAACGTCCATTCCCTTCACGGCCCGTCGCGCCTCTGGCAGGCTCAGATGGGATTTCTTGTGTTGGCCTTCGAGCCTGCCCACCCGAGCGCGGGGCTTGCCACTCTCGACCGCCGCTTGCGGGCCGCCGGCCTGCGCCAGCGGCGAGGCGGCCTCCGGGGCCGCATCTGACGTCACTGCGGTGGGCTGTGGCACGCGTTCCGTTGCGCTGAGGCCAACGTCCAGCATCGCCTTGGTCGGCGCGGTTCCGGCTTTCGGCAAGGTGGCGGCGCCCATCGCCGCAAGCAGCAGGACTGCGACCCCAGCCCAGAGCATCCACCTTCCCTTGCCCATGATTCGATGTTTCATTCTGTTCACGCTCCTTTTCCTCTGTTCATAAGCCGGCGACAGCTCCTACTGGTAAGGCCCCTGGTAGCCGCCCCAGACCGTGTTGTTCTCGCCCATCTTTTCTCCGACGCTCGCTGTGAGGGTGTCGTCCCCCACAAAGTCGGTGGGATGCGTCTCGTCGGGGTACCAGGAGACCCATTCATCTGCGTCGTTTTTGTACTCTTGCGGGAAGCTGATGCTGGTGCTAGGGGGGCCGAAGTTCTGGTAGGCCCCATCCTTGTACAGCACCCCCTTGTCGTAGGGCCCGTCAGTTACAACGTCGTTGTCCCACGTGTTGTCGGCCTGGCAAGTCCACGGGACGGTATCAGGGCCTATGTAGAGATGCGTGTCGTTGGGCCACGTCCGCACCTGGTACGGAATGTTCTCCCGGAAAGAGGCATTGTAGAAGGAGACAGTGCTGGTGGCCTGAACGGTGAGCGTGAAAACGGACGTTGCGCCTATCTTGTTCTTGGGGGGCCCGAGCGTTCCCAGCGAGCCATTCTCCTTGAACGCGGCGGTGAGACCGCTGGGGGCGATCACGGAGAAGTCCACGGTTGCGTCGGCGCCGCTCAGTTTGGCATGCAAGGTGGGGCTCGCAGGACTCTTCGGCGCGGTGTAGATGGTAGATTCCGTGTCCGTAGTATCGCTGAGGGACCCCAGGGGCGCGCCGCCGGACAGTTCCCAGTCCACCCGAATGCTGCCCTCGGTCCAGCAGAAGACGCGCTCTCCGATGCCCAGGTCTGTCCTGCCCCTGTTCGAGGGGACGGTGGATTGGGTCAGGTGCAGGACCTTGATGACCTTGAAGTGCACGTCGTACACCTTGTTGGCGTCTTCCCGGTTGCCGTTCTCCCCTGAGGTGTTAGCGGCATCGTGCACGGTGCACTTTATGGCCAGGGTCCCCGCGTAGTTGGCTGGGCAGACCCAGGTGACATTGCGGCCGGTGTTGATGCCGTTCTTCCAACTCCCGAGAGTGCCCGCGCTCCAAGTGTAGGTCAAAGTGTCCGAGGGATAGGTGTTCTGGGGGCTCCCGGAAATGTAGTAGCGATGGTCGCTGTCCGTGGCTTCAGCACAACTGCAGGCGACCTCGAAGGAAGAGGGCGACGACTCATAGAACGTCCCCTCGCTGGGGGAGGTTATGCCGGAGCACTGGATGCCGTTGCCGTTGATGTCGGGGGGCTCCCAGGCGGGGTAGGTGTTGGCGATGGTGACGGTGTAGGAACCGTCCTCGTTAGCCGGCGGCGGGTCCACCCCCAGCCTTATGTACTTCGCATAGAAGTCATAGGTGTCGTCGCCGCGGT
>Ga0315279_10010354_pt1 | contig 10965 bp, 8 predicted proteins | sample YL17G06_20_MG_FD_203694 | JGI IMG/M metagenome (GOLD analysis project Ga0315279, IMG submission 203694) | Sediment microbial communities from Yellowstone Lake, YNP, Wyoming, USA - YL17G06_20 | ecosystem: Environmental > Aquatic > Freshwater > Lake > Sediment | place: USA: Wyoming | collected...
CCTTCTTCTCGCTTAGCGGTAGCGACTTCGTGGAGATGTTCGTGGGCGTCGGGGCGGCGCGGGTCCGCGACCTGTTCCAGCAGGCGCAACGGCAGGCCCCCTGCATCATCTTTATCGACGAGTTGGATGCCATCGGGCGGGAACGGGGCGTACACGTCGGCGCGGTCAACGACGAGCGCGAGCAGACCCTCAACCAACTGCTGGTCGAGATGGACGGTTTCCAGCCTAACGTGGGCGTGATCCTCCTGGCGGCAACGAACCGTCCCGAGGTCCTCGACAAGGCCCTCCTGCGGCCCGGCCGCTTCGACCGCCAGGTGGTGATCGACGCGCCGGACTTGGACGGGCGCGAAGCAATTCTCAAGGTCCACTGCCGCGGCAAGCCCCTGGCCGGCGACGTTGACCTGCGGAAGATCGCCCAGGGGACGCCGGGCTTCTCCGGGGCCGATTTGGCCAACGCCGTCAACGAAGCCGCCCTGCTGGCCGCCCGACGCAAGTCCAAAGAGATCACTCACAAGGACCTCGAAGAGGCGGTGGAGAAGGTAGTGGCCGGGCCGGAGCGCAAGAGCCGCCGCTTGGACGAGCAGGGCAAACGCCGCGTGGCGTACCACGAAGTGGGCCATGCCCTGGTCGCCGCGTACAGCAAGCATGCCGACCCCGTGCATAAGATCAGCATCGTCCCTCTTCTAAAGGAATTCTAACGATCCGGGCGCACCGTCAATAAACCAGCCTGGGGCACGTGAGATGCTCCGTCATGGTTAAGACCGTACCCCCACCGCCAATCAGTGGCACAGGAAGACGGGCACGGGGCTCTCTTTCAAGACGGCCTTGGTGACGGAGCCCAACAAGAATTCCCGCACCGTCGAATGCCCATAGGCTCCCATGACGAGCAAGCGGGCGGGGCGCTGTCGAACCTCTTCGAGGATCGCCTGAGCTGCGGAATCCCCTAATTCTTGAGCAGACGCCACCACATGGATCCGGTGGAGCCGCAGGAATTCAACTGCCCTTTCAGCCTGCCGGGTGGCCTCCTCACGGTCGTCGTCTGCGCTGAAAACACAGACTTCCTCATCCATGTCCAAGCCCGACCATTGAAACGCCTGCAAGGCCCGATCGGCTTGTGGACTCCCGTTGTAGGCGACCACTACCGAAGTGCCCGGTTCCAGCTTGGGCGGGGCGATCACCACCGGCCTCGACTCTCGCTTCAGAACGTTCCAGAGGGTCTCATCCGGCCGGTCTACGGTTCCAAAATGGAAATGGGTCTCGTGCCCGAACAAGACCAGATCGTAACGCTGCGATTCCCGCAGGATTTCCTCGTAAGGCAATCCGGCGTCTTCCAGCAAGTTGAACGATACGTCCGCTTCGGCGCATCGCGCCCCGAACGATGCCAGGATCTGCTCAACCGTGCGGCGGGCCTCCTTTACCAGATGCTCGTCTCGCTCGTGCTTGTAGTAGCCTCCGCCGATCGACTCGGCTTCAGGCTTGCGGATGGTGGCTTCGTCCACGATGCCGAGTCCCACCAGCAGGGCGTTGAACTGTTTCGCCCATTGGATGCCCAACTCTACCGCTGTGGCGCTGGACGGAGAGCCGTCCAGGCCGACAAGAATGCTCTTCAACATAGCTCACCTCCCGCGTTCTCGCTCAAAGTGAACTCGCCGACGATCAGTTTTCCGCAGGGTTCAGTCGCAAAACAAATCGACCGAGCGAATCATCGCGTCCGCTGTTTCGTACTCCGTGACAACTCCTTGGATGTCCGTGATGGACGGGGATTGGGTGTTGGCGGCCACCAGGGAGATGGACACTCCCTTGGCGTACATCTCGCCGAGAAGGTCGGCCAGCGTGGTGTCCCCCGAAACGACAATGAACTGCGTGTTTGCGACCTGCCCCAGCGTTTTCGCCGCGCGCAGTTGATCCAACGCCCCCACGGCAGCCTCCCGGCCGACCACGCCCACGATGAGATCCCCGTCGTGGACTAAGAAGTGCGATTCTTCGGGGCGCTCCAGGACGGTCTTGGCCAGCGCATCCAGGGTGCTGGATGCCGGAAGAGCCGTGACGATGGTTTGCATGATGTCCTTGACGTGTTTCACGTGACTAAGATTGGCGTGAAGGGCGGAGGGAATGTGGTGCCCGCGCCGCGTGAGCTTGAGCGTGTAGATGCTCTCGGGGCACAATGCCTTGCGGATTCCGTAACTCAATGCGACGGTGATGGTGATGGGGATAATCACATTGTAGTCGAGGGTCATCTCGAAGATCATGACAATGGCCGCCATCGCGGCGCCGGTGGCCCCGCCGACCACGCCCGCCATCCCCGCCACCGCAAAGCCCGACACACCCTTGTCCATTCCCGGGAAGCACGAGTTCAGGGCAATGCCATAAGCTGCTCCCAATGTGGCGCCCATGAATAGGGAAGGAGAGAAGATTCCTCCCGACGCTCCCGAGCCGAGTGTCAGGGACGTGACCAGCAGTTTCAGCGCAAAGAGCAACAGCAGCACGTGGAACGCCGAGAGCGCGCCAGTGAGCACGTCTTGGATGGTGGAGTACCCGACCCCTTCGACGTAGTAGTGACCCCACTTGACCATCAGGAGATACATGATGATGCCCACCAGAAGCATCCCCGTCATGTGGCGCGAGTAATAGTTTCCCTTGATACGTTGCTCGAAGAAGTCCTCGAAGGCGTAAATCGACTGGATGTAGCAAGCGGAAACGATGCCCAGCAGAATCCCCAGCCCCACGAACGAAAGCAGCATCCAGAAGTTGTCCACGTGGAAGAACGGCATTTCCAGGGCAGGAATCGCGAATGAGGGGTAAGGCCCGAAGAACAGCCGGCCCACGTAGGTTGCGGTGGCTGTGGAGATGGCCAGTGGAATCAGCGTTCGCGCGCTGACTTCGTGCAGCATGATCTCGACAGCGAAGAGGACGCCGCCGATGGGTGTATTGAAGGTCGCGGCGATTCCCGCGCCCGCACCCGCGGCGATCAACGTGATCCGCTGCCAAGGAGGCACGCGGATGATCTGCCCCATCGTCGATCCGAACGACGAGCCGATTTGGATGATCGGTCCCTCCCGTCCGATCGACCCGCCGCTGCCGATGGAAAGCGCGGAAGCCAGCGACTTGATGAGCGCCACGACGGGCCTGATGACGCCGTTGTTGTAATAGATGGCATCCATCACTTCCGGCACGCCGTGTCCCTTTGCCTCCGGCGCGAATTTACCCACCAGGAACGCCACGCCCGCCGCCCCCAGCACGGGGACGAAGATCACCAAGATCCCCCACGGACTGGGCGGCGTATGCACGTTGGCGTCGTAGGTGACCGAGAGCTGCCCGAGGAACAAGAGGTTGTGGAACAGCGCAATAAGGCCGCGAAACACCACCGCTCCCAGCCCGGCGACCAACCCAATCAGGATTGCCAAAAGGTTGAAAACCAGCAGGCCGACCGGCTTTCCGCGAATCGGATTGTTCGCAATCATCCGGCGCTCCCGCGATCAGGAGACATCAGCATCCCCTTGCCAGCGACCGAACATGGAGCCACACGTGCCGCAGAAAGTCCGGCATCATCTACTCTCGCTCGGCACCACCTCGATGTCGTTGCGGACGTTCAATACTCCGTAGCTGCGTGCGACCCGTTCAGCATGTTCCTTCACGGGCAGGGCCGCCACGGTGCCGGACAGCACAACGGTCCGATCGCTCACGGCGACTTTGACGCCAGCGCCGGCCAGTCCGCAGGCACGGCGAATCGCGGCGTGAATCTCGCAACTTGTCTCCTCGTCGTCGATTTGTTCCACTAGAGCAACCGCAAGCCGATTGAGCACGTCGCGCACTCCGCGCGCCGCGCGAGCGACATCCTCCGCGACGGCGTGCTGCCATGTGTCGCGGACACTGCCTTCAAGCGTCGCCACGCCCTCGGATACGGACACCGTGATCGCCTCCTTAACCACATCGGAATGCGCGTCGAGGGCCGCCCGAACGTAGTTGGCGACTTCATCGTCCCGGAGTTCTCCCGGAGGCTGAACCACCAGTCGCTTCGCCACCTCCCGAACGCCTGGCATGGATGCCGCAATCTGATATGCCGCGAGAGCACGGCCATGGGACTGGACAGTGCCCGCAAGTTGAACGATCCCATCCTTGACGGATATTTCGATCGGCTGCGCTGAGAGGCGATGGTCATAGACCATTGCTTTCCGCAGGGCCCCCTCAAGATCACGATCTCCGACCACGCCCAGCCTCCCGCTGCAACAGGACGACCTCTTCCACAAAAGCATTATAAGGGGACGAGTCAATCGCCCCTACCTGCACGTTCGGGACTTGCGCCGAAGTCGTCGCCATGCCGGCAGGTCCGCTCCTCGCGCTCGGTCGATTTGGCGAAACCCTGGCTTCGGTGGCGAAAAGGCCCCCGGAACTTGGGCGGGCGAGAAGCGAGGAAGACCGCTCTTTGCCGCCGGTCCCGGAGGCCGGGAAGGCTCGTGTTCCCGTCAGAACGACGGGCTCAGTAGTTTGCTAGGACTCGACGCGGATCACCACAAACCGGCTCCCTTCCGTGGAGCGGACCAACAGCAGGACCCCTTTGTCCAGGGGTTTGGCGTCGAGTGCCTTACGGAAGTCTGCCACCGTTTTGACAGGCTGGCGGTTGACCTCGGTAATCACCATGCCGCTGCTCAGGCCGGCAAGGGCGGCTGGGCTCCCGGAGCGGACCTCCGTGATGGCCACGCCGTGTTCCGCCTTGATGCCCAACTGCTCGGCGACCTGGGAAGTCAGGTCTTCCACCTGGAGCCCCAGTTTGTCGAAGCTGGAAGACTCGCTTCCACGCCCGTGCGAACCCATGCTCGCCATGGCGGATTCGGAAGGCATTTCCCGGCACGTGACGTTCAAGGTCGTCTCCTTGCCGTTGCGCAGCAGCAGCAGGGGTTCCGTGCTGCCGATCTTGGCCTGCTCCACCATTCCTTGGAGTTCCCGCGGACCGGACACCGCCTGGCCGGCGAATTTGAGAATGATGTCACCCGGCTTCAGTCCGGCCTTGGCCGCCGGAGTGTTGGGCCGAACCTCGGTAACCAACACGCCTTGGTGGACCTTTACCTTGAACTGATCGGCCAAAGACTGCGTAACGGGCTGGATCATGACGCCCAGGTAGGACCGATGCACGGTGCCGGTCTGGACGAGTTGTCCACCCACCCATTTCGCCAGGTCAATCGGAATGGCAAAACCGACGCCCTGGTAACCGCCGTTGCTGCTGGAGATCGCCGTGTTGATGGCGATGACCTCGCCGTCGAGGTTCACCAGCGGGCCGCCGCTGTTGCCGGGATTGATGGCCGCGTCGGTCTGGATGAAATCCTCGCGGTCGGCTATTCCCAGCCCGCGCCCCGTGGCACTGACGATGCCGGCCGTGACCGTGCCTTCCAGGCCGAAGGGTTCGCCGAGGGCCAGCACCCAGTCGCCGGTCTCGACCTTACTGCTGTCGCCAAGCCGTGCGGCCGGCAGTTTGCCCGCGCCTTGGATGCGCAGGATCGCCAGATCGGTTTTCGGGTCGGTCTTGACATCGACGGCCTTGAGCTCGCGGCCGTCGTGGAGGCGGACCATGATGTTCCCGCCGCCGGCAACGACATGGTTGTTGGTGAGGATGACCCCCGATGGATCGACGATTACGCCGGAACCGGCACCCATCACTCCGGGCTGCGGCATGTTTGGCATCGAAGGAAACTGATTGAAGAACTGCCGAAGCTCAGGGTGTTCTTTGAAAAGGTCGCCGAAGGGTGTCCCGCGGAAGCCGAAAGGCATTTCCTCGGAGCCCTCACCGGGCGACGGCTTTCGCTGGCCGGAACGTGGGGCCATCGCGGGGGTGTTGGTAATCGCCACCACGGAAGGTAACACCTTCTCGGCAGCGTTGTGGAATGCCGCCGATAGCGACTTGGCGTAGCTTACCGACGGCGGCGTTTTCTCGGTGCGGGCGGCTGACGGGCCCGCCATTGGAGTCATCGAAGACGGCGGAGTGGATTCCGCGTACCAAGGCGTCGCCGGGCTGGCAATGGCCTTGTTCGCCTGCTGCGACGTGACAGCGGCGGCAAACGCCAGGCTGCCCAACACAACAAGCAACCCAACGCCGGCAAGCCATGCCCCGGTTCTTAGCCTAAACCATTTCGTATTCACGTTATTCTCCTTTTGAACAGTTCGGAAAGAACCGGGACACGAGAAGACGGTAAGTGCCCGGGGGTCTATCTCGCGTGCTTCTCGGTTCGTACTTTTTTGCACGACACGGTGGGAGATTACCTCCAACGGTGGATGCTGGGTGACCTGTCAGTCAAGAACACCCCAGGCGAATGTGCGTCTGACAGGCATCCTCTTCTCTCTCAGCCTCAAAGAACCGGGCAATGCTTTCCAGGAGCCGTTGCCATGATGAGGCACAGGAATAATCATCCAGGCGGCATATCGGTATCTCACTCCTCTACTGCAAACCAACGGACTTGACACACCGCCGACGTTATAGCGGCCACCGACGAATTGACAGCTATCACGCATCGCGGGCAACAATCGCGTCCCCATAGAGACAGTTGCCGCAGGCGGCATTACCTTGCACCAGGAGTTGCAGGACTGGAACGGAAGATTGTCCTCTCAGCGGTAACAGACTCATTGGGACCTCTTCTTGGCTCGCAATGCGAGCGTCCGGTGGCAGGCGAATCCCGTAGCCGAGGGCACGGGGTGCGTCATCACGTCTTCTCGTAGGTCCCCAGGGCAGGGGATCAGCCATGATGGAACGCGAGGTGGGGCCCGTCCAACTCTACTTGATGCAGATCGGCCGAATTCCGCTCTTAACTCGCCGGAAGGAGATCACGCTAGCGAAGCGTGTCGAACGGGCCCGACAACGGATCTGCCGCGGAATCCTGGCCACGGGCGTCGGCTTGCAGGCCGTTGTGGCGCTACTGGATCGGGTATGTCGCGGACAAACGCGGCTGGATCGTTTGGTCGAGCTGGCAAAGCCCGGCGCACGTGAGAAACGCCGCGTCCTGGCACACCTACGCCCCCGCGTGCATAAGCTCCAGGAATTGCTCGCAGCCAACCAAAAAGACTTCGCCATAACCCTTGAGAAGAAACAGCCGGTTCAGGATCGCCGGGCGGCGTCGCGGCGTCTGATGGCACGACGGGAGACGGCAATCCGCCTGGTGGAAGAGGCAAGAATCCGCAGCCAGCGTCTGCTGTTGATTATCAATGACCTGAAGCAGATTTCGCGGCAGCTCGACGGCCTCAGCCAGGAGCTGGACGAGCTGGGCCCCCACCGACGCGGCTGTCACCGCGCGGCCGAACTCCAGAAGGACCTGTCCAAGTTGACGCGAGCCGCCATGGACACCCCTTCCTCGTTGCGACGCCGGCTTCGCCAAATTGCTCGGCTGGAACAGCAGCACCAGACGGCGAGGTCCGATTTGGCCGCCGGAGAGCCAAGTCGATGAGCTGAACGCCATGACATGACGAGATAGGCAGTACATCGCGATCTTCAGGCTCGATGACTCGCGGTGAGCCTAGAGCATCCTGTCAAGACGCCGGCTTCTCTTCCAAGTGCGTCAGCTCGCGTTGGGCCGCCAAGGCGACTGGCCCGTTATGAACGTCCCGGTCGATGGCCCGCCGCCAGCAGGCCGCGGCGTTGTAACAGTCGCCGACGGCGCCATACTCATCCCCGAGGAGCAGCCAGATGATGGGCAAGTCAGGGGCTCCATCGGCCACGGTCACCAGTTCGGAGAGGGCGTCCGCCGTCATGCCCAGGCTTTGGGAGACCAGAGCCGCCTGGAGATGCTCGGCGACGTGGCCTTTCCCGTCGGCAAACACCGCTTGCAGAATGCGATTGCAGTCCGCGTACTCCTGAAGTCTCGCCTTGCAGCACGCCAGCAGAATGGCCACCTGGAAGGCACTGGCGTCGTGGCGGAGCATCGCTTCGCAGACGCGGGCCGCAAGGTCGTACTTCTCGGCTCTCAACAGCACGTGGGCCAGAGCGACGCCGTTTTCCAGACCGACGTGGTACGTATGAAGACCGATCCGCAGCGTCAGGCTGCTACCGTCTTCCTCAGATGGGCTGGAATCGGATGTATCGCATACCATGATGACAGTCCTTCGTCAATTTGACGAGCGTGTTACTGCATCGACACATCACATGATGCTCGGGTAGACAAGAGAATCGTTCACGCGGGGCCACTCGGAAGTGTGGGTTTTCCCGAACCGCGCCGCGCCAAGGGTCCCCCGCAAGACCGTGCCGTGCCGGACTTACACTTCTCCAAGGAGGCATCCAAGTTGGCGAGAAATGCCCGCAGTGCGCCGGGATCGGGCAATTGGCATCGGGCGCTGGACGGGGCATGGGGGCCGATACCCACGGCTATCCCACCCAGCGCGGCCACTACCTCCATGGCCTCGGAGTCGTTGGCCCCGTCGCCGGCATAGAAAAGGGTGTGGCGGTTGGCCTGGAGATGCCCGAGAATCAAGCGAACCGCCGTACCCTTGGTCCATCCCCATGCGGGCGTGATTTCCCACGCCTTCGGTCCCTCCACGATCCGCAGTTCGCTCGCGGAATCCTGTGTCACTTTTTCGACCTTGGCGCGGAGCGGGGCAACCAGGTCTTCCGGCAGTTGACGATAGTGAACGGCAAGGCCGAGCCGTTTTTCCTCCAACCAGGCCCCTTGATAGGCCGGCAATTCCCGTGCGAAACGTGCGGCAAGCTGGCGCATGAGTGCTGCGGCCCGCCCGGCCTGCGGATGCTCGACGCGGGTTCCGCGCAGGTCCAAGTCCAGCCCTCCCGTTCCAGCCAAATACAGTTTGGGCAATCGGACGAGGGCTTTGAGTTCGTCGAGTTGCCGCCCGCTGAGGATGCCGAGGCTCACGCGAGGGCGATCGGCGAGACTTGCCAGGAGTCGCCGGGTGTGGTTGTCGAGCACGGCCAGGCTTGGGCGTGCTGCGATCCGCGTCAGCGTGCCGTCATAGTCGAACAACAACACCAGCGTGCTTCCGCGGCGGTAGGCCGCGCACAGCCCCTCCAGCACAACTCGCAGCGGAACGATCACACCGGTTCTCCCACGGTTTCCTTGGTCGCGACGAGCTTGCTCGCCTCCGACAGCAGCATACCGGCCCAACGGTAAATGTTGTTGTCGTTGATGCGCTGCTGCATTCGAGCCATGCGTTTTTGCTGCTCTTCGGAGGGCATGGTCAACGCCATATATAACGCCTCCGCGAACTCATCCACCGCGTAAGGGTTGACCAGCAGGGCATCTGTCAACTCGCGGGCCGCACCGGTGAACTGCGAAAGGACCAGCACGCCCAGCCCGTCGTCCCGCGACGCGACGAATTCCTTGGCCACCAGGTTCATTCCGTCGTGCAGAGAGCTGACCACGCAGGCTGCCGCCGCGCGGTAAAGCGGGAACAACTGTTCGGGACCGTGGTGCTCGTTGACGAAAACGATCGGCCGCCAGGTTCCCTGCCCGTGGCGCCAGTTGATCTCATCGGCCAGTGCGTTCAACTCTTCGTTGAGTCGGCGGTAGGCGGGTATATGGACCCGGCTTGGCGCGCCGATCTGCACAAGACTGAACGTGCCCTTGAGTTCCGGGTACAGTTGGAGCAGACGATCGACGGCGGCGAAACGCTCAGGAATGCCCTTGGTATAGTCAACACGATCGACCCCAACCAGGATTTGTTCGTCCCGCAGTCCGAAGCGGCGGCGGAGTTGCCGTTCAGCGCCGGCCTTGTCGGCGGGTAGGCAGGACTGCACTAGCTCAGGGTCGATGCTGATCGCGTACGGCCGGACACAGGTTTTCTGCCCGCCGCGGGTCACGCAGAAATGCTCCCAGTCCACTCTGGCTTCCAGAGAGCGGTCGATGGTATCCAGGAAGTTGTTGCAGTGGTACTGGGTGTGAAACGCCAGCAGGTCGTTGCCGAGCAACCCGTCGAGAATCTCGTCCTGCCACGGGCATACGCGGAACACCTCGCGGTTCGGCCACGGGATGTGCCAGAACTGCACGACGACCAGATCGCTGCGGGCGTTCTTCAGCATTCGCGGCAGAAGTGCGAAGTGATAGTCCTGGACAAACACCATGGCCATCCCTTCGCCGACCTCGGCGAGAACGGCCTCGGCGAACTTAGCGTTGACGAGTTGATACTGCTCCCAGTCGCCGGAATCGAAATGCGGGCGGGTGTAGGCCACGTGACACAGCGGCCAAAGGGCCTCATTGGAGAAGCCGTAGTAGTATCCTTGCTCCTCCTTTTTGCTGAGCCATACTCGCCGCAAGGTGTAGCAGGGGGCCTCTGGCGGGACCGAAACGCGGCCCTGGTCGTCAACCGTAGCCCGATCGGCGCTTCCGCTGCCGTGCGCCACCCAGACGCCGCCGCAAGCGCGCATCACCGGGTCCAGCGCGGTAGCCAAGCCGCTTGCGGGCCGCATACAGTGAATCTCGCTCCCCTCGTACACGTGAATATACGGCTCGCGGTTGGCGACGACGACCAGCTTGCAGCCGTCCAGACGCTCGCGGATCGCCTCTTGCAGCCGCTGTTTGGTCCATGCCATGATCGGCTCCTTCGTGTTCGACGGGTTCTTGCACTTGTTCGGAACGGCCTGCGGCCCCGTTGCCCGGATCCGATGCTACACCAGCAGCACACCCGGCTCCGGATGGTCAAGACACAATAGCACGGTGAGATAATCGCGCAAATGCCTCGTGAGCAGGAAGTGTTCTCGCACGAACTCGTGGCCCTTTTGCCCCATGCGCTGCCGCTTCTCCGAGTAGCGGAGGAGATAGCGGATGCGATACGCCGCCCCAGCCGGCGAATGCACGAGGAACCCCGTATGGTAGTCGTGGACCTGCAGCGTGATTCCGCCGCACGCTCCGCCAATCACCGGTTTGCCTTTCCAAAGCGCCTCGGTCACGGTGAGACCGAAGCCCTCCTTGAGCGACTTCTGAAGAACCACGGTGGCCGACCGCTGCAAGGCGTTTATCGTCCGATGGGCATCGGGAGGCA
>Ga0315279_10010355_pt1 | contig 10965 bp, 9 predicted proteins | sample YL17G06_20_MG_FD_203694 | JGI IMG/M metagenome (GOLD analysis project Ga0315279, IMG submission 203694) | Sediment microbial communities from Yellowstone Lake, YNP, Wyoming, USA - YL17G06_20 | ecosystem: Environmental > Aquatic > Freshwater > Lake > Sediment | place: USA: Wyoming | collected...
GCCCTGCGCCAGCAGCTCGTGGTGCTCACGCGCTCGTCCCGACGACCGCGCCTCACGAGGGCGGATCGCCTGTTCTGGTCGTGGCTCTCGCGTGCCTGGCCTCGCTGGCGATCGACGCTCGTCATCGTCCAGCCGGACACCGTGGTCCGCTGGCACCGCACCGGCTGGCGACGGTACTAGGCCTGGAAGAGCCGACGCCGCGGGCCGGGCCGTCCACGCCTCTCCTCTGAGCTCCGACTGCTCATTCAGCGCCTCGCCAGCGAGAACCCGCGCTGGGGCAACGTGCGCATCCGCGGTGAGCTCGCCAAGCTCGGCTTTCAGGTCAGCGCCGAATCTGTCCGCTGCTACCGCCGCTCCACCCTGCGGCGGCCGCCATCACAGTCTTGGCGCACCTTCCTCCGCAATCATGCACCGCACATCTGGGCCGCCGACTTCTTCACCGTGCCGACGGTTACCTTCCACACCCTGTACGTCTTCTTCTTCATTACGCATGATCGGCGCCGTATCGTCCATCTGAACGTCACCGCGCATCCGACCGCCGAGTGGGTCTGGCGCCAGCTGATCGCGGCCACGCCGTGGGGTGAGCAGCCGCATTACCTCCTCCGAGACCGTGACCGTACCTACGGTGCCGCCTTCATCCCGCGCGCCGCCAGGGTCGGCATCCAGACCATCCTGACGCCGGTGCAGGCACCGAAGGCTAACGCGATCGCCGAGCGTCTCGTCGGGACGTTGCGACGGGAGTGTCTGGACCACATGATCGTTGTGAACGAGCAGCACCTGTGCAGGGTCTTGCAGGAGTACGCAGCCCACTGCAACCGAGAGCGACCTCACCGCTCACTGGGCTTGGAGACTCCAACGGGGCCCCCGGCTCGCGCTGGGCCACCGGAGACCGGCAGGATCGTTGCCCGGCCCGTGCTTGGTGGCCTCCATCACGAGTACGAGTGGGTGGCCACTTGAGTTGCGTAGATACGGATGAGATTCTTGGCCCCCACAGGGCGCCTACTCCTCGCTCCGCTATTGTCGTTGCCACTCCCTCCCCTTCAGAGTAAGCGTAAAATCAAACAGGCCTCCGGCCACTATCACCGCCTCAAGCACCCCCTGCCATAGCCAGCGTTGGCACCTTAGCTATGACGAGCGCTTCATGCTCGATCGCTGGACGACCCCAGGAAGTAGGTATGGCAGGCCTCGTCCACCGTCTGCCTCGTCAGGGTCGCCTTTCCCCCGTTGTAGTGGGCGGCGTCGACGATTGCCTCGATCAGGTCGCGGGGATGGCAGCCCCGCAGATCGCGTGCCTGGCCTTCGTACCAGTGACCGAGGAGGTAGTCGACCATCGGTTCCTCAGCCTCGATCTTGTGCTCCTCGCAGACCCGCCGGAAGATCGTCCGGAACTCATCCCGCGAGGGATTGGGGATCTCCACCTTGTAGCGTATCCGTCGCAGGAAGGCCTCATCGGCCAGGTGCTCCGGCGGCAGGTTTGTGGAGAAGAGGGGAACGACGTCGAAGGGCACCTCGATGGTCTGGCCCGTGTGCAGAGAGAGGTGGTCGACGCCCCCTTCGAGGGCGACGATCCAGCGGTTCAGCAGCTCCACCGCCGGTATCCGCTGGCGGCCAAAATCATCGATGATGAGGATGCCGCCGTTCGCCTTCATCTGAAGCGGCGCCTCGTAGACCTTAGAGCGGTCGTCGAACACGAGCTCCAGGCTGTGGCGGGTAAGCTCGCCGCCGGCGAGCAAAGCGGGACGGCGCACTGCCGCCCAGCGGGAGTCGCGGCGTGTTGGGGACGCCTCTTCCCCCTTGCCGCCATCGGTCGCCAGGAGGTGTTTCGAGGGATCGAAAAGCCGCACGATGTGGCCGTACACCTCCAGGGCATAGGGGATGTAGATGCGCCCTCCGATCGCGTGTCCCAGAAGGTTGGCGATCGTCGTCTTGCCGTTGCCGGATGGCCCGTATATGAGCGTGGGCCGCCCCGAGAATACCGCCCGCCCGATGCGGGTGAGCGTATCTTCGCTCAGGATTAGGTTCTTGAGCGCCGACGCGACCAGCCCAGGGCTGAAGCTGCGACCACCGGCGGACTGACGGCTCACTTGGGTGACGTAGTCCGCGAGAGGGACCGGCGCGGCCCCGACGTAGGCGTTGCGTTCGAAGGCGTCGGCGGCCCGCTCCAGACCCCTGCCGGTAAGCCTGTAGCGGTAGGTCGCCGGCCCGTGGCCTTCTCCGGGTAATATCTCCGCCAGCCCGTCGCGGACAAGGAGGGAGAGAACCTCCTGCATGACGGGCATGGAGAGGGCCAGGATCGCCGCCAGGTCTCCTGTCGAGGGCCGGGCGGTGTAGTAAAGCCTCTTCAGCGCCAGCTCGGCCAGGAAAACCAGGTCGAGCCCGGTGTCCTCGAGGGTCAGGGGCTCGGTCGGGGGTGACACCTCGGCCGGCCCTGAGCGGTTGGGCTTCTCGACGGAATGCTGCATAGCGAAGATTCTTGCCTTTCCAGTCCGCTCTCCCAAAGCAGCGTTTAGTGGGGGCTGTGCTTTGCGCTCAGGAAGTCGGGCACAGAACCGCTGGGATGCATAGCCTCGAACCTTATCCGGCAGCGCCCGACCTCTATCTCGTCCCGGTCGTCCAGTACTGCCCAGTTTATCTCATCTTCCCCTATCCGCGTCGCATGTCGTGGGCTGAGGGAGCGGATTACAAAGTGATCCCCGGCGAACCAGATCTGCGCGTGTGCCGCCGCTATCAGCCTGTCCTCTGCCTCCAGGACGACACCGCAGGTGTGGTCGCTGCCCAAAGTGATCGGTCTGTCGCCCAAGATGACGGTGTCGGTCTTGCCCGAAGCCTGCGTGATGAGGAGGCGGGCCCGGCCCGGTGCCTCCGCCGACTCAGTTTTCTCCCTCCGCGGCTGGGGAGGGACGGCGTCCCGTAGGATGCGCCGGTCGAGCAGGTCGGCGGGCAGGGCCGCCCGCTCGCGGCTCCGGCGCTCGGCGAGGCGGCGCACCGCCTGTGCTAGCGCGAGCGATCCCCTTCCCCCCTGCACGACGGCCCGGCTAATCCCGCGAAAGAGCGAGGAGACGGCGAGAACGGTGCCGCGTCCCAGGAGCCTGCCCGCGATCAGCGCTCCCCTGCCGACAGGCCGCAGCGTGAGATGCCTGCGGGCCGTTTGCGGGCTCTGTGGCTCCGCCGCCGGTTGTCGCGCCGCTGCCGGCGGCGCGGCGGGCGTGGGGCGCGGTGGGGGCGGGACTGTCTCCGCGGCCACGGGTTCCCCCGCTGCTGTCGCCGCTTCCTCGGCGCCTGTCTCTACCGGCTCGGCGGCCGGGGAGAGAGAGCGGTCGTAGGCTGCCCTGCGCTCGCTGTCCAGCAGCACCGAATAGGCCTCATCCAGCTCCGCGGGCGACCTGACTGCCCCGTGGTCGGCGCTGGTGCCTGCGGAGCGGAGCGCGCGCAGGATCGCGTGGGCGCGGGCGATTAGGGGCGCCTCCGCTTGGGGGTCCACGCCGAGAACGGCGTAGTGATCGACGCCCGTGTGCGGACGCTGGGCTGAGGATCTGCGGAGAAGGCGGGCGAAGAGGGGAGCATGCTGTTCCGCCGCCTTCGCCTTGGCGCGGGCCCGTCGCAGCTCCAGCACCCGCGGCGCTGTTGCATCATAGGCGCGACGGCTCTCCGGATGAACGAGTTCGGCGTAGGCGGCGTTTACGGAGTCCAACTCCTTCTGGACGCCTTTTCTGGTTGCCTGCTCGGCGCGGAGCTTGCCAGCGACATACCAGTACGCCTCGACGATGAGTTCGTGAGGCGCATCAGGGTCTATCTGGATAAGACGGTAGTGATCGCTCTCTTCTCCCGGCGAGCGGGGCCCTTGCCTCTTCTCCGCAGCCGTCATCGCTAGTCATACCTTCCGCTAGTCACCGAAGCTCTTGAACAATTCGATGACGATCGGCCCCAGGATGATCACAAAGAGCGAAGGGAGGATGAAGAAGACAAGCGGGAAGACCATCTTGGCGGGGGTCCGGCGTGCTTCCTCCTCGGCGCGCTGCCGACGGTGCCGACGCATATCGCCCGCCTGGGCGCGCAACGCTGTCCCCAGGCTGGTGCCAAGCTCCTCCGTCTGCACGATCGTGTTGGCGAAGGTCTGCAGATCGGCCACGCCCGTACGGTCGCCCATGTCGCGGAGGGCGTCGCGGCGGGCCTTGCCCATCGCCACCTCCCGCAGCATCTCAGCGAACTCGTCCGACACTGGCCCTTTCAGCTTCTCGGAGACCCTGTGGAACGCGGAGTCGAGCCCCAAGCCAGCCTCCACGCAGGTAGTTATCAGATCGAAGGCGTCGGGGAGGCTCCGCCAAATGGCGAGCTGCCGCGCCCGCACACGCCGCCAGAGCCAGAGCAAGGGGAGGAGCGCGCCGAGGAGAACCGCTACGGGGATGAAGGCGTAGACGCCTGCTGTAGGCTCACCATCGGTCGCTGCCCAGGCGATGAGGAAGAAGGTCAGCGGCATTATCACCGCCATGAAGATCACAAACAAGAAGAACGTCGGCACGCCGAGCGGCTGCCCCGCGGCCACCAGCTGGCGGCGCGTCCGAGCGACGAAAGCCGGGGGCAACAGGCTGATGATCGCCCTCGTCATCCCGTCCGCAAGGGGCAGGACGACGCGATCCTCAAATGGCACCTCCTGCAGAGGCTGGTAGGTGCGCCGTTCCGCCGCCAGCCCCCGGATGCGCGACTCTGCCCGCCACCGCGAGCGCTGCGCCTGCCACGTGCCCAGCGAGGCGAGCGAGAGGAAGACGAAGACCGAACTCAGGAGAGCGATAGGCATGCCCTTCCCCTATATCTGGATGGCGATGATGCGCCGGATCGTCACAAAGCCCAGCACCTGGAGCGTGCCGGCGATGATCAAAAGGATTATCCCCTCCGTCTCCGTCCAAAGGTTGGACATGAGGTCGGGTTCGATCAAGAAGAAGACGAAGGCAAGGAAGATCGGCCAGAGCGAGAGCACCCAGGCGGCGAACCGCTGCGACGCCGTGAACGTGCGTACCTCCCCCCGGATACGGTCGCGCTCCCGGATCGTCTCCGTAACGTTGTCCAGGATCTCGGAGAGGTTGCCGCCGCTGCTCCGCGCGATAAGGGTGGCGGTGATGACCAGGTACAGGTCATAGCTGCCGATGCGGTTCCCCATCGACTCCAGAGCGTCCTCCAGGCTCGCCCCCAAACGCACGTCGGCGACCAGCCGACCGAACTCCTCGGACAGCGGCGGCCGTAGCCTTTGCGCCGCGGCGTCGAAGGCCTGCAGCAGGGCGAAGCCGGCGCGGATGGCGTTGGAGACGTGAGTCAGCCCCTCAACCAGTTGGCGGTCGATCGCCCCCAGCCGGCGGCGTCTCAGGAGGGCCACCCAGAGGGCGGGCAGCATGTAGCCCACGAGCGCCAGCAGTATTCCGATAAGGATTCCCGCGGTCTGCCCACCGGCAACGAATAGCGTCAGGGCAAACAGCAGGATACCGATGAAGAAGCGCAGCAGGAGGTACTCTCCGACCCGCAGGTTGACGTGCGCCCGGTCGAGGTCAAAGGCGGCGCGTTCGGCCCAGGTGCTGGTGCTTAGGAGTGCACGCAGCGCGGGTATCGCCGAGGGGGCGCGGCGGAGCAGGGAGCGCGTGTCGCTTCCCGTCGGTGTCTGCGGCGCCTGGAGCGCCCGCACGCGGGCGTCGGCGCCCCGGCTGCTGCTTAGCAGGTAGAGGCCACCGATGGCGCAGCAGAGGGCAAGGAGCACGAAGACTGCGGCCAGCAGAGGGATCATGTCACCTCACGACCGGCGAACTGAAGGGAACCCCAAGTCGAGGGTGATACCGCTCCTCGTGAGGCGATCCATGAAGGTCGGCATGATGCCGGTAGGCTGGAGTATCCCCGCCAGTCGGCCGTCGCCGTCCAGCCCTATCTGCTCGAAGCGGAAGAGGTCCTGCATAGTGACGATCTGCAACTCCATACCCGTGATCTCGCTCACGTGGGTGACCTGCCGCCGCCCGTCGGCGGAGCGGCTGAGGTGCACCATGATGTGCAGCGCTGCCGCCATCTGCTCCCTTATGGCGCGGATGGGCAGGTCGAGCCCCGCCATGAGTATCATGTTTTCGATACGGGCGAGAGCGTCGCGGGGCGAGTTGGCGTGGACAGTGGTCATCGAGCCCTCGTGGCCCGTGTTCATCGCCTGCATCATGTCGAACGCCTCCGGCCCGCGCACCTCCCCTACAATGATGCGGTCCGGCCGCATGCGGAGGGCGTTGCGGAAGATGTCGCGCTGGGTGACCTCATGCTTCCCCTCGATGTTCGGCGGCCGCGCCTCCATCGAGATGACATGCTCCTGTTGCAGCTTCAGCTCGATCGGGTCCTCTATCGTGACGATGCGTTCGCTGCTGGGGATGTAGGCGGAAACGGCGTTGAGAAGAGTCGTCTTGCCGGTGCCGGCGCCGCCCGAGATCACTGTGTTGAGGCGGAGACGGATGCATGCCTGGAGGAAATCGGCGAGCTGCTGCGAGAGCGTATCGTTCGCCATGAGGTCCTCGATCGTGTACTTGTCGGGCCGGAACTTGCGTATCGTCACGATCGGGCTCTTCGGGACGATCGGCGGGATGACGACGTTGACACGCGAGCCATCGGGCAGGCGGGCGTCGACGTAGGGCGACGTCTCATCGACGCGGCGGCCCAGCGGCGCGATGATCCGGTCGATGATGCGCATGATGTGGACGCGGTCGCGGAAGCGGACGTCGGAGAGGTAGATGACGCCGTCGCGCTCGTAGTACACCTCATCGGGCGCGTTCACCATAACCTCCGATATCGAGGGGTCGGCGAGCAGCGGCTCGATCGGCCCCAGGGCGATCGCCTCGTCGACCACCCGCCGCACGATCCGCTCCTTCTCCTCCCCGTACACCGACGGCGCCACCTCGCCCATGAGGGCGCGGGCCGCCTGCTCCACCGCTTCGCGTGCCCCTTCCTGGTCCAGCTTCTCTACCGCCTGGAGGTCCATCTCCCGGAGAAGGTGCTGGTGGACCGCAAAGACGATCTCGAACTCCTGCTCCGTCAGCGTCTCACCACCCTCGAGCTCGTCGTCCACACGATGGTTGTTTTCACCGGTTAGATGGTTCACTTGCTCTGGTTCTCCTTTGCCTTGGTCCCGCCCTCGCCCTCGGCCTGCGCCGCCGGCGCGCGGCGACGGAATAGCCCCAGGCGTTCGAGCAGCCCCCGACGTCGCGACCTTATCCCCACCACCGTCCGGGCGAGGTCGGTCAAGTTGCGCGCCCCCGCCGCTGAAGGATATTTCAGCACCGCAGGCTCGCCCATCTGGGCGCCCTGCCGTACCCGCTGGTCGAAGGGCACCCGCCAGAAGATCTCATGCCCCAGCGTCTTCCCGATCGTGTCCGCGCTCGCGCCGTTCCGCATCGCCAGGTCGTTGATCATGATGCGGATCCGCTCCTCGGCATACGATGCCGAGCGCAGCGCCTCCAGCGCCCGCAGCGAATCGCGGACGCTCGCGTACTCTGTCGTCAACACCCACAGCACCAGCGACGCCGATTCCAGCGCCGCCAGCGTAATGTCATTCAGGAGGCCCGCCGTGTCGATGACGACGATGTCATGGCTCTTAGAGAGCAAGTCGATCATCTTGCGGAAATCCTCCGGCTTCACGCTGCGCCAGTCCATCGTCTGGGCGGGCGCGGCGAGCACGTTCAGCCCGCTCGCGTGCTGCACCATATACTTAGGCAGCGTCTCCCGCGTCACCTTCGACAGGTCGCGGGTGAGGTCGACGACGCTGCGCTCCGGCGTGATATTCAGCATGCCGCTGACGTCGCCGAAGCCGTTGTCGCCGTCTACCAGCGCCACCGCCTGCCCCGTCTCCTGCACCAGCGCCACCGCCAGGTTCACCGCCACCGTCGTCTTGCCGACGCCTCCCTTGGCGCCGAAGACGGTGATCACGCTCCCCTGCGGGCCCCAGGCCGCCGTCTGACCCCGCAGCCGCATCTGCCGCCGCTCCTCCGACTCGAGGACGGCGGTGATCGACTTGCCCATATCCTCCGCGTTCGCCGGCATCGCCAGAAAGTCGCGCGCCCCCGCCAGCATCGCCTGCCGCGCCAGCTCGATCTCGCGCGAGGCGGAGTAGACGATGATCGGCGTCTCCGGCAGCGCGTTCAGCAGCGACTCCACGGTCTGCAGCGACCGCACCAGCGGCTCCTTCATCCCCACCAGCACGACGTCCGGCTCCAGCTCCACCGCCAGGGAGACGGCCTCGGTGCCGAAGCCCGCCTCGCCGGCGACGGTGAAGCGCGATGCCTTGACCAGCCGCTTCGCGTCGTAGCGCGCCTTGGCGTCCTGGTCGACCACGAGCACTGCCGGTATCTTCGCCATATCACATAGCTCCTAGGGAGAAAGGGTTTTGGGGACGGCGCCCCATGGTATCAGGTTTGTCTCCGGCGGCGAGACCTGCGCCTTGTCGCCGAAGGAGCGGAGCGAGAGCGCCAGCTCCCCCTTCGCCTGCACCAGCGCCAGGAGCTGCGCCTGTTCCTGCGTGACCGCCAGCGTCACCGTGCGGGCCTTCGGGTTCGCCTCCACGTTCTCCGGCCGCTCGCCCAGCGTCCCCGCCGACGCCGTGGGCGTCGCCGTCGGCGTCCCCGTAGGGCGGGCCACCGGTAGCGCCTCCTGCGCCTCCTGCGCCACCGCCAGCACCTCGACGCCCTGGACCAGGGTTGCCGCCTTGTCGATGCCGACGGTGCCCTCATCCAGGATGCCGATGATGTCCACCAGGTCGCCCGGCAGTATCAGGCCGCCGGCGCTGCTCTCCTCCGACACCTGGATGGAGAAGGCGCGCATCCCCTGCGGGAAGACGAAAGAGAGCCCCGTCTCGTCATCTTTCTGGACGCCGACCTTGGTGGCGGTTACCTGCTCGCCGCTGATCAGGGGGTAGCGGGTTACCTGCCCGTCGAGGTCGTCGATGTCGCTGAAGGAGCCCTTGAGCACGCTGCCTGCGGGCACGTCGGCGACTTTGAGCATGTCCGCGTCGAGGGTGGTGCGGGCGGCGATGTCTTCGCCGGCGACGACGACCTTGGTGGTGGCCGAGCCGGCCGCCGCCGACTTATCGCCCTTATCATCGTTCTTGTTGAGGGCAAGGAAGACGAGTACGGCGGCGATGGCGGCGAAGAGCAGGGCGAGCAGCAGCAGGCTGCGGCCCGGCCGCTCGGTGATTCTAGATACGGTTCTTGCCATGCTCTTCCCTCCGTTGGCGCAGCAGACTACTCGTCCAACACGATTCGTTTGGGGGACCAGTCGGTTGGCGTTCCAGTGGGGCCCTCCCCGACGATGTTTATGAAGCGCCCGACGAGGTTGAACTGGCCGATCTGTCCCTTCGGGTCGCACTTCGGGTATTCAACGACTTGTCCGGTCTTGTCATTTGTGCAGGCCTCAACGAAAAACGACGCGAACGCCCGAATGGGCATGAGCGACTGCCCCGTCGGGTCAAAGGTGTCGACGATGATAAGCGTCACGATCCTCGGGGAGTCGCGCTTGACTCGATAGAAGGCGCTGTCCGTCTCCGGCGTTCCCGAAACAAGTTCTATACAAGTACCGAAGTCATCGATGCCGTCGCCGTTAGCGTCGCAGTCACCCTCGCTCTGGAAAAGGGTATTGAATGCGTTCATGACCTTGTTCGGCTGGACGCCGGTTTTCGACCGCACACACCAGTTCATGACATCCGTGCAGTCCGCCGCGTCGAAGTCGTCATCCGCGGTGTGGCAGATCGTGTTCGCTCCTCCTTGGCCAATCTCGTCTCCCAACTCGTTGGCGCCGCCGCCTTTCACGGAGCAATCCAGGCTGTGCTCCCCCGCCGGGTTGTCTAGGTCCAGCCAGCTAGCCTCGCCGGACACCTTATCCATGACCGACAGGTCGCACCTCTTGCCGTAGAGCGGCTCAGGCAGGTTGTCGGGGTCGTTATCGTCTGGTGACCAGCAGAGCTCGCGGCTCCACCTGTCAAAATCGGGGTTGTTGATCGGAATTCCCACGGGCATTGCGCCTTCGACACTGACGATCGACCCGACGCACGCACGCGCATGTGCTCCTAGCCCTTCCGGCGCGAGAAGGCCGAAGAATGACCCGAAGAGCGCCCGCGCCGGGTGCTCCACGTCTAGAGGGAAGCTGTCGATTGTGTCAGATGTGTCCCCTTCGTCCTCCCAACAGCCCGTCCACAAGGATGAGTCGCTCAGATCAGGGAGATGAACGTTATCTGGATCCGTAACATCATTCAGTTGAGCATACTCCCAGGCGCGGTCGTTGGCGGCCTGCTGGACTGTCGATGCCTGTGGGTCGCTCAGGCTTGTGCAGCTCAGCAGCTCGCGGGCGGCGGCGAGAGCGGAAAGGTCCGCATCCGTCTGCGCCGCCCGGCGCTCAGAGAACCAGAGGCCGAAATCAACGACGATGAACCCGACGACGGCGATGATGGTAAATATGCCAACAAACATGACGAGGACTTGGCCCCGTTCCCGGTGCAGCCTTGAGATGATCCTTCTCATGGCCCGCATCCTCCCGCATCGGTGACTTCCAGCTCTAGCCTTCCTTCTCCTGAGACATGCCCGTGAATTTCGCCTACATCATCATGGAACCAGCTGAAAACGCTCATGAATGGGAACTGCCAATCGAAGGGTGCCCTGACCGTCACCGTGCTGCCGTCGGGCGCCGGGTTATCCTCGTATGAAACGGAAACCGTGTTGCGGTCGGGGATGGCATTGCCCGCCCGCTCTTTGGTTCTGTCCTGGATGTCAGTGCAGCCATCGTGAACGGCGGCATAGCGCGCCCCCTCGCGGACGGCGTGCTCAAGGGTAATGCGCTGGTTCAGCATCAAGCCAAAATCGATGATTCCAAACAGCAAGATAACGAGGACAGGCGCAATGAGGGCAAACTCTATCAGGGTCTGCCCTCTACACGATGTCCAGAGCAACCGTATTCTATGCACGCTATCCC
>Ga0315279_10010358_pt1 | contig 10962 bp, 6 predicted proteins | sample YL17G06_20_MG_FD_203694 | JGI IMG/M metagenome (GOLD analysis project Ga0315279, IMG submission 203694) | Sediment microbial communities from Yellowstone Lake, YNP, Wyoming, USA - YL17G06_20 | ecosystem: Environmental > Aquatic > Freshwater > Lake > Sediment | place: USA: Wyoming | collected...
CGACCCATTCCGCACGGGTATTCGGACGGGCCGATCGGGCTACTTCGCCCTGCGAAGGGCCAGGCGGGGACGCCTGGCCTACCATGGGTTGGTAGGACAGCCGTCCTCGGCTGTCCTACGACGCCCCGCGAAGCAGGGAGATCGGCCCCTACGGCATTGTGCGCGGCTCATGTTAGCACAGCGCCCGAGCCCGTGTAAATACTGATACGCCCCGCGCGCCCGCCCCACCTTCAGTTCGTAGAGCAGAAGCTCCTCTTCCGCCCTTTCCCCCGACATGGACAGCAGCCGAGGCTTGCCCGCCAGCCGTTAGGCGGGGCGCCTGTGCTCCAGCCTCCTGCGAATCCGCGTTCCCGCCAAAGGTTTATCCGCCTCAGGCGGGCGGGCAAGCATCCGCGGCAGGATATGCAACGGAGCCTCACAGCACCAGCACCACCGCCAGGTAGGGGCGCGCGGTGAGATCGCCCTCACCCAGTTTCACCCCGACGCCGAGCTCCGTGCTGTGGCGTACCATGTAGGATGCCCCGAGCAGCACCCCCTGGGTGGTAAGCGTGAGATCGAGCGAAGTGTTGCGCGCGAGCTCGGCCACCGCCAGGCCCACGCCTGCCGACAGCCCGCTTGCTTCATCCATGAACACGCCCAGCTTGACGGTATAGGCGTGAAGCTTGGGCAGGGGGCCTGAACGCTCGCCGAAATGGTTGAGCAGGTAGGCGCCCGCGACGTTCATCACCTCAGAAGGGACCAGCACCGTGCCGTAGTGACCGATGTCCAGCCATATGATGGGCGGCTCCCCCAGGGCGCGCCACATCGCCCGGGTGGCGAAGGGGGGCACCACGATGTCGTAGCGGCCGTTGATCATCAGCACCTGGCGCGGGCGATTGAACTGCGCGTATGTCAGCGGCTCGATGACGCGCAGCCGTCTGCGCAGTTCCTGCAGCGTGATGCCGCGCGCCTCCAGCTCGCGCCGGACGCTGCCGAGGATGACGCTCTTCCAGATGATGTCCGCCACCTCGCCGCCGCCGAGGACGGCGACGCCGGAGGCGAATCGCTCGTCCACCCCCATGGCCAGATTGACCAGTATGCCTCCCAGGCTGACCCCGACGATGCCGATGCGCTCGGGATCGACCTCCGGCCTCGACTGCAGCCAATCGGCGGCGCCGCGGATATCCACTATCGCCTGCCGCACGGACTGCAGGGTGTGAGCCACGTCGCCGGTGATGAAGAGCTTCCCGCTGACGTAGTCGGCGGGGGTGCGCGGACCGTGGTACGGCAGGTAGGGCAAGATGCAGGCGATGCCGCGCCCGGCCAGGTAGGCGCTCAGGTCGCGCTCGACCCCGGCCGTGCGGGTGCCGTAGCTGTGCAGCACCACCACCGCCGGCACCTTGCCGCTGTGCCGCGGCTGATAGTAGTACGCGGTCACGCGGTTGTCGGCGTGATACGGCGTCCACACCGAGCTTTGCCACGTCACCATGTACAGCAGGTAGCGGTCCGCGGTCTCGAGCACGCGCGCCGAAAAGCTCGTCGGCACGCCGGGGTACGCGTAGAACTCAAGCAGCTCGCTCGGGGACGCGGTCCCGGGAAACAGGGGCTCCGCCTCGCCGTCGGGTGACGACGCCGCGCGGCTCGCCGCTAGGATGAGCAGCAAGAGCACCGCCAGCACTGCCCGGGATCTCATCTCAAGCAGGCTGTTGACTCTGAATCGCAAGCTCACGCGCCTTTCGCAGCCGACCAAGGCATCGCTCCCGGCCCAGCGCCGCCAGCGTCTCGAACAGGCCCGGCCCCGCCGGCCTGCCGGTGACCGCTACCCGCAGGGGATGGATGAGCGCCGCCGCTTTCGTGTGCACTTACTACCAGCGGCTTGGGGGGGCCACAAGAGTCCAATGCAACGCCCGCTTACGCCCGCTTCATCGCCCTCTCGATCCTCGCCCAGGCATCGCGCAGGGTGACGGTTCGGTTGAATACCGGTGCGCCCGGCGCCGAGTGTCTCGCGTCCACGCAGAAGTAGCCGACGCGTTCAAACTGGAAGCGATCGCCGGCTTCGGCATCTCGCACAAACGGCTCGATGTAGCCGGTGACGATTTCCAGCGAGTCCGGATTCAGGTTGTCCAGGAAGCTGCCGCCCTCAGGCACGTCGTCCGGGTCGGGTTTCACGAACAGATGATCGTACAGCCGCACTTCGGCAGGCACGGCATGTTTCGCCGACACCCAGTGCAGCGTCGCCTTCGCCTTGCGGCCATCGGGAGCATCCCCGCCGCGGGTGACGGGATCATAGGTGCAGCGCAGCTCGACGATCTCGCCGTTGTGGTCCTTCACCACTTGCTCGCACCGGATGAAGCAGGCGTAGCGCAGGCGCACTTCGCGTCCCGGCGCCAAGCGGTGGAATCTCGCAGGCGGGTTCTCGCGGAAATCCTCCCGCTCGATATACAACTCGCGCGAGAAGGGCACTTTTCGCGAACCGGCGTTGGGATCCTCCGGGTTGTTGACCGCATCCATTTCCTCCGTCACGTCCTCGGGGTAGTTGGTGATGACGACCTTAAGCGGCCTGAGCACACCCATGACGCGCTGTGCGCGCTTGTTGAGGTCATCGCGCACGCAGTCCTCCAGCACGGCGATGTCAACGACGTTGTAGACTGTCGCTACTCCGATCCGGCGGCAGAACTCACGTATCGCTTCAGGTGTGTAGCCGCGCCGCCTCAGGCCGGCCAGGGTCGGCAGCCGCGGGTCATCGAACCCCTCGACATATCCTGCGTTGACGAGCTCGATAAAGCGGCGCTTGCTCATGACGGTGTATGACATGTTCAGCCGCGCGAACTCGATCTGACGCGGATGGTAGATGCCGAGTTGATCCAGGAACCAGTCGTATACCGGGCGGTGGTTCACGTATTCGATTGAGCACAGTGAATGCGTGATCCCTTCGATGGAATCCTGCAGCGGGTGCGCCCAATCATACATCGGGTAAATGCACCATCTGTCGCCCTGGCGATGGTGCTCTGCATGCCGGATGCGGTACATCACCGGGTCGCGCAGATGCAGGTTCGGAGAAGCCATGTCTATCTTGGCGCGGAGCGTCCGGGAGCCGTCCGGGAACTCGCCGGCGCGCATGCGCTGAAACAGGTCCAGGCTCTCCTCTATGCTGCGGTTGCGGTAGGGGCTGGCGACGCCTGGAGTCGTCGGCGTGCCGCGCATCTCGATCACCTCTTCAGGCGAGAGATCGCAGACGTAGGCCTTCCCCAGCTTGATGAGGTCGAGGGCCCACACGTACTGCTGTTCAAAGTAATCGGAGCCGAAGAATAAACGGTCGCCCCAATCGACCCCCAGCCAGCGTGCGTCCTCAATGATGGCGTCAACGAACTCCTGCTCCTCTCTGACCGGATTGGTGTCATCGAAGCGTAGGTTGAACAGACCGCCGAACTCCCGAGCAATGCCGTAACTTATCCACATCGCCTTCGCGTGGCCGATGTGGAGGTACGCATTCGGCTCGGGGGGGAAGCGCGTGTGGACGCGCCCGCCATACTTGCCGGTCCTCACGTCCTCGGCGACGATCTCGCGAATGAAGTCCACCGGGGTACGGCCGCCCTCGTTCCCGGCATCACCCGCATTGCCGGCCGGCTTCGTTTCGCTGTTCTCGCTGCTCGAAGTGGGATCGGTCATTGGTCTCTCGTTTCGGGAGAATTGCCCAATCATTGTGTCATACCGCCGCGACATGGTCAATCACGTGGCGACCGCAGGATCGGCAGCGATAGCTTCCGCGCGGCCTCCGCTACCGATTGCATCCCGTTCTCTGCTATAATTAGTCATCATGAGCGATGCACCTTTACGAGTACGAATTGCGCCCTCGCCGACCGGCGACCCCCACATCGGCACCGCCTACATGGGACTGTTCGATTACGCCTTTGCCAGGCATTACCATGGACAGTTCATCCTGCGCATTGAAGACACCGACCGCAAACGGTACAACGAGACCTCCGCACATGCGATTCTGGAGGCGCTGGAGTGGCTTGGCTTGACGCCGGATGAAGGGCCCACGATCGGCGGTGCGGTCGGACCATACGTGCAAAGCCAACGGCTGCCGACTTATCACCAGTACGCCCAACAGTTGGTGGAGGCGGGCCACGCGTACTACTGTTTCTGCACCAGAGAACGGCTAGCCGAGATGCGCGCCGCCCAGCAGGCGGCGAAACAGGAGGTGAAGTACGACCGGCACTGCCTGCGCACCATGTCCGACGAGGAGCGCCGCGGGCGGGCGGAAGCCGGTGAGTCACACGTCATCCGCATGAAGATGCCGGACGCGGGCGCCACCACCTTCACGGACTTGATTCGCGGCGAGATCTCCTTCGAGAATGCGCTGATTGACGATCAGGTGCTGATGAAAGCGGACCGGTACCCTACCTACCACCTCGCGGTGGTGGTGGACGACCACCTGATGGGCATCACCCACGTCACCCGCGCCGAGGAATGGATATCCAGCACGCCCAAGCATATTGTGCTCTATCAGATGTTCGGGTGGGATATCCCACAGTACGCCCATTTCCCGCTGTTGCGCAACCCGGACCGCAGCAAGATTGGCAAGCGACACGGACACACCTCGCTTTCCTGGTATCGCGGCGAGGGATTCCTGCCGGAGGCATTGCTCAACTACCTGGCGCTGCTCGGCTGGTCGCATCCGCAGGGGAAGGACCTCTTTTCGTTGCAGGAACTGATCGAGGAGTTCAGTTTCGAGCGCTTCAACAAGACCGGGCCGGTCTTCGACCTGGAGAAACTGCGTTGGATGAACAGCGTCTACATCCGCGAGCTTCCCATCCGCGAACTCTATGCGCGCGTCCAGCCGTTCCTGCAGCGCTCGGGAATCTTGCCGGCCAATCCGACATCGGAACAAGCGGCCTACGCCGAGCGCTGCCTTGCGCTGGAGCAGGGAAAAGCGCACACGTTGGCGGATTTCCCCGCTCTGGTGTCCTTCATGCTCGACTCGAACTTCGACTTCGAGGAGGACGCCGTGACCGCATGGCTGCGCCCCGCGCCGGAACACGTGCGTCCGGCTTTCTATCAGCAGATCGAGAAGATCGCCCCGCTCCCGGACGGCGCGTTGACCTCGGAGCAATACGAAAAGATCGCACGCGCAGTCGCCGAGGAACTCGGGGTGAGCGCAAGCAAGGTCATCCATCCCACGCGCGTCGCCATGAGCGGCCGCACCAGAGGCCCCTCGCTCTTCCACCTCATGGAAGCGCTCGGCAAGGACGAAGTCCTTTACCGCTTCAACCGGGCAATTGATGTGACGCGCGGCGAGTAAGTGTCCTACCGGTCCGCAGACATAGCTGCTCCGGGACTGGGGGCGCTGTCGGATAGCCCGTTTCGCCGGCAACGCCGGCGCCGCGCTCACTTACGCATGTACTTGCGCTTGGCCTTCTTGTGGCCCTGGTCGACCTTGCGCTCGTCGAACAGCCAATTGTCGGAGCCCGCCGGGCGCGGATAGAAGCAGTGGTAGGAGCTGAGGTTGGAGGCGACCACCCGCCGCGGGGTGCGGCGCACGACGTTGACCTCGCCCCACAGCTTCAAGCAATGCGCGCCCTTGGCGTGGTGCTCCATGAGGCGGCACATGATCTCGAACACCGACCACGGGGCGGCATCGGCCTGCTTGCGCAGGGACTCGAGCTGCTTGATGCGGTCGGCGTCCAGCGCCAGCAGGGGATCCGGCTCCCCCTCGACCACTACGTTGTAGTGGTCGGGTGCGTCGGCGCGGGTGATGGCGATGATCGCGCCAGGCGCGATCTTGGCCGCCTTGTACCAGCCCTCGAGATCGTAAACCAGGGTGCTGAACTGGTTAACCCAGGCGGCGAACGCCTTGCGCCTGGCGGGATGCATGGTAGCGTAAACGAGCTGCGTCTCAGGCGGGAAGAAGTCGCGATCCGCCTCGCGGATCTTGATGGTGCCCGCCTTCCAGTGGTCGTAGGGCAGCGGGTAGCGCACCGCCTCCGCCGCGGCGTGGTCCGGCGACAGCTCGATCTCGTCCTCCTCGCCAAAGTCCTCGTAGCGCGGGTCGTGCACCCATGTCGCCAGGCCCTCCTCCAGCCCCTCGTCCTCGAGGACGATGTCGGCTTCGGGATCGTGCAGGCTCGCGGCATCGACCTCCGCCACCAGCAGGATCTCGGGAATGTCCTGGATGCGCTCCGGCGCGAACCGCGACAGGCCCCACGTGGCCTTGCCCATGCGCTCCAGCGTCTCGTCCTGAGCCAGGGCCTCGTTGATCGTCTCCACCGCGACGGCGAAGCTGGGCGAGGTGTCCAACACCTCGAAGATCTTGGTCGCCAGCTCGCCGGTTGGCAGCGGGCGCTTGCGCTGCTCGAGCAAGGCGTGGATCTCCTCGAGGTCGGCGGGGCTCACCGCCAGCTCCTCGGCGGCAGCCATCTCCTCGCCGGGCAGGAGCTCGATCTCTTCCCTTTCGGCTTCCGTGGACAGCTCGCGCAGGGCGTGCGCGATGCTGTCCACGGACGAGCCGACAATCCATTCCGCGCCGGACAGCAGGTGCAGCTTATCGTCGCCGCCGAGCTGCTCGAAGTGCGCCAGCGGGTCGAATTCCTCGCCGCGTCGCTTCCAGGTGAGGTATTGGAGGATCTTGTTCGGCACCGCCGAGTGCACCGCTTCGACCACGGCCAGCGCGATGGAAATGTCGGACGCGCGGGCGCTGGGGCAGGCGGCGTCGAGCTTGTCAATGAAGCGCAGGGTCCCCTCGCTGGCGAGGAAGAAGTTGCGCACGAGCATCTCTCCCGGCGCCTGCTCCTCGACGTCCAGCAGCCACTCAGTCAGCCCCCACCGGTCGTCCGAGGTGCGAAAGAACTGCCGCCGCGCGCTCATCAGCCGCGGGATGAGAGCCCGGTATTCGTCGGGCGAGATGGGCTGCTTGGCGATGACCGCCATTTCGTTGCACAGCAGCGCGAGCGACATCGGGCGCCCGTAGGAGCGCAAGTGGTACTCCAGCGCCCCCAGCAGCGGGCGCTCGCTCATCTGCCGCATCGCCAGGTTCCACCGGCGGTCCTGCACGCCGAAGCGCGGGCTGGTGGCCATGACCTTGCGCAGCAGCTTGGGATCAAACTCGCCGCCCAGCACCTCGGCTGCCAGCTCGCCCGCCTTGATGGCGTGGCCGCGGTTGAGCAGCACCTCCGCGATCTCGTCAGCGAGATAGTGGTGCGCCAGCGCCTCCATCGCCTCGGACACGCGGCGCCGCTTCGGCTTGGCGGCTTCCGCAGTCTTCTTCTTCGGTTTCGACTTCGTAGAACCAGCTGCCACAACATTCTCCTTGGGGACAAACCCGACCGGAACCGGCCCGAGTCCGCTCCGGCGAAGGTGGGACGGAATGCCCGATGTTACGGGCCCTCTAGTGTAACCGCCGCCGCGCGCGCAGTCAAGATGCGCGAGTCAGCGATCGCGCGCTGCGCGGCCGCATTCTCAGATCGGGAACGGGGCCTCCCCCACTATCGAATCCAGCAAGCCGCGGGCTTCGTCCACCGACTCCCGGTCGCCGGATATGAGCAGGCGCACCGACCCCTCGGCGCCGCCAATGCCGCCCGACGCCAGGTGCCGGCATGACACGCCCGCGGTCAGCTCGAGCGCCTCAATCTCGGTGACGATCACGGCGGTGTCTATGACCCACAGCGCGGGCACGTGCTCCGCGTCGAGCGCGCCCTCGGCGATGAGCCGACTGGTCGCGGTGAGGTCCGACGCGACGAGCTTCTCTAGCCCGACCGGGGTTACCAGGTGTGCCTTGCGGGCGATGACGGTGGGCAGCACGGCGCCGATGGTGCCGCCCTCGGGGTGGCCCACAAGGATGCCGGCGACGCGCTTGTCGTAGTCGAGCGCGTTGGCGCCCTTGATGACCACATCGCCCGCCTTGAGATCTGCGACCGCCTCGGCGAGACTGATACCGGGAACGACCTTGCCCTCGCGGATCACGATCTCCGGGATACCTTCCGGCCGCGGCCGTGAACTCTTATGGCCCCGGGGCAGCGTGTGCCCGGTGAGGAAGGCGAGCTTGTCCAGCGGCTCGCCCAGGATCTCCTGCGCGACGCAGCCGTTGGTGCTGCCCCGCGCTATGATGACCGTTCCCGCTTGCAGCGCGCGGCGCACCAGGGGATGCGCGGCCACGCCCTTGGCTATCAACCGCTTGGATTCGGCTACCGTCAGCACCACCTGTATCAGCATGTCAGGTTCCTCCCATCTCCAATTCGACCAGCTCACCCGGCTCCAGCGCTACTTCCCGCGGAGACGGGCGCGCCTCTCTCACTGCAAGGGTAGCTTTTGCCGCGAGCCGCGCCGGTTCCTCGCCCGCGTTGAGGATTCGCAGCGTCGCCGGCTTCCCCTGGCGCCACAGGGCGGCGCATCCCTCGGGCAATCCCAGCCGGTCGTCGTGGGAGATCGCCACCTGGGGCTGGTCGGCCCCGAAGCAGCGGAAAGCCCCCAGGGCGAGCGGGTACAAAACGCCCGTCACCTCGCCGATGCCCGCGCTGCGCCCGTGTCCCGAGGCGACGGCGCTCACGCTGCGGCCGCCGCAGGCGTGCCCACGGCCATCGTCCAGGGCGCTCGCCGCCAGTTCCATCCGCTCGGCGGCCATGCTCATGGCTTGCGCCGCCAGCCGGTCGTCGCCGGTGATGTCCCACGCCAAGGCGAGAGCCGGGGGCGAGGGCCGTGGGTCCGGACGCCATCCCTCGCCGTCCGCCGATACCACCCAGCGCACCTGGTCGCGCCTTTGCCCGATACCCATCGGATGGGGGCCGCGCGGGGCGCCGATGAGCATTGCGGCCTCGACCTCGGTGTCCGCGGAGCCAAGCAGGCGGACGATCTCCGCATCCAGGCTCACGTCGCCCGTGACCACGCGGTATCTGCGCAGCGCGGCGGCCAGCGGATGGCTGTAGGGGTCTCCCACATGATTGATGCCGCCGGCCAGGATCTTGCGCGCAGCCGCGGCCAGGTTCTCGTCGTGGACGACGGAGAACAGGTCGAGCAGAACGTCGCTCGTCCCCGCGCCGATATGGAGCTCCAGCCGCGCCTCGGACGGCGCTTCGGCCGCCTGCACCAGGTTGGCGGGATAGGCCGCCTCCGCACCGTCCTGCGTGAACAGGCGCACCGCGGGCAGCGTGTCGGCGGCCAGTATGTCGCGCGCCCAGCGCCCGCAGAAGTCGCGGGCGAGGTCGAGGTAGCGTTCGTTGGCGGTGGCGCGAAACGCGCACAGAGCCATCTGGATGATGCGAAAGTGGTCGGGGTGCTCGTACTCCTCTGGAGGTGCCGCGCCCACATAGCGCGTGCCCAGGCGCCAACTGCGGAAGCGTTGATGCTCCCAGTCGTACCACGGCGGAACATCCGCAACCCAGTTGCCGGCGTGATGCGCGGCATCATCGAGCGGCGCGGCCACACTCGGGTCGGGATCGACGGCCCACAGCCGCGGCAAGAAGAAAATGAAGTTCTCCGGCTGGTGGTGGGCCTCGCCTGCGGGATAGTAGCCGTGCACCAGGTTCGCCCGCGCCCACTGCAAGAAACCATCGCGCAGCCAGCGCACGAAATCCAGCACGCCCTCATCGCCAGCGAGCAGATGGTAGCCGAACCAGGAGGCGGTGAAGGCGCCCTCGTCGTGGCCGCCTTGCCAAGGCACAAGCCGCTGGCGCGCCATGCTGGCGCGGATCCAGGCGCCGACCGCGTTGCGCAAGCGCAACTGGGCCTGCGCCCACGCCGGCGCCGGTTGCTTGCCTGGCTTCACTGATTCACTCCCCTAACGTCAGATCCAGAATATCTGGTGGCCGACGGCGCCGGTCATGGCATCGACGATGAGCCACACGCCGTTGACGGTGAACTGCCCCAGGATGAGCCCGAGGAAGGCGGGGCGGAAAAAGTTGTACGCCCGCAGGCCGCCGAAATGGGCGATGGCGCCCTTGAGAAACCACGCAATAAGCGCCGTCAGCCACAGTTGGCTCATGATCCAGGTGCTGCCGACGGCAAAGCCGATGGGGTGGAAGGGCCACCACACGAACATCTGGCGCATGAACATCAGGAACCACATGAAGCCGAAGCCCGCGGCGCGGACGACCCAGCCCATCCAGTTGATCTCGGTGGGATTGGCGAGCTTGTCGATCACCCACTTGTAAGGCGCCTGCGGGCCATCTATGAAGAACCACGTGTTGAGATTGATGCCGCCCTTGGTATAGGCGAGCACCATCGTCACCCAGATGGACGCGGCGAGAGCGATGCCAATCGCAAGCCACGTGACCCAGAACAGGCGGCGCTTGCCGCGTTCCATGACGTCGGACATGCGCAGAGCATTGGCGGTGGAGGCCATGACATAGGTGCGGATGTCGGACGACCACACGTAGTTGAGCGCCAGCGACACCAGCCCCGGCGACCCGAAAGGCCGGGAGCCGAAGCTGGAGACGACGAAGCCGGCGGAGATGGTGGAGGCGACGGCCTCCGCCAGGCCTGACTCCACGACCACGCGGGTGAGCCCATAGAACAGCACGAACGCCCCACCCAGGAAAACCAGGCTGAGGGTAAGGGGCAGACCCATCCACCACAGCCACACCCACATGAAGGCGAGCCCGCCGATAGTGCTCCAGAATGCGGCGCGGTAGGACATCATCTCGCTCGAATCGTCCACCTTGGGATCGCCGAACACCGCCTTACGCAAGACGTCGCGCAGATGCTCCCGCGCGGTCCACAGGCCGAGCGCAACCAGCGCGATCATGGCGCCCATGCCCAGGTGGGCGAACAACGGGGAGGGGCTGCCGTAGATGCCGAGGCTTTCCTGCCACTTGGTGCCATAGCGAAGAATGTAACCTGAGATAACCTGAAAGATGACGTTGAAGAACCACAGGCTGAAAATCGTGTCCAGGTTCACGAGGTAAAAAAAGCCGAGCATGGGAAAGCTCAGGCGGAACACCAGCCAGTTGTTGGGGACGAACCACTCGAACTGGACGGCATCGCGGAAGA
>Ga0315279_10010359_pt1 | contig 10962 bp, 9 predicted proteins | sample YL17G06_20_MG_FD_203694 | JGI IMG/M metagenome (GOLD analysis project Ga0315279, IMG submission 203694) | Sediment microbial communities from Yellowstone Lake, YNP, Wyoming, USA - YL17G06_20 | ecosystem: Environmental > Aquatic > Freshwater > Lake > Sediment | place: USA: Wyoming | collected...
CCACCCACGACGAGGCGGGCCAGCCCGTGCCGTTCAAGAAGCGCTACGTCGTTCTGCAATCCGAGGACGGCATCGGCGCCCACGGCGCCGCCGGGGTGAAGGTGGCGTCAGTCGAGATCGACGAGTCCGAGCCCCGTTACGTCTGGGACCCGAATCACCCCGACGCCATCAAACAAGGAGCCCATCAGGGCCACGTCGCCTATCCGAACATCGACATGATGGTCGAGTTCACCGATGCCCTGGCCGTGGCCCGGGCGTACGAGGCCAACCTGGGGGCCATCGAGATCACCAAAGACCTTGCCCAACAGACCTTGAGGATCCTCGTCTGATGAATTCGATCAGCCAAATCGGCGCTCTTACGACGCTCCCGCCCGTCATGCCCGGCAAGACCGAGGCGGCCTCCGGGGCCGCGTCGTTTAAGGACTTGCTGCTGAACTCGATCGAAGAGGTCAACTCGATGCAGCAGTCGGCGGACCGGGCCGTGGAGCAACTGGCGACCGGCGGCGACGCGAGTCCCGCGGAGGTGCTCACGGCCGTGCAGAAGGCCGACATCGCCTTCCGCCTCATGATGCAGATCCGCAACAAGATCGTGCAAGCGTACCAGGAGATACAGAACATCAGAGTTTGAAGAGAAGGATGAGGGATGGACTTCCTCAATAAAGCGTTCCTGCAGCTTAAGGACCTCTTCCGCTCCATGAGCGCCGGCGCGCGGATCACCGCCGCGCTGCTCCTGGTCCTGGTGGTCGTCAGCCTGGCGTACCTGTTCCGGTACCAGATGTCCGGCCCGGGCGTGTACCTGATGAATGGAGAAATGTTCTCCCTGGAAGAGTCGGGCCCCATCGAGGCGGCGTTTGGCAAAGAGGGCCTGACGGGCTGGGAGTGGGAAGGCAACCGGATTCGCTTCCCCCGCGGACAGCAGGCCCGTTTCATGGCCGCTTTGGCCAAGAACGACGCCTTGCCCCGACGCTCCGGCGACTACATCGAGAAGGCCCTCAACGGCACTAACATCCTGATGGACAGCCAACACCGCAAGGACCGGGTCAAGGCCGGACGCGAGAAGGAGTTTGCCCTGCGGATCCGCCTCATGCCCAACATCCAGGACGCCTTCGTGATGTACGACACCGAGACGAAGCGGGGCATCTCCCCCGAGATCGTCGCCACCGCCTCGGTGAGCGTCACTCCCAAAGGCTCGCAGCCCCTGAGCGCGCAAGAAGCCAGGTCGATCCGCAATCTCGTGGCCTCGGGAATCGCCGGTCTGAAGCCGGAAAACGTCAGAGTCGTGGACCTCAAGCACGCGGAGCTCAACTTCGGCGACGCCGGCAGCGGCGACCCGCAGGCGGACGTGCTCGCCGGCAAAACGCAAACCTGGCAGGAGAAGTTCAAGAAGGACATCCAGGAGCGGCTGGCCCACATCAGCGGCGTCCTGGTTTCCGTGAGCGTTCAGCTCGACACCACCAAGTCCACCCATAAGATGGAATCGAAGGTCGAGCCCAAGGGGACCGCGATCTCGACCATGTCGAAGAGCCGCACGAAGACCCGCGAAGGGACCGTGCCCTCGGGAGCGGCGGGTTTTAGCGCGAATCAACCTCAGGCAATCCGTGCCACTCAGGGGAAAGGCACGCGCGACGAGGAAGAGGAGAGCGTCGACCAGACCGTCAATGCCGTGAGCCGAAGCTCGACCGAGATGGACGTGACCGGCCACGCGCCCAAGCGGGTGACGGCCTCCGTCGGCATTCCCACCAGCTACTTCGAGAGCGTATGGCGCACGCGTCAAGGGACCGGCGCCGGGACCGACTCGAAGAAGCCGCCGCAGGCCGAGCTGGACCAGATCCGCACGCAGGAGATCACCAAGATCCGCGACGCCATCCTACCGCTGCTACCCGTTCCGGAAGGCGAAACCGATACCACCAAGCTCATCAGCGTGGGCGAGTTCCCCGACATCCCGCCGGAACAACTCCCCGAGCCGGGGATCCCGGAGCGAGTGACGGGCTGGCTCACCGAGAACTGGCGCACGCTGGGTCTGATCGCCCTGGCCCTGGTGAGCCTGGTCATGCTCCGCTCGATGGTCCGGTCGGTGCCCGCGGGAGAGGAACCGGTCCGGGCGCCGGTCGCCCAGCAAGCCGGCCAGCCGGCCGCGGAAACGGCCAAGCGGGAAGAGACGCCCGCCGACCGGCGGCTCAAGCGCCTCACCGGCAGCGGACCGACGCTCCGCGACGAGCTTACGCAGATCGTCACCGAGGACCCGGAAACCGCAGCCAACATCCTCCGCACTTGGATCGGCAACGTGAGTTGAGCCATGGTCGCCACACCTCATTCTCCGGGCATCCGCAAGGCCGCCGTCCTGTTTTCCAGCCTGGACCGGAAGACCGCCGAGCTGCTCTTGGCCCGCATGGACCCGCAGCAGGCGGAGCGGGTGCGTCAGGCCGCCAGCCAGATCGAAGGCATCGACGACCGGGAGCGGGACGAGGTCCTGGCGGAGTTTCGTCGCCTCGGACCGCTCTTGCCGGAAAAGCAGCCGGCGGGGATCGAGCTGGAGGAGGGGCTGGCGCGGCGGCTTGCCCGCTCATCGCCCGGTCCAGCGCCGGACTCGGCGCCCGATTCGGCGCCCTATTCGGCGTCCGATTCGCCAGCCGACGAATCGCCCTTCCGTTTCTTGCGCGAGGCGGAGGTGGACAAGCTGGTGAAGATCCTGGCGGCGGAGCGGTCGCAGGTGATCGCCCTGGTCCTATCGCACCTGCCGCCGCAAAGCGCCGGCAACGTCCTGGCACGCCTCGCCCCGGCACTTCAGGTGGACGTCATCCGCCGGCTGGTGGACCTGGACGAGACCGATCCGGCGATCCTCCGCGAAGTCGAGCGCGGTCTGCAGCGGAGGCTCTCCGAGCAGGTCCGGATGCAGCGGCGCCGCGTGGCGGGATTGGCCGCCGTAACCGCCATCCTCCGAGCGGCCGAGCCGCGCGTGGGGACGAAGATCCTCGACAGCCTCGCCCGGCACGACCGCCGCCTCATGGAACGGCTTACCCCCGGCCGGCTCGATTTCGCCGATCTCATGGAGTTCGACGACCGGACGCTGGCCACGACGATCGCCGCCGCCGACCCGGAAATCGTCGTCCTGGCGTTGGTCGGCGCCCCGCCCGAGTGGCTCCACCGCTTCCTCGCCCACGTGCCGGAGGCGGAGGTCAAGGCGATCCGCTTTCGGCTCGATCATTTCGGGCCGGTCCGGCTGAGCGACGTGGATGAGGCCCGGCGCCGGCTGGCCGCTCTGGCCAAGCGGCTGGCGTTGGAAGGACGGATCGAGCTGCCCCGCAGGACGCGGGAGGCGGTGGCAGCGTGAGCAAGAGAGAAACCGCGAAGAGGCAAAGCTGCTGACGACCGACTACTGACTACTGTCTGCTCCGCCGTGTCCACCATCATTAAAGCCACCGACCGCCAGAGCGCCATCCAGGCCGTGGCGTTCAACTTCGACGACATGACGGTCCAGGCCGACCGGTACCTGGAGAAGGTCCGGGCCGAGGCCGCCCAGATCGTCGCCCGGGCCCGCCAACAGGCCCAGCACGAGGCGGCCGCGATCCGCGGCAAAGCCGAGGCTGAAGGGCGCCGTGCCGGTCAGGCGGCGGTCGAGGAAACGGTCAAGCGGGAGCTTGGCCAACAGTTGGCGACGCTCCTGCCGGCACTCGGGCAGGCGGTCGCGGAGATCCAACACGCCAAACAGGCATGGCTGACCCACTGGGAGAAGAGCGCGGTCCACGTGGCTGCCGCCATCGCCCGGCGACTGGTGCGCCGCGAGCTTTCCCACAGCCCGGAGATCGCGATGGCGCTCGTGCGCGAGGCCCTGGAGCTTGCGGCCGGCAGCTCGCACGTGCGGCTTCATTTGAATCCGGCCGACCGCGACGCCTTGCAGCCGCAGATCGAGGCCCTGCTCCAGGAGCTGGCCGGGCTGGGAAGCCCCGAGGTGGTCGCCGATCCGCAAATCGCCCGCGGCGGCTGCCGCGTCGAGACCCGCTTCGGCACCATCGACCAGCAGTTGGAGACGCAATTGGCCCGGATCGAGGAGGAGTTGACTTGAACGGGGGAACGGAGACAGAAGACAGGAGACAGAAGGCAGAAGATGGGGAATCAGGGAGACACAATGCCGCGGATCGCAGCGTCAACCGCAGAAGGGAGTCTCCTTCTGTCTCCTGTCTCCTGTCTTCCCTCCTTTGCGTAAGACACTCTTGACCAACAGCCAGGATTTGCAGTGGAATTCAGCGACCAGCTTGAAGCCCTGATGCCCACGGCCCTCTGGGGGACGGTGGCCCGGACGGTGGGAATGACCGTCTCGGCCGCGGGCTTCCCCGCTCCCATCGGCGCCCTGGCCCAGATCGACCGCCAGGCCGGCCTGCCCCTGGAGGCCGAGGTGATCGGCTTCCGCGACGAGCTGACCCTGCTCTATCCGCTCAGCGAGCTGGCCGGCGTGCGCCACGGCAATCGGGTCCGCCTGGCGCGGACCAACCGCTGGCTGCGGGTCGGCCCGGAGCTCTTGGGCCGCGTGATCGACTCCCAGGCCGCCGCCGTGGACGGGAAACCCCAGCCCGCCCTGACCGACCGCACCACGCTCTTCCGCGCGCCGCCGCACCCCTGCACGCGCCCGCGGATCGACACCGCGCTCTCCACCGGCGTGCGCTCGATCGACGGCCTGCTGACCTGCGGCAAGGGGCAGCGCATGGGGATCTTTGCCGGGTCCGGGATCGGCAAGAGCATCCTCCTGGGAATGATGGCCCGCTACACCGCGGCCGACGTGATCGTCGTCGCCCTGATCGGCGAGCGGGGCCGCGAGGTCAACGAGTTCATCCAGCGCGACCTCGGCCCGGACGGACTGGCCAAAAGCGTGGTCGTCGTGGCCACCAGCAACGAGCCCGCCCTGGTCCGCGTCCACGCCGGACTCGCCGCAACCGCCGTGGCCGAGTACTTCCGCGATCAAGGCAAGGACGTGCTCCTCCTGATGGACTCGCTCACCCGCTTCGCCCTGGCGCAGCGCGAGATCGGGCTGGCCGCCGGCGAGCCCCCCACGACCCGCGGCTACACGCCCTCGGTCTTCGCGCTGCTCCCCAAGGTGGTCGAGCGCGCCGGCCAGAGTCCGCGCGGCAGCATCACCGCCTTCTACAGCGTGCTGGTCGAAGCCGACGACCCGAACGAGCCGATCAGCGACGCCGTGCGCGGGCTGCTGGACGGGCACGTCTGGCTGGCGCGCAAGCTGAGCACGCGCGGGCACTATCCGGCCGTGGACGTGCTGGAGAGCCTCAGCCGGCTCATGCCCGAGGTGGTCAGCCCCGAGCACTATCAGGCGGCGCAGATGCTTCGCGAGCTTCAGGCGGCCTACCGCGACCACGAGGACCTGATTTCCATCGGCGCGTACCGCCGCGGCAGCAACCCGGCGGTGGACCTCGCCATGGAGATGCAAGAGCCGCTCAACCGGTTTCTGCGCCAACCGGTCACGGAGCGGTCGAGCGTGGGGGAAGCCCTGCAGGGGCTCGTGCAGCTCAGGCAATTGGCGGCCCAGCGGGCCGGCGCGGCCAAGCCGCAGGCGGCTGCGGCCCCGGCCGGCGCGGGGCATACGTGACGAGTAGGCAGAAGGCAGTAGGCAGTCAGTAGGTTATGCTTCAGTCAGTAGGTTATGCTTCAGCATAACTGCTTAACCGGTGAAACATGCCGTTATGCTGAAGCATAACCTACGATAGGCGTTAACACGCACCATGGCGAAATTCACGTTCCGGCTGGCGACCTATTTGCGGCTCCGCGAGGCGCTCCGCGACGAGCGGCGATCGCACCTCGCCCAAGCCTACCGGGCCGAGGAGGTGATCGTTCAGGAAGAGCGCCGGCTGGAGGCCGAATCAACGGCAACGGCCGCGAAGGTCCGCGATTGCGCGCGGCCGGGCGAGATCGACGTCGATCGCCTGGCGGACGCCCAGCGCTACCAGATGGTGCTGAAGGCCCAGCAACAGCACGTCGCCTCGCAGCGCGCAGTGGTCAAGACCGAGATCCAGCGGCGCCACCAGGCCCTCGTGGAGGCCAATCGCGACGTGCAGGTCCTGGAGAAGCTCCGCAGCCGCCAAAGCGACCAGCACCGCTACCAGGAAAACCGCCGGGAGATCGCCCACCTCGATGAGATCGGGCAGCGCCGCACCGTCAAGGAGGACGTCCCATGATCGGCCGGCTGGTGCGCGGAGTCTCGTGGATGGTCCTCTGTTTCGCCCTGGGGACCGTGATCGCCGAGGGGATCGTGGTGGCTTGGCTGTGCTCCAGCGGGCGGCTCGATGCGGACACGGTGGCCGAGCTGCTCGCGGTGCTCCAAGGGGCCCGTCCCGCCGAAGGCCAAGCGACTGCCGTCGTGGCCAAAGACGAGCCCGTCCCGGCGGCCGTGCCCTACGAGCAGGTGCTCGAGGCCCGCGCGGTCAAAGACAAGAACCTTCAATTCCGCGAGATGGCATTGGCCGGCGCCGTCGCCCAACTGAAAGCGGACCAGCGTCAACTGGCGGACGCGGAAAAGCGGTACCAGCAACAGCTCGTCGCCTTCAATGCCCGGCTCCAGTCCGTCGCCCAAGGCGCGAAAACCACCGGCCGCGACGAAGTCCGGCGGATCCTCGAGGCCCTCAAGCCCAAACAAGCCAAGGAACTCGTCCTCGGCATGCTCGAGAACAAGGAGGAGGACGACGTGGTCGTCTTGCTGTCGGGGATGACCGACTCGAAGCGGGCAAAGCTCCTCGGCGAGTTCAAGACCCCCGAGGAGACCAAGAAGATCGAGGAGGTGCTCCGCCGCATCCGTCAGGGCGTGCCCGAGGCGCCGCTGGCCGAGAGGGCCAAGGAACAGCTCAAACAACCCGGCTCCCCCGGATAATTGCCAAATCCGAAATCCGAAATCCCCAATCCCCAATCCCTAGCCCCTAGCCCCTAAACCATGGCTCGCTTAAACCTGGAGAACCTACCCGGACTGCTCGCGATGGAGACGATGCTCTCCCCGCTCGCGCCCCCGGGAACCGCCGCCGGGCAGAATGCCTTCGACGAACACCTGCTCCGCGCACAAAGCGCGGCGACGCCGGCGGCTCCAGAGGACTATGGGCACCGCGACGCCGGGTATGGGCCGAGTCCGGAGCCCCGAGCAGCGGAGCCCCGGCCGTCAGCCTCCGATCGCGACGACACCGGCCGGGAATCCGGAGGATCGGACACTCCGAAAAATTCCAGTCCCGCGGGGACCGGCGGAGGATCGCCGTCCGATGCGCCGAAGCCTCCCGAGGCCAGCGGCGACTCGTCCCCCGAGCCCGTCGCGACCGACTCGGAAAGCCCGAAGCCGGAGGATTCGCACGACGACGCTTCTGGCCCTGAGGCGGCTGCCGCGGGAGAGCCTGGCTCGGCAGCTTCGGCCAAGCCGACTTCGGAGGCGGATCGCGCCGGCGGGGAGGATGTGTCGGGGAGGGCGGAGCACCAGGACCCCGCCCATCCGGGCGCACGTCGGTCCAAGACCGGCAAGACGGCCGGCCAGAAGCCGGCATGCGCCGAAGGCAACGAGCAAGGCGAGCCTGCCGGAGATGCGGCCCTCGGCGGCCGCGCAAAGCAGCCGGCAGAAGCCCACGCCACGGGTGCATCCGATGGCTCCCAACCGGCGAAAGAAGCCGGCGCCGAAGCGGCCGACGCCAAACCGCGCGAGTCCGGTGGACCCCAAGACGCCGCGGCTTCGGCTTCCCAGTCCGCAGACGCCCAGGCCGCTGTGCAGGCCGCGGCCACGGCCAGCCCCACCGGCGGCCCTGGTGAAACTCCGCCCGCGGCGGCCCAGGTGCTGCCCGCTCCAACGCTGGATGGTCTGGCCTCAACGCCGGCCCCGGGCCCCGATCCGCAGCATGGTCCCTCTCGCGCGGGTGCCAGAAATGCGGGCCCGTCGCACCCGGCTTCGGTCGAGCCCGACGGACAGGCGGCCGTCCAAAAGCCGGATGCCGCGCAAGAGGCCAGGCCGGTCGCGGTTTCGCCGGTTTCTTCCGATCCGGCGAGCGCCGCCGCGGCAACAAGCAAGCCGGAGATGGCTCAGAGCAATCCGGCCGACGGTCCCGCGGCCGCCGCCGATCCTGCGGCCACGAAGCAAGGCGAGCCCGCCGCCCGCCCCGCGGGCGCGGAGCCTGCCCAGCGGGCGCCGGGGAGCGAGCAGGCCGATCGCGTTCGCTTTGTGCAGCGCGTGGCCCGGGCGTTTGAATCCGCGGCAGAGCGGGGCGGCACCGTGCGCCTGCGCTTGCACCCGCCGGAGCTAGGCTCATTGCGCATCGAGCTGACCGTGCGCGACGGAAGGATGAACGCCCGGCTGGAGGCGGAGACCGAAGCGGCGCGGAACCTCATCGTCGATAACCTCCCGGCGCTGCGCCAGCGCCTGGCCGAGCACCAGATCCGCGTCGAGCGGTTCGACGTGGACTGGGGCGGCCGCCCGTCGGGCAACCTGCCCCAGCAGTCGCAGGACGGAGCGGGAGGGCAGCCCGGGCGCGCGGGTCCCAGGCCCGTTTCCGGGGTCGGGCCCCGTGGCGCAGCGGCCGCTCCCCCGGGTCCGCGGCCGACGTTGCGCCCCGGCTACGGGAGCCGGTTCGACGTCGTCATTTAGAGAGCGGGAATGTACCACGGAGGCACGGAGGACACGGAGAAGACAATAAAATGAAGGTCAGTGTATTTGATCCATTCTAATCCATTCTTCTCAGTGTTCTCCGTGTCTCCGTGGTGAATTCAGATTCTCAGTAATATGAATGTGAGCAACGTGGTGGAACATGGCAACGCAGCCCGTAACCTTTAGTGGAGTCCAAGGCCAGCTCGGGGCGCAGGCGCCGAATCACGACGCCTTTCAGGACCTGAACCTGGATTCGTTCATCCAGCTTCTGGTCGCCGAGCTCCAGAACCAGGACCCCATGAGCCCGATGAGCAATACCGAGATCCTCCAGCAGATCAGCCAGATCCGGGCCATCGAGTCCAACACGCGACTGACGACCACGCTGGAGTCCGTGCTCTTGGGGCAGAACGTCTCCACCGCCAGCAGTCTGTTGGGACGGACGATCAGCGGGTTGACCGATGGCGCCAGCGCGGAGAAAGTGACGGGCAAGGTGGACAGCGTCACGGTTGCCAATGGGGCGGCGAAGCTGCACGTCGGCGACAAGACGATTTCGCTGAAGAACGTGGCAGAGATCCTGCCGGCGGGGCAGGGATGAAGGGGTGAGGGATGAAGGATGAAGGATGAAGCGACAACGGGCGGGAGGAAACGGTTTCTCGCATTCAGTTGGGCAGCACGCTCTTCCTATTCATCCTTCATCCCTCATCCTTCATCCTTTCGCAACGACGGCCAAATAACAGGAGGAGGGTATAAGTCATGGGTCTAGCATCATCACTCAACACGGCACTGACCGGCATGTCGGCGGCCGAAACCACCATCGACGTGGTCGGCAACAACCTCGCCAACTCGAATACGGTCGGCTTCAAGTCCTCGCAAGCGAATTTCGCGACGCAGTTCTTGCAGACGCTCAGCCTCGGCTCGGCCCCCACCGACAACTCGGGCGGTACCGACCCGCGCCAGACCGGCCTCGGGGCGATGGTCGCCGAGATCACCCCCAACTTCAGCCAGGGGACGATCGAGATCAGCTCGAACCCCACGGACCTGGCGATCCAGGGAGACGGCTTCTTCATCGTCCAGGGGAATACCGGGGATCACCTCTATACGCGCAACGGCGTGTTCAAAGTGAACGCCTCCAATGAGATTGTGACCATGACCGGGAACCGGCTCCTGGGGTTCGGGGTGAACGATCAGTTCCAGATCCAGCCGACGGTCTTGGTGCCGCTGACCATTCCCCTGGGGACCGCCGCCGTGGCCCAGGCGACCAGCAACGTGTACCTCGAAGGGCAGCTCTCGCCCACCGGGGACATCGCCACCAAGGCGGAGCGGATTCGCACGGACGTGCTCAGCGACGACTACTACACCGCCCCCAGCGCCAACCCGGACGCCGCCGGGTCCGTGGCGCCGAACGTCGGCGGGTGGGTCACGTCGGGATTGCCGCAAGGGGGCGGGGGCATGACGGCCGGGGCCACCTACGAGTATCGCCTGGTCTACGCGAACCGGCCCTACGATCCCGGCCCGCCGCCGGTGTTCCCGCCTTTCTCGGAGAGCACGCCTTCGGAGGCCATCACGACCCCGCAACTCGGTGCCGGGGACGGCAGCGTGCTGCTGCAAAACATCCCGAACGATCCTTCGCCCGCCGGCATCTATTCCGACGTCCGCATCTACCGGCGCAATACGGCCGGGGAAGCAGAGTACCGCTTCATCGCCGAGATCCCGATCGTCGCCGGCCCCACCGGCCTCACGTACACGGACAGCACCAGCGACGCGGCTGCCGCGACGCACCAGGCCCTCGACGACGCGCGGATCAGCGGCAAGTACCGCTACTACGTGACGTTTGCCACGGCGGCCGGCGGCCCCGGCAACGGCATCGAAAGCCGCGTGAACCTGGACCTGTCGCCGAGCACGACCAACGTGGTCAACGGCCGCGTGGTCCTGTCGAACCTTCCCACCGCCGATCCGACCGAGGGGTGGGTCGTCCGCCGCATCTACCGTTGTTTGGCCAACAACGACAGCGACTTCCACTACATCGGCGAGATCCCCGACGTCACCAGCAACATCACCCTGACCGACGCCACCACGGACGCGGTGCTCGCCACCCGACCGGAGATCGACCTGGACGGGCCCAAGATCCTCCCCGGCACGCGGCTGACCGACGTATTGCGGCGCAACGGCACGACCTTCGACCACGCCTTCCGCGAGGGGACGCTCCACTTCACGGGCGAGAAAGGCGGACGCACGCTGGCGACCAAGGATTTCACCGTCACGGCCGCCTCCACCGTGCAGGACCTGATGGACTTCATGGACGCGGCGCTGGGGATCCAGCCGACCACCGCCGACCCGACCGTTCCCATCCC
>Ga0315279_10010360_pt1 | contig 10960 bp, 9 predicted proteins | sample YL17G06_20_MG_FD_203694 | JGI IMG/M metagenome (GOLD analysis project Ga0315279, IMG submission 203694) | Sediment microbial communities from Yellowstone Lake, YNP, Wyoming, USA - YL17G06_20 | ecosystem: Environmental > Aquatic > Freshwater > Lake > Sediment | place: USA: Wyoming | collected...
GTAATGCCTCAGTTACGGGAGGCTTGTAGCGCCGCCGTAAGGCGGTTTTTCAAGAAGCCCCTTACGGGGCCGCTACAAACGAGCTTGTTCATGCTTCACGGTTCTTTCTCCCCCCGTAACTGAGGCATTACGCGGCTGACAACTTTTCCTTATATCGGGCAGTTCGGTTGCCATTATACTGTTTTTACGTTCTCCTTGGGCACGGGTTCTGCCGAGAAAGTCTGTGACGGAAACCGAACCCTCGGACCCGCCTCCCAACCGGCTGCGGGAGACAGTTATGACATGCAGCGGCAATCCGTGTCGCCAACCGCCGTGGTTGGCTTGGCCGGCTGGTCGCATCGGCCTGGCAATGCTGGCTGTCTGCGCCGCGCTGGCCCCGGCGACACTGGCCCAAACGCATGTTTTTGAGGACTTCGAGAATCTTCCCGCCAACGCGACGGTCCAAGCCGTCACGCAGGGCAAAGGCGTGACCCATGGCCAGCAGGCGGCGCTGCTTCGGGCGGGCTCGCACGTTGTCGTAGATATGACGGGGCTGGACCCCAACACCATTGAATGGCTGAAGTTGGATACTTTCAACGGCCAGCCGCTGGTCCAGACGCTTTCGCTGTCTTTCCGCAACCCGCCGGGCTCAAGCATTTTCAAGAAGGTAGGCCACGTCCAGCCGGGCTCGGACACTCTCGCGCTGCCGGTTTCGGCCTTCAGAAGGCATTTCGGCGGTGAATGGCCTGGTCCGTTGACATCGTTGGAGGTGACCAATTCCGGCCGCGAGCCGGTGACCATCGACCATGTCCGGGGCGAGCCGGCCGCCGCGCCGCCGCCGCAGAGCGTGCTGCTGGATTACGGCCCGGCCAAACAGTTCCGCTGGCCGGGGTTTCACCCGGCATACCGGGACGATTCCAGACTGGCATGGGACATCGCATGGCGGGCCCGCGCCGATGCCCGCGGCTTCCCGGACGGCTTGACGGGCGACTACCTTGGCCCGGCGGATTGCGGAACGCCCGAGGACCTCACAATCATGGGGCCCGGTTCGGCCGCGGCCTTCGCGTGGGTCTGGCTGACACACGATTTCCGCGAGAACTTCCCGCCCACCGAGTATGCCTTTCAGGTCTCCGGCAAGACCATCCTGCAAAGCCGCCTGACGTCCCAGCAGTTCTTCGGCGAGGGCGGCCTGATGCGTGGACGCGGAGGGGCGTGGACGGCCCAGTGGTACGCAAAGGACTTCTCCGATCAGTTTTGCAGCCAGGTGGGCTTTCTCCTGGGGCCGGGGGCCAACAGGATCAGGATGCTCAACTGCCAGTTCGCCGCGATGGCGATGGCGCCTTTGGCCCAGAAGCGGGCGATCAAGGAATACGTCGACCAGGTGAACCTGGACCTGCAACGGTATCGCCGGCAGTTCGTGGTCGCCACGCGCAGGCAGGCGATGTGCGCCATTCAGCCGACAGCCAGGCAGCAGCAGGCCGGGCTGATGGTCTTCTCGCCCCGGACGGAGCGACCTTTCGAGTCCAACTGGGTCCCCGAAGACGCCAACGAGGTCGAGCGCCTGCAATGCACCGTCGCCGCCGGCCAACTGGCGATGGTGCATCTGGCTGTCGTGCCGACCAGGCCAATCGGCTATCTCTGGCCGAGCGTCGAGTCGTTGTCCGGCCCGGCCGGAGTATTGAAGACGCCGGCGCAGGGGGCCGAGGCATGGGTCCTGGAGCCCGTCCCCAACGCATACGAGGGCACGGTGGAGTTCGTGCCCTGGCTGCTGCTGCACAAGGCCGTGGGGCCCCAAAAGGATGAGATAGTCCACGTTGCGGCGGCGGTCTGGGTGTCCGAATCGGCCGAGGAAGGCCTGTACAAAGGCAACGTGATGCTCAACAGCAACTCCGGGATACTTCGCGTGCCGCTGGAGTTGAAGGTCGTTCGCCTGGCCGGGCTGACCAGGTGCCCCACTTTCATGCCGACCGAGACGCTTGATGGGAAAAGGCTCCTGGGCGGGCTGGGAACATCGCTTTCCAGGCCGCAGGCCGCAATGTGGCAGCGAGCCATGTACACGCAGTTGGCGCCCAGCGGACTCAACGCCTTCTGGATTTCCGCCCCGGCGTATCGCGGAGACATGCCCCTGTCCGAAACCGATATGACCCGGGAACTCCAGGAGATCCCGCCCAAACTCATTGCCGGGCGATGGATGGTCAACCTTAAAACGATCCGCGACCACCTTCGGTCTGCCGAAATCACGCCAAAGAACTCGGCTTACCGTTCGACGATGGCGTCGGCGGTTTCGCGGTGCCAGGCCATTGCCAAAAAGGCCGGACTGCCAGAACCGCTGTACTACTTCAACTACAACTGGGATGCACAGACCATCGTGGACCAGAACCCCGAAGCCGGGGCACTGGCCGACATGGGCGCCAAACTGGCCATCTGGTGCAGTTCCGTCGCGATTGCGGCCCTGACGCCCGAAGACCGCAGGGCATGCCTGAAGAACTACGCCGCATGGATCATGCCCGACAGCGATACCGCGGCCGAGGCCGTCAGGATGTTCAAGGGGGCCGACAAGGATCGGCTGGTGCTGCTGGAGCATAAGTGTCCCGAGCGATATGCGGTGGGCTTCCGCCCGGCGGCGATAGGCGCCGACGGCGCCGTTGTCGGCGGCGTGCTGCCGAAAGGCCCGGTCTACGACGGCATCGACCGGGTGGGCAGCGGGTTCGTCGTCGCCGAAAACGAAAAGACCATGATCGGCACGCTGGGCGCGCTGACGTTCCGTCAGGGCGCCGACGACATGGTCCTGTGGATGCAGTGCGAGGAGGCCCTCGCCAAGGCCGACAAGGCCGGCGCCGAGGCCGACCAACTCCGCGACCTGATGGCGGGCATCCAGAAGCAGGTCCTCGCGGCAAAGAGCAACCCGATCCCCGGCGGGCTGGCCGACACCAAGATAAACCCCAGGCAACTGGATCGGTGGCGCTTATCGCTGATCGGGCAGTTGGAGGCCCGGCAAGCCGCTCGGGCGGGCAAGTGAACGCGCCCGCGGCCCGCGGCGGGGCGAATGCGTCGTCAATCGCCGCGAGATGAGGACCTCGGCTTATGGATTGAAGGAAGATGGTTCACGTCAACCTGAAATGTGGTCGATTATAAGGGCAGTCGTCCCTGATCGCCTGTGGTCTGACGCGTTACGGCTTATGGGAGGGAAGCGCTATCCCGGCGCCGTCATGATGGGCGAGGTGAAACATTGGCGATAACGGATCTGATACAACTGGCGCGGCCTCAGCACTGGATCAAAAACGTCGTTGTTCTTTTTCCGGTCGTCTTTGCCTCGAAGATGGCCGACCCCGTGGCCTGGATGGAGGCGATTTTGGCGGCCGCGGGGTTCTCGCTGGTGGCTAGCGGGGCCTATGTCCTGAACGACATCCGCGACCGGCATCAGGATCGTGAGCATCCCTCCAAGCGTTCTCGCCCGGTGGCGGCGGGGACGGTTTCCATCGCCGCCGCGCTGGCCGAGGCGGGGCTCCTGCTGGCGGCTGGCCTTGCACTGATGGCATGCATAGGCAAAGGCGTATTGCTGCTGGCGGCGGCCTATATCACGCTTCAAACTGCCTACACGCTCTTTCTCAAGCAGAAGATGCTGATCGACGTGATCTGCGTCGCCCTGGGTTTTGTCCTGCGGGCCGTTGCCGGCGCGGTGGCGATTCGCGTCCTCGTCAGCCCATGGTTGTTCATCTGCACGTTCACCCTATGCCTGTTCATGGGTTTCTGCAAACGGGCCAATGAACTGGCCACGTTCGGCGACGTCACGCAAGCCTACGCGCATCGCGAGGTCCTGATCGGCTACAGCAAGGAACTGCTGACTCACCTGATCACGCTATCGGGGGCCATTGCCGTCGTGGCTTTCCTGCTCTACGCCACCAGCCACAGCCCCACCCGCCCGGCAGGGGCGGACTTCCTGGTCTACACCCTCCCGCTGATTATCTATGCCGTGTTCCGTTTTGCCATGCTGTCCATGCGAGGCGCCTACTCCGATCCGATTCACCTGATCGTCCACGACCGTCCGTTCCAACTGACGTGTCTTCTCTGGGTCCTCGCCGTCGTTTGTATCCTGCGGTGGCACGGACTGCTGTCTTCGCTGCAACCGGACGTCCTCTCGTGACCGTCTGCTGAACGGGCATGGGACCCATGCGGCCAGATCGCGAGTCACTATTTGGTTCCTGGGGCCCGGTATTGCCCTCATATTCCCCGCAAATAACCTCTCTACATGCACTTGCGAACCACCAAAACACCTCCAAAACCCACTCCGCAACCCGCTTTTCAACCACTTTCAACCCACTTTGCACCCAGTTTGCGCCCGATTTTCCCCCGGAACGCCAAACTCCCGGGATTGGCGCTTTGAAGGGAACCGGTCAGGCCGACGGCCACTTCGGGGAAACCTGCCCCCAAGGGGTCGGCTTTCCCAGGGGCGGATTGGGGAATTCCGGCACAGCGGCGACCAGGCCGCAAACGCCACATCCACGACACCCGCACCCGCAATTCAGATCCTGACGCCACACCAAGGCCAAACGGACCGGGCAAGTCTGAACGCCCGGCGTCTAAGGACGGAAAGGGTTCCTGATCCATCCCCTTTTTCTCCTTGCAAGAACAAGGGTGGGCGTAACAATCGCGGCATGGACCGTTTACAGACGGCATCGCCATTCGTTCCCGCCTCTTTTTCCTGGTGGGAGCAGTCCGAGCCGCGGGGAGAGTGCTTGCCTGGAGAGCAGTGCTTTAGCGGCGGGGCAAGGTGGACTGGCGGGCATCGGTTATGCGCCGACAAATGCCCGGCTGAACGCGGCTCGCAACTTCGGGAGATGGACGCCGATGAACCGGTTCGCAGCGCTCTGTATCTCCGCGCTGGTTGGACCATCGCCGTACCGATCTGACACTTGGCGGGCGATCGCGGCGATGATGTAGTCGGCGGATACATTGTCCCGCATGAGCAGCGCCACCTCACGTTCATCCGGTTCAAGTTGATCCAGGATATTCCGGAAGGCCAACGGTCCCCGTTGGCTGCTGTAGCAGCGAACCATCATGCCGACATCCGGACTGAACATTCCCCGTCCTTTCGTCCCCCAGGTTCAGTTGTTTTGCACGTTCTTCAGAGATCTCCAGACGCCTTTGGGAATGGGCTTGGGGTTGCCCGACTTCCTCGCGGCCAACACCGCCTCAATGAATGATCTCGTCGCGGCCTCGCCGAATTCGTCAACCAACCGGTGACAGACCGCCTTCCGCAACTCCGCAACCCCTTGCGCGAAGTGACGTTCCGCGGTCCGACTGCATATGCCCTTCCAGGCAATATACTCTGCGAACGTCGTGTCCCCCAGACAGATGTCAAGCGCCAGTTCCCCTTTCGGCCCGAGCCCGTCACGCACGCGCTCGACGATCAGGACGGCATCATCGTGGCCCATGCTCTCGGGGTCGAAGGGGGCGCCAGCCCACTCCGCGCACTCCTCTCCTTGCAGCTTGGAATGGCAAGCGTTCTCCTCCCGCAAGTAGTCCTTGCCGGCCCACTCCATCGCTTTGGCGATGAACCTTGCGGCATGCCGGTCATCCGCCGCCAGTTCGTCCACCAGATCGGGATGCCTCCGAAAGGCCTTCAAGGTCGTAAAAAGCCCCCGCTGGACAACGTCCTCGGTTGCGAAGCCCGGCTTCCCAGGAAATACCGGCCGCCAGATCTCCCCGCCGTCAATCCTCTTCGACAGATGGGTGATCAACTCAAGAATCTGGCTCTCCCGCCGATAGGCCCCGGCGATCTCCTTGATGATCTTGACGAACTTACGCTGGGCCCGAGCCGTGTCGGGACGCCCTTTGCCGGCCACAATCTCGCGGCAGGCGATGGCATTCATGACGTCGTTGGCCGAGTCGGCAGGCAAAGTCAACTGGGTGACGACGGTCCGGGCAGTGGGAGAGATCGACGCGAGCAGTCCTTCCCAGGCCGATTGGCCAAAATCGAACCGAAAGCGGTTGAGCCCGCGTGCGAGTTCTTTCAATTGCGTCGGCATGTTGTGATCTCCTGTGTGGTAATTGCCAACTAACCAACGATCGTCAACTAGGCGTAACGCGATCTCAAACGTTGGATTGCACCGAGCACTTCACCGAGAGGATCTACTTCCTCGGGGAGGACCGTTTCCGCGGCTCTGCGGAGGAATTGAATGCCCTCGGGAAACTTGGATACGACGCCCTTATACCAGAGGTGATGTCGTTGGCAGAATGCAAGCACATCGACGCCCTCGATTAGTATCGCAAGTGCCAACTTGCCGGTGGGGCGGAGGACCTGCTGGAGAACGCGGACGATATGCCAATCATCGTCTTCGTCCAAATCCGTGTAGGTGGTGTCCTGGCCGTACGCCTCAAGCCGTCGCCGCTGCTCCATTTGAAGCAGTTTTGCTGCGCGTTCGATGCACGTCCTCGCCCCAGGGCGGTTGTACCACGGAACGCCGGCGGGCTTGGGGCAGCGGCAATCGGCCGTGCCTGACTCCATCAGGTGCCGAGCAAGCACTAGGAGGTCGTGTTCGCTGAACATCCATAGCGCATAGCGGGTATGCACCGTCCGGGCGTATCGTAACGTCTTGTTGGAGTCGCTTGCCTCGACTTGATCCGGCGAGATGTTCCTCATCTTGGCTCTCCTGTCTGGGCCTGGGCCAGGTACTACAAGAGAAGTCCACCAGCCTGGGCGCTAAGCGACAGGAGAGTCGAGTTTTTCTTCCCTCTTCTTTCCCCCTGTAATGGTCAGTTCGCCGGAAACCTCCTCGCGCCGGCGAACGCCGTTTGGCGCTCTTTCCGCCGCATCCGTGTCTTCGCACGCAAAGGGGCCGTGAAGGCCAGACACACGTCTACATCTTCCATTCTCATCCGAAGCAACCCGCGTTGGCGATCAGTCAATGGTCGGGCGAGCAGCTCATCGGGGGGTGTTCCGCCGTTGCCGCTGGCGAAGTTGTAATACTGCACGACCAACTCCGAAATAGCATCCAGATCCTCCTCATTCGTCTCGTCTTCCTCCGGGCAATCGGGTGCCGCAAGATCTTCCCATCGATTCTGTTCCATTCTGGCTCCTTTTTGTTTCGTGTGACCGGTCGGTCTCAGGCACGCTGCCGCTTCTCCGCATCCGAAAAGCGGCGAACCCTTGAGACCGCGTTGGTGAATTACACTTAATTAAGTCGGGCTAACGCTCGGCTAAGCGACAAGGAATTACAGATAATTACGTCGATTCCGTCTTCTTGTATCGGCAACGTGGATCGCGAAGCATCAGCAGATACAGCCACGGGAACGGACGCCCCAGACGGAGACGGAGATGGATCTCCTGTGAAGAAACTGAATTCTGCCCGGAACAGGCGCGATCACGGAGTCGCGTGCTTCATGTAGGTTCATCCGCAAAGTGTTGACATACACGGCGAATTGCATACAATGGAGAGTGTCGGGCTTGCATGGCGGCGGTGCGGCCCGCTGCTCGGCACAACTCGAGGGCCGAAAACGCTGAAATGCTGCAACTGTCTTCCGGTGAATAGGCTAGAATTCATGGGACCACTTCGATGGCGAAGGATCAGAATACCCCGACACCGCAAACTGCCATGCGGCTGAGCGAATTGGATTTCACGCGGGCAACAAGCGAAGCAGCCACCGTCATGGGTTTGCTCATGGGAGCCGGCGAGGTGCGCAAGTCCCCCCGCGATTCCGGTCTGGCGAAGACCGCCACTTCCCGGCAGGGGAGAAGGCCATACCACGGTCTGAGGCCCGAGAGCGCCAGGCCGTTGGCGTTCGCCGCCATGTTGGGCTGTCTAAACGCCGGGTACTGTTCCGTCACGGTGCTCAGCACGTACCCGAAGGACAACCGCGGCGCGCCTTGGCTACCAGAGGCAACTGTGCTGGGGCTCCAGGCCGATAGGCCGGAATGGGCACAGGAGATCGTTGCGATCCCGGTGGATGGCGTGCGCGATATTCTGTGGGGGCACGATAGCGGCGCCATTTCCGCCGTCGGAGTGGGACTCCCAGGGGCATTGGAGATACCGAAGGAACTGCTAGAGATCGGTTTGCCGAGGTGCCTCCTCATCGGGATCGGGCCTTCGGGCGACAACAACGGGAACCGGCTTAGAGACGCTCTCATGCCTATGGTGCCCACGTTTCGCGGCCAGACCCTATTCACCGTGCTCCAGGACCTGGAACTTTCCCGTCTCCTCTCTTCGTTCGTCATGCGGATCTCTTCCCGGGTCCGCCGACAGATCACGGTTAGCACCATGGAAAAGGACACGCCTGTTTGCCTTCGCAAGCTACTACATGGTCCAGCGAGGCTTCGCGCATTCCTGGGGTCATCGGTGGCGGCTGGCATCGCCACGTTCTTCCCGGAGAAGCACGGTATTGACGCCTTCGTGGCCGTCCTCGGCCTGACGCATACCATCCTGCTATCGATTGCCGCCCGGGCGACGGGGGGGCAGTTGTTCGCTGTGCCGGTGTTGCCTGTAAACCCAAAACTCTCGCGCAAGAAGATCCTCGATTCGGTTCACGCGGTGTCTTCTGGGGCTAGGCTCTACGAGGCTCAGGATTTCGTAAGAGGAGACGACGCGTTCCTTGTAGCAACAGGGATCACAGATTCCCTCGATTTGCCTGGTTTACGATTCCTCGGGAACGGCATGATCCGAAGCAACAGCATATCCTTGCACGTCCGGAACCGCTCGGTCAGGCTCATCGATCACACCTGCGACATTCAAAGCACGCCTTTCCATCAGTTCAATTTCCGCACAGGCCAGTCAAACAACATCAACTACAACGAAGTAGCGAATATAATCGAGCGGGAATTGACAAGTTGAGCCAGGACGAAAGGCTGCTTTTCTGCCAGCCCGTCCCCACCATTCTTCCCATTGCCGCATCGCCGCCCCCGGCGCGCCGGGGTAAACTCCCTTGGTGGCAAGCAAGCTACAGGGGGCAGACTTCAGGCTACAGGCTATCCCGATGTACATCGGGACTACCGGCTTCCGGAGCCTTTTTCCCCTACGCCTTCGGGCCCGCCTTGTTCTTCTTTTTCGTCGCGGCGTCCTTGGCGCCGCCGCCCTGCTTGTCCAGCACGTGGCAGCGCTGGGCCCAGGCGTTCCACAGTCCGGCCAGTTCCTTGACCTTGTCGGGCCGCTGGCCGGCCTGGTCGTGCAGTTCGGTGCGGTCCTTTACCATGTCGTAGAGTTCCCACGCCCCGCCGCCGCCCTTGCGGACGAGTTTCAGGTCCCCCACGCGCACGCCGGCGTTGCCTTCGTGCTCCCAGTAAAGCCCCTCGCGAACGAGCGGCTTGTTGGCGAAGGCCGGGGCGAGGCTCGTGCCTTCCATCGGCAGGATGGGCTTGCCGTTGAACTCCTTTGGGTACGCGGCGCCGCCGAGTTCGGCGCAGGTGGCCATGATGTCGATGAGGTGCCCGGGCTGGGTTCGCAGTTCGCCCCTGGCTGCGATGCCGGCGGGCCAGTGGGCGATCAGCGGCGTCGAGATGCCGCCCTCGTGGTTGTAGTGCTTGTATCGGCGGAAGGGCGTGTTCTCCAGCGTCGCCCACGACTGCCCGCAAAACACGGCCGACTTCGCCCCGCCCGGCGGGTCGCCCTTGAGCGTGCCGTCGGGCCCCGACTCGGCGTTGCCGCCGTTGTCGCTCAGGAAAAGGACAAGCGTGTTGGCCAGCAGCCCGCGCTTCTCCAGGCCCTCGACGAGCCGCCCGACCGAGGCGTCCATGTGCGCCACCACGGCCGCATAAATCGCCATGATGTGGTCGAAGCGGTCCTTCTCCTCGGCGGAGCACTGGTCCCACGCCTTGATCTCCTGCGGCCGGGGCGACATGGCCCATGCCTTGTCGATCAGGCCCATCTCGATCTGCCGCTTGTACCGCTGCTCGCGCAGGCGGTCCCAGCCGACCATGTACTTGCCGCGGAACCGGGCGATGTCCTCGGGCGGCGCCTGTAGCGGGAAGTGCGGCGCGTTGTGCGCCAGGTACACGAAGAACGGCTTCTTCGTGGAGGTCGATTCGTCGATGAACCGCAGGGCGAAATCCGTCCACAGGTCCGTCGTGTACCAGTCCTTGGGCAGCACGGGATCGTCGTTGGCAAGTTGCCTGCCGTTGAGGAACAGGCTGGCCCTGGGGGATTCGGCGTAATAGAAGCCGCCGGCCGGGGCGTTCAGGCTCCGGTCGAACCCGCGCTGCCACGGCACGACGCCGTGCTCCTGCCCCACGTGCCACTTGCCGACCATGGCGGTAAAGTACCCCCCGCCGCGCATCACCTCGCCCATCGTGACGCACTGGTCGTTGAGGCGCCCGCGATAGCCGGGCGTGCCCTGGTCCTCCATCATGTGCCCGACGCCGGTCTGGTGCGGATACAGGCCCGTAAGGATGCACGCCCGCGTGGGGCAGCATCGCCCGGTGTTGTAGAACTGTGTGAAACGCAGACCGCCGGAGGCCAGGCGGTCGAGGTTGGGCGTCGGGATTTCGCCGCCGTAGCAACTGATGTCCGACCAGCCCATGTCATCGACCAGGATGACGACTATGTTTGGCCTGGCCCCGCCGGCCCCGCCTGCCCCGCCTGCCGCATTGGCCGCGCGGGCAGGCCGCAACCATCGGGGCAGGGCCAATGCCGCCGCGCCCAGGGCCGCGGCCTTCAGAAAATCGCGACGTGTCGTCATGCCGTGCTCCTTATGTCCCGCATTGCCCGCTTCGAGCAAACACCCGCAACAAGCCGGGATTTCCCGTATGCGCCCGGCCCGGAACCGCTCCGGGCCGCGCGATGCAATTATCTCCCGTGTCGAGGCGCCCGCAAGCGGTTTCCGCCCCGCGGGAAGTCGCCGCATGCCTAAAGGGGACTGGCCGGCGCAGGGGACTGGCTCCGAAGCGGCATGCTTCTCGCCGCGAAGGTGCCTGTCCCCGCTGTTGGAACGTCCCTCGACCAACGACGGGGACAGGCACCATAGGGGACTGGCTCCGAAGCGGCATGCTTCT
>Ga0315279_10010363_pt1 | contig 10958 bp, 5 predicted proteins | sample YL17G06_20_MG_FD_203694 | JGI IMG/M metagenome (GOLD analysis project Ga0315279, IMG submission 203694) | Sediment microbial communities from Yellowstone Lake, YNP, Wyoming, USA - YL17G06_20 | ecosystem: Environmental > Aquatic > Freshwater > Lake > Sediment | place: USA: Wyoming | collected...
TCGTTTATCCCGAAGATCGTCCGAAGTTTGAAAAACTGATCCAGGATTTTCATAGGCATCGGAACCCGAAAACCCCAGTCGAGATCAGATGGGTCCACAAAAACGGTCACATCATAACGATGGAACACGTCAACGTACCCGTCTACGATGAGAGAGGAAATCTTGCTGCGATTGAAGGGGTCGCAAGAGACGTCACAGAACGCACAGAAATGAATAAAGCGCTAAAAGAGTCCGAAAGCCGCTATCGAAGCCTATTCGAGGACTCTCCGATTGCTCTTTGGGAGTTTGATTTCTCCGACGTCAAGAAACGTGTTGAAAGTCTGCGGGAATCTGGCATCGATGACTTCAGAGAGTATTTCGGGAACCATCCAGAGGCAGTCGTTGATCTCGCCAATGCGGTAAGAGTAGTCTCTGTGAACAGAGCCACACTGAAACTATACAAGGCCAGAAACTTGCACGAACTCAAAAGACGGCTAGTTGAGGTTTTCGGCGGGGAAGATTATGAAGCTTTCAAAGAAGCACTGATCGCATTGGCTGAGGGCAAGAACTCTTGTGAAACCGAAATCACCACAAGAACCCTGAAAGGCAAAAGAATGAGCGTTGCTGTGAAAGTTTCCATAATGCCAGGCTGTGAGAAGACGTTCTCGAAAGCCTTCGCTTCCATGATTGATATCACTGAAGAGAGCAAGATGGCGGAGGCGTTGCGAAACAGCGAAGAATTCTTCCGTTCCGTCGTCGAGAACTCGCACAACGGGATTCTGCTTATTGACGAGAATTTCAGAATCACATATGCCAATGCCCAAGCGTTGCTCATGGGAGGATATTCAAGAAGGGATGTTGTAGGGCAAGACTTCAGAAAGCTTCTACACAAGGACAGCATGAGCTTAGTTCAAGACCGGTATTTGAACAGGTTAGGAGGGAAAAATCCTCCTTCCCAGTACGTCCTCAAAGCAGTTCGAAAAGACGGAGAAAAAAGAGACTTTGAGCTCAAAGCTTCACGCATACTGGACAACCATGGCAGAGTCTGCATTGTAGCCCAGCTTCTAGACGTGACTGAGCATAGAAGAATGGAAGATGAGAGGAAGCATTTCGCAGAAAGGCTTTCAACCCTGAACAAGTATGGCCAAAGTTTGAACATGGCCAAAAGCCTGAAAGAGGTTCATGCAGTCACGCTAGAGGCCATGGAGAAGACCCTGGGATTCGAATACGCTTCCATCCTCAAAGTCGAGGGAAAAACGCTCCGCCTAATGTGCAACCGTGGATACTCAAAGGAACTCTCGCTAAGATTGCCGCTAGACGGAGAAAAGGGCGTAACAGTGAGAGCTGCCAAGACTGGTAAACCCGTCTGTATAAAGGACCTCAGAAAAGAAGGGAAGTACATTATCGGCAAGCCAGGAATGCTTTCTGAACTTGCTGTGCCAATAAAAGAAGGAAAAAAGGTTCTGGGCGTTCTTAACGTTGAGAGCGAAAGACCTGTAGCGTTCAGCGAAGAAGATGCAAAGCTGCTTGAGATTCTTGCATCTCACACTGCAACAGCACTCACTAATCTGAACAAGCAAAAAAGGCTTTCAGCCCTGAACGAGTACGGGAAAAGCTTGAACATGGCTGAGAACCTGAACGCAATCTACAAACAAACACTGAACGCCATGGAGAGAACACTGGGGTTCGAGTTTGCCACTTTCTTCGTAGTCGAAGAGAAAAAGCTTAGACTTGCAGCCCACCGCGGATATCCAAAGAGACTCAGTGTTACCCTTTCGTTGGACGGAGATAGAGGCGTTTCGCTTCGAGCAACAAGAACGGGCAGACCCATTTTCATTCGCGACATCAGAAGGGAAAAGGCCTACATCTCAGGCAGACCGGGGATGCTCTCTGAACTCGCTGTGCCAATAAAGATAGGCCACAAGGTCCTAGGTGTTTTGAACGTTGAGAGTGAAAGACTTGCAGCGTTTGATGAGAATGACCGAGAAATGCTTGAGATACTGGCTTCGCACGCTGCAACCGCTATGGGCAACCTGAACCGACGAGATCAGTTCAGAAACTTGTCCAGTCGACTAGAATACTTGATGAAGAACACCACAAAAATCATCCAGGCCAAGAACATGCATCAAAGGCTCAAGGTAATCACGAAAGCCATCGGCAAATTCGGGTGGAGAAGAGTAGTTATTTCGCTAAGAGACGAAAACCTTGAAGGAACAGACACTGTCACAGCAGGCCTCACGAAAGAAGAGAACAGGTTGCTGATGAAAAGAAAAGCCCCAGGTCATGTTTGGCAAGAACGACTGGGTCCGAAGTTTGAAAGGTACAAAATCGGAGAGTTCTACTACCTGCCATGGAATGATCCATGGGTCAGAGAAAACGTCCATGGTGTTCCCCCGGAAACTCCGACTGAGGAAGTGACAACCTACGCAGGGGTTCCCAGCAAGCTTTCGCCTGAAAAGATGGTTGACTGGCACCCTCAGGACATGCTTTATGCTCCTCTCCGCACTCCGGAGAGAAGAATCGTTGGCATCTTAAGCATGGACGATCCTACCGATGGACGAAAGCCCACAAGGGAATCTCTTGTTCCGTTAGAGCTTTTCCTGCATCAGGCTGCCATGATTATTGAAAACGCTCGACTTATCGAAAGCCTCAGAGAAGCAAGGGAACAACTTGAAACCTACGCCGATCATCTTGAGCAAAAAGTGGATGAAAGAACCCGCGAGCTCAGAATATCGCAAGAGCAATTGCTCAAAGCTCAAAGACTGGCAGTAATAGGCGAACTGGCCGGAATGGTTGGCCATGATCTACGCAATCCTCTGACAAGCATTGCAGGCGCGACGTATTACGTTAAGAAGCGACTAGTCCCGAAAATGGATGGCAAGATAAAAGAGATGCTCGAACTTATCGAGAAGAACATATTTTATTCAAACAAGATAATAAACGATTTGTTGGACTACTCCAGAGAATTGAAATTGGACGTGACAGAAACTGCTCCCGCATCAATAATGAAAGAAGTATTGTCTCTTGTGGAAATCCCGGACAGCATTCAGTTGGTGAATCTTACCAAAGGCAGCCCTAAGATGAAAATCGACGTTGAAAAAACCGAGCGATGCTTCATAAATATCATCAACAACGCGATTGACGCCATGCCCAACGGCGGAAAACTGACGATAGAATGCGCCAAGGTTGGTGACAAGCTTAGATTTCTATTCTCGGACACTGGAGTGGGAATGTCAACTGAAACCATTGTGCAGCTCTGGACACCGCTTTTCACAACAAAAGCAAAGGGCATGGGCTTTGGCTTGCCAATATGCAAACGCATAGTAGAAGCGCACGGTGGATTGATATCTGCGACAAGTGTTCTCGGAAAAGGCACGACGTTTGAAGTAAGTCTTCCCATCAGACCGAAACCAAGAGAAGGAGGTGAGGAGTTGTGGGTGAAAACGCCAGAATCCTCGTTATTGATGACGATGAGAACATAAGAAAAGTGCTCATGGCAATCCTTACGGATGAAGGATATAACGTTGAATCTGTGGGCACTGGCAAGGGAGCGCTTGAAAAAACCAAGAATGGATTCTACAATGTCGCTTTGATAGACGTTCGGCTTCCAGACATAGAGGGAATAGAGCTTCTGACGAAATTCAAACCAACATCGCCAAAGATGCGGAAGATAATCATCACGGGCTATCCTACGTTGCAGAACGCAATACAGGCAGTAAACAGTGGCGCAGACGCTTACATAATGAAGCCCTTCGACGTCGAAAAGGTCTTGAAGGTCATTGAGGAGCAATTGCACAAACAGGAGAACGAGAGGAAATTCAATCAAGACATGGTGGCAGACTTCATCGAGACACGCGTCAGAGAATTAGACGTGAACAAGATTGCTTGGAAAGAAAACGCCGCCTAGGAATCCTCTTTTTGATATTCCTGATGTTTTCCTTCTTACGTCACAAAATCTTACGCTTTCGTTGTTGCGTTCGGCAAAGCTAGACAGCTTTTTGTGGCATGTTCTTGCGCATGAATTTCCAATGGTGACCGACTTCAAATTCGAGCTTTCGCAAGAGTGTCACCGAGGCAATGTTCTGCTCTCCCGTGTATAATCCGACAGAATTCATCTCTTTCTCGAAGAGCAGATTCATTGCTCTGCGTGTAAGGATGGAGGCGAGGTTTTTTCCACGGAATTCCGGAATCGTGGCTGCTGGGCCTAGATAGCCGCGTTTTGCGTTGAAATGCGTGTTGTAGTTTGCGTCTGTCCTTGAAGCCACGATGGAAACTATCTTGCCGTTGGATTCAGCGACGTGAACCCATTCTTCAGTGAAAGGAGGATTCTCGGTTTTCCATCTTTCAACTATGCCCGGTCTCAGTCTCTCGTATCCAAAGCCTGAGTTCACGGCTTCTATGAGCTCTTTTTCCTCGTTTGGTCTTAGACTGCGAATCACAATCCCTTCCGGTGCCTTCGGCAGAGGTCTCACGCCATCAAGTCTGGCGATCATATGGTACAGTCCGCCCTCGGCTCTATAGCCATATTCAATCCAATCATTCATCTTAGGGTTTTCCGCGTCAATGCTGTAGAAGACCGCTCCACGTTTGACGAATTTCTCGATCTCTTTAAGCAGCAAGCTCTCCACAAGCTTGTTGGATGGGCTTTCGCGGGTCACAAGCCATTCAATCTCTTCACCCCAGTGCCCATCAGCGTAGGCGGACGAGCCGAGAACCACGCCATTTTCCTCTGCCATTAGAATCTGCAGCTTTCCATCCTGAACCCACTTGCGAAGGCTGTTCTCATCAAAAGGATAGAACTGGTACGATCCCCGATTAGCTTCATTAAGCAGCTGAGCCAGAATCGGCAGATCCAAGTCAATGAAGCTTCGGATGGCAACCGGCATGCTTCTTTCTAGAGGACAAAAACCGATAATAAACGTTTAGGTGCATGGATAGTCAATAGGCGACATGAATGTACGAAGGCATTTTAGGGAAGAGAACATCAATCAGTCGTTTGTATTTTGGGCGCACGTAGAAGTCGGGGAAGCATGTTTCCAATTCCTCTCGGCTTTTGTAGCCGAGTATTAATCGGGTGGAAGCTGGAGGATTAAGACCTATTATGCATTGTTCATCTGTATGAAGCTGGTGTATGTCTGTGACGGAGCCATTCTCGATTGCCATCTGAGCTCTGAATCGGCGAAAGTTGAGATTCAGCTTCTCCGTCAAGCCGCGATATTCAGAAGCTGCAAGACGCGATTCCAGCAAAGGCTTCATTTTCTGAAGCAAGTTGACGTAGCCTGTGACGCGTATCTGCCAAGCATAAGGAGGCACCTGTCGTTCTGCGCCTAAGGTTGCAAGAATCCTTGCTGTGGGGTCACAGTAGCTTGTACGGGCGATCAGGGTTTCGATACCGTGCTTTTTGCCAGTGTTTTTCAGAAAGCTGAGAACTGTCATGGTCGTCAGATAGTCTGCATCCGTGGCTTCTCGGAGAATCAGCTCTTTCTCCTCAAGCCTGCAGGTTATTCGGAAGTACGCCGTCATCTCACCTTTTTCCTCGACAGCGTACCCGTCGAAGCCATATTCACCGGCCAAGCCAGTTTCTTGTTGCATCTTCCAGATTTGCTCGTCGCGAACGCTGTGAACACAGAACTTGCTCTGGGATTGGGCGAGAAGTTTCATGGCTTTTGGGATATCCTTGATATTAAAAGGGCGAATCCTAAGGTTGGACTCGAATTCTGGGAGCTTTTCTAGCGAGATCGTCGTTTCTTCGTCGTGTGTAAGCGCGTATTCATATCCGAATTGGCGATAGAAGTAAGGTATTCCCTCTATGACAGACAGGTCGAAACCTTGTTCTGCCACTTCCTTGTGATACTCCTGTACAAGTCTTCGGATAAGCCCCCGGTTGCGATATTCAGGAAGTGTAGCCACATTGCCCATTTCAGCCACTTTCAACGGAATGTCGCCGATGCACCAATCGAGAGGAATTAAGTTGAGCGTGGCAACCGTCTTCCCATGGTGCTTGATGATGAAGTGGCTCTTAAACGTCATCTTGGGGTGGTTGTAGAGAAATTTCTTGACCATAAGGTCTACGCCAGTGTTCTGGCCGAAGACTTTCCGCATGATTTCCAGGTTTTCTTCTATGTCTTGGTCGGTTTCCAAGTGTTGAAAGGTGAACTCATTGTCGGACAATCGAAAAGCTCCTCACGACAAGAACACTGGGAAGAACGCACGTTCCGTGCTTAAGAGGGTCTTCTTATGGTTTCTTTTTTTCGTCTGTCGGGTTTGTCTGTGGACAGCCTCTTCATCTTGCTGCAGATTTCGTCGAACACCATAGGCAGATCCCATCCTTCCCCGGAGTAGGCGTAGACCTTACCAACCCTTTTGATCGAGACGCTAACCTCGTATCTTCGCTTGCCACTCGCCACTTCTTTTGTTTTGATTGCTGCCCGAATCTCCTCTATGTCTGGGAATGATCTGCGCAGGGTCTTGGCTTCTCTCATGAACTTCATTCGCGCCAGCTCAGCCTCGAACGGGTCGCTCGGTAGTCCGACTATGTAGGCGGGAACGTCAAGTTCTTCAGGTTCAGCTATGAAGCCGACGAAGTCTCGGTAGGTCGCTATGCCTTGAAGCTCATCCCATAGCTTCACGATGGCGTAGGTTTTGCGTTGCTGTATCATTTTCTTCAAGACTTCCGAAGCTTTTTCTTCAGGCCCACAAATGAGCACGTCTGTGTCCATCAGTCCTGAGACCTTGAGGTCTGAGTATCCTGCGGTTTCGCCGCTGAGAGTGCCTTTGTGCAGTCTTTCTCTTGGAAAGAGCGAAAGAACGATTTGGCTTGAAAGCAGAATGCCGCAAAGCTTGCCAGAATCGAGAACAGGCAGGTGATCTATTTCGTGCTTCACCATCAAGCTACGAGCCTTGGACATTGAATCGTTCTTGTCGACGGCTATTGGGTCTCGTTTCATGATTTTGTCTATGCGGACCTGTCCAAACTCTTTGATAGACAAGAGCGATTGACATGCAGCCTGAATCGTTATTGCAGTGTCAATCTTTCTCTCTCTGCCTATGGGTAATGCTCTCAACCGGTAATCGCTCATGAGCCTCGCTGCTTTTCCGACAGTCTCGTTCGGGGAGAGCTTGACGATAGGTGTCATAATTGAGGAGGCTTTCATGTTAGATATGTCCGGAGCTTTCAGGATATCCCTCATGGTAACTATGCCCGTTTTGTTGCCTTCTTCAATGAATGCTTCATAGGCTTCATTGCTTTGCAGAATCCCTATGATCTCAGACACAGAAGACGAAGGCGAAGCAACTAAAGGCTTAGACTCGAAACTTTCCACTCTTGAAGCTCTTAGACTTTCCAAATCAGACCCTACCGCAATCTTGAACAGAATAGTTCTACAAGTCAGCATTTAAACCCTATTAAGCTTATTCGAATACGTCACCAACATCGCATTCTCGCGATAGTAAGTGAATAGGAATGTAAACTTAGGGTAGAGAATCCATCTACGCTTTGCGCAATAACGTATCAAACTTTAAATATAACATGTGGTGCAAAGAATGATTGTATGGAGAGACGTGATCTCGATTCGACGGCATAGGCAAACAACGGTTCAAGACAAAGAAGTTTGACCTTGCCAAGAGTCTAGAGCCTCTCAAGAGAATGGGAAGAGAGGAAACGAAAATGACCAGAAAGATGGAACAGAGCATCATGCTGACGATAATGTCGATATTGCTTCTGGCCAGCACCATAGCATCCCCTACTGGAGTTGTGCTGCATAGAGCGGATGCCTCAGGATCGTTTTTGGCGAATGGAGACTACAACGAGTCTATTAGCAAGGCTGTTTCCCCGCAAGCTGGTCCACCTCCACCCTCAGGAGGTTGGATCTTGTTGGCGACCGATGCTGACGAAGGAAGCGGAACGAGTTTGAAGACTGTATACGGTCAACTCTATTCTGACATCATATACTTGAAAGTTGAACATCACAGATCATGGACAACGATCAGCGACATAGACACTGCTATCTTCATGGATGCTGACAGAAACCCGGCTACAGGACTTCCAGATGGACACTATCCTGGTCAGAACGCTGGGATTGGCGCAGACTACATAATCATCGTAGGCTTTGAAGCAACCGCAATGTGGAGATGGGACCCAAACACAAGCTGGTGGGACACTGCTAACACCATTTCCTTAGCCTACCTAGATGCTCCTGACTACTCTAACGTATTTGTGGTTGGCGTGTATCGTGCTGACATGCAAACAGTTGGAATCATTGATGGGACGGTTAGCGACGTCCCCTCAGGCTGGGACTGGATGCCAAACAGTGGACATTTCACTTTTGCCTTGATGGAAGCCGGACCTGGAATCGTTGTCATGATCGGAGATGCAGCGGCACATTCAGCACCTAGCGGAGTAACACTTGGTATATTCAGCAGCGCGTATGGAGGGGATCCTGGACGTGACGAAGTCATGTTCACGAGTGACGATCTTGATTATGTTCCAGTTATCCAGCTGGTGGCTTCTCAAGGAATCTCCGTCTTTACGATTGATTATACATATTCTGGTGACGCGTACAACAATTTTGACTATATTTCCACTGAAACCGGCGGCCTCCACTATAGTGGCGGAACTGGTTGGGAGACAGCCGTAGCCAATGAAATACAAGCCAGATTAGGTAGCTTTGGGGACGTCGTTTTCATCTATGATCTGTCAGGTAGCATGTCTGATGACCTATCAAGCGTCAAAGCCAAGACACAAGCGATTATTGATGTCCTACCGACGAGCTCGAACTTCGCATTTGGTGTAGGTACAATCGTAGACTACCCTCATGGTTATGATTCATATGGATACGCGGGCACGTACGGCAGTCCTCCGGATTATGCTTGGCAAAGGAACTTGGACGTAACGACGGACAGGGCACTCGCAAAGAATACGATTGACATGCTTGCACCTTTCGACGGAATGGATTGGCCTCAAAACTACGTTAGAGCACTATACGAGGCTATGTTCTTCTCTTGGCGATTCACTGGAACCCACGATGTTAGCATCACAGACATTAAGCCTCTCAAGACCGCTATTGGCCAAGGCTACAAGACTGGTGTGAACGTCACGGTGGCATACTATGGCAGCTACCAAGAAACGTTCAATGCGTCACTTTGGGCTCAGCCAGCAGGCTTAGTTGGTTGCTGGGAGTTTGATGAAGGAGCAGGAACCACAGCCTATGATAGCAGTGGAAACAACAATCACGGCACAATCTACGGCTCTACTTGGACCGACGGAAAAATCGGAGAAGGCTTGTACTTTACAAAGCTAAGCGACTACGTTGAAGTTGCTGATTCATCAAGTCTTGATCTGACTAACCAGCTTACTATTAGTGCATGGATAAAACCGCATGATTTACCTGAACATGAAGTCAAAATAGTCGGAAAAGGATATTCAAGTACGTATGCATACTGGTTAGGATTCTGGCCTGGAAGTATAATTCTGACTGTAGAAAACAGCTTAGGCTATTGCGAAGCCTACTATCCATTCGCATTCGTTCTTGACGAGTGGACTCACATCGCCGCCACATGGAACAGAGGAGTCACATGCATTTACATCAACGGCGTGCTTCAAAACACCAACCCGCCGCGCATTTACACAGGAATCCTAACACCAAATGAATACCCTCTAATAATTGGCAGTAGAGATAATGCCTACAACGACTACTTCAACGGCACAATAGATGAAATCAAAATCTACAACAGAGCTTTGTCCGCTGAGCAAATATGGGCTGAATACACGTTTGCACCCACCCTCATCGAAACACAAACTGTTACTCTGGAAAGCGGACAGACAACAAGCCTTACCTTCACTTGGAATACTTCTGGTTGGGCTAAGGGCGACTATACCCTAACCGCCACAGTGGACACAGTCCTAGGCGAGACGGACACAGCAGACAACACTCGCACCTACGACCTTGTCCACATAGGAATCCCGGGGGATGTGAATGGAGATAAGAAGGTCGACCTGAAGGATGTCTATGCCGTTGGAAGAGCGTTCGGGTCAGTCTACAACAGCACGGACGGATGGTATTGGCATACGCCACGTCGCGATGGCTGTCCTCACGATCCCAACTGTGACATCAACTGGGACTGGAAGATCGACCTGAGAGACTATTACACAACATGCAGAAACTTCGGAAAAGAAGAACCATAACCCATTCCTCTTTTTCTTCGTGCGGTTTGAACGATCGACTTTTGAGAAAAAGGTGTCTAATGTGACTGGTCAATCTGTTATGATAGGGTGAAGTGTTTGAAGTAAGTGACTTGTGAATGCGTGCATGTTGACCGAACGGTATGCCTGACGCTAACTGAGAGGTTCATTGACCCTAAAGCAGAGGTCATTTTTCTTCCTGTCGAAAAGATCGATTGTTGGTGATGGATTGCCTTCACGCTGCGCTGAGGGACGTGTGACAAAAAAGGCATTCTGTTAAGGCGTGGAGTGCGACACTCTTTCCTTCACTCTTATTAACCCTTGGATGTAGTAGTTAGGACTTCAAGCTGGTTCGTTCAATGACGAACACTGTTGGATACGCTGGGAGAGCAGTCTTCTGGACTCTTTGCGTAATGGGAGTCTTCGCAATCCTGAGCTCCACGATGTCCAAAAGCCCAGCTCTGAATCCTTTTTCCGCAAGCCTAGGAACGCCTACAGAATGGGGGGGCTTTGTTGCCGCCGCATCAACGATTCCTGGAATCCTGGTTAGCTTGCCTGCTGCTTCTCTTTCGGATATTTTCGGCAGGAGAAGGTTCCTGCTTCTAGCAGCTTTCGTTTTTGCATCAGCTCCTTTCCTTTACCTTATCATAACTGCTTGGTGGCAACTCATCCTTGTCCGGTTCTACCACGGGTTTGCGACGGCCATTTTTGTTCCAGTTGCTGAAGCTTCAATAGCTGAACTGTTTCCAACCAAGCGGGGAGAACGCATATCGCTTTTCACGTCAGCCACGTACGTGGG
>Ga0315279_10010364_pt1 | contig 10957 bp, 12 predicted proteins | sample YL17G06_20_MG_FD_203694 | JGI IMG/M metagenome (GOLD analysis project Ga0315279, IMG submission 203694) | Sediment microbial communities from Yellowstone Lake, YNP, Wyoming, USA - YL17G06_20 | ecosystem: Environmental > Aquatic > Freshwater > Lake > Sediment | place: USA: Wyoming | collected...
TCCTTCAGGAGGTATTATTCTGGCTTGTCTGGGCATAAAAAATCTTTCTCTTTTTAGTCTTTCATAGATAATAGACGCAAAAGGAAGGAAAATCTAACTAAAAAAATTTAATCTGTTTAATCTGTGATTTAAATTATCTGGAGAGTGAAGGAATTGATAATGAAAGAGTTGTAACTGTTTGTAGATAAAGGAGTAATTTTAATGAGAACCGTCCCCTATTTGTCCCTATTTAAGGATTTAAAACTAGATGCTGCGTCTATCCTTTATATAGATGCTCTTCCCAAAAGTCTTGGCGTAATTTTTTAACTCTGTGCCAATCTGAATTATCTCGCCCACATGGTTAAGTGGCCGATGCTCATTGGTTACTATACCAATAGCAAGGCTTAAGATGGGAATCCTGCTTAATTGGCCAGTTCTATTTTTGGTAATAATGTAGCCCTTCTTTCTATCCTCTTCATTATAAAAAGAACCGATGCCTTTGTCGAAATTCTCCACAATTTGACGGCAGATTTCTTCCATAGCATCGGGGGTGGTAATAAATATAAAGTCATCTCCGCCGATATGGCCGAGGAAATCCGAGGCACCCCCTGATTTTTCTAATGCATTAATTATAATTGTTGCTGTTTGGCAGATAACTTTATCACCGAGTTCAAAGCCATAGTAGTCATTAAACTCCTTAAATTTATTTAAGTCTAAGTATCCCACTGCAAAAGGCGTACCGGATTTTATTCTATTCTCAAGTTCTTTTAATATCGAAACATTTCCAGGAAGTTTGGTTAAGGGGTTGGCATCAAGGTCTCTTGTTATGCGCACTAAAGAGGCCTTTATTCTTACCAGAAGTTCAGCCGGTTCAAAAGGTATTTCCACATAATCGTCCGCACCCGCATAGATACCTTTTATTTTATCCATAGAGTCTTTAGTGTGCATAATTAAGATTACGCTGATATGACGCAGGATAAAACTACTGCGGATGTGTTTACAGATCTCAATTCCATTGATATAGGGAGCAGCATATTCTGCGATTACTAAATTGAAAGATTTTTTAGCCAATTGCTCAACGGCCTCGGTTTGGCTTGAGCAGGTCCTTACCGTATAGCCTTCTCCCATAAGAAGCGCAGCTAAGAAATCCTGGGTTTGAGCATCGTTTACCACCACGAGAATATTACCTTCTGCTTGTGTCAGATTCATTCTAACTCTGTCAAATATTTTTTGCAGGCTTCTTGGATATACTTTGTCGCGTCAGGACTCAAGATAAGATAGAAGCTACCCGTTATTTTTTCATTGGGTTCTTCAAATACCGCCTCTACCAGCAAGACATATTCATCAGCGTAGTATTTAGAAATTGCCATATTCATAATTTGCTGAATCGGGCCACTGGTTAGGATGGGTACAGAAGGTATGATTAAATTTTTTAAGATTATACTTAAGGCGCCAATGTAAGAGCCGATAACCACATTACCCACCTCTTTTATTACCGATAATCCCATTTCTGTCAACATGCCGCTTTTTCTATCTTCCGCTTTAATCTTATAACATAGATCGACTAATTTAAAGGCGCTTTTTTCATCGAGAATAAAAAGAACATTGCCTTTTAGGCCGCTGAGTATGTGGCCGTATACGGCAATTACTATTTGGGCCTGGTTTACTCTCTCTAAAATTATTTCACCCGGTATAAAATCTAAGGAAGGTATACTCAGTTTTATTTCTGTACCCAATATTTCTGAGAGGGCAGTGCTTCCGTGCGCCGCGGCGATACAACCTATTTCCCTTAAAATATCCATTTCATCTTTCATTTGACCTCCTTCAATGAGTAGATGACCCAGCCCTTATGCTAAGGGCTGGGTCATGTCCTCACTTATTTCTTTTTATAGATGCGGGCATTTACGTCTATCTCTTCGTAAATCTCCTTTGCCTCCTTAAGAATCGTCTCTACCTTACCCATAATCAGATAACCACCGGGCTTTAGGGATTTATAGAACTTCATCAGCAAATGCTCTTGCAGGCTGCGGTTAAAATATATGAATACATTTCGGCAAAACGCAACGTCTGTTTCCTCAATGGAGTCTTGGGAAATCAAATCCCGATATTGAAATCCAACCATATCTTTTATCTCTCCATTTAGTTTATAGCCTCCCTCGCAAGCAACAAAATATTTTTCTAAGATTTTGGCATCCGCATTCTTAAGGCTCTCTTTGGGATATTCGGCAGTCTCAGCAGCGCTTAAACTTTTTCTATCGATGTCAGTACCTATAATCTCAAGGGAGAACCGAGGGAGGTCATCTTTTAATATTTCCTTCAGTAAGATTGCTACGGAGTATGACTCTTCACCATTTGCGCAACCCGCAGACCATACTCTCATTGACTTGTCATTTCTTTGTATTTTACTACGGATTAAGTTTTCTAAAAGATATCTTATGGTTATCCATATCTCAGGGTCGCGAAAAAACTCAGAAACATTTATGTAGAGGGCATCGAATAACTTCTCGTATTCTTTGGGGTTTTTTATTAATAACCTGAGGTAACCAGAGTAAGACTCAACCTTATTTGCGTGCATCCTTATGGCTAACCTCCTCTTAAGAATCCCTTGGCGATAGTGTCGGAAATCCAGGCTTCTATCTTCAAAGATTTTATTAAGTAGTAACTGAAAGATTTGTTCTTTATTCTCTTTTAAAGCGTGCCGAGGATTTTTGCTTATTGTCTCTATGGCATCTACCATTGCCCGTGCAATCTCGGCTTCGTGTTCAACTCTTTCCTGCTCGATAATTGTATGCAACGCTCCTTTTTCTGTGGTTGCATACTTAGCAGGAACCCTGGATAGGATATAGGCAAGCATATCATTTCGGCACTGATTGCAGGTGCAGATATCATAGCGCAGTGACAAGGCACTATTAAGGAAATCTGAGGCGATGTCTTCAATTATATTTTTGAGTTTCTCTACCATAACATAAATATACCATAGATAAATAAAATTTAAAAGAACTTTTTTCACTTGATATTTGCACATAATATATTATTATAGTAAATATGAATATTGAAAATTTGAGAAAGATTTTAGGTCAAGGTTTTACCATAATAGAACTGGTGATGGTGATTGTGATTTGGGTATCCTGGCAGCTTTAGCTGTTCCGCGCTTTGAAAGTTTCTATAGCATAAAACTAAATGGCGCGGTTAAAAAGGTAGTTTCAGATATAAGGTATGTCCAGCAATTAGCGGTTTCAGAGCACACAAATACAAAAATAGTTTTTAGTGCCGCGGCAAACACTTATACTGCCCAAAAATATAACCCGGCTACCTCAAGTTAGGTTGCAATAACCGACCCGTTTACCCGGAGAAATCTTACCGAAAATTTCAACAGCGACCCTCAGTATGGAGGAATAGATGTTTTCGCCACAACTCTTTCATCAAGCACGTTGCGGTTTACCTGGATGGGAGTTCCGCAGGAAGGAACAGACGCAAGCTCTGCTAATTTAGAAAACGGCTGTAACACTAACTGTAGCATTACTCTTTCTTATAGAAATAATACCGTTTCTGTCATTATTACGCCCCAAACAGGAAAGTTAAGGGTTGAATAACTAAAAACTGTTAAACTGTTAAATTGCTAAACTGCTAAATTGAAATTAAACTGCTAAATTGTTAAACTGCTATACTGCTAAACTGTTAAATCTGTGTTCCCACTTCGTAAGTGGAACGCTCCTGGATATTGGTAGAGGGCGTAGAGGGGACGGTTCTCATTGATATTAACCTTTGTGGCACAATAAGTTGCAATTGTTTCATTTGCGTCGTGCGTCTTGCGTCTTTTAAATCTGAGATCTAAAATATCGAAGCAGGAAACAACAAATTTCTATAAGTTTCTATCTATTTCAGAAATTTTGTGGTAAAATTTAATTGGGAGTGAGAATTTATGATTGAAGAATATATACATAAGGCTTTGGAAAAGGCTAAGTACGAAATTATAAAAGATAAAGAGCCATATTATGGCGAAATTAAGGAGTTACCCGGGGTTTGGGCCACAGGAAAAACCTTAGAGGAATGCCGGAGAAGACTTGCTGTGTCCTATATCCCAGACCGGGTTTGGAATGGGAAGAATTAAAATAAATTAAAATGGAGGAACAGGATGTTAAGGAAAATTTTTCTTATTTTGGCGATTAGTGGTTTGGTCTTTTTTGGCTTAAGATTTTCTTTGCAGGCACAGAGGTATACTAAAGAGGAACCTGCCCCCTACCCATATGATTATACCGAAGATTTAGGAAGGATAGAGGCAAAGGTGGATAAACTCTCAACAAGTTTAGATAATACCAATAAGGAAATCTTAAAGAAATTAGACCAGGTCCTAAGCAATCAGACCAAAATAATCAGCGAACTCGAGATAGTCAAGGTAAGGGCATCGCGGTGATAGAATTTTTTACGGTATAGGAAAGTATAAAAACAAAGTAGCGAGTAGAGAAAACGTAAATTCCACCTACGCGGTGAAGAAATACTAAAGATAGGTCTACACCGCGTAGGTGGAAGTAGGTGGAATGAGAGTCATTCCGAGCGTAAACGAGGAATTTTCTTAGAAAGGGGTATAGATATGGTAGAAAAACGTCGGTTCAGCCGTTTGCAGGCAAAAGAGAAGGTGTTTTGGCGAAAAGAAGAAGATTTGCAACAAGAGGTCTTGCTTTTAGATGTCAGTCTCGGAGGGATGCGGATATTGTTAGATAATAAGATTGATGTAGGCAGCCCTATCTTGGGGCAATTTGAAATTATTCCTAATCTGGGTCATTTCTATATTCAGGGAGAGGTGGTCTGGGTTAAGCCGGTGGTAGATAAAACAAAGCATACCGGCTTTGAAGTAGGGATTAAGTTTACCAAGGTCAGCACCGTTCCTTTTTAATCGCATCCTCTCGCTAGAAACCAGTCCCCATACATTCCTTATCCAGCTCGAGAGTTTTCCGGAGAGTACAGGCACATGGTATCCACCTCAAGAAGTTAGTTTATTTAAGTAAGGAAGAATTTAAGTTTTTAAAGGTTTTAAGGTTTGATTTTTTAAAAGAGTCAATGCAAATTTTAAATGAAAGACGTTTTCTATTAACAGACAAAAATTTTAAGACCGTTTTGGGCTTGGTTAGCAGCAAGATCTTAGGCGAATATATCAGACATTAGAAGTAAAATCTTAATGAATTTAGAAGAGATATTTAAAGATACAGGACTGATTGCCAGACATCTGAAGGATTATGAATTCCGGCCACAACAGATTCAGATGGCTGAGGCTGTGGAAAAAGCAATTACATCTGGCAGACATCTCATTATGGAGGCCGGCACAGGGGTGGGAAAGAGCCTGGCGTATCTTGTCCCTTTCATCAAATGGTCAACAAAGTTTAATAAAAAAGTAGTTATATCCACCTATACCAAAACTCTCCAGGAACAACTTATAAAGAAGGATCTTCCTAATCTTTTTGGCATTTTGGGCCTTAATTTTAGATTTGCCTTATGCTTAGGTGGACAGAATTATCTTTGTTTAAGAAGGCTTGAGTCAAGTAACAGAGACAACCTTTTTGAATTGGATAGAGAAATAAAAGAGATGGCAAGGATTAGTAAATGGCAGAAAGATACAGAGACAGGACTTCGTTCGGATTTAGACTTCAAAGTGAGTGAATCTACCTGGAGTAAGATATGTAGGGAAAGCGACCTCTGCTTAGGAAAAAAATGCCTATATAGAAAGGACTGCTTCTATAATAAGGCGAGGCTTGTGCAATACAAATCTCAGATTCTCGTTACCAATCATCACCTTTATTTTGCCAACCTGGTTTCCGGAGGCAAGGTCTTGCCCAATTTTGATGCGGTAGTCTTTGATGAAGCCCATACTTTGGAAGACGTTGCCACTAACTACCTAGGGATAGAGATTTCCAATTTTAAGCTCAAGTATTTTCTTGACTCTATTTTTAACCCTCAATCGGGCAAAGGGTTTTTAGTGAGGCTCAGAAATTTAAACCGAAAAAGAGCGCAGGATTTAGAGAAGAAGTTAGATGAGCTAAGTTTGGCTGCTCAATCGTTCTTCTCGGGGCTAATCTCTAAATTTGGCGCGGATTCTAAAGACCTAAGAATAAGAACAAAGAACTTCATCTTTAATTACCTAAAAGAACCACTATCGGGGCTGGCTTCAATGTTGGCAGAGTTTTTGGATGATGCCAGAAAAGAAGAAGAGAGAATAGAGATTGAGTCTTTTGTATCTCGTGGCAAAGAGCTCAGTTTTGGATTAGAAGCAATTATAAATATGAGCCTGAATGGATATGTCTATTGGATAGAGATTCTAAATAGACCAAGGCGGCCTAAATATAGCTTATGCGCTGCACCAATAGATATATCTGGTGAATTTAAAGATAAGGTTTTAGATAAGGTTAAGCCGATTATATTTACTTCGGCTACACTATCTACTAATGGGAACTTTGAATTTAAAAAGAGGGGCCTGGGAATAGAGGATGCAGATGAACTCCTTTTAGGTTCTCCCTTTGATTATGGGGAAAATGCCCTTCTTTATATCCCTGAAAGTCTACCTGACCCAAGCATAGAATTTGAATCCTACCAGAAAGAGGTAATAGCAGAGATTAAAAGTACCCTTTCCTTAATGGGCGGAAGAAGCTTTGTATTATTTACCAGTTTTAAGATGATGGACGCAACTTACGATGCACTTAAGGTGAGCTTGCGGGGTTTAAATATCTTAAGGCAGGGCGATGCACCCCGTTACAAACTACTGGAAAGATTTAAACGACAGGATAAATCCGTCCTTTTGGGGACAAATACTTTCTGGCAAGGTGTAGATGTTCCAGGTAGGGCCTTGGAATGTGTAATTATTAGTAAACTCCCCTTTGCTGTTCCTGATGACCCCCTTATTGAGGCAAAGATGGAACTACTTCGCTCTCAAAATAAAGATCCCTTTATCCACTATCAAGTACCTCAAGCAATTATTATGCTCAGGCAGGGATTCGGCCGCCTTATAAGAACAAAAACTGACACAGGAGTGGTAGCTATACTTGACCCGAGAATTAAAACTAGGTTTTATGGCAAGAGCTTCTTAGACGCCCTTCCAGTGTGTCAGCAGACCTCAAAATCAGAGCAAGTTCAAAAATTCCTCCTTGAGAAAAGGGGTGGACTTTCGCACCTTCAGGAGAAAGAATATAATCATAAAGCTGCCTCTATAGCGATAAGAAACATAAGAAAAAGGATTTAAAATGGTTAAAGCCGATAAAGACCTAAAGGATTTATACTCCGCGGCCTAAAACCGTACCCTTTAGGGCGCGGATGAATTGTGGCCGCTTGAGTATTCCGCCCATAGGAACCCCGGGCTTTAAGCCCGGGTGGGCTCCATTGGAAAAGGAATTGATTACTCAGATTGGCAAAGGAAGGATTGACCAGCCCGGGGAGCCATCTTTTACGAATCCCTTACTCCTAGGAATAAGGGATTTTTCTTTTTGGGATAAAAAATTATTCTTGACAGTATAGGAAATTATATATTAGATTCTTCGGCACAAGGCCTTTAGAATCAAGGAAAAGTTTCATTAATGAAACTTTTCCTTGACAATCAAAAGTAGTATGCTAAAATTGTTATGAACATTTGTTCATAATCATTGTGAGTGTAATATGAGACCAAAGAAGACAAGATGGATTAAGTGTTTGCCGAGTGAGCGATGCTTTAAGCCACGGTGTAAGCCTTTGCGTAAATTAGAAGTAGTATATTTAAGTCTTGATGAATTTGAAGCAGTAAGGCTTTCTTGTCTTGAAGGACTGAAACAAGAAGATGCTGCAAAAAAGATGAAAGTTTCCCGGCCTACTTTCTCAAGAATTGAGACCTCGGCGCATAAAAAGATTGCTGACGCCCTAGTTAATATCAAGGTAATAAAGATTGAAGGCGGCTGCTGTAAAATTATAAGGAGGAGGTAATGTTTTTAGATCTAATTTTTGCTGGATTATTAGCATTGAAGGAATACATTGCCTTGCACGTTCTTACCTGCCTTATACCCGCATTTTTATTAGCAGGGGCAATGGTAAGTTTTATATCTAAAGAAGCAATTATCAAATATCTGGGTTCTGCAACTAATAAAGTAAAATCATTTTCTTTGGCATCTTTTGCCAGTTTTTTTATTGCCGCCTGTTCTTGTACGGTAATACCCGTTGCCAGCGGTATCTATTATCAAGGTGCTGGCATAGGGCCGGCTTTCATCTTCCTCTGGGTTGCTCCAGCAGCTAATATTCTGGCGGTTATTTATACGGGAAGCATTTTAGGAGTGAAAATGGTAGCCAGCCGTATTATTGCTGCTTTTTCTATGGCTTTTGTAGTAGGTATAGTAATGAGTCTTGTTTTTAGAAAAGAGGAGAGCAAAAGAACGCAATATAAGGCTGGCACAAAAACAGAGATTATCTCTAAAAAAGACGTATTTCTTTTATTATTGATTCTCGTTTCTTTATTAGGCCCTAATTACCTTGTCCAAAAAGGCCCTTACTCACAGAAAGTGATTGTCTGGTTAATTGCTTCCGCAATTATGCTTGTTTATGCCTTTAAGGTAAAGGCTCCTGACGAGATCAAAAGATGGTTAAAAGAGAGTTGGTGGTTTGTCAGGATTATCTTTCCTTTGTTATTGCTGGGAGTGTTTATCGTAGGCGTAATTGGAAAATTATTACCGCAGGAAGTAATCCAGAAATGGCTGGGTGGTTCGGGAATACGGGCATCATGGTTAGCTACAGTATTAGGTCAAATTATGTATTTTGCGACCATGACCGAGGCGCCATTTGTCGATACTCTGATGAAATTAGGTATGGGCAAAGGTCCGGCATTAGCGCTTTTACTGACTGGTCCGGGAATGAGCCTGCCGAATATGTTAGCTATTGCCAAAGTTTTTGGTATTAAAAAAGCCGCTGTTTATATATTGTTAGTGATGATCTTAGGAACATTTGTAGGTTGGTTTTTTGGAAATTTTGTCTTTTAAGTGAAGCCACAACTTATGGAACAAAATGAAGGATCTCGCACAATAACTTACTCACACTTACGTGTTCGTAAGTTATGTGCTCATTTAAGGAGGGGAAAAATGAAGATCGAAGTTGTTGGTCCTGGTTGCGGACGCTGTATCACTACAGAGAAAAATGTTCGTGAAGCGCTAAAGCAATTAGGAATTAGCGCTGAGGTCACCAAAGTTACTAATGTGGCAGAGTTTGCCAAGAAGGGTGTAATGTTTACGCCAGGGGTTATTGTAGATGGTCAGGTTAAATTTTCTGGCAAAATCCCGACTGTAGATGAAATAAAGAGAATCTTGACCCCACAATAAATAGAAATCCGTATACGGTAATAAACCTAAAACAATTTCTAGGAGTATAAATGCGAACACTATCCTTGTTTGTATTCGGGTTATTTTTTTTAGGTAGTATTTTTTGTGTGAATTATGCGACTGGACAGCCAACAGAAAAATCAACGGACGATTATATAATCGCTTATTATTTTCACGGAAATTTTCGTTGTTTTAATTGCTACCGGATTGAGCAGTACTCCAAAGAAGCAATAGAGCAGTATTTTAAAGATGAGTTAGACTCAGGTAAGCTCGTCTTTAAAATCACAAATATCGAAGAAAAAGGTAACGAGCACTTTATTAAGGATTACCGGCTTTATACAAAATCTTTAATCATATCATTGGTAAAGGATGGTAAAGAAGTTAAGTTTGATAATTTAGTTAAAGTCTGGGAGTTTCTCGGTAATAAACAGAAATTTTATGATTATGTTAAGGATGAAATAACCCAATATTTGAAAGAGCTATAATGAGTTCAGTCTTAGTAACTTTTATTTCTGCATTTTGGTTAGGTATTCTTACTTCTATAAGCCCCTGCCCTTTAGCTACAAACATCGCAGCTGTCTCATTTCTTTCCAGAAGAATCGCGCATCAGAAGGCCGTTTTTTGGTCAGGTTTATTTTATACTATCGGTAGGATGATAACTTACGCAGTATTGGGTTTTATTATTATAGGTTCACTTTTAAGTATCCCTACAACAGCAAATTTTCTACAAAAATATATGAATAAGGCCTTAGGGCCTATTTTAATTATTGTAGGATTGTTTTTATTAGATGTCTTTAAATTCAACATTCCGGGATTTTCTGTGTCTCAAGAGCAGCAAGATAATTTAGCAAAATCAGGCATAAAAGGTTCGTTTGCTCTCGGTTTTATCTTTGCTTTATCTTTCTGCCCGGTTTCTGCGGCGTTATTTTTTGGAAGTTTGATTCCGCTATCGCTTAACTACAGGTTTGGAATAATACTTCCGTTTATTTATGGCATAGCCACAGGCCTGCCGGTTTTGGTTTTTGCTTTATTCATTATCTTTGGCGTTAGATCAATAAGTCACTGGTTTAATAAAGTGGGTAAATTTGAGATATATGCGAGAAAGATTACCGGTGCAATCTTTATTTTGGCAGGAATATATTATCTTTTAGCATACGTGTTTCATATACTATAACTGGTGAGAAAACTTGAAAATAGAGAAAAATAAAAACTATGAAATTATTGTTTTCCCGAATCAGGATAAAGGACTAAAAGCCCAGCAAATCCTCGTTACAAAAGATATAGACTTTAAACACATCTCAACTTTAGCGGTTGTTGTTCTTGAAGAAAAACGCCAAGATATCTGTAGCCTTTTAAACGAGGAAGATTCTCTTATCGGTGGTTATTATCCCTTCTTATACCGCGATTACGAAGAAGAATTTTTTAAGAGAGCTCAAGACTATAAACTATCTCCAAGCAAAGAAGAGTTTTTAAAATCCATAACCCTCTGTTATGTTGCTCCCTGTATTGCGGATGAGAAAAAAATCCGCCTCATTGCCTACTTTTCCTGTGATATATCAGAAATCTTACCCTATCTTAATGCAGTAATAAAAGGTGCTTCTTACAACAAGAATCTTCCTGTGTTGACCTATACCAAAGGCCGCAGGATGATTAATCTTTAT
>Ga0315279_10010365_pt1 | contig 10957 bp, 12 predicted proteins | sample YL17G06_20_MG_FD_203694 | JGI IMG/M metagenome (GOLD analysis project Ga0315279, IMG submission 203694) | Sediment microbial communities from Yellowstone Lake, YNP, Wyoming, USA - YL17G06_20 | ecosystem: Environmental > Aquatic > Freshwater > Lake > Sediment | place: USA: Wyoming | collected...
ATTACATTTAAATAAACCCGTTTTGTGCTTACTACATTCTCAACTGTACTATCCGTAACTAAGAATACTATATTTGTGCCCCGTAAAAGAAAAGTCCATAAGGGTGTATAACGTTCTTGTCCAGCAAAATCCCAAATAATTACCTCGTATGTTGCTGAAACGTCAAGTTTTTTTACGTCCACAGCTATAGTGGGATTATATTCAATAGGAATATCAGTTCCACGCATTAAATTGAGGACTGTTGTTTTACCAACGCCACCAAACCCTACTAAGGCAATCTTAATAATCCCACTCAAAATTTTTTCCACTGATGCCTCAAAATCGTTCCAAATGTCTTTTGATTGCCCATCCCAAGTTGCCAATTTATGAAACTGCTCCTCCGCAAATACATCCCGCACTCGTTTGACTCGTTGATGTAATCCCAGTTCATCATCTTCCATATCAGCGCAAAACACATGGATGAGATCTCGCTTATTATCCACGGTATAGACAAATTTTAATCTGCCACTTACGACCGATTTGATTGATCCATCCGGCATAGCTCCGGTAAATGAGGTTAATGCTGAGAGAAAAACTGCTATTAAACTTTCATCAATTTTTATAGCGCCAAAATTTTTCTGGTAAATAGTTTTCCCATCGCCACGAATTACATAAATGGAATGAATCAATTGCTTGTCACCTGCAAAATTTTAATTTCACTTAAAATAATACTTAAATTCTCAATTTTAAAAACTTTAATTTAACTCTTAAGTTTGATTTAACTTTCAATGTGATATTAATACTTTCATTTATTTGAGAGAACGGATTGCTATGAATTCAGACCGACCTAAAAGTTATAAACGTGCAACCGCTATTAAAATGCATATTGATCAAATAAATTCAGGAAATTATGTAAAAAGCGATACGAATAGTTATCTTGAAACAACCTTTGGGGTTCAAGTCTCTCGAGTGCATATACTAGGCACAATTGTAGGAAGGTGGGTCTCCTCTACAAATGATGATTCAAAACCCGATCGGACACCGCAGGCATCCATAATTGTGGATGATAGTACAGAGACAATTCGTGTAAGAGTTTGGAAGGATGATGTTAAGCTCTTTGAAGACTTGCAGATTGGAGATATTGTGAATATAGTTGGACGTGTTCGTGAGTATGAGACTGAGAAATATATTTCGCCTGAAATCGTTAAAAAGATTGAAAACCCTAATTGGGAATTGATCCACGAATTAGAAATAATTGAATTCCTGAGTAGATTAAAATCTGATACGAATCTCCAAAAGATTTCAACAGAGGCTCAACAAATTACGAGTACTGATTCAGAACCTATGAAAATTGATCAGAATCAGAAAAGTATTTTTAAAGATAAAATCGTGGATTTAATTAATGAACTTGATAAAGGTTCAGGTGTTAATATTAATCAACTAAAAGAAGATGCAAAAATCCCGGAAAATGAGTTTCAAAATGCTATAATGGAATTAATAAATGAAGGCGCAATTTATCAGCCGAGTCCGGGTAAATATAGAAAATTATAAAAAAGATGATAAAAAATGAACGACGAATCCTATAACGCATTGTTAGAACGTGCAATGTCCAAAATACCGAAAAATGTTTTTGAGTATTCACGTTTCAAAATACCCAATTTAAACCTCTTCACAGAAGGCAATAAAACAAGTATTTTAAATTTCAATGAGATTGCTGATATATTAAATCGTAATCCTCACCATATTATGAAATTCTTATTACGTGAATTAGCAACACGAGGAAACTTTGAAGGGACTCGTGCTACTTTCATTGGAAGGTTTGGACAATTGACATTAAATTCGCTGATGAAAAGGTATACCGAAAAATATGTATTGTGTCCGTTCTGTCATAAACCAGAAACTGCTATTATCAAAGAAGATAAATTTACCTACTTACAATGTAATTCTTGCGGTGCCAAACAAAGTATAAAAGCCGGTTAGGAGCCGAAATTTGTGCAATTATACATGAGAACTCTTGACATGCAAGGTGAATTAATGGTTTCGATTTGTGATCAAGAGTGTATGGGTAATATATACCGTGAAGGAAAATTAACTCTTAAAATAACCCCCAAATTCTATGGCGAACAATTGGTTTCGATTGAGAAAGCAATAGATGAATTAAGAAAGGCGACCATCGCTAATCTTGTGGGAAATGCCATTATAAAGGAATGCTTAAAGTCTGGCTTAATCCATGAAAAAGGAATCATATGGATTGATGGAGTTCCGCATGCACAAATAATCAAAATGTAAAAATAAATAATCAGGTTAAAATTTATTAATTATAGCTTTCTTTGAATTTTTTATATTGATTTATTCAAAAAAATTTTGTGATTGAATAGAATGCAAAATTTTTGCTATAAATGTGGAAAATCTAAGGATGAAGATACCGAATTAATTGAGAATTTATGTTTAAATTGCTATAAAGACTCACATTCTCTTTTAAATTTTCCAAATCCTCTACAAATTAAACTCTGCAAGAAATGTAATAGGTTTTTTTCCAATAATAAATGGGTTTCTTCCGCTAATTCTGATATCGAAAATGTTATGGATGATGCGCTCAAGGAATCACTGCCAGTTCAAATATCTAAGAATCCTAAAACTAGATTAGAAATTACACCTAATTTGGTGGAAAAACCAGAATATATTCCGAGTATGAATTCCATTTATGTCGATATTAAGGCAATAGGGCGCGCACATGAATCATTGAAAGAATATACCGAAGAATATAATGCGCAAAAAGTTAATGTTTTTTTTTCCCTATGTCCCTTCTGTTTAAGTTTTAGAAGAGGCGATTATCAAGCCGTCCTACATGTAATAGCTGTTGATCGAGATCTCATTGATTGGGAAATTGATCTTATTTATTCATTGGTCGCAGATAAAGTCGAAAAGATGGTGAATATTGATTATTTAGCCTATATTTCCAAATTCACCTCTAAAAAAAGTAAAATTACATTTTATGTGGGATCTGAAAAATTTGCTCGGTTAATTGCATCACTCATAAAATTTAATTTGGGTGGCAATCTGAAAGAAACATATAAAACCGGTTTCCGGAAAATTCCTAAAGAAGTAAAACGAAACAAACTTTATATAAGTCTCTATCTCTCTGCCTATACCGCAGGCGATTTATTATTCTTTAATAATTCCCCCGTCTGTATAACTAAAATCCAATCAAAGTATGTAACTCTTGTTAACTTGAATACCTTTAATACATCCAAAGTCCCTCAAAAATTACTGGAAAATGCTCAAATTTTAAAACGCAAAAGCGATCTCCGATCCTATCTCTATTTATCTAAGACAAACGAAATGATGCAGTTTCTGGATCTCGAAAATTATCAAGTATTTGAAATTGCAATATCTCCTATGTATGGTAAACTAGAAATTGGGAATTATTTAAAAGGATTTGAAATGAACGGTCAGATCTTAATAATTCCTGGATTATATGAAGAGTGATTGAATGGATTCTGTTGTAATTGTAGGTGCAGGACCAGCTGGTTCAACTTGTGCGGAATTCTTAGCAAAGAATGGATTCCAGGTAATAATATTAGAGAAAGAAAAATTACCACGCTATAAACCCTGTGGCGGTGCTATTCCAAAAGAAATGATCGATGAATATAAAATTCCCGAGTCAATAATTCAGCGTTACTTTGATTCGATTATTCTACATCATATCGAAAAAGATATAACCCTTGAGCGGAAAGGAGCGGGGGCTGTCTTATGGCGTTCTGATTTAGATTTTTTTTTGACCCAACGTGCCTGCGACAACGGAGCTCAACTCGAGGATCAAACTACGGTCCTAAATATTAGAAAAGAAGCAGATACGTTTTATATCACCACTAATAAAGACGAATACAAAAGTAACTGGATCGTTGCTGCTGATGGCTCAAATTCTACCGTACTACGAATTTTTGGGTGGAAGAAATTCACTCCTAACGAACTTGCCTTAACGATAACCCATGAGGTAGAATTACCAGAACGAATTATCGATGATCGATTAGGATCAGAAAAGCTCCATATCTTTTTCGGGCGAAAAATCATGGGGACGGGTTATGGCTGGCTCTTTCCTAAAAAAAATGCAATAAGCGTAGGATGGGGTTGCCAACTTGATGAGATAATAAATTCCGCCAATCAATTTCAATCCTTTCTGGATTTAATACATAATCAAATTAAAGGCGGAAAATTAAAGCGAAAGGCTGCCCACCTCGTGCCGGTCAGCAATCGTCCTTGTTACAGCGATCATATAATTGCCGTAGGCGATGCCGCTGGATTTGTAGATTCCCTAAGCGGAAAAGGCATCATTTATGCTGCTTGGTCTGGTTTAATTGCAGGACAAGTTTTAAAGACAACTTTGAATAAAAATAGTGTGGATAGGTTTAAAGAATTGTATGAAACAAAATTAAACAAAGCGTTTCTGAATGTTTTAACAGCCAAACGAAACATTCAGCAAGATGTTTATAGCTCGGATGAAAATATCTTGCGCTTTATGAAACTATGGCAGAATCATCATTCATCAGAAATAGCTCTGAGTCTGTGGAACAAGGAATGAAGGAATAATAAGTGGATGATAAAGTTTCTAATATCGAAGACAAAATCGAAAAAGGTAGCGAACGCAGAAAAAGATCAGAGGACCAAAGCGTTTCTGATATAGAGGATAGAATCGAAAAAGGTAGCGAACGCAGAAAAAGATCAGAGGACCAAAGCGTTTCTGATATAGAGGATAGAATCGAAAAAGGAAAGGAAAGAAGAAAAAGATCAGAGGACCAAAGCACTGTTGAAAGTGTTTTCGATACGGAAACACTGAAAGTCATTTATGATCTTTACAATCACAAGGTTCTAGATGAAATTGGTTTCATTATTTCGACAGGGAAAGAGGCAAATGTCTATTATGCAGTTGGCCCTCAAGGAGAAGATTTCGCCCTTAAAATTTATCGTATTAAGACTGCCGAACCTCGATTTATGTGGCCCTATGTGATTGGCGACAAGCGCTTCAAGAAAATAAAGAGAAAAACGCGAGACCTTGTCTTTACCTGGGCCCAGAAAGAGTACAAAAATTTAAGTCGAGCTAAAGAAGCAAATGTCCGCGTTCCGACCCCCATTGCCGTTCGTAAAAATGTCTTGGTAATGGAATTTATAGGAAAGGATGGTAATCCTGCCCCCCTTCTAAAAGATTGCACCCTCAAACATCCACAACAGGTTTTCGATAAATTAATGGAATATGTCAAATTACTTTTCCAGAATGCTAACCTGATTCATGGTGATCTCAGCGAATTCAATATTATCTTCTATCTTGAAGAACCCGTAATCATTGATATCTCTCAAGGGGTTCTGACAGATCATCCGGATGCGAAGGAATTCTTGTTGCGAGATATAAAGAATCTTTTACGATATTTCTCTGTCTATAAAATTAATATACCTGGTCTTTCAGAAGCTTATAATTACGTCACAGGACTGGATTTAAATGATGTCTGAAGAACACGTCAAAATTCCAATTGAACGAGTTGCAGTTATCATTGGAACAGATGGCGAAACAAAAAAGAAAATTGAAGATGAAACCCAAACTTCATTAGAAGTTGACAGCACTGAGGGATTAATCCACATTGTAAGTAAGCCCGACTCAGATAATCCTCTTGCGGTTTGGAAGGCACGAGATATTGTCAAAGCTATTGGTCGCGGTTTTAGTCCTGAAAGAGCGCTCCGCTTGGCAGATGAAGAAATGTTTTTGGAGATCATCGATTTAGAATCGTTTTTTGGAAGGAATGAAAAGACTATTAAGCGTATTAAAGGGCGAATCATCGGTGGAGCTGGAAAAACGAGGCAATTAATTGAAGAAACAACTGGAGCCGCTATTTCGGTCTATGGGGATACGATCTCAATAATAAGCGATTTAGAAGCAAGCAAAGTCGCCAAAAAAGCTGTTATAATGTTAATCGAAGGACTTTCCCATAGCACAGTTTATCAATTCCTCTATAAAAAAAGACGCGAATTGAAACAAGAACGCACCAATTTGTGGAAACCCACACCCCCTTAACCTCCTATTACATTACGAAAACTATATATCATTCAAATAATTTTTCATTCTGTATATTATTAAAATACTTCACAGCCGCCGTCTAGCCGCCGTAACAATCAACCTCGATTGTGGCGACAGCACAGTTAGGTAGTGCGACAGACTGTTAATTTTCAAACCGAAAAACAGAAATCTGTCGGTCATAGGTTCGAGTCCTATCGGCGGCGCTTTTTTTTCAAAAAAGCCTCGGTAGTGTAGTCCGGTCAAGCACTTAGGACCTTCACTCCTAAACTAGCCTAATGCTAGGGGATAAACCCGGGTCCGAATCCCGGCCGAGGCACCATATTTTTGAAAAAAACAAGTGTATTAATTCATTTTCTTTTAAATTAAAATGTGATTTGTATGGAAATTTCCATTTCTAATTTATTAAATCAAAAGGCATCATTAATTTCTGCATTGTCTAAAAAATTCCATATTTCTATTGATGGCGCTAAAGAATTTTTGAAACTTTCAATCATTCAGCGGGCTAAAACGAATTATAAAATTCAAACTTCCGAAAATTCATTAAATGGAGTCCCTGAACTTCTGAAGAAATTAGAAAATGATATTCTCTATTGGAACATTGATGATTTCGATGAGGATGATTTCCAAATTATAGCTTACTGCAAAAATATCCGTTAGGTCTTTATTAAGACCCAATTATTGAAATAATTAGTAGCATTTTTTTATAAGAAGAAAAATAACTTAATAGCAATTTTTTGGAGATAAAAATGTATAAAGTGGTATTTGTTACCGCATCCGAAAATGACAGCGGAAGGATCGCAAAAACTTTGGTCGAAAAGAAACTCGCCGCATGCATAAATATAATATCTGTGCAATCAATATATCGATGGAATGAGAAAATTGAAGACGAAAGAGAGGATTTATTGATTATCAAAACTATTGAGTCAAAAATTGATCAACTTAAAAGAACTATTAAAGAAATTCATCCTTACGAGGTTCCTGAATGTATTATTCTTCCTATTGAAGACGGTTTATCTGATTATTTGAATTGGATAAACGAATCAACTTCTGATTGAAAATAAAAAGAGGAGCGCAAAATACTTGCAACTTGACATTCTCACCTTTTTTCTATTTTTATTTCTTTTCTGGTTTTGCTTTTATGGAATCGCAAAGCTCATCAAATTAGAGAAACATGGATGGGAGATCGGGCCTCTCTGGTTTATGGCAAAAACTAAGCGCCTTAACCGCTTCATTAACAAAATTGCGATGCGATTTCCTCGGTTTTGGAAAGTTCTAATGACTATTGGTATCGGTTTTGGTTTTGGCGGAATGATTTTCACGATGATTTGGTTGGGATTAAACCTCTATAAACTTATTACTGCTCCTGCCCCTGAAAATGCGGTCGTCCCGTTTATTCCAGGGGTAACGGTTACTGGCCCTATTCTTCTCTATATGATCCTTCCCATTGCTATAATTATGTTATGTCACGAAATAGCTCACGGCATTGCTGCCCGAATCGATGGAATTACTGTGAAATCATCGGGATTTCTTGCATTTCTCTTTCTTTTCGGAGCATTCGTCGAACTTGATGATGAACAAGCCGCCAAAAAGAATCGTATCACGCGCCAGCGAATTTTTGCTGCAGGGTCATTCATTAATCTCATTATTGCATTTTTTTCCTTGATATTCGTTGCAAATATGTATAGAATTGGAATGGGAGCATCTATCGTTGAGGTAAAAAAAGATGGTCCTATGTATGCCTACCTTTACCATAATGAAATTATAATTAAAGTGAATGGGACCGAAATTATCGATCAATGGCACTTATCTACCGTCCTCGATCAGTTCAAACCGTTTGAGCCTGTGCTCTTCACCGTCACTGCCGAAAATGGTACCATTACGAATCGAACTGCCATTACCAGCTTCAATCACACCGCAACATATACCTCATGGAACGCATTAGAACTGCACCATGGGAACTTAACAAAGGGGACACTCAACTTTCTTTCGAAATTCGATCAAAATAAGATGATTCTTGAATCCCGTAATAACGTCTTAAATTTCTCACTCGTTGCGAATCTATCCAAATTAGGAATTCCTCCAAGCAATTTTACATACTTATTTGTAGATTCAGGGTTAATTGCAAACAATTCTGGGGTTATTGGCAATGTCTTTCTAATAAATTACTCAAATCCTGCGGCTAATTATAACTTTTTCTCTTTGCCGAATTTGACTTTAGGAGTTAATCTAACAGGAAATGTTTCAAGAGCAGCTGGTTATGCGTTAGAAAATTATTTCAATGATTCTAAGTGTCTCAATTTGAATTTTGCTTTTAATTCCACAAATGGTTTTAAAATTGAAATTAATTTATGCAAATTATACATTCTCACCAATCAGAGTAAAGCTTTTTTTGGAATTACTACAAATTACAACCTTATTCCGCGAGAATTGGCCCTTATTTTCGGTCCCCTTGCGCCAGATGTTCAAAAGACATTAAATCTTCTTTTTACATTCTCCTTTGCCGTAGGAATCATAAATCTTCTCCCAATTCCGCCTTTTGATGGCGATAAATTATTTGTTTCCCTGTTTGAAAAAGCAAAACCCGAGTCTGAGAACTTAGATTCTTCAAAAAATGAGGCAGATAAAAATTCTAAAAACAAAGTACCGAAGCCAAAAGAACCCTGGACCTGGAAAAAAACTGTGATTTGGACTGTTCGCAGCATAGCAATTTTCCTCTTTGTTTCCAATATTGTTATATCAATTCTCTCATTTAATATTTTTACTTTATTCTCTAGTTTCTTCTCTTAGCTGGCCCAAATTTGACACAATGCATGAGATGTGAGAAATCAGCGGCATATTATCGTCCCTATTCCGGAGAACATCTTTGCAAAAGACATTTCATGGACTCTATCGAGCAAAAAGTCGTTCATACTATTTCGAAACATAAAATGCTTCAAGAAACCGATAAAATTGGGGTCGGGCTTAGCGGGGGAAAAGATAGCACAACCCTCCTTCACATTTTAAATAAGCTTGAGCAGAATTTTCCTAGCTCTTCACTCACCGCTATCACCATCGATGAAGGGATCAAAGGATACCGTGAAGAAGGGTTGAAACTTACTACCCAAACGACCTCCGAACTTGGAATTGAACATATTATTGTATCTTTTAAAGAACTATTTGGATATACCTTAGATGAAATCGTTAAAATTGCAGCTGAAAAAACAAATAATGCCCATACACCGTGTTTCTATTGCGGAATTTTGCGTCGCCGCGGTCTAAATCAAATTGCGCGAGAACTCAAATTGGATAAACTTGCTATTGGTCATAATCTCGATGATGAAGCTCAAACTATACTAATGAACATCTTTCGGAGTGATATCGCCCGGCTGGGACGCACCAATTCAGATACAGATCAAACGCACGTCCTATTTGTCCCACGGATTAAACCGCTTCGCGAAATTCCTGAGCGGGAAATAACAGCCTATGCCTTCTTTCATAATCTCAATTTCTATATCAGTACCTGTCCATATTCCGTGGGCGTCCTTCGAGGAGATCTTGAACAAATACTTAATGAGATGGAACAAAAACGCCCCGGTACAAAACACTCGGTCCTCCGCTCGGGCGATAAAATCAAGCAATTAATCCAAATTAAACAGGAACTGCACACGTGCCCCATATGCCATGAACCTGCTACCGAAAAAATCTGTAAATTTTGCCAAATTCGACAAGAGCTTGACCTTTTACCCGTAAAAAATTCCTAACCGTTGCTATTGGCTTTCTTTCTAAAAGTTTTTAAGCTCTGGTGGGTAGAATTATAATTGATAGGCTAACTGGGTCGCTAGGGCTGACCTGAAGGTAATGCCGGACCGCAAATGCTCTATATGGCGGAGTGAAAGCCGATGTGAGGCTCTCGGAACGGTTATACGAGCTCTATCATGGCAATGAGGATTCGCCCTATGGGATCGGCGGTGGATTGGGTTCCTTCTGAAGGGAAGGATGCCATTTTCCTCTGATAGACGAACCCAGCGAGGCCAGGGATGGAGCAGCGTAAGTCAAAACGTTCGATGCTCTTAGGATACGGGTTTGAGACCGGACAGAGAAGTTCGGTAATCGGGAAGGTTGTCGAGCATCGGGCCTATCACCCCTTTCTTTTACAAGAACAGATTGATAAAAAAGAAGAGAATGGCGCCGAGAGACGGATTTGAAAAAAATCGAAAAGATGAAAGGAGAAACTCCCAAACTTTATCCAATTGTATTAAGCGGAATAAGAGGGGCGGTTTTACGTTGCCTAGTGACGGATCAAGGAATAATTTTATATTATCCTTATAAACTTTTAGAGAAAGATAGAATCAGAAATACCATTCCATATTATGATGTAGATTCCCTTTCATTTGAAAAATATCATGATAAACTTCATGTGGTTTTAGGTCTGATCGCTTTAGGAATGGGAATATTCTGCGTGACTTTTATACTACCTTTGTTACTTACTGATAATTTTATTAATCCGATATTTATTACTAGTGTGTGTTGGATTTTTTTTATTTTCTGTGTGATAGCTTTTCCGGTAAAGGTCTATCAATACAAAAAGGGCGCATATACTATTCTTATAAAAACTTATAAACAAGATTATAGATTTAGTGGAAAGCCGGCTGAGTTAAAAGAACTTTGTGATGAGCTTTTAAATCATATTCCCAATATATTTATAAACTGAGACCCGATAGAGAAGTTCGGTAATCGGGAAGGTGTCGAGCATCGGGCCTATCACCCCTTTTTTTACAAGAAAAGATTGACAAAAAAGAAGATAATGGCGCCGAGAGAGGGATTTGAACCCTCGAGCATTGCTGCACGGACTTAGCAGGCCCGCCTCAGGTCAGAAATCAGTTTGATTCCTAAGTTCCTACCTGGCTGGAATATCTCGGCTGTCTTTTCCTT
>Ga0315279_10010366_pt1 | contig 10956 bp, 6 predicted proteins | sample YL17G06_20_MG_FD_203694 | JGI IMG/M metagenome (GOLD analysis project Ga0315279, IMG submission 203694) | Sediment microbial communities from Yellowstone Lake, YNP, Wyoming, USA - YL17G06_20 | ecosystem: Environmental > Aquatic > Freshwater > Lake > Sediment | place: USA: Wyoming | collected...
CATCTTCGCCCTGGAGACCGGCCTGTCCTCGGACCCGCCGATGAACTGGCGTCTTTCGGCCCTCGATAAATACGCCTTGGTCTCCAACTCCGACGCCCATTCGCCCTCCAAGATCGGACGCGAGGCCAATGCCTTCGACGCGGAATTCAGCTACAGAGGCCTCGTCGACGCCATCAAAAGCAAGGACCCGTCCAAATTCTTGTACACTATCGAATTCTTTCCCGAGGAAGGGAAGTACCATTACGACGGTCATCGAAAATGCGGCGTCCTCTTCTCTCCCAAGGAATCGATCGCCCATAACGATCTCTGTCCGGAATGCGGCAAAAAGCTGACCATCGGCGTCATGCACCGCATCGAGGAGCTCGCCGACCGGGAGGAGGTCCGGGACTCCCGCCTGCGCGTTCCTTACAAGAACCTGATTCCCTTAAACGAGATCATCGCCGAGGCTTGCGAAAAAACGCCCGAATGCCAGAGCGTCCGGGACCTCTATTTCAAGTTTATTCGCGAATTCGAGAACGAGCAAAAGATCTTGACCGAAGTCCCGATTTCCGAACTGACCCGGATCCAACCGGAAAAAGTCGGCCAGGGAATCGACCGGATGCGCAAAGGCCTGGCGAAAATCATCCCGGGCCATGACGGAGAATACGGAATCATCCACCTCTTTGAAGAAGAAGAGGACAAGATCGCTTGGGGCGCCGGCCAGCTCTCGCTGTTCTAAAAAGCGCGGTCAAACCTACACATCTGACAAAGACCCCTGTCATCGCGAGCGACCGAAGGGAGCGTGGCGGTCTCTTAATGCCTCGCGGGATTATGAATGAGATTGCCACGTCGCAAAGCTCCTCGCAATGACAAGGGGGAATGTCAGATGCGTGAAATTCGGGGTCAAACCTCCACTTTCGATAAAATTGTCGAAAGTGGAGGTTTGACCCCAATGCCGCCTCTGTCATATAATGTTTTTGTGAAAAATCAGCTAAAAAACGTCCTCTCCGACACCGAAATCAGGCTATCTTGGCACGAATAATGCATAATATAATTTGGAGGCTGCCATGAAGACTAAAGCATTGAAAACATTTGGTTTATTTATCGTAATCAGTCTCTTACTCGCAGGATCAGCGTTCTCCCAGGCCGGACGAGGCAAAGGGAGAGTTACGGGCGTCGTCCTCGACATGGAGGGAAAACCGATCGAAAACGCAAAAGTGACGATGGTGTTTTCTGAAAATGCCAGTTTGAAGATCGAGGCGACCGCCGATAAAAAAGGGGAATGGTCTCTTCTCGGCCTCGGCACCGGGATTTGGAGCCTGACGGCGTCGGCGGCCGGATTTCTTCCCGAGAACAAGACCTTCAATGTCAATCAACTGTCCCCCAACCCGAAAGTCACGCTGAATCTGAAAAAGGCCGAAAAAGCGACATCGACCTTCATCCAGGACGAAGCCGCCCTCCAATTTCTGGATCAAGGCAACCAGCTTTACAAAGAGGAAAAATACGACGCGGCGCTCGCTCTCTACCAGGAATTTTTCGAGAAAAATCCCGCCGCCTATCAAATTCTGGTCAGCATCGGCGATTGCTACCGAGAAAAAGGCGAATTCGAGAAAGCGACGGAAAATTACAACAAGGCGATCGATGAGGCAAAAAAAGATGCCGCCATGGGAAAGGAAATGTCCGCCAAAGCGCTGGCGGGAATCGGGAACTGTTTTGTCAAGCAGGGCAAGCTCCAGGATGCGCAGGACTTCTTCAGGAAGTCGATCGAAAGCTCTCCCAAGGATGAAGTTCTGGCCTATAACGTCGGAGAGATCTATTTCTCCAACCAGAACCCCGACGAGGCCCTGAAATATTTCGATATCGCGTCCCAGATCAAACCGGAATGGCCCGACCCCTACCTCAAGATGGGCTACGTTTATCTCAACAAAGGGGACAACGCAAGCGCCGTCGCGAAATTCGAAAAATTCCTGTCGCTGGAGCCCGAGACGGAGCGCTCCGCCCTAGTAAAAAATATTCTCAGCGTGATCAAGAAATAGGCGGGTAAAGTTTTCTAGAACAACCCGAAAAACAAGGCAAAAATGGATCAGCGCCCATGAATAAAAAATTGCAGGCAATCTTCTTCATGACTTTTTTAATGATCTTTCTTCCTCTTCTTTCCGGTCAAACCAAAAAAAACATCAAAGACCTTCCCGACCGGCACAGGAAATGGCTGACCGAGGAAGTCGTCTATATCATCTCGCCCAAAGAAAGGGATGTTTTTCTACGCCTGGAAACAGACCGGGAAAGGGACATTTTAATCGAAGCCTTCTGGAAGCAGCGCGATCCGACGCCGGGGACGCCGGCCAACGAATATAAGGAAGAGCATTACCGGCGCATCGCCTACGCCAACCAGCGCTTCGGCAAGGAATCTCCCGAGCCCGGCTGGCGGTCGGAGATGGGGAGAATCTACATCATCCTCGGGGAGCCGAAATCGATCGATAATTTCGAAAACGAGAGCGAGGTCTTGCCGACCGTCGTCTGGTTCTACGAAGGCATGGACAAGTACGGCCTTCCCAACGCCTTTAATGTCGTTTTTTTCAAACAAGACGCCGTCGGCGAATACAAGCTGTATACGCCCATCAAATACGGTCCGCAGAGCCTCTTGCCTCTTTGGAAGGGCGACGTCAAGGACTACCAGGCGGCCTATAACAAGCTTCTCGAAGTCAGCCCGACTCTGGCCGATGTCTCTATTTCCCTGATTCCCGGGGAGTCAGCGTCGCTGGTCACACTCTCGATCGCCTCCGATGTCATGGTCTCGGCCAAGATTCCCGCGGCGGGCTATGAGGGAGTCAAAGACGCCTATGCCGAAAAGCTCCTGATGTACAAAGACCGGGTGGACGTGGAATACACCGCGAATTACATCGACAACGACGCACAGCTCGACATCATCCGCGACAAATCCGGAGTGTTCTACGTCCATTATCTTGTCGAGCCCAAAAGGCTGTCCTTCGAAGAATCCCAAGGGAAATACCAGGCCTGGCTGGAGGTCAACGGCACAGTCTCTGATTCTTCGGGCACGACTGTCCACCAGATCGAAAACAAAATCCCCATCGAATTCACGGAAGAGCAGATCGCGAACATCAAAAACAAGCTGTTCAGCTATCAAGACATGTTTCCCCTCGTTCCGGGAACGTACAAATTCAACTGCCTCATAAAGAACCCCGTGGCCAAAGAATTCACCTCGATGGAAGCGAATATAACAATTCCCGAAGCGCCTTCCCTCCAGATCGGCTCGCTCGTCTTGGCCAACAGGATTAACAAAGATTCTAAATATAAAGGAAAGAACAAGCCGTTTCAGGTGGGAGATATCCAGCTCGTGCCGTCCCCCCGCAATGACTTTGTGCGGTCCGACACTCTTTATCTTTTCTTTCAGATTTTCGGGCTGATGGAGGACCTCCGGCAAAACGGGCGCCTGGAATATGCCGTCTCGAGTGAAACCGGGCAAAAGCTGGCCCGGGAGAAAGCCCTTAAGGATTATCCGGATGCCCTCAACTTCACCGAGGAATTCCCTCTGGCCGATCTTTCTCCGGGCTATTACACCGTCAAAGTGACGCTCGCCGACCAGGCGAAAAAGGAAACTCTCTCCAGGGAGGCTCAATTCATGATTTCCCCGATGCCCGGCCTGCCGAGGCCCTGGATTCTCTCTCTGTCCCAGCCGGCTCCGGACGATCCCTCCTATATCAACATGCTGGGAAATCAATACTTGAATAAAAAAGATTTGGCCAAAGCCAAATCGCTGCTTGAAGACGCTTATCGGAAAAATCTCCGGAGCGTGAAATACGCATTGGATTACGGCCGCGCCCTTTTCATGGACAAGGATTACCCGCGGACGATCCAGGTCGCCCTTCCTTTCCTTCAGGGCGAGAATAAATATGATGTCCTGGAGATTCTGGGGCAGTCCAGCCAAGCCCTGGGCCGATACGCGGAAGCGATCTCTTATTACAAGGATTATCTCACCCGATTCGGAGCCAACCTCAATATTCTCAATTCGGTCGGAGAATGTTATTACCAGCTCGGAGACTTGAAAGAGGCCCTGGTCGCCTGGGAAAGATCGCTCGTCCTCAATCCGAAGCAGGAAGAGTTAAAAAAGAGAGTCCAGCAGATCAAAGAGAAAAAATGAAAAGGGCGTTCTGCATCCCGCTTTTTTACGGGATCCTGCTTTTTGCGGCCTGCGCCGTTTCAAGATTAGAAAGGACCCTTTCGCCGGAGTACAAAGAATTTCTCTCCCAGGCGCGATACACGATCTCCAAGGAAGAACGAAAAACCTTCCTGAATCTCCCCCCTTTCGAGCGCGACAAGTTCGTCGAAGACTTCTGGAAAAAGCGGGACCCGGACCCCGACACGGATCTGAACGAATTCAAAGTGCAATATTTTGAGAGGATCGACGAAGCCAACCGCCTCTTCTCTGCCGCCGGCGCTCCCGGCTGGCTTCAAGACCGGGGAAGGATCTACATCCTTCTCGGGCCGCCTGACGAGCGGGAAACCTATCCCAGGGGAAGAAGCCTCTACGATCCGCCTTTTGAAGTCTGGTACTACGGATTTTTTCCGATTGTCTTCATCGATAACAACTGGACGGGCGATTATGTCCTCGAGCCTTCGAGCGCCATGCAGATCGCCATCATCAATGAAGCCCAGATGGGACGAAAGCCGCAGTTCTCCAACGCGAGGCAGGCCTTTGACTTCACGCTCGAAGTTCAGAAAACCAAGCCCGATGAAATTCTTGTCCTGGCGACCATTCCTTATAAGGATGTCTGGTTTTCTACGGAAGGCGGCACGCTGAAAACAACTCTCAAGCTCTCTCTGGAAATAAGGGAATTGGATGAAAAACAACAGGAAAATAAGAAGATCCGGGAGGAACAGAAGGAGTTTCCCCTTGTCTTCCAAGAAAAAGACTGGCTGGAAAATATCGGGAAAGCTTATGTGATGGAACTCACCGTTTCCCGCCTTTCCAAAGGGACATATTCCCTTTTGGTCCAAACCCGGAACGAGGCGGACGGAAGCCAGGTTTCTAAAAGAAAGATTTTCACTTTGTGATTCTTGCTTTATTCCTCAAGAAAAAATTGGGGACACGTAACGGGTACATGTCCTCAATTTTTCCGAAAAAAAACCCGCCCCCCGCGAGGGAGGGCGGGTTTTACCGAGTCCGCTTTGGAGCTGGTAAGCGATTACCAGCTGATCTTCATTCCCAGCCGGGTAGTTCTTCTCGGCGAGAACCAACCAGTATCCTGGCCGTACACCGGGTGCGGGATGTACGTCTGAACAAGGGCCTGCCAATTCAGGTTCTTGGAGGTGAATTCCGCGTCCGTGCAAAACGCCCCTCTGTAGGTCATAACCACTTGTTTGCTGGTGACATAGCTCATCTGGAGGAGATTGTCGATATTGGCATTGAGCTGGATGTTTAACTTGCCGAAGACTTTGATGTTGTATTCCAAGTATATGTCTAGCCACCGCTCAAAAGGATAGCGGTCCGTTGACCAGCCCTCGGGGAAGAAGGGATAGCCCTTCAAGGTAAACTGTTTCTGATAGGGAAGGCCGGTCATGACATACGCTCTCGCGCCGACGGTCAGCCCGAAGGGGAAGCGGTAGGTGCCGTAGGCTTTGACGTAATGGCGTCTGTCGGTATACAGCCAAGTGTCTTGACCATTGCCTTTGGCATCATACATCATGGTCCAGGAATCGTAGGCACGAGTGGCGCCCGGACGCGTCGCGGCGGTTCCGCCCTCAAAGGAATTGGCAACCCCGGAGCAGTTGCCCCACAGCCAGCTCAGGGTGTAGTTGACGCCCCCCGCCCAGTTGTTGCTGAAGCGCTTCTCGAGGTTGAGGTTGATGCCCCAATACTTTCTCTTGGCTTTGGGCTCAGGAAAAAATTCGTCGGGGAACAGCCCACCCTGGCTTTTCGGCCGAATCATGCCATAACCCGGGTTGCCCGTGATATAAAGCTCTCCGGTCGGGACGGCCCATCCGGTGTCTTCAATGATGTAGCGGAGGTTGTCGTAGACGACCCGGGTCGTAAAGACGATTTCCTCGCTCACTTTCTTGTCGAAACCGAAGGATGCCTCGTCCTTGCTGACGGGCTTAGAGGTCAGGTCCGTCGTCTCCAGGTTGAACCACCGCATATTGTAGCTTCCGATGAGGGTTCCAGCGGTCTCCTGGTTTGTTTTCATCCGGTCGCCGCTGGCCGCGATTTTCGCATAATCATAGGTATCGAGCGTATAGTAATCGTCGGTCCACGAGAAGCCGCCGTAGGAGTCCTGGGCCGCATATGTCTTCATGACGTCGTAGATGCGGCTGACGCTGGCATAGAGCTTGAGGCTCGAATCGCCGAAGAGGTCATATACGAGGCTGAGGCGCGGCGAAATCTTGTCTTTGAATTTGAAATGGAAGATATCCATTCCCTTATACTCCGGCAGCGGTGAATAGACGGGCCAGTGTTCGTCCTCCGCCCTCACCCCGAGGTTGACGGTCAGGCGGTTCTTGATCGTCCAGCTGTCCTGGACGTAAAACGCCCAGCGAGGGGTGGTGACCTGACAGTAGGTGCCGTAGGGAGCGGAAAAACTGTTATTGACGCGGTAGTAACCGTATTTTCCTTGAACTTTTTCTCCTGTAGCCGGGTAAGTATATGCATCATTCCAGTACAGGTAGACGTAAGGATAGGTGTAGGTCGCGTCGACGTCATCTTTCAGCTGCACCCACTGCACACCCGCTTTCCAGGCATGCTCGCCGGCCAGATTGACGTAATAGGTCAAGTCGAGGTTGGCATACTGACGGCTTCTGATGACTTTTTTATTTTCCGTCATGCCCAGGGCCGAGCTGGACCAGCCGGACGCATGCTGTAAATCCGACGGAACATCCAGTAAGCCTACGTTGGACCGGCCGAACGAATAGATCGTCCCGGGAGCCTTGAGGAGCTGGTCCGTCGTGTTCGTGTACCACCATCCGCCGCGCAGGCTGACCAGGAAATTGTTGCCCAGGGTGTAGTCGGCAGACGCCGTGCCCGAGCTTCCGGGATAAGTGTATCCGGTTTTATCATACGGAGTCGTCATGCTTCCCGTTCCGGCCTTGGCGGGCAGGGAGCGCCTGTCTTTTTGGAGATTGTAAATGCCGCTGAGAGATACGCGAAGGTTCTTCGTGACCTGAGAGGTGAGCTTGAGCTGGGCATCGGTGTTGTAGGAGTAGGTATAATAGCTTCTCACCTTCTGTTCCGGATCGGCGAGGAAGAGGACATCTCTGTCGTATCTGTAATACTGGGGATTGAACGAGCCGAAGAACCAGAGCCTGTCTTTAAAGATGTAGCCGCCCAGGCTGATAACTCCTTCGATCCTGGACCAGGGGTCTTTGCCCCATTTCTTTTCTGAATTGTACCATTCGACAGCCGGCGGAGTCGCCGTGCTGAGCGGGTCCCAGCGCCACGTGTCATAGGCGTTTGTGCCCAAGAACCTTCCGGTCAAGTAGCCGATGATATCGCCGTGGTACTCATTTCCGCCCGCCCGGGTGACGACGTTGACCACGCCTCCCAGCGAGCCGCCGAACTCGGCGTTGTAACCCGAAGCCTTGACCTGGACTTCCTCGAGAAAATCGGTGATGACGGTCTGGCCCTGCGCTCCGGTCCTGGAGTTTGTCGTATCCGCCCCGTCCACATAGAACATGTTCTCGGAGCCGGAGCCGCCGTCCACCGAGTAGCCGCCCTGCCTGTATTCATAATTCACCCCGGGCAGGACCGTCATCAGGTCTGCGAAATTCCTGCCCTTGGGCAAGGACTGGAATACCTCTCTGGACATGTTGACGGCCTTCATCGACGATTTGACGTCGATGAGGGGCGACTGGCCGACGACCGTAATCTGCTCTTCAATGTTTCCCTGCTCCAGGATGATTTTTCCCATGGCGATGGTCTGCTCGATGCCGATGACGATATTTTCTCGGATTTTTGTCTTGAAACCCTGTAGGGTGAAGGTCAAGCTATAGAGGCCGGGATTCAACGACAAAAGCCGGAAAGTCCCGGTGTCATCCGCTACGGCCGTAGCCGTGCCGACCAGAGCGGGGCTCTTGGCGACAACGATGACTCCCGGAAGCGGGATGTTTTGATTGTCGGTGACCGTGCCGGTGATCTTGGATGTCCCCGCGCCCTGAGCAGAAGCGAAGCTGCAAACCAGTAATAGTCCGACTAATACCGGTGCAATAATCTTAAGCTTATTCATCAAGCCCTCCTTTTTTCCTACCTTTTAGCCCTGAGTCCCAAAAAAGACTCAACCCATAAGAATTTTTAAATCTTTTTAGCTGATTGCCACCTCCCTCCGAAGATAGGAATTTCGTTTTAATGATGAATTCCCTTACCCCGATTTTTGCTCATTTACCCTTTGCCAAAGAGCTTTAAGATAGTCCACGAATCCTCAACCTTATTCTCAAAAATGATGCAAAAAACGTACCAATAACAATATTATAAATCTACTTTGTTTTCAACGAGATAGTTTTTTAAATCTATCGAGTTCATTCAAATAAATGGATTTTGTCCAATAATTTGGATTTTGATAGGGTATCGTGTCCCCCCTTGCATTTGAAAGTGATATACGGTCAGGCCTCAATCCTGTTGACATCCGAAGACTTATGGTCATAAAATCAGAGTGGTGAGGTTTTAATGAATAAAAAAATGCTTTTCGGCTCGATACTCGCTTTAGGCGCCGTCTTTATATGGCCCACATCTTTGCCTTCCCAGGACATAATGAAAAGCGGGTGGGCGGCCGCCCCTCTCAACATCGACGGCGTCAATGATGATTGGGCAGAGGCGGCGTTTTCCAATATTAAAAATGTCAATGTCGATTATGCTTTTCGAAACAACGGCAAAGACCTCTATCTCATCATGATTTTTAAAGATCCGAAATTTCTTAGCTCGATCGAAGCCACTGGCATAAAGATCTTTTTCAACATGGAAGGCAAGAAGAAAAAGGACCGGGGCCTGCGATTTTTCAGAAAAATGGTCAAGCCCGATGAGTTCATAGCGTCCTTGCAAAAAAAGGGGCAGACGGTATCCGAAGAGGAAAAAGCCAAACTCCGGGCCCAAAGCGTTTATGTCATGTATGATTATGAACTCCTCATCAGGGACAAAGCGCAACCCTCATCCGCTCAGCAGCCGGGGACGGACGCGCCCGATCTGCCGAAATTCCGATACAAGAGGGCAGGAACGATGACGGTCTATGAATTCCGAATCCCCCTGGCCGTTAATGACGGGCAGCCGGCCGGCATTGGGGCCGAACCCGGCAAAGCGGTCAAGTTCGGGTTTGAGTGGGGCGGCATGACGGAAGAGATGAAGGCGGCCCGATTGAAGCAATTGTCGGGAGATGAATCAGGGGTGGCCGGGGAAAATTTCGACCGCTATGTCTTCAGTGCCTCCGGCGGCGGAAGCGGTCCCCCGAAACACGATTTCTGGATCGATGTCAAGCTTTCGGAGAAATTGACGAGTTAACAAGCCTTTATCTTTGATTTTCCCTGATTTTTGAACGAACCCGCTTATCCCTATTTTGATTTCTTCAGGGACTGCAGTCCCGCCGCATATTTCTCTTTATCGACAATCAGGTACAAAGTGTCTTTGTTGAATTGCTCAAATTCTTTTTCAAATTGACCTATGCTCTGCAACTTGTATTCCCGGGGAGAGGAGTGCTGAAATGTGTAACGAACAGGTTGTTCCTTGTGCTGATACTGCCAGACGACGGCAGTCATGGACGTAATGTCCTCCCCCGACCGGTCCTGAGCGGCTATGCGAGGATCGTACGTGTCAAATCCCGTTTTTTCTGAAATATAGGCGGGAGGTCCGTTGAGAAGAAAAACCCTGGATCTGTCCGTATTCCAGGGCTGAAGAGGATTCTCATTCTTGTGGACCTTATTCACATATTCCAGTCTTTTTTGGAATTCCTGCCGCGCTTCGGATGTCCTCGCTTCCCAGAACATCGTTTGAAATTTCACCCTGTCCTCGGGAGTGAGATCCCTGTAGGTTGTTTTTTCGAAGTCCTGCATGATGAAGTAATGGAGAGCAAACCATTCATCCTTTGTGGGGAGCAGATTGACTCCGCAGCCCACAAGAATAGCGAAGCTCAGAAGGACGGCCCATTTTCTCATTTTTTCCTCCATACCTTTTAAACCCCCTTAACTGACTAAGGGGGTAGGGGGTTTAATATCACTGAGAAAAAATCTTCTTTCATGCTTTCCATTAACCTCCCCTAATTGATTAAGGGGGTAGGGGGCTTAATATCCTTCATTTAAAGCCTCTTAGCCTTATTAATGTAAGATTTGGATGTTACAGAATGAATGATCCTCTTTTCAATGCCGCCCACGTCATTTTCTTGTCGGAGAGAAGGGAATTATCCATTTTCCATATTTATTAAAATATATCCCCTGGCGATGGCATCTGTCAATAAGCGGAACTTCTGACCGTATATCATTTTCAAATGCAAGGGGGACACGATACCCTGTCCCTGTCTGGTCGGTAGCGCGCTAAAGGACAATGCCGTTGAAAACCGCCAGGGACAGGGAATCAGCCCCCGAAAGTGATATACGGTTATGCGGAACTTGATAACGAGCGCACTCGCTGCTCTCTTTGACTTCATTAAATGGCAAGGTTTCAAGGTTTTTCCATACTTTATAAAAAAGACTGTAGATCGGAAATCGCGCAAAGTCTCGTCCTTGACAATATCCGGCTGGCAATCTATATTTAATCCTCGGGAAGGAGCAGCGCGATGGAAATCGAAATGAAAATTAAAGGCCTTGTCGTTGATCCCATCTCCAAGATGCCCATCGTCGTGCTTGAAGATGCGCGAAGCGACCGGATCCTTCCGATCTGGATCGGCGTGTTTGAGGCCAATGCCATCGCCCTGACCATAGAGAACATCCCGACTCCTCGCCCCATGACCCATGACCTCATAAAAAATTTTCTGACCGAATTCGATATCG
>Ga0315279_10010367_pt1 | contig 10956 bp, 9 predicted proteins | sample YL17G06_20_MG_FD_203694 | JGI IMG/M metagenome (GOLD analysis project Ga0315279, IMG submission 203694) | Sediment microbial communities from Yellowstone Lake, YNP, Wyoming, USA - YL17G06_20 | ecosystem: Environmental > Aquatic > Freshwater > Lake > Sediment | place: USA: Wyoming | collected...
CCGGTCCCGATCCCGATGTACATCGGGATCGGGATACAGCGGGATGTGCTCGGACCAGTTCCGAGCCCTTTCCCTTCCCGCTGGCAGCCTCTAAGCGATAAACGCAAGCCCGACATCTCCGCCGGGCTGAGAATCGTCCACACGAAACAGCGATGAGGCCCTTTTTCTTTCCTCGTGCGTCTTCCCGGGAACCAACGACAGGCAGGTGATGCGCAACGGTTGCCGGGCCGACATCGCGCCAACAATACTCGCTCGCCTGGGCGTTGACCTGGCGAAGCTGAGCCCGCCGTTGGACGGCGAGCCGCTCACTACGGCGGCCAGAAAGCCGATCGACCGGCCCGTTACGGAATCGCCAGTCGGGCCTAAGAGCCATGACCCATGACCTCACTTTCCCAGCCCCCCCAATTTGCCCCGGCCGGGTCTGTATCTTCTACTTCCTTCGTATGGCACTCACAAGACGACGGAAAGCATTGGCGGCGGTGCTGGGTCTGGCGGCGGCGGTGTTCATGGCCGACCGCGTGGGCTGGCTCCCCGTGGGTCCCGAGCAGGCCGCGGCGTCGGTCCCAATGGGCGTTTCGCTTGGTCAGGATTTCGACGAGCAGATGAGGGCGACGGCGGCGCTGGCCAACATCCCGCCGGCGCCGCGGATGCTGGCGACCCGGCTGCACGAGTTGGCCGGGGCGGGCGGGCTTGACGCCGCGTCGGTTGCCGACGCGTTCTGCCCGTCGCAAGCCTGGATCGCCATGCCCCACCCACAAGAGCCGACCGTGGCCGGGGGCCAGCCGGACCTGGCGGCCCTTCGAGCGCGGCAGTTCGCCAAGCGGCACAAGTTGACAGCCACCGCCATCGGAGCCGACGGGGGCATGGCCATCATTGACGGTCAGTGCCTGACCGTCGGACGAGAGATCGACGGGCTGAAGCTGACAGCGGTGGACCGCGGCTCGGCCACGCTCGAAGGCGACGGCATCGAGGTCAAACTTTCGCTGGCGAAAGATTAGCCGAAAGAAACCGCGGCGGTACTTAAGTCCCTCCATGAGGGGGCCGATGCAAAGAGAGACACGAGGCCGAGAGCGAATCGGACAATTTACCTTAAGTTAATCTAGGAGGATTCAATCAGATGGCAAGCAAGAAGGCAAATGGGAAGAAGGGCTTCAGCCTGTTGGAGTTGGTGGTTGTCGTGGTGATCATCGGGATCATTGCGGCCGTGGCGATTCCGCGGATGAGCCGCGGTTCCGCCGGTGCGGCCGACGCGGCCCTGTCGGGCAACCTGGCCGTGCTGCGCAACGCGATCGACATGTACGCCGCGGAGCACAGCGGCGCGTTCCCCACCGCGGCCCTGGTATGCACAGCGATGACGCAGTACACCGACAGCGCGGGCGCCGTGTCGGCCACTCGTGACACGACGCACATTTACGGTCCGTACCTCCGCAAGGTCCCGCCGCTTCCCGTCGGCGCCGCAAAGGGCAACACGGGCATGGCCGCCGCCACCGGCGACGGCGTGGGCTGGATCTACAACGCCACCACGGGCGACATCCAGGCCAACACGACCGCCACGGAGAAGGACGCCGCCAACAAGCTGTACACGGATTATTGATCCGCCGGGCCTCGGGCCCCATTCAGCCCGCGGGCCTCGTAAGCACGCGGGGCACGGCGAGCGATTGGCCGCCCGAACCCGCACCACCGGCCGCTCGGCGCAGCGCAGAACCGCGCGGCGCCGAGCGGTTCGGCAGTTTACGGCAAGAGAGGTCCTCCCCCGCCCCAGCGCGGGGGCTCGGAGCGTCCTGATGACTGAGGGAAATCCCAGGACGTGTCGCCGGGGCCGGCAGGGATTCAACCTGCTGGAACTGGTGATGGTTGTCGCGATCATGGCCATCGTCGCCGCGATCGCCGCGCCGCGTTACGGCCAGGCTGCGGCCAGGTACCGCATCGATGTGGCCGCAAGACGCATCGTCCAGGACCTCGCGCTGGCCTCGCGCCAGGCCCGCAACGCCGGCGCGTCCAGGACAGTCACCTTCAGCGTGACGGGAAACCAGTACACCATCTCCAACCTGGCCGGACTCGACAAGGCCGCCCAGGGCTACCAGGTGGACCTGCTTGGCGAGCCGTATTGCTCGCGCGTGGACTCGGCCGACTTCGGCGGCGACCGGACGGTCGTCTTCAACGGTTATGGCCAGGCCGACAGCGGCGGGCAGGTCGTGCTCAAGTCCGGCAGCATGACCCGGACAATCACCCTCGACGCCGCAAGCGGAAAGGCGAGTGTGCAATGAACCGATTGCGGATTTCCCAATTGCGGATTGCGGATTGCGGATTGCGGATTGGGGATTGCAGAACCTCGGGCCTCTTGGCGAGATCCGAACCCTTTTCCCGCAACTTGACGAAATCCGAAAACGTCAAATCAGAAATCTTCAATTCTGCACTCCGCCCCTGGACTTTGCTCTGGACTATCTGCAATCTGCCCCCATCGCACCGGGACACAATCCCCAATCCGCAATCCGCAATCCGCAATCCGCAATCGAAAGGTCCGCAATCCGCAATGAGCAGGGCCTTCAGGCCCGGCTACACGCTCATCGAGCTGGTCCTGGCGATGGCGATCGCGGGCATTCTGCTGACGGGCATGAGCGCGTCGATAGTAATTGCCAGCCGGGCCGTCAGCGAAGGCTACGACGTGGTCGGCCTGGCGCTGCGGACATCCGACTCGCTTGGCGAGGTCAACAGCGACCTCTCGACGGCCCAGGACTTCCTGGACCGCACAAGCACGTCCGTCACTTTCACCGTGCCGGACCGCGACGGCGACGGGGTGAGCGAGACCATGAAGTACTGGTGGACAGGCGAGTCCGACGGGCGGCTGATGCGCCAGGTAAACGGCGGCCCGGAGGTCACGTTGGCGGAGAACGTGCGGCAGTTCGCGCTGACGTACGGGCTGACGACGATGTCGGCCGAGCAGCAATCCGACAGCGACGACGGCGCCGACGGCGGCAAGATCTGGCACGGCCGGCAGCGCCGCCCACGGTGGGGCTGGTACTGGGACCACAATGGCAACGCGTGGGGCCATTTCGACTACAAGCCGGGCAACGGCAACAGCAAGAAATAGCAGATGAATCGGCAGGTTATGGACAATCGGTTGCGGCGCGGCATGACGCTGATCGAATGCGTCATATCGATCGTCATTGTCGCGGCGATGCTTGTGGCGGCCGTGAGCTCGCTTGGCTCGTTCGCGCGGGCCAGGCGGAGCCAGTTCGACCGCTGCGCGGGCGGAGCGCTGGCCAGGGGGCTGATGAGCGAGATACTCCAGAGCCGCTACCTCGAGCCGGGGGTGGACGTGTACTTCGGGCTCGAGCCGGGCGAGGCCGCGGACGTGCGGAGCGACTGGGACGACGTGGACGACTACAACGGCCTGAGCGAGTGCCCCCCGAAGACCAAGAGCGGCGCGGCGATAGTCGGCGCGACAGGCTGGACCCGCAAGGCCGCCGTCGAGTATGTCCAGCCTGACAACCCCAACCAGGTTTCGTCGACGGACACGGGGCTGGTGAGGATAACCGTCTCAGCCACGAGCCCGACGGGCGTCACGACCACGCTGAAGGCCCTGCGGAGCGACCAGAGCATTTACGATCAGCCGCCGCGGACCGACACGACGTTCGTCACGTGGGTTGGCGCGGAGATGCAGACCGGCGCCGAACAGACAAGGCGGCTGACAACCGGCACGCACGTGCTCAACCGGGTGGCCGTGCCGTAAGCCGCGTGCCATGAGGAGCCATTGACATGACAGAGCGACTTCGACAACTCGATCGCCGCCGCCACGGCAGCGCGTACGTGATGATCCTGGGCGTCAGCGCGGTGCTGATGGTCATCGGCCTGGCGGCGGTGAGCGTCGCGCGGATCGACACTCGGAACGTCTCGTCCGACAACGACTGGTCCGAGGCCCAGACGCTCGCGTTGTCTGCGGCGGAGAACGCCCTTGCCCGCATCGCGGTGACGGAGGACTGGCGGTCGCGGCTTGGCGGCGTGTTTACCGCGCCGATGGGCCGCGGCACGATGCAGTGGCAGATCACCGACGACGGCGACGGCCAGCTTGCCGACGACGAGCAGGACCCGGTGCTGATCGTCGCGATCGGGCAGGTCGGCGCCAGCCGCTACAAGCTCGGCCTGCGGTGTTTCGTGGAGGGCCTGCCGCTGGAGGCGCTGTCCAGGTGCGTCCACTGCGGCGGCGACATCACCATGGACAAGGACTCTCAGTTGACGGTCATCGGCGGGGCAGCCTCGACGAACAGCGACTTCCATGCGGACAAGAAGAAGGCGGAGTTGGCCGGCGACCTCGAGGCGGACGGCGTGTGGTGGAAGGATAACGTCACCGGCAACGTATCCAAGCACGCGACGCCCCTGACCATGCCGGAGGCGAAGGTGGTCGATACGTACCGGGCGCTGGCCACGGACATCTCCGGGCGGACGCTCATCAACCGCCAGGCGATCGGGCCCGGACGCAACCCCTGGGGCATTGCCAATGTCGACGGCGTGTACTACATAAGCGCGCCCGGCGCCGACGTGACGCTTCGCGACAGCCGCATTCTCGGCACGCTCGTCGTGCGGTGCCGGCGGCTGACAATTGACAAGACCGTGCTGCTGGAAAACCTCCGCAAGGACATGCCCGCGCTGATCGTCGACGGCGACCTGGTGCTGGACTTCGAATCGTACGGCTCGCAGCTTAGCGAGGGCGACGCGGACACGAACTTCAACCCTGCCGGCGTGCCGTATGGCGGGTTGAGCGATTCTGACGAATCCGACAGCTACCCCAGCGAGATCCGCGGCCTGGTTCACGTTCGCGGGGACCTGACTCTCAAGCGCACAGCCCTGGTCCGCGGGTCGATCGTGTGCGACGGCAAGGTGCTGTGCGACGGGGTCAACGTGATCGTGCACGACGACGACCTCTCGACCTTGCCGATCATCGGATACACCTCCGGCGACGGGCGGCTCTACCGGGCGGGCTGGACGAGGATGACGGACTGACGGCGGGGCGGAGGAACCCAACAGCGGGGACGAGCGAAGGGGACTGGCTCCGACGCAGTGCTGTTTGCTGCGGAGGCGCCTGTCCCCGCCGTTGGTCAAGGGGTGTTCCAACAGCGGGGACGAGCGAAGGGGACTGGCTCCGACGCAGTGCTGTTTGCTGCGGAGGTGCCTGTCCCCGCCGTTGGTCAAGGGGTGTTCCAACAGCGGGGACAGGCACCTGCGCGGCGAAAAGCATGCCGCTCCGGAACCAGTCCCCTATGGGACTTGTCCCCGGTGATCGCTACGCTCCGGCGTCCGGCTGAGGCTTCTTTTCGCCGTTGCCAACCTCGCCCTCGGGTTCCCTGGGGGCCCGTTCGGCCGGGGCGGGCTTCTGGTTCGGCGGCGTCGGGTACGGGATGCGGGTGTGGTACATGCTGCAAAGGCTCTTGACCAGCGACGACTCGATCTGGTGGACTTCCTTGAGCGTGAGCTCGCATTCGTCGAGTTGGCCGTCCATCAGCCGGCGGTTGATCATGACGTGGATCTGGTGTTCGATGCGTCCGGGGGTGGGTTCGCTCATGGCGCGGATGGAGCTTTCGGCCGCGTCGGCGACCATGAGTATGGCGGGCTCCTTGGATTGCGGTTTGGGGCCGGGGTAGCGGAACTCGGCCTCGTCGGGGGCACGGTCGGCGGCTTCTCTTCGCTGCTCCGTCGCGACGTGGTAGAAGTACTGCACCAGCGTCGTGCCGTGGTGGGAGGTGATGAACTCGTGGAGGATCTTTGGCAGGCCGTACTCGCGCGCCAGCTCCAGGCCGTCCTTGACGTGCCCGATGATTATCAGCAGGCTCATCGCGGGTGAGAGCTTGGCGTGCTTGGACAGCGAGCCGGCCTGGTTTTCGATGAAGTACTCGGGCTTGTTGATCTTTCCGATGTCGTGGTAATAGGCCCCGACTCTGGCCAACAGGCCGCGCGCGCCGATAGTGTCCGCGGCGGCCTCGCAGAGCGATCCGAGCTGAAGGGAGTGGTTATAGGTCCCCGGGGCTTCCACGGCCAGGCGTTTGAGCAGCGGCCTGGACGCGTCGCACCATTCCAGGAGCGTGAGGCTTGTGGCGACGTGGAAGACGCTTTCGATCAGCGGCAGGGCCCCTTGCACGACGAAGCCGGTCATGAGCCCGCAACCCGCGGCCCATATGGCGTCCTGGGCGGCGAAGGCCCACGGTTTGGCGTCGGCCAGGCCCGTTATCATCACCGCCAGCAGCGATATTCCGGCGGCGACGGCGGAGGCGCTGATGAGCTTGGTCCGCGTGCGGACCTCCGCGAGCTGGAAGGTGATCGCCGCCATGCCCGCCAGCAGGACGAGGAACAGTTCTATCGGCCCCCTCACTTGCAGGACCAGGATCATGGCGGTGGCCACGCCGACGGCCAGGGCGAACCGCTGGTTGCGGGCGAGGGTGATCACGGCCCCGGCCATCATGGCCGGGAAAAGGGCGACGTGGGGGTTCCACTGGAGGATCCCGACGAGAATCTTGTTGACGGCCAGCATGAGCACGAGCACGCACAGCAAGGCCAGCAGCGTCCTGCGGTCGGCGATGAGGTCGCCATGGTACCTGGCCACGTATGCGGCCAGCATTATCACCACAAGCAGTATGATGGCGGCGCGTCCGACGATGCGGCTCCAGTACTGGAATGGTTCGGCCAGGAGTTCGGCGACGAACCGGCGGCGTTCGGCCTGGAGGACCTTGAGCTCCTCCTCCGCCAGGCCGACGGCCTGCTCGCCGTCGGGCCCCGTGCGCAAGTTTCGACCGGCGATGATTTCGCCGGCGGAGTATTCCTTGTAGGCGTCCTGAGGCGGGTTGGCCAGGACCTTGCCGACGGCGTCGTCCAAGCGGGCCTGGGTGGCCCGGCGGTCGTACCGGTATATGGGATTGGCCGGCAAGGCCGTTCGCAGGTGCGCCTCGACGGCCTTGCGGCGGACCTCGTTGAACCCAAGCGCCAGCCTTGCGGCCGTGCGGCCGATCTCGTCGGTCTCCGCAACGTCCGTCAGTTCGAGGGCGGTCAGTTCGATCGGCCCTGTCGGCGCGGGTTTGTGCTGGCCCACAAGCAGGGCCTTCACTGGCCAGCGGAGTGTCGGCTTGTGCTCCTCGGCGTCCTTGAGCCGCACGATGTAGACGCCTTCCAGCGCGGCCGCCAGCCGGTCGACGTTTTCCATGTAAAGCTTCAGGGCGTTAGGGTCCTCCGCCAACTGCTGCCAAGGCGAAAGCATGTTGGCGTCCTCGGCGGCCCTTGCCGGGGTGGACGGCCCTTGGGGCCCCCGAGCGGGCGCGGTTGTCGGAGTCGCCGCCGAACCGGGCGCCGCCGGCGCGGTCGTCGGCGCCGGCTGGCTTGCGATCGGCGATTTCTTGGGCATCTTCCGCAGGGCCGAGGTTATCTCCTCGACGGCGGCCGGGTCGTACTCGAAAACCGCCGGCGTGCCTCGTTCGGCACGGAGGCGGGCCTTGTCGACCAGGTCCTGTATCTTCATGCGGAAACCGACCCGGGCGCGGATGTCGTCGGGCAGATACTGGCCGAGACGGTAGCTTAAGGGCTCGACCGGCCAGAGGTCCATCGACGCGGCGGCGACGTACAGCAGCACCGCCATCGCCGTTGCGAATACCCCCCCGCCGGCCACGAACCTTTGCCAGGACGTGCTGCCGCCGGGGGGACCTTTTCGCCCGTCGAGCCGACGCTGCCGAGGTTTCTTCCTTAAAGGCCACATTCCAGATACTTATCGTCAATTTCCGCGCCGCACGCCAGTCTCGACCCGACGCCGCGATCCTTCAACCATGCATCCCTCATGTCCCGCTTTCTGGATTCTCATCTCCCGCGGGGCCCTTATCCGCCGCCGGGCGTCCGGCGACGGCATGGCTGCCGCGAGGCCTCTGCCCGTTGCCGTCCGCGTAGGCGGCCACTATGTTCTGCACCAGCCGATGTCGAACTATGTCCACGCTCTCGAGGCGGACTATCGCCAGCCCCTTGATGCCCCCCAGCCGCCGGCGGGCGTCCAGCAGGCCGCTGGTGACATTCTCCGGCAGGTCGATCTGGCTGTCGTCGCCCGTGACGATCACCTTCGATCCGTGGCCCATCCGCGTAAGGAACATCAGCATCTGGGCGACAGTGGTGTTCTGCGCCTCATCGAGGATGATCACCGAGTCGTTGAGGGTCCGGCCTCGCATGAACGCCAGCGGAATGACCTCGATCATGTCGTTGGCCATGAAACGCCTGATCTGGTCGAAGTCCATCATGTCGTTCAGGGCGTCAAAAAGCGGGCGCAGGTAAGGGTTTACCTTCGCCTGCATGTCGCCGGGCAGGAAGCCGAGCTTCTCGCCGGCCTCGACGGCCGGCCGAACCAGGATCAGCCGCTTGGCCAGGTGATGCTTGAGCATGTGGACCGCCACGGCGACGGCGAGGTAGGTCTTTCCCGTCCCGGCCGGGCCGGAACAAAAGATCAGGTCGTGCAAACGCATGGCGTCGATGTAACAGCGCTGGCCGGGAGTCTTCGGCTGAATGAGCTGCCCGCTGACGTAAACGTCCAGGATGTCCGACGCCTGCTTGTTTTCCTCCGTTGCGGCGGAACTGATGGCCGCGGCGAGGTCCTCGACGTCAATGGCGCGGTTCTGACGGATGCGTCGCTGGAGGGTTTCCAGCACGGCCGCGGCACGCGAGACGCCCTTGGCCGAACCGGTTATCTTCACCTGCCCCTCCCGGGCGAAGACCTGCACGCCCAGCGCCTCGCGAATCATCTTGAGGTTGCGGTCCATGGGGCCGTAGAGCAGATCGGCCTTGCCGGGACTTTCCAGCTTGATGCTCAATTCCACGGCAGCTTCTCCGTCGGGGCCCTGAAACCGCCACAAGCGGTCGGCAACGCCGTGATAGGTCCTGTAAGTCCTATAAGACCTATAGAACCCGCCACGAGCGATTGGACATACCGATAAAGAATATCACGGAAAGCCCTTTCATGCACGGGGAGAATTGTCCGGCGCCGGCTGATGCCGTCTTGTCCCGGCCGGCGCGCAAAGGCGCGGGTCCGGCGATTGCCGGACCCGCGCTTGCGCTTAACATCGATAGTGCCATCGACAACCGGCGCGGCATCAGGCGGGCGCGTTGGCGTCGGAGCCTTCAATCCTGCCGAACGGCCCGATAAGGAACGTGTCGGCGGGACTCTTGTGCTGGGCAAGCTCTTTCCCCGTGGCTTTGCGGGGGCCGTCGCCGGTTATGGTAGTCCCGAAGGTCGTGTAGATATTGTCTTGGTATAAGCCGACATCGGGGCGTTTCACAGCCGCGACGTTGCCGGCCACGCGGAGTATGTTGACCTGCTTGCCTTTGTGGTTGTTGCTGAGCTGCCCCTCGATCTCCACCTGTGACAGATTGGGGGCGCTGACGTCTATGGGTTTCCACGCCGTGGTGCCGCCGTACCTGGGCGTCATGTCGGCGTAGACGACCATCTCCGTCTCGGAACTGTCGACGCCATTGGCGTAGGTGCTGCCGGTGGAGGCGGTCAGCGGCGCCTGGTAGGAATAGCTGACGTTTTCAGGCTTGCTGAAGTCCAAGTAGTACTCGCGCTCCTTAATGTAGCTGTCGACCTGCTTGGCCTTGGTGTTGTCGTCCACGAGGGAGCCCTTGTCGCTGGGGCAACGGAACATCCCCGGCGGCTGGTCTTGCCGGACGAGCATGAACATCAGAGCCGTCACGCTGCGGGCCAAGGTCGTGTTAGGGTCCAGGTTGCGGTTTTGCCCGACTTTCGTCGTGTCCCACCCGGTGTTCTTGTTGTAGAGCCACGGCCAGATGCCGTCGTTGGCGCTCTTGTAGAGCATCGCGGCACTATTGATGCTCCGCAAGTTGCTCATGCAGACGGTTCGGTTGGTCAACTCCTGCGCTTGCTGGAGCGTCGGGACCAGAATCGCCGCCAGCAGGCCAATGATGCCGACCACCACCAACAACTCGACCAGGGTAAATGCCTTTGTTCGTCGCATACGCGACCTCCTTCCAACAACCAGTCGCGCCAAGCCCGAACCACCGCGAGAGGACGGTATAGGTATGATTGCGTTTAACAGTCTCGCGCCGATGGGCCAAGCCTGACTTGGCCGGACTGCCGCCCGGCCTCTGCCTTCTCGAACACTCGGGCGACCACCGCCCGTGTGTATAAGACCATGTTTTTCTCCGCCTACATCCGACTACAACTATATGGTAGACATGATCGGATGAGAAGTCAAGGCCCCCGGCGAACAAAAAACCGGAATAAATGGAATCGCAGCAGACCATTGACAGCCCGGCTGGCAAAACCTACTCTTTCGGCGTCAGAAAAAGCTAACCCCATGCCAGATCGGAGCGTGCGATGGCAGACTTCCAGACCATCAAGAAGACCGTCAAACGGTACGGCCAGCAGCATCTTTTGCGGTTCTACGACGAGTTGTCCGAGCCGGAGCAGATCGCCCTGCTCGAGCAGTTGGCGGCGATCGACTGGGACCGCATCCGCACGTATGTGCGGAGCTATGTCCTTAATCCAACGGCCTTTAAGGCGCCAAGCGAGATCGTGCCGCCGGAGATAATCCCCGCCCAGCCGGCCGGTGAACTCGCCGAGCTGCACGCAAAGGCCCGAAAACGCGGCGAGACGCTGCTGGCCGATGGGAAAGTCGCCGCCTTCGTCGTCGCCGGAGGCCAGGGAACGCGACTGGGCTTCGACGGCCCAAAGGGCTGCTTCGAGGTCACTCCCGTACAGCACAAGTCGCTTTTCCAGGTGTTTGCCGAGCAGATTCTCTCGGCCGGTCGGCGGGCAAAGGCGCCCATTCCCTGGTACGTGATGACCAGCCGCGCCAACGACGTTCAGACCCGGGCGTTTTTCCGGCGGAACAATTTCTTCGGGCTCAGCCCCAAGGACGTTTTTTTCCTCGTCCAGGGCGTGATGCCGTCATTCGATTTCGCCGGCAAGCTTCTTCTGGC
>Ga0315279_10010371_pt1 | contig 10953 bp, 10 predicted proteins | sample YL17G06_20_MG_FD_203694 | JGI IMG/M metagenome (GOLD analysis project Ga0315279, IMG submission 203694) | Sediment microbial communities from Yellowstone Lake, YNP, Wyoming, USA - YL17G06_20 | ecosystem: Environmental > Aquatic > Freshwater > Lake > Sediment | place: USA: Wyoming | collected...
TCGAACTTACGGTTTCTTGAGGTTCGCGACTGCCCACTCGAACCCTCTTTCCAACGCTCGTGTATTCAGATCCCTAGACGCCTTCGGAGCCACTTCACTGACACTCATCTTCAAACTCTCAAGCCGCGCAATCTTGGTCACGGCGGCGACGGCGCCAAGCATGACCATGTTGGCTGCAAGCGTTTTCTTGAACTCGTCGGACGCGATCTTCGTCGCTGGAACACGATAGACCGTTCCTCCAGACGAACCTGATCCAGCTGTGACCAAGTCTGCGTCAACGAAGAGCACGCTTCCCGGCCTCGTGCTCGCCCCGTATCTATCGAATGATTCCTGCGACATCGTGATTGTGATGTCGGCTGAGATCACCTTTGGAAAGTCAATCTTCTCATCGGACACCACGACTTCCGCGAGGGCCGCCCCGCCTCTTGTTTCTGCGCCGTATGACTGAGTCTGAACCGCTTTCTTTCCCTCGTGCACAGCTACTGCGTGGCCGAGCACTATACCGGCTAGAATGACGCCTTGACCGCCGAACCCCGTGATCCTGATCTCAGTTCGGCTCATGTTTGGCCGCCTCGAAGAGCTGCTCATACATCTGGTTGAGATCCGGCGCCTCGATATCAACGAACTCGCCGACAACGAACTTGCCCACGAGCTCCTGCTCGCTCATGCCGCGGGCCTTCTCGATTGTGACAGACTGTTTCTGGAACCATCGCAACATCTCAACAGGGTCGGAAATGCCGATTCTGCGGCCATAATGAACTGGACAGTGGGAGAGAACCTCGAGGAAAGCGAAACCCTTCCTGGTCAAGGCTTTCTTCATTGCGGAGACCAGCGGCGCGATATGGTATGTTGTCCACCTTGCCACGTAGGTCCCGCCTGCGCCGATGACGAGCTTTGAAAGGTCAAACGGTCTTTCCAGATTCCCAAAAGGCGTGGTTGTAGTCTTGAGTCCAAGCGGTGTCGTTGGCGCTACCTCTCCTCCCGTCATGCCGTAGATCATGTTGTTGACGCAGATCACCTTGACTCCGATGTTCCTGCGAGCGGCATGGATGAGATGGTTGCCGCCGATGGCGGATGCGTCTCCGTCGCCGGTGAACACGACGACTTCAAGGTTCGGGTTTCCGAGCTTGACGCCGGTCGCGAAGGCGATTGGCCTGCCGTGAGTCACATGTAGGGTGTCCATATCGAAGAGCGGGCTTGGGATCCAGCCGCTGCACCCTATCCCGGCGACACAGACAATCTTCTCTTTCGGGATTCCCAGGTCGTCGACGGCACGGAGGAAGGACTGCGCGATCATGCCGTTTCCGCAGCCCGAGCAGTGTGTATGCGGCTGGCTGTCTTTCCGGATGTACTTGGAGAGCGGATGAACCTCCTGCACAGACATGCTCAGCCCACCTCGTTTGCGATTTGATCAAGAACGTATGCGGGCCTGTGGAGCGTTCCGATGATTTCCGGCGACAGGAAGACTGTTTCCGTACCGTCTGGAGCGAGTCTCTCGATTTCGGGAAAGAGCTGGCCGAGGTTGTTCTCCAGCACAACAACGCGGCGGCTTGACTTCAGCGCCTCCCTCACGCCTTCGTGCGGAAAAGGCCAAATCCCCATCAACCTGAGCAGCCCGACCCGCATGCCCTTCTGTCGCGCCTGCTTCACCACGTATTCCGCTGTTCTCGCGCAGCTACCGTAAGCAACGAGTATGATGTCGGCATCATCGAGCATAATCCTCTCGATACTGGAGATTTCGCGAGCATGTGGTGCTATCTTGGCGTGGATTGTTCTGACGATCTTGTCGATCGCCTCGGGAGCGCTTGCTTTCCGCATACCATATTCGTCATGTGACGAGCCAGTCACATGGACCGCGAAGCCTCTCCCGAAGAGAGGCATCGGGGCAACCGATGCGCTCAGGAACGCTTTAGACGCTTCCTCACGGTTGAGGGGAACCTTTCTGTTGACGATTGTGAGCGAGCCCTCGCTCGGGATCACGACTTCCTCGCGCATATGAGCGACAGTCTCATCGGCCAACACGATGACGGGCGTCCTGTACTGCTCGGCGAGGTTGAATGCACGCACCGTCATTTCGAACATCTCCTGCGCCGAGGACGGAGCGAGGGCGATGATCTCGTACTCCCCGTGACTCCCATGCCGGGCCTGAATCACGTCGCCCTGCATCGGCGCCGAGACGATCCCCGTGCTCGGCCCGGCGCGTTGGACATCGACTATGACGCAAGGCGTTTCCGTCATGACGGCGTATCCGATGTTCTCCTGCATGAGGCTGAATCCTGGGCCTGATGTGGCCGTCATCGCCTTCAGCCCCGTCCATGAGGCCCCGATGACGCTTCCGATCGAGGCGATCTCGTCCTCCATCTGAATGTAGACGCCCCGAGCCTTTGGCAGCACCCGCGACATCTTCTCCGCAATCTCGCCGGCCGGAGTGATGGGGTAGAAGGCGAAGAATCGGCAGCCTGCGGCTACTGCGCCGAGGGCGCACGCTTCGTTTCCTTGCATGAAGTGTGTGCCGGACTCTATGAGCGCGAAGACCTGGGCCCCCCGACGATGAATATCGCAAAATCAGGACAGTAGTACTGGCATATCTTGCATGCGGTGCACTTTGCCGGCTCGACGACCTCAGGCGGGAAGACGCCTTTCTTTGTCATGCGGGTGCTCGTCTTGAGTATCTTCATTGGGCAGAGGTCGACGCATATCCCGCATCCTTTGCATAGGTCCTCCAAGATCACAATCTTGGGAGCCTGAACAGTCGAGGTCATCGCTTCCAGTCGGGAGTTGGAGCTGCATACGAGAACTCATAACCTTGCCGTATAGAGAGTTCGAGTGAGAGACCATTGACCTCCGATTGCTTGTTCCCAGGCGATCTTCAGGAACCGTTTCGCTGGATCGCGGATGTGGCGGTGCTGGAGGCCTTCGAGTCAGGGGTGTTGGATCTGCCCGGTTTCTACTTCACAGGTGATGATTACAAGTACCGGTTTGAGCCGGAAGCGAAACAGCGGTTCATGGACTTGCTTCGTATACAGTTCAATTCCGGAGTCAGGTACGCGGGGCGTGCTTTCAAGTGGGACTCGGTTATCGAACAGAAGACGGTTGAGCTTGGCCGCTATCTTGTCGGTCGATCTGGGCGACTTGGCTTCTCCGAGCCTTCCCCGAGACTGGCGAGGGCTGATGATCGTGAGCTTCGGAGGCGAATCCTCAGTCTATCTCAGTCAGAAGCGGAGAAGCTCAGAATTGGTAAGAGTACGCTCCATTATTTGCGCAAGAACGCTAGGAGAAACGGTTCGTTTCGAACGTACTCTGTAACTCTTGAAAAGCTCCTGAAGGTCTAATGGTAATGTCGTCCTTAGATCGTGACCAACATAATAGATCTTCGTTGACGTTCTCCGAATGCTTGGAGGAGATTCAGAATAGTCTGTCCCTAAAACGGCTATCGCTATGGGTTGGAGCGGGAATATCTCGTGACGCCCCATCTGCGTTGCCCTTGGCAAATGAATTGAAATCTTTTCTTTTGGCTGAGATTTGCGAAAGCGGAACACTAAGGGATTTCCATGAAGAACGCTTACTCAGCGGAAAGGACATTGAAGTGGCCCTCAAGAAATATCCATTGGAGGCATTCATCGAGAGCCTGTCTGAGAGTCACAACCTCTTGAGTATGGTGTCAGAGATATTCAGAGGAGGTTCACCAAACAAACACCACCGTCTATTGGCAAGACTTGCGAGAGATGGTTTTGTTCGCCAGATATTGACGACCAACTTCGATTTACTGATAGAGAGGGCGTTGGAACAATTAGGCTGTTCGAAGGGAAAAGATTACGACGTATGCTTCACCGAAGATGGCTTCCTCAAGGGAGCCCCACAATGTCGCATCGTTATCTCTAAGATTCATGGTAGCGCTCACGACCCAGAGAGTATGAGAATCACTTTGAGGGAAGTGTCAAGTCAGAGATTGGCTCCTGGGCGCGTCGATGCATTGAAACGCTTCTTGTGTCAGGAAGAGGGTGATGTCCTCGTCATTGGATATAGTGTGAGTGATGATTTTGACATAAACCCGGCCCTATCAGCGATGAAACCGGCTAAGAGAATCTTCCTAGTACGTCACAGTCCAGGGATGCAGAGCATTGGGCCCTTACCGTCGCCGTTTGCTAACTTTGATGGGGTCGCGGTTTCGTGTGCAACTGCCCAAATCTTGGAGAATTTGGAGGATGTAGTAAAATGACCGAAGATTGGAAAGAGATTGTCAGACGGCGGGCGTACCAAATCCCCATGCCCAAGCGGTACGTAATGGTCGCCTTTCTCATTTACGAAATTGGATATGTTGAAGAATCGATCCTTCTCTACAATCATGCGAAAGAACTCTACGAGAAGCTTAAAGACACGGCGGGTGTTGCTGGGGTTCTTCAGCATCTGGCTAATATCGAAAGACGAAAAGGAAACGTAACTCAAGCAAAGGAAATGCTCTTTCAGGCGAATGCCATCTTCAAAGAACTCAAATTCAAGCCAGGGATCGCCACAACTCTTGCAAGCATCGCTGTAATCGAGAGGGAAACTGGCAAATACGAAGAAGCTGAGCGATTGTTCGACTTGGCTAGAGAGATCTACGTGGAGCTAAACGATGAAGCTCAGGTAGCGGCGATTATTCAAAATCAGGCCATAAACGAGACTAACAGAGGAAACTACGACAAGGCAAGGCAGCTGGCTGCCCAAGCACTTCTCGCACTTCAGAATCTTGGCGAATTGCTTGGTGCTGCGAACGCTCAAAGTGTGATTGGGGACATAGAGTATCGACAAGAAAGATATGAGAAAGCAAGGAGAAGCTTCGAGAACGCTCGTGTTACTTTTGAGAAACTTCAATATCAGCCGGGAATCCTAGCAACACGTCAGCGTTTGGCTGCTATTGAACGCAAACTAGGCAATCTAGAAAGAGCGGAGCAATTGGCGATCGGAGCTCTTCAGATTGCAAAAAAGTTGAAGAATCTATCCGGAATGGCTGAATCACTTGGATTGCTAGGAACAATACGAGAGTCACGCGGCATGTTGAAGGAGGCAAAGGCTGCTTTTTCTGAGGCGCTGTCGATCTTCATTCGGCTGGGAGACAAAAGAGGAGAAAGTGAGGCTCGCAGACATCTGATGAGACTCGAGAGCTGTTGACATATTTTGTGTGTGCGCACCAAGGTACAGGGGATATAGGTAAGAGCGCGCTTTTGGGTGGGACGTGGCAGTGGAAATTTCGACGTGTAAGTGAGACGTAGCACTCAAGAGCGTGGAAGTCCACGTGGAAGAAGAGCATTCAGGGTTTCTGTTTCAGCGCTCGAACGTGCTTCAGACTCTTCTTCGCCAACTCCACGTAGGGTTTCTGACTGAGCTTCTCAAAGATCTCCAATGCTTGCTCGTAACGCTTCTCAGCAATTTGAAGGTCTCCCTCCTGTTCAGACAAGCGGCCCAGCTGACCAAGCGTCATGGCGGTTCCGAGTTGGTCTCCAAGCTTCTCAAAGATGGCGTTAGCTTCATTGGCGAGCTTCTTTGCTTCATCATAGTTGCCTTCGTCTTGCTCCATCGTGGCAAGGATGTGCAGCGTCGTGGCCATTCCGGATTGGTCTCCAAGCTTCCTCTTGATCCCCAAACTTTCTTTGTACAGCCTAAACGCTTCATCACGGTTGCCCTTGTCCTGCTCTATCATGGCCAATAGGTGCAGCGTGTCGGCTATTCGAGACTCGTCCGCGAGATCTCGTTCGATCTCCAAGCTCTCGTTGCACAGCTTGGCAGCCTCACTGTAGTTGCCCACTTCGTGCTGCATCATGGCCATTTGATACAATGTGACTGCTACTCCCGATCGGTTTCCCAGAGCTCGATTAAGAGCCAGACTTTGTTCATAAAGGTCTAGAGCTTCGTCATAGCGACTCTTGTAGTAGGCTATGTTGCCCAATTGATGCAATGTCTGAGCTGTTCCTGGTCGCTCATCAAGTTTCAGCCTAATCTGTAGACTCTGATCGTACAGCCTCTTGGCTTCGTCATAGTTACCTCTGCGTTGTTCCACTATTCCAAGCGAATGTAGCGACCGTGCGATTCCTGATTGATCATGAAGTTTCAGACTAATCTGCAGACTTTCGTTGTAGAGACGGCTCGCCTCATTCCGGTCACCTCGGTTAATTGCAATGTCACCAAGGTTTCTCAATGTATTCGCTACTTTGCTTCGATAACCAAGTTGCCGCATCAAATCCAAGCTGAGATTATACAGCCTAGATGCCTCATCATAATTGCCCGCCGCATGTTCCACTGCTCCAAGATTGTTCAAGCAAACCGCTAATTCTGGCCGAGCTCCGAGCGTTTCAAAGATCACTCTACCTTGAATGAACAACCGTCTGGCTTCATCGTAGTTTCCTTTCTCCCTAGCGATTATTGCCAAGTTGCCGGTGGTCATAGCGATTCTCTGTTGATCGCCAATCTTGTTCATTATCTCAAGGGCTTGATCGTACAGCCTAGTCGCATCATCATAGTTCCCTCTACTCTGCTCAACAAGGCCCAGATTGTTCAAGCACAAGGCTATTCCTAACTGATCTCCCGTTCTTCGGTCGATCTCTAGAGCTTGATCGTACAACTTCTTGGCACTGTCATAATTGCCTCTGTCTAGCTCTACCAAGCCAAGTTGACCCAGTGTTGTGGCAATTCCCGACCAGTTTCCAAGCTTTCGTTCGACTGTGAGGCTCTCGTTGTATAGCTTCTTAGCCTCATCATAGTTGCCTTTGGCCTGCTCTATCATGCCAAGCTGATGGAGAGACACGGCGATTCCTAGTTGGTCCTTCAGTTTGCGACTAATCCTTAGGTTCTGAGCATAGGCTTCCGCGGCTTGATCATATCTACCGAGATGCAGAAGAGCATTCGCTTTGTTCCGCCAAACAATGGTGTCGGTAGCATCTTGTATTCGATCGAAAATCTTCAATGCTCCAGTGGCGTCCCCTTGGCTTCCTTTGGCAATTCCGACTCCGAGATACGCTGCTGTCGATAATGATTCGTCTTTGGCCTCTCTGGCGTACTCGAGTGACCGACCGTAGAACTGTTCAGCTTCAGCGAAACGTCCAGTGTTGAAAGCTGCGTCTCCTCTGATCAGATAGAGCTGACTCAGTTCAAGAGTTTTCTCTCTTGTCTTTGAGCTCTCAATGGCTTCCGTGGCCTTCTTTGCATCGGCTTCTGCTTGATCATACTTCTCCTGTCGGATCAGTTCAACGACTCCAGTCAGTCCTACATTGGAAACCGCTTCTGGAGGAAGAGACTTCGACATTCCGTCAACATACTTGTCTATGGCCTTTTGCCCCTCAAATCTCAGCTCTTCTCTCTCTATCGGTCCGTCCCGATAGCTGCGTTTCACTATGATTCTCTCAGAATAGCTTCCTCCGGAAGCCCGAGGTCGCTTTCCGAAAAGGTCCCTCAAACTAAGCCCGAACAATCCCAACACTAGCGCAAAAAGTGCAAGAAAGGAGAATATTACCTGCAGGACAGTGAATTGTGGTTGAAAATAGAAAAGACATGCCGCAATAAGGAGGCAGCAGCCAAAAGCCGCTAAGTTTTTCCAGCGAACGCGCAACGCGAACATTGACTAGCTGCTCGCATGAGGTTATTTGACTTTCTATGAAACTTCAGAATAGACCTTCGGGTAGCGTAAGTTGAACCGTCGTTGTTGAGGCATTTTGTGTGTGCGTCTCTTGGTGCGACCGTCGTAATTTGAACCGTCGTCCGTCGTCGTTCCGTCAATTTGTGTGTGTGGGTCTCTTGGTGCGAGCGTCGTAATTTGAACTCTCATTGGAGGAGCCGTTTTTGTTGTGTGTGTGTGGGCAGGCTGGTGCGGGCGCCCACATTTGAACCATTCATGAATGTGGAACCGAGCGTTCCTTACGGCCTCTTAGCATGCTACAACGCGGTCATCCACGATCGCCTAGGGTGGCTGCCACTCAAACAAGAGTGGCTGCCACCTCCGGTCGCTCACGTGACAAGCGCAATTCGTTGGATGACGTTTTGGCGCAAGCTTTCGGACTCGAACTTCAACCGTGGAGGTTTCTTTGTTGCAACCTAGTTGAGTGTTTATGGGTGAATATCTTCCACCTCTTGCGCCGTTCATCTAGCATCAATCCACGTCGTCGATCTCTCAAGAAAACCAGCGACGCTCGTATCTCTCCGTGACATGATCCGGGGTTCCATTGAAACCTTCGGGACTCGGGAACCGATATTGAGATCAGTCTGGCATGAGGAGCATATGACATGACTGAGGACAAGGCATTGACATCTTCGGCGGAGAAGAGAGCCCAACTTGTGGTGATCGGTTCGGCTGCCGATCATTGCGCGGAGGAAGCGCGCAAGTTGGCATACCGAGTTGGAGCCGAAGCAGCAAGACGCGGTGCCATCCTCTTGACCGGAGGTTTGGGTGGGGTGATGGAATCCGCGTGCAAAGGCGCCAAAGAGAACCACGGGATCACTGTAGGAATAATCCCGCAGGACGAGACGCATTATGCAAACGAGTACTGTGATGTGGTGATAGCGACGGGAATCGGATGGGCTAGAGATTTTGTCACTGCTTACAGCGCCGACGCGATCATATTGATTGGTGGAGGTGCCGGAGCGCTCATTGAGACATGCGCGGGCTATCTGAAAGGCAAGCCGATCATCGCAATTGAGGGAAGCGGCGGAACCGCCGACCGAGTCAAGGGAACATTCTTGGACGAACGCAAAAGCGTCATGATCCTATCTGAGCAGGATCCGGAGAAGGCTGTGGCGAGAGCTCTGGAACTGGCGCGACAGCGCTCGAAATCAGAGTGAACCTCTACGCCTGTCCTTTCTAGAACTTGACTGTTCCCCACAACTCGATGGCCTGGCGCAGCTCTTTGCTGTCTTTCATTGCCTCGTCTGGGCCGATACCGTGTGCCGCTGCCTCGACGGCGGCTCTGACTGCTTTGGCTCCGGCGTAGCTTCCGCCTGGGTGTCCGTGTGTTCCGCCGCCGAACAGGAAGAAGGCATCGTTTCCGTAGGTATCATAGACCTTCCAGACATGGCCTGGGTGTAGTCCGCCGGAGGCGACCGGCACAACCGTTTTCAGTTTTCCCCATGGCTGGTCGAAGTGTAGCCCGCCTGCCTTTGGTGTGTTGCTCATTCGGAGCAGGTTGCACCTGTCTTTCAGATCCTGGAATTCGCCCTCAAGCTTGCCCACGCCGGTTCCAGTGTGCAGATGGTCAACTCCGGTGAGGCGTGCCCATTTGGCGAGGACCTTGAACTCGACCCCATGGTTTGGCTGGCGGTCGATGACGGCGTGCATCGCTCTGTGACAGTGAAGCGCTAATCCTAGCTCTCCGGTCCGTTTTCTCAATGACGCCGTCGCCGCGAAGCCCGCTGTCAGGTAGTCGATCATCACGAACTTGCCGCCCTTCTTTGCAATGTAGTTGCAGCGGCGAAGCATCTCCTCCGTATCGCCAGCCGTGACGTTTGCCCACCAGCCCTTGCTCTCACCCGTCTCCTTCTCGGCTTTGTTGACAGCCTTGAGCGTCTCATCGGCGCGCTTGTAGAAGTTGCTCCAGCTCTGACTGTTCAGATTCTCATCGTCTTTGACTGTGTCGATGCCTCCGCGAAGAGTATTGTATGCAATGTAGGCGTGCTCCTTTGGGTTGTTACCGAGCTTAGGCTTCTCAGTCGATCCAGTCATGGGTCGATCTTTCACGCCAAGGATCTTTCGAACGCCGGCTATCCCGAACTTCGGCCCGGGGAAGCTGTTCACAAGCGCGAGCGGGATCTTCATGTCCTCTATGCGGAGCGCGCTCACAGCCTTGAACCCGAACACGTTCCCAACGACGCTGCTAAGAATATTCGGTATGCTGTTCTTCTCGAAGATTATGAGCGGATATGAGATGTAGGCTATGTCGCTCTCGATGCGATAGACCCTCGCCTTGAATTTGTTGTACTTTTGCTCGTTTCCGAGCTCGACTTCAGTCCACGTCCCCACCGAAGACTCGGCGGCAACAGCCGACGCCGCCTCTTCCATTGAGGTGCCTGCGCGTGGGGTTAATTTGAAAGCGATTAGGAGCTCATCTTCTTCCGGTTTGTATCCGAGCTCTAGATATCGATTGGAATAGGGACTTACTCCTGCTTCGAACTTCTGCAATTCTCAGAAGACCTAATCAATACACGTGGTCTGACTGAGAAAAACCTTGTTAGGTACTGACCTGTTGCGCCGGACTCTCTCGCTCGTTGAACGCGGGGACCTAGTCGACCTCTGCAAGAGTGAGTGTCTTGTACTCGTCGAGCTCCTCAGGTGTAATGGTCCCCATGAGTTCTTGCAGTATCAGAATTGCGCCTTGAGGAGGTATTATTCCTCTCTCGGTGATGATGAGGTCAATGTACTCCGGAGCCGTGACATCAAATGATGGATTCTTCACCTCGAGACCGGGCAGTCCCAGCAGTTCGGCTTTACCTATCACCTCGTCTGTGTTCCTCTGCTCAATGGGGATCGCTTCACCGATCATGGTTTCAGGACTGAACTTGTAAGTCTCCGCGGCCACGAACGTGTTTACATCAGACTCCTTCGCCGCCAAAGCGATCATTGAAGTGCCGATCTTGTTTACGACAGCCCCGTTGGCACTGACAGCATCTGCGCCCACCACGACTTTGTCAATGTCTCTCATGAAGTGCCTTGCTGCGTCATCAATAATCATCGTCACAGGTATCCCTTGTTTGAGTAGAATGCCTGCTGTCAACCTCCCTTGGAATCGAGGTCGTGTCTCAGTTGCGTAGACATGGAACCGCTTTCCAATCTTCCAAGCAGTCTTGATCACGGAGATTGCCGCAGCACTGTTGCAGTGAGTAAGCAAAACGTCACCATCTTGGATGCGCCGTGCCCCTATTTCTCCGATCCGTTCGATCGCTGTATTCGAATTCGCAATGAACTCTTCCGCGGCCTTTATTCCCGCCAAGCGA
>Ga0315279_10010374_pt1 | contig 10953 bp, 9 predicted proteins | sample YL17G06_20_MG_FD_203694 | JGI IMG/M metagenome (GOLD analysis project Ga0315279, IMG submission 203694) | Sediment microbial communities from Yellowstone Lake, YNP, Wyoming, USA - YL17G06_20 | ecosystem: Environmental > Aquatic > Freshwater > Lake > Sediment | place: USA: Wyoming | collected...
GCTATCGCTTCGGTTGCCGGCGCTGGTGTACCATTGATTGCGGGATTGTAGTGACTGGCGCTTAGCCCCGTTCACGGGGCTTTGCCCGCCGAAGGCGGGTATAGACCAGGCCTTTTAGGCCTGGGGCGATTGGGATGTAATTGTTTTCTTTTGTTCAGCACGCTTCAGCGCGCTTGAAGAAGGCTTTAGCCTTAAGGCGATCAAGCACGGGTAAGCACGCTGAAGCGTGCTGGCAAGAAGGAGAAGGAATGGCGCATTGCATCCAGGCCTAAAAGGCCTGGCCTATACCCCCGCTATCGCGGGGGCGAAGCCCCGTGAACGGGGCTAAAGAGCAAATCGCCTGATACGTACTTGGCAAGGAAGATGTACCGAAAGTTCGCATTGGACTGGAATGAATAATAAGAACGCGACAACCGGTGAAAAACTCGTACTGGCCGTGACCGGCGCGAGTGGCGCGCGGGCGGCGGAGTTGCTGATGGACCGTTCGCCCTGGCCGATATCGCTGGTGGTCAGCAAGTGGGGTCGCGACGTATGTGCCCGCGAGCATGTGAATGTGGAGGCCCTGGCCGCTCGTGCGGCCGAGGTGCTCGACAATGACGACCTCGCGGCCGGGATATCATCCGGTTCTGTTCCGACAGTGGGGATGGTCGTCATGCCGTGCTCGACGGACACGATGGCGAAGATCGCGGCGGGCGTGGCCGACACGCTGATAACGCGAGCGGCCCACTGCCATCTCAAGGAATGCCGCAAACTCGTTCTGTGCGTTCGCGAGTCGCCCTGGACGCTGATAGACATCCGCAACGCGGCCCACGCAGCCGAGGCCGGTGCGGTGATCATGCCGCTCAGCCCGCCGTTTTACATGTTCGCGGATCGCGACGGCGACGAAGTGACCATGACGGACCTGCTGGGCGCGTACGTGGACCGCGTGCTGGCGGTGTTGGGCAAGGCGCCGGCCCAAACGTGGGAGCCGCCCGAGTGAGCTTTCCCGACCTCAGATCGTTCCTGGATTACCTCGAGGCCAAGGGCGACCTGGCGAGAATATCCGCCGAGGTCGATCCAGATCAGGACGTGACGATCATTCAGCACCGCGTGCTTGCCGCGGGCGGCCCGGCCCTGCTCTTCGAGCGTGTCAAGGGCTCGCCGTACCGGCTGGTGAGCAACCTTTTCGGCACGCCGGCTCGCGTGGCGGCGGCGTTCGGCAGGGCACCCGGCGAGATTGGCAAAAGCCTTGTCGATCTGGCCGAGCGCCTCATGCCGCCGACACCCGCGGCCTTGTGGGCGTCGCGCCGGCAGGTATTCCGCGTTCTTCGCGCCCGGCTGCGGAACGTCCGCGGCGGCCCCGTTATGGACACGTGTTTCGAGCCGCCCGGCCTGGATCGCCTGCCGTGCCTTACGTGCTGGCCGCTGGACGGCGGGCCGTTCTTCACGCTGCCTCTGGTGCACACGTGCGACCCGCAAACCGGCGCGGGCAACCTCGGCATTTACCGCCTCCAGCGTTACGACGCGGCCTGCACCGGCATGCACTGGCAGATCGAAAAGGGCGGCGGCGCGCACTTCCGCAAGGCGTGCGAGATGAACCGCCCGCTGAGCGTCAGCGTGATGCTCGGCGGCCCGCCGGCGCTGACGCTTGCCGCCATCGCGCCGCTGCCGGAAGGCGTGGACGAGCGGCTGCTGGCGTCGCTGATTCTCGGGCGGCCGCTGGATGTGATTCCGCGCCGCGCGACCGGACATCGCATCGCGGCGTCATGCGAGTTCGTGCTCGAGGGCTCCGTCACGCCCGGCGACGTCCGCAAGGAAGGGCCCTTCGGCGACCATCTGGGCCACTACTCGCACAGCGCCGAGTTCCCGGTCTTCCGCGTGGACCGCATGCTCGCGCGCCGCGACGCGATATACCCCGCCACGGTCGTCGGCAAGCCGCCGCAGGAGGACTACTACATCGGCGAGGCGCTCCAGGAACTCGCACTGCCGCTGCTGCGGCTGATGCAGCCCGGCCTGAGCGATCTATGGGCGTATCCGGAGACCGGGTTTCATCCGCTGGCGGTTGCGGCCGTTCGCCAGCGGTACGCCCGCGAGGCGCTCAAGCACGCCTTTGCCGTGCTCGGCGCGGGCCAGCTCTCGCTGACGAAGGTGCTGATCGTCGTCGATCACGACGTGAACGTGCGTAACTTCGCCGCGGTCAGCCAGGCCATGTGGAACCACCTGGACGCCGCCGACGGCGTGCACGTGCTGGCCCCGACGGCGCAGGACACGCTGGATTTCACCGGCCCGGCGATGAACGAGGGCAGCAGGCTGATCCTTCTGGCCGCGGGCAACGGGCGGCCGCCGCGCCGCGGCGAGCCCCCGGCCGAGCCGCCAAAACCAAGCGAGATACATCGCCACGTGACGGCCCTGGCCCGGCTGGGACCGGCGGTGCTTGTGGCACAGGTCGCCGCCGACGCCGACCGCCAGGACGTGATCCGCGCCCTGGCCGGGCACGGCGTCACGCGGGAGTACCTCTTCCACGTGCTGGTCTCCGCCGACGTTCCGCTGGACGACCCGCGGCTGGTGCTGTGGGGCTGGTTCACTCGCTTCGACCCGCTGGCGGACATTCACCCGGCCGGGCGGCGGCTCGATGGCAACCGGATGATCCTGCAATTCCCGATCGCCATCGACGCGACGTGGAAGAAGGGCTACCGCCGGCCCGTCGCCTTCGACGCCGACCACCAGCGGCGAGTCGAGAGCGACTGGGACAAGTACGGCATCGACCTGGGATGAGCTGCGTGCCGCATATCCAAAGGGCGAGCCGCTGTCGAGGCATTGTCCTTTTTGGCCGGACGCCGCGAAACGCGATAGCCTTTGGAGTGCGGTGGCAGAGTCCCGCAGGGACGGCGACACCGCTTTCGCCGGGACCGTGGCAAGATGTTGCACACAGGCGCGAGCGAAAGCGGCGACGGCGCCCCTGCTCCGCAGGGTCTGACCCCGCACTCCAAAGGCTTCGCTCCTTCCACGCCTCGCAATCCGCGCCGCCTGTGCTACACTGTGGTCTGGCAATGCAATGCAGGCACGCATGGGCCTTGGGCGAGGAACAATGGACAGGTACGTTTTTGCCGCGGTGAAGTACGCCAACGCCGCGCCGCTGGCGCATTTTCTGCCGAACGCGGACGGCAGGGCTGTGGTTACGTACGGCCGGCCCTCGTCGCTGCCGGCGGAGTTGGAGTCCGGGCGGGCCGACGCGGCCCTTATTCCGGTTGCGGCGTTTCTGGCGGCGCCCGGCCTGCGGATGATCGACGGGATCGGCATCTGCGCCGACGGGCGGGTCGAGAGCGTGCTTATCAAGTGCCGCCGCCCGCTGGCGGAGGTCCGGCTGGTCGAGCCGGACGCCGCGTCGCGAACCTCCAACGCCCTGGCGGCCATCCTTCTGGCCGAGCACTTGCACCTGGCCGCCGAGGTGCGCCGAGCCCGGCCCGGCGAGCGGGCCGACGCGGCAGTGTGCATCGGCGACCGCGCCCTGCGAGAGCCGCCGGCCCCGGCGGGCGACTACGACATGGCGGCAATGTGGAAGGAAATGACCGGCCTGCCCTTCGTCTTCGCCGTGTGGGCTTATAGGGCCGAGTTTCCGGACCCCGAGGGCCTGGCCGGCATAGCCCGCGCCGCCCTCGCCGAGGGCATGCGACGCATCGAGGAACTCGCCGCCATCCAGGCCGAAAAGCTCTCGCTGCCCGTCGAACGGCTCCGCGAGTACTTCCGCCGGTCCGTCCGCTACGAGCTCGGCCCGCGCGAGCGCGAGGCGATGGACCTGTTCGGCAGGAAACTGGCGAAACGGAAGTAGCCGATGGCCGAGATGGGGACAGGCACCTCCGTCCCGACAAGTCGGGACTCCGGAGCCAGTCCCCTTCCTCGGCGGCCCTCAAGTGATAGCCGAAATCGGCACTTGGCACGATTGCCAGGCAGCCGGTAGCCGACAGAAGAAGACCTAACGAAGAGATCGCAGAGTGATGACTGACAATCGCATAACGCCGGACGAGGCGATTGAACTGCTGACCCGTGCCGACACGGCCGAGCTTATCGGCCGGGCCGACGAAATCCGTCGTCGCCTTCACGGGCGGCGGACGCACTTCGTCCACAGCCTGAACATCAACCCCACCAACGTCTGCGAGAACCGCTGCGAACTCTGCGCGTTCTGGCGCGAGCCGGACGCCGCCGACGCCTACGTGTTGACCCTCGGGCAGGCCCGCAGCCGCATGGAAGAGGCCCTCGGCTGGGAACTGACGGACCTGCACGTCGTCGGCGGGATCACGCCCTTGCTGGACCTGGCGTTCTACGAGTCGTTCATGCGGATGGCGAAGGAAATCCTGCCCGGCGTGCTTATCCAGGGCATGACGGCCGTGGAAATCCACTACCTCGCCGAGCGCGCCGGACTGAGCGTCGCCGAAGTGCTTGGCCGGCTCCAGGCGGCGGGAATGGGCACGCTGTCCGGCGGCGGGGCGGAGATCTTTTCGCCGGGCGTCCGCGGGCGGATCTGCCCGAACAAGATATCCGCCCAGCAGTGGCTGGCCGTGCACGAGCAGGCCCACGCCATGCACCTGCCGACAAACGCGACGATGCTCTACGGGCACGTCGAGGCCCCGGCCGACATCGTCGACCACCTCGCCCGCCTGCGGGAGCTCCAGGACCGCACGGGCGGTTTCCTGGCGTTCATACCGCTGCCGTTCCACGCGAGTGGCACGCGGGTCGGCGTCCGTCGCGGGCCGGGCGGCTACAGAGTCGCCCGCGTGGTGGCGCTGTCGCGAATCTTCCTGGACAACTTCCCGCACGTCCGCGTGCTGGCCAACTACACCGACCGCAAGCTGCTGGGCGTTCTTACGCACGCCGGCGTCGACGACATCGGCGGCACAAGCCTCGCCGAGCGGATTGCCCGCGCGGCCGGGGCGCCGCCCACGCACGCCTTCACGTCCACCGAGGAGATGACCGCCTTCCTGGAAGACCTCGGACTCCAGCCCGTGCTGACCAACAGCGCGTACGGCCGTGGCATGGGCATCTTGCCCATGAGTCCCGCGGGCAGCTTGCCCGCGGATGTTTCTTCTTCTGTTTCTTCTTCTTCTTCTCCTACTCACGGGCAAGATGCCCGTGCGACTCATGGCCAAGATGGCCATGCTACTCACGGGCAGGATGCCCGTGCTACGCAAGATGCCCGTGCTACTCATGGCCAAGATGGCCATGCCACTGCCGCCGAGGCATTGGACCTGGCCGAGGCGGGCAAACGCATCTCTGCCGCCCAGGCGGCATCGCTGCACGACGAGGCCCCGCTGGCCGCACTGGCCGGGGCCGCCCACCGCGCACGCATGCGGGCCGTGCCCGGACAGAACGTCACGTTCGTGCTGGACCGCAACATCAATATCACCAACGTATGCGAGGCCGGGTGCCGGTTCTGCGCATTCCACGTTCCGCCAGGATCGGACAAGGGCTACGTCCTTTCGATAGAGCAGATCGTCGAGAAGGTCGTCGAGGCCGTCTCGCTGGGGGCCACGCAGGTGCTGCTCCAGGGCGGGCTCAACCCGGAGCTTGACCTGGGCTTCTACGAGCGGATGCTGTCGAGCATCAAGGCCCGCGCGGACATCTGCGTACACTCGCTCTCGCCGGCGGAGGTGCTGTACCTGGCGCGGCGGGCGGGGCTCGGCCTGGCCGAGACGCTCCATCGCCTGCGCGCCGCCGGCCTGGACTCGCTGCCCGGCGGCGGGGCGGAGATACTCGTCGACGCCGTCCGCGCCAAGGTGAGCCCGCGGAAAATATCCGCCGACGACTGGTTCGCCGTCATGGCCGCCGCGCAGGAAATGGGGATGCGGACCACCGCGACCATGGTTTACGGCCTGGGCGAGACCACCGCCCAGCTCATCGAGCACATGATCCGCGTCCGCCAGTTGCAGGACCGCACGGGCGGCTTCACGGCGTTCATACCGTGGAGCCTCCAGGCAAACCGAACGGAACTGTCATACCGCCCGCGGACCGGCGTGGACTACCTTCGCGTAGTCGCGACGGCCAGGTTGGTGCTGGACAACGTCCCGCACATCCAGGCCGGGTGGGTGACCGAGGGCCCGGACGTCGCCCAACTCGCGCTTGTCTGCGGGGCGGATGACTTCGGCGGCATCCTGATGGAAGAGCGAGTGGTCCGCGCAACGGGCGTGTCGTACGCGGTGTCGGCCGAGGATGTCGTGTCGCTGATCCGCGAGACCGGCATGACGCCCGTCCAGCGCACGACGCAGTACGAAGTCGTGCGGGCGTTTTGATCGCCCAGGCGCAACCAAGAGAGGTTTTCAGAGCAGTCGGACATGAGCCTTCGGCTCACCAGAGGGCATGACAAAGCTTTAGAACCTGGACGTTAGCTCCAGATCGACTCCTTATCTGGGTTTAATCTTCAGCCCCGTTTACGGGGCTTTGACCGCCGAAGGCGGGTATAGACCAGGCCTTTTAGGCCTGGGCGGCGAGGCCATACAATCTCTCTCTTCTGGCCGATTATTTAGCACGCTTCAGCGCGCTTACCCATTCTTGAGTGCCTTTAGGCTAAAGCCCCGATGAAGCACGCTAAAGCGTGCTAGATACAAATCATGCTCGTCGGACCCAGGCCTGAAAGGCCTGGGCTAAACCCCGCTAGCGCGGGTCAAAGCCCCGTAAACGGGGCTGGAGAAACGAACCTTCTTTTCAGAGCAGAGAGCGCAGAGGCCGCGGAGAACTCTCCATCTTCTCTGCGTTCTCCGCGATCTCTGCGTTGAACTGCTGTTTCTTTGTCCCCTGCACCTGCCTGTCTGCCGGCAGGTGCCTGCCGCTGTCCCGGCTACCGGCTGCTGGTTCCCAATACCTCCTCATCGGTCAGCGTGAAGCGGAAGGAGCATGTCATGGTTGATTCGACGGCCCGGCCGGCGTAGGCGGCGGGTCGGAAGGCGGCGTTTTTGACGGCCTCGACGGCGGCCTGGTCCAGCAGGTCGTTGCCGCTGGACTGGACGATTTTCACCTGGCCGCACTTGCCGCTGGCAAGCACCTGCCACTCGAGCACGACCTTGCCCTCCTCGCCGCGTCGCCGGCATATCGCCGGGTAGATGGGGTCAGCGAAGAACACCTTTGGCCCGCGCCTGCTGCCCGTACGGCCAAGCCAATCGCCGCAGTCGTCTTGCCCTTGCCCTCGCCGGTTTAGACGTGAACCAGCCCGCAGCGACGGAATACAGGATTGCTGTCCACGCTCACCTTCCTTGGCTACTTCAGGTCAAAGAGTCCATTGGACTCCGGTCCAAACCAGCCCAAGCCGATTCCCTTCACCTGGTCGGCCGTCAACCCATAGGACTCGTTGGAAAACGTTAATCTCTCCCAACTGACGTGACCGTCCGCCCACGCAACGCTAGCGGCGCCCAGGTGCCGGAAGTGAATGGAGGGCCAGGTGCGGCTGGTGCTGGGCGCCCCGGGTTCGAATTGCCAAAACGGAGGTTCACAGAACGAATACTCCGTGATAACGCCACCGGAATCATTGCCTTGGGCAATGCCGGCATCGGTGAACATGACAGTCTCGGACGGCCTTGCCACGGCATTGGTTGATGCGCTCTACGCGGCAGCCCGGGGACTGTAACCGTACTTGTCGTTACGCCCCCCAATGTACTGGGCGTTGTAGCCGTACCCGCCATTGCCCTTTTCGAAGTCGTTGCCGCTTGTGGAGCCGACCATTGACTCAAAGGTCGGGCAGGACTTCATCTTTCCTTGCGAGCCGATGTACGGAGCCAGCGGGCCACGGGCGGGGTCAAATGGTTGGTTCGCCCTCTCTCGGCTGCCGTGCCAACGGAACCGTCCGCCTCGTCCGTCACCTAAGTCGTCGAAGATATCCTGCGCGGCAAGAACGTAGTGGTTTTGGTTGGAGGCTGCGTAGATAGTATTGGCCAGAACAAGCTGCCTGATGTTTGAGCCACACATGGCTCTCCTGGCAAGTTCTCTTGCGCGAGACAGATTTGGCAGCAGCATAGAGACCAGTAGCGCCAGGATCGCCACGACCACAAGGAGTTCAATCAGGGAAAAACCTGTTTCGGATCGGTTTTTTCTCATGGACATCCTGAAAGGTCGGGGGGGGGTAGGACGACCTAGCCGCCCTAGCCCCTCCGATTCAAGACCTTATCTGCTAACCTTGGTACGTTTTCGCATGCCTAATGCCGATACACCACACGCCAGCAGCGACAGGGTTGCCGGCTCGGGAACCGGGTGGATCACACCGATTGCGTCCAGGTCAAAACCGCCCGAGCCGACTGTGGGAGTCGGGTCATAGATCAGGTGACCATCGCTGTCGAGGTTGTTGTGAGCGGCGTCGCCGATGATATCGACGAGTCGCACATACAAAATCTGCGAAAGCCCCACGTCCGCCAAGTCATACGGCTCTCCGTACCCTTGTCGGTACTTGCATCCCAAGCCGACGATGTTTGTCGGATCGACCGCACCGAACGCGCCCACTGAGCTTGCAGTGAGGGAGCGATTGGGGAATCTGACAAAGTTCTGCCCATCCGCCGAAACCTCAACATACGCCAGTTCGAGAAACGTATCGGTCACGCCGTTTTCAAAGATGGCGAAGTCCGCCCCCGGACCGTCGGCAATCGCGCTGGCAAAGGTCATGATGATACTTCCCCCGTTGCCCAGGCAACAGATGTCGTAGGACGTGCCGGCTGCCTTGCCCAAAGCCTTTTCGGGGGTCTGCCAGTTCGGGTCGCAGTTGCTCCCCACGATGTAATCTCGCCATCCGGTGGCCCAGTCCACAAAAACAGGATCGTCCTTGTAGATGGCCGTCGAGCCACTCTGCCCCGCGGCGGGAGCGTAAGGTCCGGCGAAAGCGGACGAAGCGGCCCCCGTCGCCATCGCCCCGGCTAGCAAGAAGCAGGCCAGACGCTTGGCCCCGCCTTGCCTACGCCTGCGAAGCAGCATGGCCAATCCTCCGATGCCCATCAACCCCAGGGTGGCTGGCTCGGGAACCTGGAGACTGTCCAAGGCGAAATACGTCGGCGTATTCATGCCGTATCCCCCGGTGTCGCTGGAAGCCAGTGAAAATTCCAGCCGCTTGACCACACCGAGCGAACTCAGATCGACCGCCTTCCAGGTGTCCAGTATGTAGTCAGAGCTGTTGTCGGCAAAACGGTAATCGGCTAGGTAGAACTCAACGGTCCCGGTCAGGTTGCCCGAGGCATCTTTGCCGGCAATCATCAGCTTGTACCAATCGGGGTCATTCCCAGATACTCCGCCGAACTTCTTGGCGGCCCAATCGCCATTCTTCATCGAAAGTGCCGCGTAGGTGGTGTTGGTGACGCGGACCATGCCCAAGGCTGACGGGGACTCCAGCGTGGCGATGATAGGGATAGGAGCGTAGGTTCCGCTGTAGAAGTCCAGTGGGACATACCCGATGGCGTAATTCCCGGCCCCGCCATAGCCGCTTCCCGTGAAAGCCGCATATTGGTTCTCATAGCCCGGTGTGGTGGTGTCGCTCACGTTGGAGTAGGCAAAACCGTCCCATGACACGTAACCACCTCCCCAATCCACGAAGTTGTTGGCGAACGTTACGCCGCCGCTGGCGAATCCGCCGCTGCCGTCGCCGCCGTTCCAGTAGCCGCCGGGAGGCAAGTTAAGGTTCTCTAAGTCTGCGACACCGGCCATGGAGAGCCCAGATGTCATAAGAACAACACAAGCCGCTAAAGCTGCACGCATGTTCGATTCTCCATGAAGTAACAAGACAATTGGCAGTGACTTGCTCCGGCAAATAACGCATCAGCCGGAGCTTCCGATGAGAGTCAGCAACCCATCAGGCGGTTGGTTCCATGTATGCCTCCTTTCGACGCCTTGGTGCGTGGCGAAGCGGAAAATGCGCCGAGATGGCCCGCCGGGGAGGAATCCGAGAGGAAACCTTCCTTGCGCCTGCGGAGAAACCGCGCTGAGAGCGATTGTCCAATCGCAGGGGATGCGTTAGCCTCGTTCTTGCACGGAGAGGCTACCCGAGTTTCTCCGTCAGGGGCGCCGGCGGGCCTAATCGTTGGCGCCGCGGCCCTTGCGGCGGGGGCATTGGCGTCCGTCGCGCCGGATGCCGGCGCGGCGGCGGGGGAGTTGGCATCCTGCCCCGCCCCCTGGGCGCGCAGAGCCCCGGCCGAGAGGAACACAATGATTCCAAAGGAGGTCAGGAAGGTCAAGGCGGCGCGGCAGGTCATGTCATGCTCCTGTGCCCCAATCGCGTGGGGCCGGCTCCGGGTCAAAATAAAGAACGCCCGGCCTTCGCGCATCTTTGCGAGGCCGGGCGCGGTTTGTCGGAGCCCAAAGACAACCTGCCCGGTGCGCCCCTGACGCGAGGGCCGACTACCGTGCGCCACAGGCAGGTCTTCTGGCTTCCGGGTCTTTCTCCCGCCGCGCCTTCCCGCCCTGTGGGCAGTGGCCTTTGCGGCGTTCGTCACCGGTTACAGCGGCGCGTCCGCGGCCGAATCTCACGGCCTTCCCTGTTGCGCCCGCCGTAAGGCGGGCAGCCTGTAACAGCGCCCATCAAACCCCAAACCCCAGCCCATGTCAAGCGGAGATTTCAGACATCTGAAATAAAGGCTTCAGGCTTCAGGCTTCAGACTTCAGGGGAAAAGACAGGCTTCAGGACGAAAGGCGGTTCTTGCCGTGAATTGCGAACCTGAATTGCGGACCTTGGCAGAATCGCGGGGATGATATAGAATCTTGTAGTGGAACCAGACAAGAAGCCAGTCTGCCCGCATGACGCTCTCAGGGAGGCCGAGGAGGCCCTGCGCAGGAACCAGTTGCGATTCGCGGCTTTCATGGAGAATCTGCCCGGCGTGGCGTTCATGAAGGACCGGGACGGCAAATACCTTTACGCCAACAGGCAGTTTGCCGAGGTCTTCGGCTGCCGGCCTGAGGATATTTCGGGCAGGACCGCCTTCGACTTGGCGGACGAGAGTCTTGCCCGGTCTCTGCGGG